>Ga0207126_1024_pt1 | contig 44256 bp, 41 predicted proteins | sample Alteio_BWMinHeat_20_FD_153586 | JGI IMG/M metagenome (GOLD analysis project Ga0207126, IMG submission 153586) | Enriched cells from forest soil in Barre Woods Harvard Forest LTER site, Petersham, Massachusetts, United States -... | ecosystem: Environmental > Terrestrial > Soil > Temperate forest >...
GTAAGTTGGATTATAAGCAGTAATCAGGTGGATGGTCAACGGCCAAGGGCATTCGCCCTATCCCAGTTAGAAGAGCTTGATTGATTTCTAAAGTTATAGAATTATTATTTTCCTGAACCGTCGGTCGTAATACAACTGAAATACGCACCGATGTAGTGCTGTTATTTGGTAAAACAGCAGTGGCTCCTACTAAGTACATCAGATAGTTGAATGGGTCAACCCCCTGACCTAGCCGCAACCGTATATGTGTACTATCCACCAGAGTAAAGCAAACGACGTTCGTGAAGGGGCCGCTATCTCTCAGTAGCCTATGACTTCGAAGTATTGATACTATTTGTCTGCCTATTTCGGTCAAACCATTTTCCCCTTGTGGGAAATCTGGTATTGAAGTATTTGGGAGACGCTGAACAAGCTGTTCGCTTTGAGCAGATTCGGTTGTGAGAGATTCGAGTTCAGGTATAGAAAGATTGGTGCCAAGCTGGTACATATAGTGTTCTACCTCATCAGCTGGATAAGCCCCAACGTGTCCAAAGAGGTGGCATGGAATAGTCTGGGTTATTTGCCCTTGCCTTTGTATGTGTATGTTATAGGTATCTTGTAAGTCAAGATTCGAATCATGTGGGGTAGGGAGCATAGCTTTAGGGAGAAAAATGCGAAACGTCCCATTATCGAATTGTATAAGAGGCACTTTCCCCTCCGCTTCTAATCTCCAATATTCTTCTTCTGAAATGACTCTGTTTCCCTGCTGCGCTCTTAAAATTGCAGCTGAAAGAGTAGCTCGTACGTTAACAGGCCCATTTTGTGGAATACGTAGCCTCACCATATTCGCGAATCGGTGTATAACTCTGATCACTGGTATTCGTGCAGGATAAAGAGGTATTGACTGAGAAGGCGCTGATGCAGATAGGTTAGGGGTTGGGAGATTTGAAGATATCGGGGCTGAAATAGAAGAAGATATAGATGAGGGAGAGGTAAGCATAGAAGATGAAGCTTGAGATATTGATATGGAAGATGGTGAGAAAGGGGCAGATGAACTAGAAAAGAAAGGTAATATTGGGAACGGTGTTAGCAGCGGAGACAAGGATGGTATAGAGGCAAGTACAGAGGATGACGACTGCTGCTGGGTTGGTGGCGGCAGTGGAGAAAAGGATGATATAGAGGCAAGTAGAGAGGATAACGACTGTGGGGTTAGTAGCGGCCGTGGAGGAAGGTTTGGTATTAGGGGTGGCAGTTGAAGTGGTTGGAACGGCTGTTGTTGTTGCGGGGGGAATCCTCGTAAAGCCTCCCAAGCGGCGTCTGCCATTGCATCGGGACGATTGTAACCAGTGTATGGACTGAAACGTCTGATAACGCGATCTGTTATATCCTGCACTTGAGAGTCATTCACTTGAGAGCCATTTAGGTTACGCAAATGCTGGCGTGCTAATTGGGTGATTCTGAGTGACTCAAGAGGTTGCGATGCATATCCTCGCTCAAATACGTACTGACCTACCGCATCCGCAAAAGCATTCTGACTCTGACTGCTAATATCCATAAAAACCTCATTACTTTTTATTTTTTAACGTACGCCATGTGCACTTTTCCTTAAGGAAAAGTGCACATGGCGTTTAACTTGTAAGTTGGATTACAAGTTATGCTTCTAGTTGATATGGACCCCACCGCGGCAGCGGTGGAATTCATTAGCCCCGCGTGGAGCACGGCCGTAGCGCGCTCGCGCTACGGCCGGCGGAACGTGGGGTTACAGATGCATGAAATAAACATAGAGCTGCGGTAGCAGCGAAACTCATATTGTTGTTGTAGACACATTTCTGTGTCGCTGCTACCGCAGCTCTATGTTTATTATGCTTCATAAACCCCACGTTCCCTCGGTCGTGCGCATGGCGCACGCCCTCGGTCACGCGGGGCTAGAGCCGCAAATTTCGCCACTACCGTGGCTCGGTTCCGATTGGTTACAAGTTTCTTTAAACTGACACCATAGGGCCTTAGCCTGATGCGTATGCCACTACCGTGGCGGAGCTGCCAGTTCATTAGACTTTACATTACTCATGCTTTCCGTCAGGGAAAGGCGTACATGGTATCATCTTCTTAAACGCAAAATACTGCTTTAGGCTTTTTTCTGCAGCTCTTTTTACGGGGCCGCACCAACCTTGATGGCGCTTATCGATATGCTTTCTTATTACCTCTCGGATCCCATGCTTTGTTGCCACGTATTGTAGCCTTGATTGCGGGTGGCTCCCCGATTGGTTCTTGTGTGGATAAAAGGTTGCAGTAATAGTAGGTTTGCCATGAGCCGAGGTGATGGTGATATGCACATGTATTGCAGGATAGGATGAGGCGCTAGACGTCGGATCTAAGGAATAGGTAGCCTGCATTTCACAGGTAGGTCTTGGCTCAATACGAAACAGTGAGCGCGAAGGCGCTTTTCCCTTATATCGCCAAAAACTCCGCACCATTGCCTCTAAGGGCGCATACCACATGGAAGTTGCATCAATATGTTTTTTTTGGATCTTTAATTTATTGTGTTTTGCTTGCCAAAACTCTATATTTGCCTCTTTCCCATCAATTGTACATGATAGCTCGCCACGAAAAGGGGCTGCCACCACATCACCAGAGTGATTTGGCTTAGGACCAAATGCCACAGAAGAGCTGCGGCCCATCCATAGCTGTACTTCAAGTGGTGGAACTTCAGTGTGTGATAACGAATGGATGATATATGATGTCGAAAAATGGTAGCCGGCCGGGCGTACAGTCACCTTTGGCATCTCATGTTTTGCATGCAGGGAATGCACGCCGCCATAAGCAAAGAAAAATATAAGTAGAAGTATTTTTACCCGAAACATAAACATATCCTCATCTTGGATGGTTGCGCACTCTACGATAGCACACTGTTTCGGGTTTGCCAACATTTTTTTCGGAGCCTCTTGCAAAATCGCTTTGAAGTCAAAATTCTACGCCTCCCAAGCTAGCTTGGGAGGCGTAGAATAATATCCCCTCCTGATACCTTCGCATCTGGTCACGCGCGTTTGCTGCCTCTTCGAATTTAAGCTCTTTTGCTGCCTGCTTCATCTCTTGCTCATAGTGTTTTACAAGCCCTTGGAGCTCCTCTAGAGATAGGGCCATTGCCTCTTCATGTTTCGGAAGATACTCTGGAGCTACCACCTTTGCCTGCTCAATGGTCTCTTCCATCATAGGCAAAAGCGCAATTTCACGAATAGTAGATTTAGGTGTGATGTTATGTTTTATATTATAATATTGCTGTGTTTTCCTTCTTCTCTGCGTGATTTCGAGGGTATGGGTAATGGCGTTGGTACGCTTATCAGCATACATAACGACGCGACCAGCAACATTGCGAGCAGCGCGCCCACAAGTCTGGATGAGTGAAGTTTCGCTTCGTAAAAACCCTTCCTTATCAGCATCCAGGATAGCAACTAAAGAGACCTCAGGAATATCCAGGCCCTCTCGAAGAAGATTAATGCCCACAAGCACGTCGAAAAGGCCACTTCGTAAATCATGAATAATTTGCACGCGCTCAAGCGTATCGATATCAGAATGCAAGTAGCGTGCTTTGAGCCCAAGCTCTGTAAGATACTTCGTAAGCTCCTCTGCGAGCCGTTTTGTCAGCGTGGTAACCAAGACCTTACCGCCTTTTTTTGTCTCCGCATGAATCTCAGCAAGGCAGTCATCGACTTGTGTAGATGCCGGCCGCACATCAATCTCTGGATCAAGCAGGCCTGTAGGGCGAATAATCTGCTCTACAATCACGCCTTGAGCCTCTTGTATCTCCCATCCTCCAGGAGTAGCAGAGACATAGGTCACATCATTTACAAGAGTATAGAATTCTTCGAAACTAAGAGGCCTGTTGTCATAGGCTGAGGGCAGACGAAACCCATAATCAACCAACGATGCTTTGCGTGCCTTGTCACCATGATACATGGCTCGTATCTGTGGCAGCGTCTGATGCGACTCATCGATAAACAGGAGAAAATCCTGCGGGAAATAATCCAAGAGGCATGGAGGAGGATCTCCTGGACGTCTTTTGCTAAAATGGCGCGAGTAATTTTCAATACCCTTGCAAAATCCCACTTCACGGATCATCTCAAGATCATACATCGTACGTTCTTGAATGCGCTGCTTTTCAATAAACTTGTTCTGGGCATCAAAGAAGGCAATGCGCTCTTTCAGCTCTTCTTTAATTGTCTCCATTGCCTGCTCACGTATGTCTTGGGGCGTTACATAGTGCGATCCTGCGTACAATGTAAATGACTCGATCACTCGCTTTGTTTTCCCTGTGAGCGGATCAAATTCTGAGAGCCTCTCGATTTCATCGCCAAAAAATTCACAACGTATAGCAAGATCATCTTCGTATGCAGGAAATATGTCCACAACATCGCCCTTGCAGCGAAACGTGCCTCGCGTAAGATCATAGTCACTGCGCGTATACTGCATGTCAACAAGACGCAAAAGAATAGTATCTCTGGGAATATGCAGCCCAGGAGAGAGCTGCAGGTTCATCTCACGATAGTACTCAGGCGAGCCTAAACCATAAATACAGGAAACCGAGGCAACAATGATGACATCCCTTCGCTCAAGGAGCGATCTCGTTGCAGAAAGGCGCATTTTGTCGATCTTGTCATTGATAGCAAAGTCTTTTTCAATATAGGTATCGCTTCTCGCAATATAGGCCTCTGGTTGGTAGTAGTCATAGTAGGAGACGAAATACTCAACGGCATTATCGGGGAAAAAACCCTTAAATTCCTGGTAGAGCTGTGCGGCAAGGGTTTTATTATGTGCGATGATAAGAGTTGGCCGCTGCAGATGTGCAATCACATTGGCCATAGTAAAGGTCTTCCCTGACCCTGTAATACCCAAAAGCACCTGAGCTTTCTTGCCCGCCTGCACCCCTGCTACGAGCTTCTCGATAGCTTTAGGCTGATCACCACATGGTTGATAGGTTGTTGTTAAGCGGAACATTATTTTACTCCTTCTATCGACAGGTTCAATACATATTGTAGCAATATCACAATAATATTGTAATAGCCTATGAGAGTCATGGACTTAGCCTGATGCCTATGCACGTCCCTGCTGTTCAAGCAGAAGATGCCTGAGAAGCAGGTAAAATCGATGTTATATGGGTCACATGCGTAAAGGATCTGTTTTGAAGACGCCAGAGCGCAAAACACATTTTTAGATCATCTATAGTCTCGGCATGCCAGACAAAACCTGGAGTATTGACATCTTGCAATTCATACGCGTCCGGTTGAAAACACAAATATAATGCATGGCCTGTACTGCTACCTTCTTGTTCGACACGGAGCGACACATGTCCCCCAGTAGACCATTGATCGAGCTCCTCAATAAAACTATTGATAGGCTGGCGATTGAAAGACGTATGGGTTTGCAACACAATACCTGTACTTCTAAGAGCAATTTCATCAAGAAACATCACATTAGAGCCGCTATTATAAAAACGACTATACAGAGGTTGCAGCGTTGAAGACGACGTGTTGGGAGCAGTCTGTGCGGTACTAGATGAGGTAGTGGCAGATGGCGGCATACCTAAGGCTACAAGTTCAGTTTGCGTTGGCGGATTTGTGTTGAACGTATGGTTTCTAAAGCTATGAAGCACTTGGAAGAAACGGGCTCTCGAAGATGGCTGGATACCATCGCAAGTATTTTGATTTTGAATCTTACATGTAGCGTAATCCAAAACAGCACCTAGGCATACTCCTCCATTTAAGTAGAGTTCAGAAAAAGGCACTCCTGTGCATTGCTGAGCGACTCCAGGATACAAAGCACTTCTTGCTGGCGTATTGACGGCTTCGTGATATTGTGTTATTTCTGTCTGTCTATTCATGTAACATTGCCACTGACGCATTTGCCGGCCAACTTGTTGTTGTAACTTCTGCATACTTAGGCTGCCAATATTCAATAATACTAGCAAACGCTCTTGCAGTGTACCTATAAGGGTATCACAGAGCGTAAACGCCTCTTGCCATATGGCTCTTTTTAGCGGATCAGTAATTATAATTGATAGAAATTCATCATCCCAGTCTCGCTCATGACACTCGCTTGGAATAGAAAAACCACACGCCTGAAGCATGATCTTTTTTATCCCTTCTCTTTGCCCCCTCATAAGAGCCTGTGCATTTTCAAAAAAATTATTAATATGTTGGTGAGATACCGGAGCCAGGGGGTGATCCAGGGGAGGAGTCAAGTTCAGCACGCTGAACGCATGAATCAGATTTTCAAAAACTGCGCTAGTCCTATGAGCGACGTCTTCAAGACGAGAAAGCTCATGCCTCGTAGAGGAGAGATCTATCGTTTGCAGTTGTGACAGGTCACGCAATGGAAGAGGCGTATTTCTAAAAGCTCCGCTATCTTCAAGGCGAGAAAGCCCATTCATGATCGTTTTCAGTTGTGGCAGGCCTTCCAGTGAAAGAGGCGTATTTCCAAAAGCTCCGCTATCTTCAAGACGACGAAGCCCCTTCATAGTATTTTCAAAAGCTGTGTTATCCCCACGAGCTTTGTCTTCAAGGCGATAATGCGTACGTTTTTGCTGCATGGAAGCGAGCTCATCTCGCATTTTTGTATCTATCGCTGCAAGTTGTGCAGAAGAGTAGTGCGCGTATGAAGAATGACCGTGATGCGTATGTGTTGGCTGCACTCCAAGTGCCCGAAAAACCATACACTGTGTTTCCTGGACAGCTCTGCCCTCAATCTCCTCGGCAACTAAAGCAATTTCTTGTTCTTGAGCTGCAATATTCAGGCTGCAAACATGTATTTGCAGTTCATTGTTTTGTTCCAAAGGAGTTGATCCCATGTTAATATCTAGAAAAGAACGTGATATAGCCATAATAATATACCTAATATAAAAATTTATTAATTTAATAAAGATTCTAACAGATAATGTACATTAATTTCTAATGTTTTCTCGGAATTTGGTACACAATTTTTAGTGGTCGGTTTTCCCGTAGGGAAACTGACCACTATATACCTTTACAACAGCGGCGGCTGCTTTGCAAGCGTGGCTTTTCGCTCACGTGCAAGGCGGCTAATCTTATTCCATGTTCCAGAAAGTCCCATCAGGCTTTTAACCTCTTTGATGACCTCTCGTCCAACCTCTTGCATCTTTAGGGTGCCATCATAGAGGATTTCTTCTACCAAACCCTCCTCGAGTTCAAATTCACGTCGCCGCTCGCGTATTGGGTCTAAAAATGCATTGAGTACAGAAATAAGTCTCTCCTTAACCTCTACATCAGAGACAGTCCCCTGTCTGTAGCGTGCTTTTAATGCGGCAACTGCCGCAGTATCTTTATCAAAAGCATCGAGATAGGCAAACACAGGATTGCCCTCAACTGTTCCTGGAATATCTGCACGAATACGATTGGGATCGGTATAGGCTCCTCGAACCTTTTTTTCTACGGTCTTGGCATCATCGGTTAAGAAAATACAGTTGCCTGCAGATTTACTCATCTTCCCCTGCCCATCAGTGCCAATAAGGGTAGGCACTTCTGCCTCTATAAGCTCTGGAAGAGGGAAAAATTCACCATAGAGCTGATTAAAGCGCCGGGCCACATCACGCGCAAGTTCTATATGCGCCTCATTATCCTTCCCTACAGGCACCGCATGCGCTCGCGGAAGCAAAATGTCGGCACTCATGAGCACGGGATATCCCAAAAGTCCAAAAGGAATCGTTTCTATGTCCATGCGCGCATTTTTTGCCATCTCTTTAATGCTTGGTAGCCCCTGCAGACGATTGACGTTCACGAGCATTTCAAAAATAAGGTTTAACTCATAAATAGCTTCAATTGCAGACTGCAGATATATAGTAATTTTTTGAGGATCAAGACCACAGCTGAGATAGTCGACCATCATCTCTCTGATCGCTTGACGCGATCCAATGATATCGGCCTTTTCTTTTTTGGTGGTAAGCATGTGTAGATCCGCAATAAAAAAATAGCATTCATTGTTCGGATCATGTTGCAGCTGCAGCCGATTGTGAATAGAGCCTACATAATGCCCTAAATGCAGCAGGCCTGTAGGGCGATCTGCTGTAAGTATTCTTCTTTTTTCCATACTAGCATCTACTAATTAAGTCATATATATCTTTTCGATGCCCAATTCTGACAATAAAAATAAATAATTCTCTATCCTCTATCTGGTATACAATACGGTAATTTCCAGAACGGATACGATACAAACCTTTTAAATCACCGTGCAACGGAATCACTCCAACTGGCAGCGGATTTTCTTTTAACTCATCTATTTTAGCCAAAATCTTTCTGCTTTCTACTTTTGGAAGTTTAGACAAATCCTTTTCAATATATTTTGAATACTTGACTTTATACATCTAATCCCAACCGCTTTTTCAATTCCTCAGTAGTGAACGTACCCTCTTTTTTTGCTTTTTCTATACGTTCTTTAGCTACTCTCATATCGTCATGATTTTCAATGGCTTCTAACACTTCAATATCTTCAATAGGAACAAGGGCAACTAATTTTTTTTTATACGACGTAAAATAAACTCTTTCTTTCCCATAAGCAACACGGTTGACGAGTTCTTTCATTTCTTGTCTAGCTTTAGATACAGGGATTAAGGTCATAGGTCACACCTCCTCTTTATCTTAGATTGTACAAATTATACAATTTTTCGTCAAGGGATATACTTCAGAGCAGCAAGTTTTGGAGAGCAGCGTTACATAATCATAATACTAAGCGAAATTAAGAGAAACACCAATAATCCCAATTTCCCTCCTGGCACGGTATAGGGAGAAGGGAGATGGAGCACATAACGTTTCATCCACACCATACATGCCGGCACAATGGCGAGCAGTATCACCACACCGTAAGCCCCAGCGTACTCGAGCGCAATAAAAAAAATACGAGGATAGGTAAGGGCAAAATAGAGTGGCGGCACAAAAGTAAAGAAAAAGAGCTTCCACTTGCCACCTGCGCGCTTTTCAATTTTCAGGCCATCTGCCAAAAAGTCAAAAAGGCTGATAGAAACGCCAAGAAAGGACGTGATAATCACAAAGAAGGCAAAAGCCTCTGCCACGTATGTAACGAGTGGATTTGAGGAAATAGATTTCAGAAGATCTGTTCCAGAGTGTCCAGCAGCAAAAGCCGCTTCTATACTTGATTCCCCTTGTAATGGGACGAGGCCTAAAATAGCAAGCTGCCAGATAGTATAGATCACAAGCGGCAGCAAACTGCCGATCCAAATAGCAATCGACAGCTCCTTTACGCTGCGATGCAAATAGGTAACTAAGCTTGGAATAATGATATGGTAGCCAAATGCTGTCACCGCAACAGAGAGTGATGGCAGCGCTGCACTCCAATTAACAGCCGTCAAATAGGATACATCAAGGCGGGTCATCGCAAACACGACAAGAAAAACAAAGCTTAGCCCAAGTCCTACCATGCACATACGATTCGTCACATCCACAATATGCATCCCCTGACGAAGAAGTAGCCCAAAGATAACCAAAAGCGGCAAAATACATAAAATCTGCGAGGCCGCATAGCCTGTTACCGCTTGAATAATATTTTGAAAAATGTTCGCCGAGACGGCAATATAGGCCGTATTTAATGCATAGAGCAAAAAAAGATAGGCAACCCAACTTATAGCCTTTCCCCACCTGCCACACGTCGCTGTTGCCATGGAGATAAGATTACTCTTTGCTGGAAGCGCTAAGGCCACTTCAAGAATGCAAAAGGCCGCATAGGCAAGGTAGACCCAGCAAAAACACATCGTACAAAGCGAAGGGATAAACCCCGCCCTTCCAATGGCTATAGGCATTGCAAGTATGCCAGCACCCACTGTGGTTCCTGTGATCAGTAAAATAGCACCAATAAGGCGACTATGGATTGCCATCTTGCTCCAAAACCTTCAGGATTGCGTGCGTGCGCTCCTCATAATAGACATGAAGCTCCGGGTATGCAACCGATAGCCAATCAGAAAGCGGCTTTAATCGCTTGGTACATTCGTATTTCATGTGTTCATACACATCGATACCTTCCATTTTCACCAGATTGCCTGTGTCAATGTAGAGCGCTCGATCCTTTACAAAGCCAATGTTGTTGTTTCTAACAAGCGCCTGATCTGAATCAACAACACCTTTTTTCGCAAGCGATAGAAGAAGATCAAATATCTGATCGAGGCGTGCCTTTGCTTGTTCTTTTTGTCCCCTTTTCATGCATTGCACAATTGTAGGAATCACATAATCGGCCTTGAGCTGCAGCAAAAAACTCACATCATCGCCGCGCACCCTATGAGACTGGCCATGGGCGTCAATCAGTTTAATGCCTTTGAGCTGATTTACTGTCTTATTTAAATGCACAAAGAGCACTCCTGTCTCTTTTTGGAGCTCTTCATACGCAAGCTTAGAACTCGTAAAGATGCGATCCCGATTTTCATGTTTCATCGTTGCCTTATTCTGAAAACTGCTACTAAAAAGAGTTGCGAAGGGCCGCTCAAGAAATGGGGTGTCTCTGAGACGCTGCTGCTGGAAAAACTTCATCACATACTCCCCATCTTGGCTGACAAAGGCATAGGCTTGAAACCCTTTGCCAACCCATTGAAAGGGCTGCTGCGTTACAATATTTACAAAGGCAGTACGCTCACTCGAAACAGGAATATCCCATGCAGGGTTCGGTGTATCGCTGCATATAATATTCTGAGCGACAAATGGCCTATTTGTTCTTGAATACTGCTGCAGCTCGTTGTCGATGCGATGCAGTTTGACAGCAAAAAAAGCGCAAAAGACAAAAATAAAAACAAAAATTGCTGTATGTGTAAAACGTTTTTTAAGCATAATATTAACATAATTTGTCAGCCGGAAACACTCCAGCTTGCAAAGTTAGCAAATATATTAGCTGAAAAGGATAGAATTTGTCCACCTAGCCATGAACCCATGAACATAAGTGTGAGCGTCACAGCAACGAGCTTAACCACAAAAGAAATCGTCTGTTCTTGAATTTGCGTCGCTGCCTGAAAGATGGCTACAATGGTCCCAAGAAACATACTAATAAGCACTGGAGGTGCTGAAAGAATCAAAATGAGAAGCAGTCCCTGATAGGCAAGTTGCATGATTTGGCTTTGAAACATAATTTTCCCCTTTATCTAAACGTTGCTACCAATCCTTCTATAAGCAGTGTCCAACCATCAAGCATGACTAATAAAAACAGTTTGAGTGGCATGGAAATCGTCACTGGCGACAGCATCATCATACCCATAGCAAGTAAGATATTGGAAACTACCAGGTCAATCACGAAAAATGGAATATAAATGAGCACACCAATTTCAAATGCGGATTTAAGCTGAGAGACAATAAATGCTGGCACAAGCACAAGGAAGTCATCGGGTTTCAGTGCATTTCTATACGCCTCTGGCAAAAGCCGATATACCGTCTTATAAAAATCTCGCTGGTGGATAACAAGTGAATTGTTTTTCAAAAATTCACGAAATGGCTCACTCGCAGCCGCTGCAACCTTAAGAACATAGTTTGCGGAGTCCCCAGAAAAAAGCTCTGTTGGCACAGCCTGCTGCGCCATAACTGTGTTAGCTGCGGTATACATTTTCACACCCGTTGGAAACATCACATACAGGCTGAGCAGCAAGGCAACGCCGTTTATAACCTGGTTTGGAGGCGCCTGCTGCACACCGAGTGCGTTTCTGAGCAGCGACAATACCACCACGATCTTTACAAATGATGTTAAGATCATGACGATAAATGGTAGTAGCGACATGAACGCTAGCGCGGCAGACTGTGTAATAAGCGATGGTCGTTGATACCCTGATAGCTCCTGTGGTGGTGGTGGCGGTGGCCCTGGTGGCTGATAGGCCTTAATACTTCGAGCCGCCGGTGGTTGCACAGGAGTAGCTGTAGGTTGGGTAGCGGTAGTTTGAGTAGCGGTAGTTTGCTGCCCTGCAGCCGTCTCCGTTTGCACCGCAGTGGGCTGTGCAAACAGCTCCAAGCCCAAGCCACTCCCAATAAACACCAAGAATAAAAAAATAAATTTATAAAAACTCATATACTCATGCTCTGTTCCGCAGCTGTTCTCCGAGTGCTTGAAAGGCTGCCTCGAGCGTTACCCAGCGATCTTTGAGCTGCGCATTAATAATACCAATTTCTGTCTCAATAACACAACCACCTTGTTCAACATCATCTCGTTCGCGAATAGAAAGCGATTCTACTGCCTCAAAGAGCTCCTTAATTTTGCCTTTATTACTCTCTATGGCCTCGAAATCAGCTTTGTTGACATAGATAATAACTTTTTTATGCTGCGCCACGCTCTTTATCGTTCCCATCACAATACTGAGAATGGCCTGTGGTGAAGTTTCGAGCTCTGCGGAAACAATTTTTTTTGCAGCTTTCAGCGCGATTGGCAAGACAATCTTCTGCAGCTCTTGGTGCACTTTGGCTATTTCTTGTTCAAGCTGAGCAAGTTGTTTAGCCCATGCTTGATAGCCTACTTCAAAACCCTCTTTTTGGGCTTGCACTTTGAGATTTTCACATTCGGCAGCCACTTCACGCCTGTACTCCTCGGCATCTTTTGTCACCGTTTCCAAGAGCTCTTTACTTGTTAGAAGGTCTGAAAATGCATCGGCCTTGATGATCTTCGTATGAGGTGCCGTGGTAAGTTTGCCTTCATGAATAAGAGAAAAGTATGCTTTACCCATGGCTTGCCTCTCGCTCCCTTGTCAAGAGCTGGAGTAGCTCACGAACACGCTGTTGTGCGGTGAGGATCATTTGATCTGGTTTTGACATATCTTGAGCTGCGCTACGCTCTTTTGCTTTCTGTTCGGCGATACTCATGATAATTTTGCCTCTTCCTCTATCCAAGATATGCGCTACATGCCAGATAAAGTCAACAGACTCATTGGATAGTGCTCGAGCAAAATGCTCAAGCCCTCGTTTATGAAGCTCTTTTACAAAGCGCTGTTTATCTTGATACAACTTGTGTGCGAGTAGTGGCGCCCCAATGCGCGAGGTTTGCTTGTGGAGAACCACTTTTAAATACCTTTGCTGCTGTGGGCTAAGCTGCATGAGCACTCCTTGCAAAATCCTTTTATCTACAATATATCGAATCTCTTCAGCAAGATCATACATTGCCAGCAGATCTACCATGAGTACAAGTTCCGCTTTGCTGCAGTCTAATAATGCATCTAAAGAAGAAGGCTCTAAAAGGGAACGTGGGGTGCTTTTGTCAAAGTGGGTAGAGAGTATATGTAGTAAAAAATTCTGGACTTGAGGTGAATAGGCACGCTGCAGCTCAGAAAGTTGATATACGGCATAAAGTCGTTTCGCAACTTCGGGAGGGAGCGCGGCAATAAAACAGGGACGAATCGGTGCAGGCAGGCTTTCAACAACCGCCTCAAGCCATGAATAGTGCATATGAAAGAAAATCTCACTTGGAAAAAGGAGGCTTTCTGGCTTCACAGAGCTACTAGAACTTGTGCCTATCTCCTTTTGCATCTCTTCAGGTGCGAGCGTCATTACCTGCGAGGCAGAATTGCCACAGTACTTATTTAACAAAAGTTTTATAAATAACGCAGAAGATTCACTACTTTTCATCAGGATTTTCTATATTTTCTTGTACTTTAGGCTCTTTTGACGCAGCTTGTTTTGCTGTATCTTGCGCCTCCTGAGACTTTGCATCTTTGGCAGCGTCTTTACTTGCAGACTTTTCGTCCTTTGCCCCTTTTTGATCGCCCATATCATCTGTGAGAGGGGAAAAATGCACAAGTGCCTTTATACCGCCTCTCTTTCGGAGGAGCAAGTGTGTCTTCCACCAAAACCAGGCAACAAATAGCGCAAGGAGAAGAATAATAAGACAAAATGAGAAAAAGATAACCTGGAAGCGCGAGAGTGATTCCTTTGCAACAACCACAGAAAACACCTGCACATAGTCGTGTTCAGCAGCACGATCTTCTGCTTGCGTTGTCGACGGTAGCTGTGGTGCACGAATCCTATCACCAATAACACTCACATTGTCAGCAGTCAAGCCAGGTACAGAGCTTGCGACAAGGTTTTTAACTTTGCTGACAAGATGCAGGTTTGGATCATCAAGAACGCCATTATGTTTGACAAATACCGATGCCGATGGCGACCCCAAAAAGGTCCCTGGCTGCAGAGGGTTTTCCTCAGGGAAAGAAATCTGCACATCTGCATCTATTACGCCGTCAATTTTTCGAATAGTACTCGCAATCTGCGCAGCAAGCCCTGCTTCATAGCGTATTTTCTGCTCCTCGGCTGAGGGCACGAGGCTCCCACCAGCAAAGATATTTAAGAGGCTCTGTGAGCTCTTTTTCGGCAGGCCATTGGCATTCAATATCGACATCGCCTCTACAGCTTCAGTACTTGGTACTGCAATATCCCAGAGCTGCACTGCCTGCGCGCCTCCTGCTGCTGATGATTTCTCTGCAATTTTTTCAGAATGAATGCCTTTACTTGCCAGAAGCACAATAATCTCATTAGCCTCACGCTCTTGAAGACCATTGACAATGATCTGATTGGAAGAGCAGGCACATAGTCCCCAAATGATAAGCGGGAAGATAAGAGTGGAAAAAAATCGTACACAAGATTTCATAGGGTTTTACCTTATTTAACGCCATGTGCGACTTTTCCTTCCGGAAAAGTGCACATAGCGAAAATAGCGCACATCGCGTTTTTTACACACATGACGTCGTTTTTCTTAAGTGTATCAGGTGTGTGGGTAAATGTAAATGGGCAATCCCTACAGGGATTGCCCATTTACATGCACAAAATCATTTCCTACAGTCTACTCCAAGAATAACCCCTGCCACCATACCTCCAACAAAACCGATAAAGCTGCCTCCTGCTGCACCCAGTACTCCTCCAACTCGATAGCCTTTCTCTATCCCATATAGAGCACCTATAGCCGTATATCCCATTAATCTTGCGTCTCTTATTGACCGAGATTTACTATTTCCACATAATAGTTGCCCTGAAAGAAGTCCTAGAGCCACTGTACCAACAGTTGCCATTATTCCTACAGGTGCAATAGCAGTATAGACAGCTGCCACACAAGCTCCTCGAGCGGCAAATTTTAATCCTGATTGTATATATAATAAATTATTACAAGATCGATCATATCTTTCTTCAGCGGGCGACATATTTTTCTCCATAATTAACAAATTATATTAATAATCATGAATACAAATATAGCATAACATATACATATTGACAATGTTTACTAACGCGCCTGTCCAATAATGAGATATTCAACTAACATCTTGTTCTTTTTTACATCTTCATCTTGTAATAGTTCTTTGAATACTCTGACTACTTCCTCGTCGTCGAAGTAGTTGAGTGCAGATGCGGCAAGTACATTAGTGTCATGGATTGGTTTTGACTGTACTTGCCGCAGTAAAAACTGCTTTGCAGGCGCTCCTATTGCGACAAGAGCCTCTATTGCTGCCTCGCCATACTCAAAATCATCTGCTTTGAGAAGCAGAAAAAGAGGCTGCACTGCCTTTTCTGCTTTGAGTACTCCTAGGGCTTTTGCAGCATAGAGTGGGGCATAGCCGTAGCCAGGAAAGAGGGGATCTTGCAAGTCTGCAGATTCAATGATATTGATCAGGTATGGGACTGCTTCTTGCCCGTAAGAGATGACGGCGTCAATTTCTTTCGTAGCATCTTCATCTTCGGTTACGATAAGATCCGAAATAGCTGTTGCTATATTCTTTTTGCCTTGTAGCTGCTCGTACAAAGCCTGCAAGCTCTGATACATCATGCGCACGGCGGCAACTTTTTCTGCATCTGCCCCTGTGAGTATAAGAGGGGCAATATTTTGCTGCAGAGCCTTTTCTTGTGCAGCGAGTGCTTCGATATGTGCAATGGAGCTTGGCAGCACTGCACCTTTTTTTTCTTCGCGATAGTATTCCAGCATCACATCAAAGCTGCCTCCAAAATGGGCATCTCGATGCATCAAAATCGCTTTATCTTCCTCATCAGCGAGGTAAAAATATTCCGTGTCTGTCATATGGATTATTATTATTACGTCATATGCAATTTTCCGAAAGGAAAATTGCATATGACGTTTACTTTATGATACCACTTTGGTGGCCGTGGACATGCTGGGAAACACGAAAACACACGAGGTTGACAAGAAAAAGGTATAATAGTTATAATAAGTATAAAAGTTAACCCGGTATGGAGGTGCGTATGCCCATAATTTCAGCCAAAGAAGCGAGACAAAACTTTACCCATGTTGGGGAAGAAGTTGCTTTTCACCAAGAACGTTATTTGGTCACTAAAAATGGTCGTGATTTTTTTGCAATAGTGCCATTAAATGACCTCCAAATGCTTGAAGAACTAGAAAATCAAGAAGACATTGCAATAGCCAAAAAGGAAAAAGAATATATAAAAAAACATGGCACTATCTCCTGGAAAGAGATGGAAAAACGACTTGGTATTGATGGTGATTAATGGATTATCTAGTTGAGTTAGGCGATAAATTTGAAAAAGTGTTTAAGACATTCCCTAAACATGACGTTATAAAAATCCGCGATTGCATTCGAAAGCTTGCTAAAAATCCTAAACCGCATGGCGTAAAAAAATTACGTGATAACCTTTACCGTGTTCGACAGGGCATGTATCGAATTCTCTATGAAATACATGATCATAAATTATTAATCTTGGTGCTTGAAGTCGGTCATAGGAAAGAGGTCTATAGAAGCCTATAAATCCACATCTCTCTTGAACTTGCTCAAGAGAGATGTTCTACACACACGTTACGCCACGTTCCGTAATGCCGAGCTCGGCACAATATTTCTCCACAGAAACTCAGGAGCCGTAAAGCGACGATAATAGCGCGACAGCATGTCACAGAGTGTTGGGACATGTTGTGCATTAGCAATAGCTTTTTCTCGATACTGTCGTACACATGCAATGGTGTCAAAAATATTGATTTGCATTTCGTCCAAACGCTCTCCATGCTCTGCTGCGATCGATAAATGCTTGCGCATTGCATAGCTGGTTGCCGCGACTCCCGATCTTCCTACACCTCCATGGCAGTTGAATGCCACGGTTTTTGAAGCATCAGGACTGAGCTCTTCAATACGATCATGCAAACGCTCAAGAAGTGCTGTGTCAGGACAAGCCGTTCGATCAACCCATGCGGTGTAATGAATATGCGTAATTCGCGTCCCATCAGAAAGCTCTAAAGTGCTCTCTATAAGGGTCGGATCTTCAACCCTAGTAGCTGCAACACCCCTTGCAAGCTCTCGCTCAGAAACTTTGCGAATTGTCCTGCCATCGCTGAACCTAATTTGAGACAGTACATCGTTTTCCCAAAATCGTGATGGTTTCGAAGCAGATCCGTCACGGCTCTCATGCAGCGATACAAATACTCTGCATCCCTGCTTGGTGAGCGCCTCAAAATAATTTTTCACTTCCTCAATATTTTTTGGTAGTGATGCGATAGTCACTGGCTGTGGCGATAAGGTAGCGGTATGGGCATTGCTCGAATCGGCAGGATGTACGAAGTGGTGAATAGTTCGTGTTTTGAGCGCCTCTAGACAGCTCTTTGATAATGCATAGTTATTTTGCGAAAGCTCACGGCCCACTCGTCCTATCTCGCTAAGCGGACAACTCATACGCTCTAAAAGTGCTGCATGTGTCGGTGCTGGCCCTTTTTCCTTTTTTTCTTTCTCTTTGCTTTTCACGAGGCCTGCTAGAATCCTCTTCACCGATTCGTCTCTTACCTTGCGCGACAGCGATCGCAGTTTATTGCTGAGTGAGCTTGCATGACTTCTCAAAGAGCCACTGCCCTGATACGCGCGATTCACGGAACCAACCAGCAACCCAAATAAACGAATCCTCTCCTCACCTACTGTATTAACAAGACGTGCCAGCGCTTCATCTTTATTGATATCAATGCCTCGAGCTGTATTATTATAATTATCTCCTAGAAGCACCCTTTCAAGATCGGAATGCCCTCCACATAAGGCTCTTAAATTCTCTATTTTCATAACCACCTATTATTTTATAAGTGGTCAGTCCTGTCTCACAATCTTGCTTTGCAGAACCGACCACGTAAAAAGTGTTACAGGCCTGAAGTGTAACAGACCTGCCCTTTCACACTTTTCTGATTTATTACTAATTTTTAAAAGACCAATCTTATCACAAACACTTGTAATATTGCAAGAATTATTTTATGTTGTCTTTTTTCATGCCTATTGTAATTAATGCTAGAACCTGGTATAATTTATTTATATTAATACAAAAGAAGGAGGCATATTATGACAGTTAGTGCACCAAGCCCAAATTCAGAAAACACCGTAAGCTACCGCTCAGTAGTCATACCTGCTTTAGTACAAACTGCAGTAGCAGTGGGCGGGTTATACCTCGGAACTACATATGCTCTGCCACTCGCGCAAAGTTGCCTGCATACTATAGGGCTCCCTATGGGCTGCTGGATACGCGACAGGGTAGTACACTTATTAAGTGGTACGAGTTGCGACCCGTATAGACATCCATTAGAACGGATGAAGATACTCCACAATCTTATCAGTGGCACAGCAACATCTCAGACCGAGGCCATCCAACAGGCTCTGATGGATACGTGTGCATGGCCATCACAAGAACAAATAGCAGGCATGGGAGCCATGTTAGAGGACACTCTTTCCAGTACTCCAGGAAGGGTGTGTGGTGGCTTTGTAGGCACACTTACAGGGATACTCGCAGGCAAAGCAATCACTGCCGTAGGCGAGCGCTTGATGGCATCCGGACCAGCACTCAAAAGAGCCATCCTATGGATCTCTAGAAACTGTTGCGAGAGTGGATAAATGTATTGACGCTATTTCATGCCATGTGCACTTTTCCGGAAGGAAAAGTCGCACATGGCGTATAATTCCTAATTCGCCCGCAAGAGCCGCGGTAATACCATTTGCGATATCATGGTAGCTGTTCGATAAACACCGTACAGAAGCGCGGCATCTACCTCTGCGATTGGCATTCCTGGAGTGAGCATAATAGTAATCATCCCCATACCCCAGGCAATTACTTCCCGTTTCATAGCTGCCATTGGTATGCGCGCAAGAAATGCTCTGGTCACTGTATCGAAATAAGGCACATGCCAAAAACGCAGTAGCAGAACAGGAGGGCTGGGAAAATGCCCTATAAACAAAGGCTCTCTAACGTGCTCCTTCGCTATCGGTACGCACACTTCTTCGCATATTGATGCACAGGTAAAAGGCGTTGAGCGCTCCTTATATCCAACAACTTCGGCAAGCCATTGCCTACAACTATACCGTAATCCCAAGACTTCATCCATCGGTTTACTGCACTGCGAAAAACAATGGCCAATATTATTATCGAATAATTCTTGGGTACGGGATATCTCACTTCTAAACCGCCTTGCAGATATCTCACGATACCTTGCTGCAAAGGAAGACCAAGTAAATCCCACACATACACCACCGTTCTTGATGGTTGTGGTAACTTTTGCTGCCAGCATTGTTATTTTAATCGCGCTATAACTACACATGGCTACTGCATGTCCAAACAATGGAACCGCTGCTCCGCGTATCATATTTCGTATAGCTGCTACCATAAATCCTCTAAAAAATTATTTATTATGTTATGCTTACATTGTACCTGATCGGTCCAGAGGACCGATTAGGTACAATATATGATTCATGACGTGATGCTTACATTATTAAAAACAACGCCTGCATTATAACTGGAGCGCACAAAAGGGCCACTGTAGACATACTTAATACCCAGCTTCTCCCCTGCATCTTTGTACTCTTCAAAGACCGTCGGATGAATAAACTCTTTCACTTGCAGCTTTTTACGGCTTGGCTGCAGGTACTGACCAATAGTCACTATGTCACAGCCAGCATCTCGCAAGTGGTGCAGCACTCCCAGTACCTCCTCTTTAGTCTCCCCAAGCCCAACCATGAACCCTGATTTTACCAGTTGATGCCGGGAGTATTGTTTTGCATACGATAGCACATGAAGAGAGCGCTCAAAGGTAGCTTTATGACGTACTTTGCTCGTAAGAGATGGTACTGTTTCTACATTATGATTAAAGATTTCAGGCCGCGCACTCAGTACCGTATCGAGCGCTGCCGTAGAGCCCTGTAAATCCGAAGAGAGCACCTCCACAGTTACTTGAGGGCACTCAGCACGTATAGCATCTATCACACGCCTCAGATGAAGCGCTCCCCCATCCTCAAGATCATCTCGAGCCACCATAGTGATAACTGCGTGTTTTAAGCCTAGTTTTTTGATAGAATCTGCAACACGATGAGGCTCATGCTCATCTACAACTGCTGGCTTTTTGGAAAAATCGATATCGCAAAAACCACAAGCGCGGGTACATTCTTTTCCTAGCACTAAAAAGGTGGCTGTTTTTTTTGAATAGCACTCAAGAAGATTAGGACACTTTGCCTCCTCACAGACAGTGTGGAGGCGATTTTCTTGAATAACCCCATTGGTCACCCAGAGCGCATTGCCTTCAGGCATCTTCCTATGAAGCCAGGAAGGAAACTTCCCATTCGGGACTACTTTTGGGGCGGTATCGAAGAGCGTGTGACAATCCATCGCATCACATAAAATGCAAGGGCGTGCCTTGCCCAATCATAGCGGCCTCAAACCAGATTTCAGAAAGGGTGGGATGGGCATGAATAGTGTCGGCAACTGCCTCAACGGTAAGTTCATGGGTAATCGCATACGTCAGCGGCGCAATTAAACTACTCGCTTCATGACCTACCACCTGCGCTCCTAGTATTTGTCCTGTGGTCTCGTCAATGATGATTTGTGCAAACCCTTCCGTCTCTTTTGCCGCCTGCGCTTTGCCGAGCGCTTGGAAAGGATAGGCCACCTTTTTCGCAGCATACCCACGAGCCTTGGCCGCTTCAAAACACATGCCGACCGTTCCAATTTCAGGATGCGTAAAGATAACACCAGGGACGGCATCATAATTCATATGCATATGAGCGCCCAAAATATGTGCTGCTGCCACAAAACCTTGATGCGTCGCAACATGCGCATACATCGCCTTGCCTGTCACATCCCCTACAGCGTAGATGCCTAGCACATTCGTCTGCATGACATCATTGACAGGGATAACACCACGCTCTACAACCACTCCTGCCCGATCAAGGCCTATGCTGCTACTATTCAAAGAGCGACCAATAGCTACAAGTGCCATGTCGGCAGCAAAAGTAATGTTATTTTTGAGAACCACTTCTACATGTTTTGCGCCATCTTTACCCGTCACCTTGTCAATTCGTTGTACTTCAGCTCCCGTATGCACTTGTATGCCACGTTTTTTAAATGATTGTTCTAAGAAGGTAGAAACAGATTCACACTCGAGTGGCAAAATTCGTGGCAAAAGCTCGACAACACTCACCTGTACACCCAACTCTGCAAAAAGCGAGGCAAACTCACAGCCAATAACACCGCCACCTACCACTACAAGAGAGCGTGGAAGCTGTTCGAGTGCCAAAATAGAAGTAGAGGAGTGAATGAGAGTATTATCAAAAGGAAAGGCAGCAATCTCACGAGGCTCAGATCCTGTAGCAATAATGATGTCTTGCGCTCTGATACGGCAACTGTCTTTACCTATAACTTTTATTTCATTGGGCGCAGTAAAGGAGCCAACCCCATGAATGAGATCAATATGATTGGCTGCAATGAGCCCTTCAAGACTTGCATGCAGCTTGGCAACCACGGCGCTCTTACCTTGCGCCATTTTTGCATAATCGATTGCAAGAAGCTCAGCCCTAATGCCATATTCCGCAGCTCGTTTTATGGTGCGCACAGCCTCTGCATTTGCAATGAGGGCCTTGGTCGGAATACAGCCACGATTTAGGCAGGTCCCCCCAACAGCATCTCGCTCAATCAGTGCAACGCGCTTGCCCGCCTGGGCTAAGCGAATTGCCGGCGGATAGCCGCCAGGGCCCGCCCCTAAAATAGCAACATCATATTTGCGCTCTGTCATATAGTGGAAATTTCTTTCTCTTTTGCAGCCGTTATATCATCTGCCTCTTTACACGACTTGTCAGTGAGATTTTGTATATCTTTTTCGAGTCGTTTTACATCATCTTCAGTAATAACACTTGCTGATTTTTGTTTTTTGACGACTTCATTTTGGTCTCGACGGACGTTACGAATGGAAATTTTTGCCTCTTCGCGTTTTTTATTGCATTGATTAATAAGGTCTTTTCGACGATTTTGGTCAAGCTCTGGGAAGGTAACGCGTACTGCCTTGCCTTCAACCACTGCCAAAACCCCCAAATTTGCTTTATCAATTGCCTTTGCAATCAGCTGTGTGTTCTGAGTATCAAAGGGTGTAATTAAGAGCTGACGTGACTCTGGAACAGTGATAGTTGCCACATCTTTGAGCTTCATCTGTGCCCCATACACCTCGAGCGTCACAGGCTCGACAAAGGCCGGAGAGGCCCTGCCAGCACGAATCCCCTTCAGCTCAAGCTTAAGGTGCTCAAGCACGGCCTGCATATGTTTTTTGGTATCTTCTATAATTTTGTCTGTCATAATACTCCTCTAGCTTACAATGGTTGCAAGTGATGTATCGTGTAATACATCGGAAAATTTCTTCGTTGCCCACATATCGAATACAAGAATAGGAATTCGATTCGACATAGCAAGTGCTATAGCAGTAGCATCCATGACATCGAGTTTTTGTGCAAGTACTTCTCGATAACTAATCTGGGTATAGCGTATAGCATCTGGAAATTTTAATGGATCTTGAGAATAGACCCCATTTACTTTCGTGGCCTTCAAAAGTGCCTCTGCATGTATTTCACTAGCTCTCAGAGCTGCTGCAGTATCGGTTGTAAAATAGGGGCTACCAGTGCCGCCTACAAAGATAACGACCTTTTTTTGTTCGATGTATTCAAGGGCTTTTTGCCACTGATACGGCTCGGCAATAGGATGACAGTCGATGGCGCTCATAATCACATTATGCACACCGCACTGCTCCAAGGCCTGACTTAATGCAATTCCATTAATGATCGTCGCCAGCATGCCCATCTGATCCGCAGGTGTGCGCTGAATGGCAAGCTTTTCGCCCCGTATGCCGCGAAAGATGTTGCCGCCACCAATGACAATACCCACCTCGACGCCATGCTGTACAAGGTCTTGAATGCCACCGACAATCTGCAAAATGGGCTCTGCAGCTATAGGCTCTACAGCTATACCAGAACTCTCTTTTCCCATAAGTGCTTCTCCAGATAACTTGAGAAGCACTCTTTTAAATGCCGCTGCTTTTTTCATAATATTTTTGTCATGTGCAATTTTTCGAAGAAAAATTCGCACATGACATCACAGTTAATTCTGCCCTACGCACCAGCGGAGAAAGTGGTGAAGTGCTAAAGACTTATTCACTTGGGTCCCTCGCTTTTTGATAAGTTCAGAAATAGTGAGCGCATCATCTTTGATATATTTTTGTCTCGACAAGCAGTGCATATCATAAAAGGCATTCACTTTCCCATCTAAGATTTTATCGATTATATGCGCTGGCTTGCCTTGGATCTGCTCTCGAGCAATTTCACGCTCTTTTGTCACTATCTCTTGAGGCACATTTTCCGGATGGAGAAACTCAGGAGCCGCTGCCGCTGCATGCATAGCAATATCGCGTGCTAAGCCCTCTTCGCCGCTACCTACAAGCTCAACTGCTGTGAGGATCTTGCCTCCCATATGCGAGTAGATACCAATTGAACGATCAGGACTCTTAGCAAGAAACACCACGCGCCGTATCACAATATTCTCCCCAATCACCTGAATGATGAGACTGCGAAGTTCGTCAATCGTCGCCTTTGGATCTTGTGAATATTTCTGTTGCAAAAACGCCTCCACTGTCGAAGGCTGTGTAGCTGCAACTTCATCAATAATTTTGTGACAAAACTCTCGGAATTTGTCATTTTTTGCAACGAAGTCTGTTTCTGCATTAATTTCTACAATGGCAATTCCCTTTGGCGTCTCTTTAAAGAGAATCACGCCTTCCTTAGCTTCTCGGCCTTGTTTCTTTACTGCAGACGCCATGCCTGCTTTTCGGAGGATTTCAATTGCCTGATCCATATTGCCACTGGCTTCTGCAAGCGCTTCCTTACATTTGGCCATACCAACGCCAGTTCGCTCGCGCAGCTCCTTAATCAGCTGCGCACTTTGTGCATTCTCTGTCATAAACTTACATGTCTCCCTTTTCTGCAGTCCACTCAGCTTCTTGTGAAACCACTTCTTCTTCGACTACTTCTTCTCCGGCTACTATTTCATCTGTTACGCCTTCTTCTACGATAACTTCTTCTCCTTTCTCATCAAAGAAATGCATTTCATTTTTCTTCTCGATAATAGCCTGCGTAAGCACTTCAAGAATAATCTTTACACTGCGTTGAGCATCATCGTTACAAGGAATGACATAATCAATGAGATCAGGATTACAGTTGGTATCAACGAGTGCCATAACAGGAATATTCAATTTTTTCGCTTCCTTCACAGCAATGTCTTCTTTACCTGGGTCAACTACAATAAGCAGTCCTGGCAGCTTGCGCATCGCGCGCACACCTGAGAGATTCTTGTCGAGTTTTATTTGCTCTTTCGTCATGAGAGAGATCTCTTTCTTTGTAAGCCCCTCACCACCTGCAGCAATTCTCTTTTCAATGCGTTCGAGCTTCTTTACAGACTTTCGAATGGTAGGATGATTGGTAAGCTCGCCACCCAGCCAGCGCTCACAAACGTAGAATTCACCACATTTCTCAGCGCATTCGCGAATGACTATTTTTGCGGCTTTTTTGGTGCCCACAAAGAGAATAGAGCGATGCTCTTGTACTATTTTCTGAACGACCTGCAAAGCAGCCCTCAGCTGCATCAATGTCTTTGCAAGATCAATGATATGTATGCCATTTTTTTGTCCAAAAATGAACCGTTTCATTTTTGGGTTCCACCGTTTTGTCTGGTGGCCAAAGTGTGCCCCTGCTTCGAGGAGCTCCTTTATGCTTACTAATTGCTGTGTTTCCAAGCCTTGTTCCTTTTTGTTAACGACGGCATCTTCTCACGTAGAGAAGATTTCGGTCTTGGTTATACTTGTTTGGTTATACTTGTTATGGAATACGCACCATTTCTACTTCTAGTGGCTGATCACGTACTCTGCTAAGAAATCATAAAGAATTTTGCAGAAAAGTACAAGGGGATTTTTTTCCAAAAACATCTGGTGGAATGAAAATTACAAGTGTGATATAAGTATTAGGTAGCGTCATATGCAATTTTCCTAACAGAGAATTGCACATGACAAAAATAGAGCATGCGCAATGTAAACGGCGCATGGAAAACCTCAGGGATCGTTAAAGATGTTTGAATACACACAAATCATTGCAAATATCGTCATTGTCATTGCAACCGTAGCATCAGGCTGCAGTTGGGTTATAAACCGCCTCGATAAAAAATTTGAGGCTTTGGACAAAAAATTCGAAGCTAAGTTTGAAATGGTACATAAAGACTTAACCGAGATCAAGAGTCGCTTAAACACCGTTGAAGAGCGTCTTACCGTGGTAGAAACCATTTTAGCTATGATGGGAGCACCTATTCGCCACTTCAAGAACAAAGATAATTAATTGCATCAACACCATGTTTTCTTTTTTAAAACGCATCTTTGGCACGGCACAAAGCCGCACGCTTGCAAAGTTTGCACATATCGTTAAAGATATTAATCGCATTGAAGAAGGTTATAAAACCCTTTCTGACGATGCCCTCAAAGCCAAAACAACTGAATTCAGGGAGCGCTACGCCCAAGGACAAACGCTCGATGCGCTTTTGCCAGAAGCCTATGCCGTTGTAAAAAACTGCTGTAGACGATTCTGTGGACAAGAAGTGCACGTATCTGGGTACAATCAAAAATGGGATATGATTCCCTTTGATGAGCAGATGCTTGGAGCTATTGCCCTTCATAAAGGCTACATCGCTGAAATGCAAACAGGAGAGGGAAAGACACTGACGGCTGCCATGCCACTCTATCTCAATGCACTTACCGGCAAGCCTGTCCATATTGTCACCACCAACGACTATCTTGCAAATCGCGACTGTGAATGGGTAGGTGCTATCCAGCGCTGGCTAGGGCTGACAACAGGAGTTCTCTTACAAGATGCCTCTCATAGAGAGCGTAAAGCTGCCTATGCCTGTGATATCGTCTACGGCACTGCCTCTGAATTTGGTTTTGATTATCTGCGCGATAACTCTATGGCCACACGAAAAGAAGAAGAAGTACAGCGCGGCTTTTATTTTGCACTCATCGACGAAGTGGATTCCATCTTGATTGATGAAGCTCGTACGCCTCTTATTATTTCTGGCCCTGCAAATACCTCCAGGCAACTCTATGATATACTAAAAGAGCCTGTCAACATGCTCGTGTTTCGCCAAAATGATCTTTGTAACCGCTTAGCTCTACAAGCCAAAAAAGCACTCGGTACTCAGATGGAAGGGGACGAAAAAAAGCAGCTCACTAAGGAAGACAAAGAAGCATTTCGTCTTTTATGGCTTGTAAGTAAGGGAGCGCCCCGAAATAGGGTGTTAAAGCGTGCCAAAGAAAATCCTGATTTTCGTGCCGCAATTGATACGTGGGATCTTTATTACTATGCAGAGCAAAATAAAGAGGAAAAGGCAAAGGCTTTGCAAGAGCTTTTTATTATTGTCGATGAAAAAGCAAATGAATATGAGCTGACAGACAAGGGAATACAGGCCTGGAAAGATTGTGGGGGCAAGGAAGATGATTTTGTAATGCTGGATTTGGGACATGCTTTTGCAGAAATCGATAATGAAGACGCTCCTGCTGAAACAAAAATGACTAAAAAGCTTGCCTGCCAAGAAGAAGATGCCTTACGCAAAGAGCGTGCCCATAATCTGCGACAGCTCCTTCGTGCACATCTTTTGATGGAGCGCGATGTTGACTATATCATCCAAGATAAAAAAATCGTCATTATCGATGAAAATACTGGCCGTGCACAGCCTGGAAGGCGCTTTTCTGATGGCCTGCATCAAGCCATAGAAGCCAAAGAGGACTGTCCCATACAGCGCGAGACACAAACCTTTGCAACCATCACCCTGCAAAACTATTTCCGCATGTATGAAAAGCTTGCGGGAATGACGGGAACGGCCATCACGGAAGCCCAAGAACTTAAAGAAATATACAAGCTTGATGTACTCCAGATTCCGACACATAAAGTCATGATACGCCATGATGCAAACGATGAAATGTACATGACGGAACGAGAGAAATACAACGCCATCTTAAAAGAAGTCAAGGAGCAGCATGCTAAAGGGCGACCAATCCTCATCGGTACTGAGTCGGTAGACGTATCTGAAAAACTATCACGTATCTTTAAATTTCATCAGCTAGAACATACGGTACTCAATGCGAAAAATAACGCCCGAGAAGCTGAAATTATCGCTGCTGCTGGCAAACCTGGCGCGATCACTGTCTCCACAAATATGGCGGGCCGTGGTACTGATATTAAACTTGGACCTGGCATAGCAGAACTTGGTGGTCTGCACGTGATAGGCTCAACTCGTCATCAATCGCGCCGTATTGATAGACAACTTCGTGGACGTAGTGGAAGGCAAGGCGATCTTGGGTCATCAAAATTTTTCTTATCGCTCGAAGATCCTCTGATGCGTCTCTTTTCTTCACCGACGATCACATCGCTTTTGCAGCGGTATCGTCCACCAGAGGGAGAGCCTATATCGGCCTCTATTTTGAATAAGTCCATAGAAACTGCGCAGAAGCGAATTGAGCAGAGAAACTATACCATTCGCAAGCACACCTTGGAGTATGACGATGTCATGAACAGGCAGCGTCAGGAAATCTATGCTTTTCGTCATAGCCTGATCCACACTGACGATGTCTTTCAAGTTGCGAGCGAGCTCTTTCAGACCATTTGTACAAAAGCGGCAGAAATCTTTTTTGTGAAACGTGGAGATCTTACTACATGGAATCCACAAGGGTTTTCAGATTTTCTTGTCCATCACTTGCCTGTCACCTTTGACGCCTCGGATTTTGATGATGACACCTCCGATGCGGCGGCTCTTGCGAAACAAGCGTGTGAACGTATTAGAGCGGCATTTCATGGAAAAATAGAAAGCGAAAAAGAACATGCTCTTATCGCTACAAATCTTGCCCTTACACAGACACAAACGTCTCCAGAGACCATCACCGATGCCATTCAAGCTATTTGTAGGCGCATTATGATTCATACAATTGACACTCTATGGCAAGAGCATCTCTTAGCTATGGACCATCTTCGTAGCGATGTGCATATGCGCGCTGTTGGCCAGAAGGATCCGCTTATGGAATTTAAGCATGAAGCCTTCCACCTGTTCGATGCATTCACACAAAATGTGCGTCTCCAGATGGCCAAAGGGCTCTTTAGATTCCATATATCTCTCATTAATGTTACTCCACGTGCAGAGGGAGAAGAGGAAGAGTATTTGGAAGAGCAAGAGCTGTTTGAAGACGAAGAGCCTAATATCGAGGAAAAGAGCCATATTGTGCAACTTGAAACTGCCCGTTCGCTGGTCTCTGAGCTCGAAAATGAAATGATCCCCATGCCGCCCTCCATACCAACAGGGACAACGTTTGTACAGCCTCCTGTCACACCGATTACGATAGAGCCAAAAATAGGGAGAAATGATCCTTGTCCTTGCGGCAGTGGCAAAAAATATAAAAAGTGTTGTGGTGAAGAGGGAGATTAGAGAGGAAGCTAAGGGATTATTAAGGGGTTATAAGGGTACCAAAGATGCATTTTCAGCGAGCGCATGCTCGCTGTAGTCCAAGCATATAAAAATCGCATGGCAAATAAATTTGCCAATCGATTTTTATATGCTTGGACTTTTCCACTTTCAGTGGAAAAATGCATCTAGCTCCCCTAACGCCTCTGACAAGCTCTCTCTGCAGCTATTCTCCTGTGGCTCTCCCTGTAAAAAAAAGCAACCAGGGCTTGTAGCTATAACGTCTGTCATGCTAACATCCTTGCGATAGTGGTGGGAACAGACACTCCAAACCTTGAACCAATTTTTCGGTTGCGCAAAATTTGTCAGGTATGGTACACCTGAACATGACAGACCTCTCGGGGAGATCTGTAAAAAATATGGTGGCATTTTTTTGATCAGCCCCCTCGTAGAGGAGGTTGATCAACTACAAAATATGAAAACAACACTCGGTGACACTCAAGTGCTTTGCTGGCATTGTGAAGAGCCAGTGCATCGCTATGCTATGCGCTGTCCTTACTGCCAACACACCCTCAAAATGCCTACAGCTTCTTCCGAAGCTCAGGCACATGAAGACCCTTTTTCCCTTTCTCAACAAAAAACTAAAGAGCCTACCACCTCATCCCCAACAAACGCACTCCCAACTCCTGCAAAGCAACAAATAAAACCGCAAACCCATCCACCTAAACCACACGAGCTCCAAAAAAATGCTGAGCAAGAAGACTCTCAGGATACTACAGCTGCTGCCAACAACTCTCCCCTCCAGAAGATACTCATGCCTCTTATTGCGCTCCTTGCAGGATCCTTCTTTTTCTTTTTCGGGATGTTTTTAAAACTCTTCTCAAAAAACGGTAAGCTCACCTTAGAATGGCATGCTGACAGCTGGCCCTATTTTGTCTTCCCCGCTATTTGTTTGCTCCTTATTGGCGTTGCCACCCTCTCCCACGCGGAAACAGATAGCTAGCGCGCGCTGCACCCCGGCTCTGAGCGATCCTTTAGAATGGCCATCATTTAGTCGAAAGAGATTTTCTTCCCCAATGTAGGCGCTAAGGCCTGCACTCTCAAGCACCGCCCACACATCATGAGGAATGCTGACAATCACTAAAGCAACCCCTCGATTTTTCAGATAATCAAACAGTTGTTTTAAGGCATAGGCACCACTTGCGTCCATATCACGCACATGTTTTAAACGTAAAACAAACACTTTGGTATCGTTATCAATTGCCGCACATGCTTTGAGAGCGCTTTGAAAATAGTCAACCGCTCCAAAAAAAAGCTCACCTTCAATATTGACGATTCTGACTTTGCCTCCTGCCGTATCTGTGCCTCTTGTAATAGGATAGAGCTCTTCTGTTTCTTCATTATACACATACTCCACAACATGGGGACAGGCAACCTTTCTTAGGTATAAAAGTATGGAAAGGCCAACGCCCATGTAAAAGGCAATACTAAGGCTAAAAAAGATACAGGCAGCAAAGGTTATGCACATGACACAGGCATCGGATTTTGTTGCTTTGAAGCAAAATTTGAGCTGCCTGATATCAATAACCCTAAGGGCTGTAGCCACAATAAGGGCAGCCGTTGCAGCACGTGGTATATACTGAATGAAAAAGCCGCACAAGATGACAAATAAGGCAACAAATAAAGCACTCATAATAGCGCTAAAGCGTGTTTGGGCTCCGTGCTCAACATTGACAGCAGTTCTCGAAATACTGCCTGTTGCTGGTAAGGCACCAAAACAGGAAAGAACCATATTGGCAATGCCAAGACCAAAAATCTCTTGGTTAGTAGACAACTGCTCTCCAGAGCTCGCTGCTGTTGATTTGGCAATAGTTACCGTCTCTAGCATACTGAAAATAGCAATCGCAAAAGCAATTGGGACGATAGTGTTTAAGAGGCGTGCTTCAAAAAGAGGCAGCTGTAGTGGGGGAAAAACACTCTCCAGGCCTCCCACATCGCCGATTAACGACAAAGTATGGCCAGAGGCATCTAAGATGGTATCAAGCCCAAAAAAAGAGACAAAGAGTGTCATGCATGCAAGCATGATCAAAGAAGAGGGAATGAAGGTACTGATCGTACGCAGCATAGCCAGCATACACAGACTCAAGATGCCCACAAGCGCTGTGGGGAAGTGGGAATCACTCAGATGCAGCGCCAAATAGCGTGCCTTTTCAAAAAGCGAAGGAAAATCGTCTGGAATCGAGATACCTAAAAACGTATAGAGCTGATCAATGACTAAGGCAAAACAAGTGCCTGCAACATATCCAATGATTACAGCTATCGAAACAAATTGGATGATTCGCCCTAATTTAAACACGGAAACGACCATCTGAAAAATGCCTATGAGTAGCACAAGAGCAGCTGTAATCTGAAGCGCTACTTGCTCCCATGTAGCTTCTGAAAGGTTGGGATAAAATTTATACAAAATGGCAGTCACTCCACCTTGTACTAACAAGACGGTAGTATTATTAGGGCCACTGACAAGATGACGAGAAGAGCCTAAGAGCGCCGCGATGCTCGTACCCAAAATTGTGGAAAGAAGCCCACAAGATGGTGGCAGACCAACGACTATTGCATAGGCAAGGGCTTGTGGAATAGAGAGGAGGGCAACTGCAAAAGCTGCAAAGAAGTCGCCCTTCCACATCGCTGTATTATACCCAGCGATGTCTCTCTGTAGCGGTGTAAGTGATATATCAAGCCTTTTACAGAGCTCTACAGCTCGCTGTATAACACTATACATGAGCGTCATACTTTTGGATATAGCTCCATTGTAAAAGACTTGAGTCTTCATACTTTACGCTACTGCATTGCTTTCTTGCATTACCATGCTATAGGGATGCACACGCTTGCGTACCAGGTCATATGAAATGACTTTGCCTTCTTCAGCTTTCATCCATGGGATATCTCCATGTGAATATTCGCTGATTTTTTTAGCTGTCATATCTGACAAGGTTCTCAGCGTATGGTCGATAAGAGCAAGTTCTCGTGCGCTCAAACAGGTCATGTTTGGCTGCCTCACTGCTAAGTATTTTTTTTGCGGATATTCAAAGTGCTTACTTTGCACCATCTCAATATCCCCTTTCTCAACCATTTCTTGGGCAATTTTTTGGAACTCTACAGGCGTTGGACCGTAGATGTTCTTAATATATGTTGCACCAATTAGCTGTTCCCTATATAATTCATAAAAGTTAAAATCTATAAAATATAACAGTTTATATAATACAGTTTCGCCGACATTGGGTTTGCCTCCAACTTGGTTGAGGATATAGAGCAATACCTCACGGAACTTTTCAACACGCTGCTGAGGCACTTCAACTTTCAGAGCCTGTTGATTTTTCACCTGGGGTATTGGCTGTCCAGAAGATGGTTCTAGGATAACTTCTGGGACAGGCATCCTTCCAAGGAGCTGATCCACTGTCAGATTAAAAATATCAGCTAATTTTTCGACCTCTTCGACCTGAAATTTGCGGTTGCCGATTTCAGCTTGGCAAAGTGAGCTCCGATCTACGCTGAGCTTAGAAGCTAACACTTCTTGGCTCATTTGATGCTCTTCTCGGAGCTTTTTTACTTTTTTGCCAAGGGGAAGAGGTTCATTCGTTTTCTTGTTTTCAGCAAGTGACGATTTAATCATATATTTACTTCCCTTAGTGGAGCTACTTGCAAAACTCCAATTTGGGCCAAAATCATCGATCATGGCGCCCATCTGAATTTTGCAAGCAGCTCAAAGGACTTGAGGGCACATTCCTAATGTACCCGCGAGTCCTTTGATTACAGTTTATGGGGAGATAGGGCTTATCCCATCTCTCCTGAGAGCTGCTTGTAAAATTCGCTTTGGAGACAAAATTCGATGATTTTGACGATGGGGAAAAACTTTTACAAATCGACATACTCCCTTGAGTAGGTGATTTGCAAAAGTTTTTGACCAGCGACAAAAGCGCGAATTTTGGCCCAAATCGGAATTTTGCAAGCAGCTCTTGAGCCACTGCAAAGGCAATTTGCTTCCAAAACACATTTGCAGTGGCTCGTTTTTTACGAATTTTCTATGTCTCGTAGCATAACATCATGGAGTATAACACTTGTGTAAAACTAAAGTAAACAGTCATACTTTACGATGTTGAACCCTATAACAATAGAGCTGCTTGCCAAATTCGCTTTGGTGACAAAATTCGATGATTTTGGCATTGGTCACAACTCTTCACAAGTCCACCTGTGAAGAGTTTTGATCCAATGGCAAAAGCACGGATTTTGGCCCAAATCGGAATTTGGCAAGTAGCTCATACACTCATATGTCACGTTTAGTAAAAGTCGCAATTATCGGTCGTCCCAATGTGGGCAAGTCCGCTTTGTTTAATGCTATCTGTAAACGACGCATTTCCATCGTAGATGAAGCCGAGGGCATCACCCGAGATAGAATTTATCAGGAAACAGAGTTTTTTGGTTACCCATTTGAACTCATTGACACAGGAGGTATTGAAGTCACCTCTAAAGCTGATTTTTGTCAAGAAATCAAAAAACAGGCCCACATCGCAATCCAAGAGGCAGATTCTATTATCATGGTTGTCGATAACAAAGCTGGAATACAAGAGTTAGACATCGAAATTGCTAAAATCTTACATAAAACTAAAAAACCTCTCTGCCTAGCTGTCAACAAAGTTGACAACTTTGAAGAGCAGAATACTATCTATACCTTCTCACAATTGGGCATTGATAAAATGATCGCTGTTTCTGCTGTGCACGCATTTCACGTTGCAGAGCTGGTTGAGGAGGCACTTGAGTCTTTTGACAAAACTCTTATCCCCGACCTAAGGCAAGAAACGCTCAAAATTATTATTATCGGTAGACCCAATGTTGGTAAGTCATTATTATTAAATAGCCTGATAAATGACGAGCGTGTTATCGTCTCACCAATTGCAGGCACGACCAGAGATGCTATCGATACGCCGCTTTCTTGGCAAGGAGAAGATTATCTTTTCATCGATACGGCGGGGATTCGGCGAACATGTAAAGAAACGGAAAGTGTGGAAAAATTTGCTTCAATTCGTTCTCAAGAAGCACTCAAGAGGGCAGATATCGCTCTTCTCATCATTGATGTCATGCAGGGTATTACGAGTGAAGAAAAAAAAATTGCCAGACTCATCGAAGAAGAAGGCAAAGGTTGTATTGTCCTTCTTAATAAATGGGATCTTGCCCAAGGCATGCGTATGGAGCATGCGCTTAAAGAGATCGAACAGGAATTTTCTTTCCTTGCACATTGCCCAAAACTCTGTATCTCAGCGCAAACAAAGCGCAACATCGACAAAATTTTTCCCCTTATCAATGATGTCAGAGACGCTTTTGTCAAGCGTGTCTCGACGGGACAGCTCAATAGATGCCTCATTTCTGCTATGCAGCTCTGCCACCCGCCTGTCATGCAAGGAAAGCGCCTTCGCATCTACTACATGGCACAAATTGACTCAAGACCGCCTCGTTTTGTGCTCTTTGTCAATAACCCTGCGCTCCTTGACCCGACATATCAAAAATACCTCATACATTGCCTCAGACGCACTTTTGCCTTCCCAGGCGTGCCTATTCTTATGAATGTAAAAGGCAAACAGAAAGAAAAACGAGCAAAGACCCCAAAAACTCCCCCACACATCGATAAGGACCTCTGGGCACTCCTTGAAAACAATAAAAGTGATTGATCCCCCCTTACTAAGGGGTGCTAGCATGACAAACGTGATAGCTAATACAAGCCCTGGTTGCTTTTTTTTACAGGGAGAGCCACAGGAGAATAGTTGCAGAGAGAGCTTGTCAGAGGCGTTAGGGGTGCTAGATACATTGGTAATTAAGGTCTGGGCAGTGGGGAGATTAGAGAGAAGGCTAAGGGATCATTATGGGCTTATAAGGAGTACCAAAGATGCATTTTCAACGAGCATATGCTCGTTGAAAATGCATCGAATAACCCGGATCTTTCTCTACATCTCTGTGATCTCCCTCTTAAAAAGCTTACAAAAAAGGCTGGATATGAAAATGACGAATGTGATACAAGTATAAACAACCAAATGTGAAAATGAGGAACTAATGATTGAATACGTACAAATCGTTGCCAATATTGTCATTGCGACTGTCGCTTCAGGCTGTGCCTGGATGCTAAACCGCCTCGATAAAAAATTCGAGGCTATAGACAGAAAGTTTGACGCTGTAGACAAAAAATTCGAGGCTGTGGACAAAAAGTTTGAAGCTATCGATAAAAAGTTTGAAGCCATAGACAAGAGGTTCGAAGCTATACATAGGGATTTATTCGAAATTGATAAAAGGCTATATGGCGTAGAAGTTCTGCTAGCGAGAGCTCCTATTCATACTTTCAGGCAAGACAAAGAAAATTCGTAAAGGTCTTGTTTCTTGAATTATACATGACCTCCAATTTTCCAAAGGAAAATTGGAGGTCATGTATCGCTCACAACCCTTCAAGCAAGGCGAGAATCTCGTTTCTAGATAGCCTGCGCATAATTTGATGATCATCAAAGCTGACAATATTCTCAAGAAGGCTTTGTTTATGCGCAATCATTGCATCAATGCGCTCTTCTACTGAATGTCTTGTAAGCAGCTTAAATACCTGCACACCACGGCTTTGCCCAAGGCGATGCACGCGATCGGTAGCCTGATTTTCTCGTGCTGGGTTCCACCATCTATCATAATGAATAACGATGGATGCAGCCGTAAGATCAATACCCAGCCCTGCAGCCTGCAAAGAGCCTAAAAAGACGCGGCACGATGGATCGTTTGTAAAGCGCTCCACTTGCCCTCCACGATCTTTTGTTTGCCCTCTAATGCCTGCAAAGCCAATATTTTTCTTCGTCAAATAGTGCTCAATAATATCGAGCATTGCAAGATACTGTGAGAACACCACCACCTTCTGCTGGCTCTCCTCAGCCTCTTCAAGAAGCTCTGTGAAGGCCTCCCATTTTCCAGATTCATAGTGCTCGTAGTTCATAATGTCTTTCAGATAGGCTGCAGGGTGGTTGCATATTTGTTTGAGGGCAGAAAGAAGGGCAAAGATGTGCATGTAGGGAATAGCTTGCGCCTCATCATGGAGCAACTGAATGAGTGAGTAGCTGCCCGCTTGCGCAACTTGGCGGTAGAGATTTTTTTGCTCGCCAAGTAATTCGGCATAGTAAATATCTTCACTCTTTTCAGGAAGCTCTGGAAGCACATCTTGTTTCTTGCGTCGTAGGATAAAAGGATGCACGAAACGAGAAAGCAGTCGCCGTCGTTCGATATTATTTTCCTTCTCAATAGGACGCACAAAAAAGTCTCTAAATTCGCCTTCTGTCGGCATGTAGCCCGGCAGTACAATGTCAAAAAGTGCTTTCAGCTCTCTGAGTTGGTTTTCAATAGGCGTGCCTGTGAGACCAATTTTTACTGCCGCACGCACTTGCAAAAGAGCTGCATAAATCTGGCTGATGTGATTTTTCGCAATCTGCAGCTCATCAAATATCGCGATATCAAATACCAAACGGCGAAATTTTTTACAGTCACTTCGCCATATGCCATAGGTAGTAAGAATAAGATGCAATTGCTGCTCACCTTCCCCTGGAAAGTCAGCAAGCGTTCGCCCAGTCTCAGTGTAAATTTTTATTTTAATATTTGGAAGGTATCGTTCCAACTTATCTTTCCAGTGGTATATGAGGCTTGTGGGGCAGATAATTAAGAAGAGAGGCACAGGCGTTTTTTTCTCGGCCAAAATAGCAGCAATGAGTCCCATTGCCTGATGGGTCTTACCCACTCCCATATCATCGCAGAGCATTCCTGAAAGGCTATTTTTATATAAGAAATAGAGCCAGTCAACCCCAAGTTTTTGGTAGGGCCTGAGCTCTGAGCGCAAAAATTGCAACTGGGGCTCTACTTCTGTCTGACAAGCGAGCAATTTTTCGATAATATTTTTTTGTACACTTGGAGCATCAACATCGATATTGCCATAGGTTTGTAGATGAAAAAAATCTGCCGGTGAAAGAGTAAGCCTATGTTTCTTGAGCACCTTTTTAGAGGCAAAAGTTGCTAAAAAGCGAAAGCGATCTGTCGCTAGATCTATAACGCCGCAATCTGTCACATGAAAGCGTACACCATCTTGTGCAGCTTTTATAAGCTCATACAAATTGACACGAGCTTTCATACTCTGAAAATAGAGCTCGAAGACCCAATCAGTAACTTTTTCTTTATCGTCAGACTCGCCGAGCTGTTTAATAACTAAAGAAAGTTCTTTGGCAGTTTCTAGGCGTGGGTCTATCCGGCAACTATATTCAAGCTTCAATTTTGGCAAGATTTCTGTGAAAAACGCATTCCAGAGTTCAGCATCATGATGCGAAATTTCGCGCGCAAAATAGGGAGGCTTCAAATGTGGCGGGAGCTCATAAAATCCTTTTTTTTGCACAAAGACGAAATCATCAAAAAAAAAGCTGTTTCTAGCATCTTGTGGATCCATCCATTCATATTCTGGCGTTATTTCGATAAGAGCGCGTCTTTTGAGATGAATGTAGAGCCCCATTTTCTGTATGGGCGCGTCCCTCATAAAAAATGAGCTACACATCGAGCAGAGCGAGCGATTGCTCTGTATATAATAAGGCACCGCCGTGGCGGCAATAGGGGTCTCTGGCAAGCTGAACTCTTGCTGGACCGTCTGTTTCACAAAAAACCCAACACCCGGGCGATACACCATTTTTCCTAAATCAACATCGCAATTGCTTATATGATTCTCACGAGGCTTTTTATGAAACGTAAGAGTTCCATGCTTGTCAACGGTGTATGAAAAGGCTTCCTCAATTTTCATCACATGCACTGTAAATTCCTCAAAGAGCGTCATAAATCCCTGATGTTCCATGACAAACGAGGCAATGGATGCCTTAGGAATAACCAAATGCAGGCAACTAAAGCGAGGGGGCATAATTCTGAAAAAACCCTTTTTACAAGAGACGCCTTGTACATATACAAAACTACCAAAACGACGACAAAGAGACTCAGAGAGGTCATGCGGTGCAAAAAGAAAAGCCTCTACATGTAAGGCATTACTTTTATCCATCCACAGCGTATATGAGAGCTCCCTGGGCTCTTTATCAAGTATCAAAGGCTCTATCTTTTCTTGGTCAGCATCGAGCAAGAGCCTTTCAATCTCGCCCTCTTCTTTATAGAGTACTGTTTCTCGAAATGGCTGCGCCTTTTTTTGATCATAAAAGCCCTTATGGGGTACGTACACCCAGTTGCCTATAGGATGGCCCTCCGTCAACGAAATCTGCGGCTGCACCTTATCATAAAAAACTTGGATTGTTCCCTCTTTCTCCTGGTAGACCATTTTGCGTATTGTTGCAGTTTTTCTCGTGAGGAGTGGAAGATTTGTTTTCACTGTGGACAGCGTTGGAATGATAGCTATGTAGTCTTCTTTATCAAGTGTGACTTCTATGCATATGTTCGTACTTTCAATAATCACTTTTGTTGGGAGCTTATCCTCCTGTTCTTCTAAAAATGTAATACTATAAGGACCGCCTTTCCACTGTTCAAAACAGAGAAGTTTGGCAATATCGGAAAAGGAAGAAAGCTCGTACTGCAGGGCAATTGTGGGCCTTCCTTGTCGCCATAAATGCAGCTCCTCTTCGGAAAGGTTGGAAAATTTAATAGAATTTTCCTCTGATTCTTGCTTTGGCTTCTCAATACCTATTGGCAGCTTTGTTGCAGCTTTTATACACCCTATTGCCTTACCTTTTTTGGTAGTTATGGAGTAACAACCTTCTTGCTGAGGTTTAGAGGGTATTTTACACTTTAGAAATAATTGATAAAACAGCGCTCGCCAAAATGAATGAACATAGAGACAATGAGGAGGCTCCTCTCTTCGTGATAGAAACTGACATGCAGCTGCCATATGCTCACAGACGTTATTTTCCGTCGAAGCTTCACAGCTGCAAAATAAATCTTTTACAGATCCATCATCAAGTTGCAAAAAAACCCACATTGTATTGTTGGTTTTTATATCAACCACTGCAACTTGATACGTGGGGCCGGAAAAAGAAAGATCGCTTACCCGATCCTCTTTCAGGTACCTGTCACTGATGGGACGAAAGGACTCTAAAGAATCGGGTAGCCGCATATAGGCTTAAAGCATCTCTTCTGCTGGATGATAGGCATATTTGAGGTCATGAGCTACCTCTGGATGTGTTACCTTGCCTAAACATACGTTTAAGCCAGCGCGAAGGCCACGGTCTTCTCTGAGTGCTTGCTTATAGCCAAGATTTGCAATTTTCAGCGCATAATAGCTCGTTGCATTTGTAAGCGCTTGTGTTGCAGTCCTAGAGCAGGCGCCTGGCATATTTGGCACACAGTAATGCACAACCCCATCCACCACATATGTCGGCTCTGAATGTGATGTAGGCCTTGAAGTCTCGAAACAGCCACCTTGGTCAATAGCAATATCCACAATAACAGACCCTGGAGCCATTGTCTTGATCATCTCTCGAGTAATCAGCTTAGGTGCAAGCTTTCCTGGAACGAGGACAGCACCGATAACCAGATCTGCTTGCTTCACTTGCTCGGCGATGGCATGAGGCGTAGAGTAGAGCGTCTTTAAGCGTGGACCATAGAGCGCATCTAGGGCACGAAGACGATTTAAATTATTATCAACCACAGTAACATCCGCACCAAGACCGAGCGCCATACGAAGCGACTCAGTACCTGACACGCCGCCGCCAACGACAAGCACTCGAGCAGGGAGCACCCCTGCCACACCGCCCAAAAGCACACCCTTACCACCATTGGCAATTTGAAGAGCGGTTGCACCTGCTTGGATAGCAATGCGCCCAGCAATCTCACTCATAGGAGTCAGGAGCGGCAGCTTGCCATCGTTGCAAGTCACGGTCTCATAGGCAATGCCTACTACCCCTCGATCAACCAACGCTTTGGTTTGCTTGGGATCTGGAGCCAGATGCAAATAGGTAAAGAGCACCTGTCCTTCTTGCAGCAGAGAATACTCTTGCTCTTGAGGCTCTTTTACCTTAATGATCATATCTGACTTATAAATCTCTTCAGGACTTTGAGCAATCTTTGCGCCAGCTTCTAAATACTGGTCATCAGAAAATCCAATTTTAAGACCAGCTTTTGTCTCTACACATACGCTATGACCCGCCTGAACTAAGGCCTTTACCATTGACGGCGTTGCCCCTACACGATACTCGTGATTTTTAATTTCCTTAGGAACGCCTATTGCCATCTTGTTTTTCATAAATATGCCTCACGAGGTACTTGCAAAATTCCGATTTGGGCCAAAATTCGCGCTTTTGTCGCTGGAGAAAATCTTTTTCAAATCGCCTACTCGAGGGAGTATGTCGATTTGGAAAAGGTTTTCCCCATCGCCAAAATCATCAAATTTTGTCTCCAACGGAATTTTGCAAGCACCTCTCACATTAATAACGAGCCCGAGTCCGAGCCCACACATTCAACACCAATAAAAGATAGAGTATAAAACAGTTGCGATAATTTTGCTACTTTAAATATTTTGTTAACGATTCCTCTGTACATTTTGTGATCTTCGTAAATTCTCGGTCCACTTCTTCTTGCACGATGGTCTTGGCGGCATCTCGGAACTGAAATCGTAGGGTAATATTATGCTTGTCAGCACCAAGCTTTTCGTGCGTAAAGATAGTAATAAGAGAAACCTGCTCCAAAATTGGGCAGTGTAGCGCTTTGATTGCCTCGAGGATATTGTGATAGCGTATACTTTGTGGCAGTGTTATGGTCCAATCACGCGTGCTTGCGGGCAGCTCTACCAGCGCTTTCATTTTTACTGACTCTGGGAGTACGCTACAAAGATCCGTAAGGTCGAGCTCAGCAAAAAAGAGGCGCTCAGGAATATCTAAAGCCTTTATAATGGTGGGATGTAGCTCTCCAACCGTCCCGATTTGCAAGCCCGATACCATCACGTGTGCTTGCCTTCCTGTGTGAAAGATAGCGCAGTGTGACGCGGCTGTGAGGGGCTCTTCTATGCGCAGTGCTCGGCACAGATCTTCTACAATGCCCTTTATATCAAAGAAATCTACACAAGAAGCCTCTCTTGTAAAGTGGGCAGGACTCTCAGCCCCTCCCAACATAATACCCACCACCGTACGCTCACTAATTTTGTCATGTTTTTTAAAATGTACGCAGCCAATCTCAAAAATCTGAATATCGGGCACTTTTCGATTACAATTCCTCAAAGCAACGTCAAGAAGCCCTGGCAAGAGGGAGGGACGCAAAATGGATTGCTCCTCGGACATAGGATTCATGACTTTGACAAGGGACTCAGCAGAAATAGGGTGATTGCGCACGATCTCTACCATTTTTGGGCTGATAAGGCTGCAGGTGACACATTCTTGTAACCCCTCAGCAATGAGGCGCTGTCGTACGTTTCGCTCAAAAGAAAAAAGACCACGATGAGGGAGCTCTGAAGCTATATATGGCAAGGCAACTTGAGGCTGTTTGATTCCATGAAGTATAGACACCTCTTCAATAAGATCGATCTCTTCAGTAATATCGTGTCGATACACGGGCACCATAACGTGCACACAATCAGGCGTCTCCACCTTTGTCTCAAAACCAAGGCGGGCAAATACTGATTCAAGCTCGCTCAGAGTCACGGGATACCCCAGAACCTGCCTGGTGCGAGATACTCGGCATGCAATTTCTTTTGGGGCAAAAGAGGACGACAAGGGAGACTGTAAATAATCGACAACCCACTCAGCAGTTGCTGTGGGACATATTCGCTGGATAAGAGAAGCAGCCATCGTAAGGGCTGGCAGCGTCATGTGTGGATCTGTGCCTCGCTCGAAGCGTTTTGCTGAATCAGAAATAATGCCAAGCGCTCTACAAGCTCTCCGGATAGCTTGTGGCTGGAAAAATGCTGCCTCAATCAAGGTCGCTGTCGTTGTATCGGAAACACTGCTTGCCATATCTCCCATGATACCCGCAAGGGCAACGGGTTTTTTGCCATCATGAATAACCAGAGCGCCCTCTGGCAAAATGCGGCGTTTGCCATCGAGAAATGCCATCTCTTCGACAGGACGAGCTCTACGTACCCCTATGGGCCCTTCTAAGGCATCAAAATCAAAGGCGTGCAGTGGCTGACCAAGCTCATGGGCAACAAGGTTCGTGATATCGACAATATTGTTCACAGGCCGTATTTGGGCTGCCTCAAGCTTAGCGGCAAGCCAAGAGGGAGATGGCCCCACACGAACACCCTTCATGCACAGCGCACTATAGCGCGGGCACAAATCCGCTGCCTCGATGTGTACAGAATATGGGGCACGGCCAGCTTGTATGGTAGACTCTTCCCAGGGCTGTTTTTTGCATGGGCGCATACGCTGCGCTGCTAGGACGCGCGCAATGCCTCGTACACTCATTGCATGGCCAAGATTAGGCGTCAGCGATAGCTCAAAGGCCACATCCTGCTCAGATAGAGGGTCAATCCCCTCTACCTCTATGCCTGCCCCAGTAAGAAGCCCTGCAATCTCCTCGGGTTTCTCTGGCAAGTCTATGTATTCTCGTAAACTGGATAACGAAATTTTCATAATATTCTACTGCCCCTCGCTCGCGCTCGGGGCAGTAGAATAAAGAAAATCCACATGCCCTAAGTCGAAAACATTTGTACCACGATTATAATCGCCTTGGATATTACAAAGCAATCACTTCACAGTCTAAAAAAATGAAATCCCCCCGTTGCTATTAAATGAACATTTCTGTATGATCATTACATTAATTCGTGTTTGTATTTTAACCACTTTCACGGAATTATATTTTATTTTAAAAAAATTTTATAATTAAGGAGAACAAATTATGTCCATGCAAATTACTTCAATAGCTCCGGCAATTCTGTCGGCTCAACCAGCTCAGTTAGCTGTGCCAGTTCAATCAGCTCGGCCAATCCCCAACCTCACTTTTCAAGGAATAGAAAGAGTACAACTGTCCTCATCTCTCTCATCTCTCCCATCTCCCTCATCTCCTATCATTGATGTAGCAACACTGCACTTTGTTCGCGCAAACCATGCTCTCGAAAACCGTGTTATTTCATACGCTACAATTACCGATGTACTACACATTATAACAGCTATGATGTCTAGAACTGCCACTCTACAGCACCAGCAAAACGAATTACCGTTAATGACTCGAGAAGGCCTGCAAGACGTTCACGTGTTTCTTCACCGCATTCTGGAGCGCATTACAACACTATACTCTTCGGTCATTCATGCTAATGCAGTGCACCTACAGCAGGCAGCTATCAACAACGTACGCACCGACTTTGAGCAAGCAATACCTGTAGCTGAATGGAGAATATCTGAAGCCGAGAGAAGGGTCAATAAACAGCCTCAATAATGCGTGATCTATATTTTTGTAAACATTCGGTGACCTGCGTTCCGCAGACCACCGAATGTTTACATATTTTTCGCACGTTTACCCATGTGCACTTTTTCTGAAAGGAATAGTCGCACATGGCGTAATTTAGTAATTTTTAATATTTGTTCGCTGTAAAACAACTTCTCTGTTACAATAAAACTATAGGGGGTTATATATACCTCCTGGTGAGGTAGTTTTTATGCCTGGTGTGACTATTGATAAGCTCGATATTGGGATTTATATCCAGTATGCAAGACGAACAGAGCTTGTTGAGCAAATCAAACAACAGTACCATCTTCAAGAGGCGGGCAGTGTTCCTGCGCAAGCGCTCATTGTTGACCTGTACCCAAAACTATCAGAGCTGGATCTTCTTATGGGTGTCGCAGCAATGGAGACACCATGGGCCTATTTTTATCCGCCAAAACGCTATCCCGAACAGCGACGTACCCCTTTTGCATTTTACAGAGTGCTCCCCATCTTTGGCTCTCTTGAGGACCAGGAAAAAGAAGAAAAAAAGCTCGACGATATAGAATGCTCCACAGAAGAAGAGGAAGCTGAAAAATCAACTATAAAGAAATGTTTTAAAAAAATAACAGAACTCAATGACCTCGTACGTTATATTGGCGGGCGCATAGGGCAATTTCTTCAAGGATAGGTATGATGGGACGAATAGAGTGGATGAAAGAGCTTGGCTGGAATGACGACTACTTAGACGAGATACGAAACGTCGGCTATTCCTACATACGCCAAGGCAAATATGACGTCGCCCTCCCCTTTTTTGAATCGCTCGTCGTACTTGACCACAATAATGCCTATGATGCTCAAACTCTCGGGGCACTTTACTTACAGATAAATGAGGCCCAAAAAGCCATTATATACCTTGATCGAGCACTACAACTAGAGACAGATCATGCCCCCACGCTCTTAAACCTTACAAAAGCATTTTTTGCCGTAGGAAAAATCACCGATGGCATACGCCTTGCAAAAATCTTGAAAAATGATCACAATCCCCTCATCGCAAGCACTGCATCAGCGCTTCTACTGGCCTATGGGGGAAATAAGTAGTGATTGTGTGCCGCTTCCAGGGGACTGATCACTATAGTTTGTACCTTTCTCTATT
>Ga0207126_1025_pt1 | contig 42913 bp, 36 predicted proteins | sample Alteio_BWMinHeat_20_FD_153586 | JGI IMG/M metagenome (GOLD analysis project Ga0207126, IMG submission 153586) | Enriched cells from forest soil in Barre Woods Harvard Forest LTER site, Petersham, Massachusetts, United States -... | ecosystem: Environmental > Terrestrial > Soil > Temperate forest >...
CTGCTCGTTTACAAACTCATCGCCGCCTTGCTCATTTTTCTCGTGAGTATCATAAGCATTATTCATCCGCTTAAAAAAAAACACGCGCCCAAACACAGCGAATCAGCCCATCTCGGCGATGCCCTCGCTAGCGGCATTTTTCTTGGCGCTGCTTTTTTCCACATGCTGCCCGATTCCATTCGTCTCTTTAATCATCTTTATCCTGTGATGACTTATCCCTTGGCGGAATGGATTAGTGTCATGGGATTTTTATTTTTGCTATTACTGGAACGATTATCTCTAAACTATTCTGCGAAATCTGCACTTCACGCTATTCCCTATTTATTAGCCTTGATTCTCATTGTGCATGCCTTAATTGAAGGCGCGGCATTAGGGATTGGGGAAACATTCACAGAAACCATCATGTTATTTATCGCCATTTTAGCGCACAAGGGATCAGAAAGTTTTGCCCTTTGTATAAGCTTGCTGCGCCATCAACTTCCTTTGAAACGCATCCTTTACATTATTATTTTCTTTGCCTTGATGACACCCCTTGGCATTGCCTGCGGCGCCATGATCCAACATTTCACCCTGATGAAAAATGGAGAATTAGCTGCCGCGATTTTCAATGCCTTTGCCGCTGGTACTTTTCTTTATATTTCCACCTTGCATCATATTCATTTCCATCAACATACCGAAGACACGCAAGGTCTGATCGAATTTGCGTGTCTTTTGTTTGGCACGATGATGATGGGCGCTATTGCCTGGCGGGTTTAGGCCGCACTCGCAATCAAACCCAAGTCTTTCACTGCATCACGTTCTTTGCGCAATTCATCCAAGGTCAATTGAATTTTCTGTTGGCCAAATTCATTTTGCGTCAAGCCTTCAACAATTTTTAATTTTCCATTTTCAGTGCGGCAAGGGAAGGAGAAAATCAAACCTTCGTCAATACCATATTCTCCCTGCGAACAACGCGCGACAGAAAATGTCTCATGAGGAAGGGTATCATGCACCAAATGATAAACCGACATCAAAGCCGCATTAGCCGCTGATGCTGCTGATGATGCACCTCGCGCTTTTATCACTTCAGCACCCCGTTTTTGTACCGTGGAAATAAAATCATTTTGCAGCCAAGATAAATCTGTGATGACCTCTGTCGCTGGCTTGCCATTAATTTTTGCATGATAGAAATCAGGATATTGTGTGGCAGAATGATTACCCCAAATAATCATTTCACGAATAGCAGTGACATCCACCTTGGCTTTAATCGCTAATTGCGTGCGTGCGCGTAATTCATCTAACATGGTCATTGCATAAAAACGGTCACGGGGCACATCGGGCGCATTATTCATCGCAATTAAACAATTGGTATTGCAGGGATTGCCGACCACAAATAGGCGCGCATCACTGGCTGCATGCTCATTAAAAGCACGGCCTTGCGTAGAAAAAATCCGGCCATTTATTTTTAATAAATCGGAACGCTCCATGCCATCTTTACGCGGCATAGAACCCACTAAAACAGCCCAATTGACATCTTTCATGGCTACATTGACATCAGATGTGGTTGTGACTTTTTTCAACAAAGGAAAGGCGCAATCTTCTAATTCCATGGCCACCCCTTTGAGTGAGGGCAGGGCTTGTTCTAATTCTAATAAATTTAATTCCACATCCGTTTCTGCGCCAAACATTTGGCCAGAAGCAATACGAAAAATTAAAGCATAGCCTATTTGACCGGCAGCACCTGTAATGGCAACTTTGACACGCTTATTCATGAACAACTCCTTAATTTGACGGTATACTAGTGTTCGCCATTTTAACCGTAGATCTGATTTATGCCAATTTTTACTGAACTTCCGCCGCTAAGTTTATATATTCATCTTCCTTGGTGTGTACGAAAATGTCCCTATTGTGATTTTAATTCTCATGAGGCAAAAACTGACTTACCTGAAGAATTATATGTAGCAGCGCTATTACAAAATTTGGATCATTATTTAGCGCTCATTGCTGATAGACCCCTCATCAGTATTTTCTTTGGTGGCGGCACCCCCAGTCTTTTTTCTGGTAAATCAATCGGGCAAATATTAAACGGTATTGCAGAGCGATTAGATTTAGCTCCTCAGATTGAAATCACACTGGAAGCCAATCCTGGCACGATTGATCAGAAAGGTTTTCATGCTTTTCGTGAAGCAGGCGTGAATCGTCTTTCATTAGGCATTCAAAGTTTACAAAATGATAAGCTGCAAGCATTGGGACGTATTCATGATGCTGACAATGCCATGCGCGCTATCACCTTGGCGAGGGAAGCGGGCTTTGATAATTTCAATCTTGATTTAATGTATGGCTTGCCGAATCAATCTCTTGCAGATGCCTTGGATGATTTAAATAAGGCACTGAGTTTTTCACCCGCCCATCTTTCTTGGTATCAATTGACGATTGAACCCAATACTTTTTTCTATCGTCATACACCTAGCTTGCCGCCAGATGATGATTTGTGGGAGATGCAATTAGCAGGACAGGAAATATTAGCTCGGGCAGGATTGCAGCAATATGAAGTGTCTGCTTATGCAAGACAAGATCGGCAATGCAGACATAATTATAATTATTGGAGCTTTGGTGATTATTTAGGAATTGGTGCGGGAGCGCATAGTAAATTAACTTTGGCATCAGGTGAAGTCACGCGTTTCGCGCAAGTCAAACATCCCAATGATTATTTGAATCCAATAAAGCGTCAGGTTGAAATAAAAATTTTGTCTGATCGAGATTTAATGTTTGAATTTATGTTAAATGCGCTGCGATTAACTGATGGTGTTCCTTTGAGTTTGTTTCAAGCGCGCACGGGTTTGAGTGTGTCGCAAATTGAAAGTGTGATGCGAACGGCGCGGGAGCGTGGATTGCTGTTGGATGATGATGAAAGAATTTGCGCTTCGGTGTTGGGACAGAAATTTTTGAATGATTTGGTGGGGATGTTTTTGTGAGGGGGATGGGCCCTCACCCCCTGCCCCTCTCCCCTCGCAAAAAGCGCTCCGGAAGAGGGGAGCTCTCTAATTTACTCCTGGAATAACTTAGAACGCTCCCCTCTCCCGGAGCGCTTTTTGCGAGGGGAGAGGGGCAGGGGGTGAGGGCATGCAGATAGCCAACATCAATCATCACACAAAAACTGTCCGCAATACTTATCAACAAAATGATAAGAAAGCCCCAAAGCAAGAAAGGAAACATTTTTCACTGAATCGCCCACCATAATCGTATTCAAAGAAATATCAGCAACCCAATTTTGGCTGACATCATAGCTAGCACCGATAGTGATAGTTGGACGAACCTTTGAAGTGTATTTTCCTTTGGGAATGGCTGTCACTGTATTGATTGTCTTCGGCACGCCATTAACCGTAACCAGCGCCGTGCCAAAAACCGGTTGGCCATTCAAAGCACCCGATGTCGATTGGTAAAGAAAAGCGGGCCCAATTTTACCAAAAACATCAAAATAATTACCAAGCGGCATAATGCCTTTGACAACCAGATCAAAACCACGGAAACGTATTTGCATATTTGTAGCGGTAGAATAAGTTACCGTTGCCGTATTAGGCGGCAAATTTACCTTATATCGAATGCCATTAAAATAATCCAAACCCATTTCAAAGCCAACATACTTACTCATCTGGTAGCCCAAGAAAAATCGCGTACCAAATTGCTTGGTTTGAGGTTTTGCCGCTAATGTTGGACCTGCAATCTCAGTAACAACTTGGTTTTGAGGCGGAGGCACTGCCGTTGTCGTTGTCTGTATCGTTATCACATTCTGCGGTGTACCATTATTCGTCGCGGGCCCCAGCATAAATCCCATATAAAAACCCGGCGCCACTGCAAAGGCATTCATCGCAGCACAACTCAGGCAAACTAAAGCGAGCTTCACTATTCTTCGCATTACACATATCCTTATTTTTTGGTAACTGCTCACCCCCTCACCCCAACCCTCTCCCCCAATAAAAAACATTGGGGGAGAGGGGGTAAACAGTTATTTTTGCAGCCCATCAGCAATCTCGAAATTCTAACCCTTTCTTCGCCAATTGCAATTCCCAAATAGCACGGCCTGCTTGTACAGCTCGACGTTCAAATTTCGTAATAATAGGTCGATAAGCTGAACGTCCCCCATATTGCCCCTCACCTGCCAGATTCAATAATTTTTTTTCTGATGATACAACTTGCATCATATGACGCGCATAATCTTCCCAGTCTGTTGCTAAATGTAAACTGGCACCCACTTTAATTCTTTCAACTAACAAAGAAACAAAATCCGGCTGAATTAAACGGCGTAAATGATGACGGCGCTTCTGCCAAGGATCAGGAAAAAAAATTTGAATGCCATCGAGACTCACCATGGGAATGCAGTTGGTCAAGACATCAATCACATCACCATGATAAATTCGCAAATTAGTGATGGCTTGCGCTTCCATCCCCAGTAATAGGGCGCCAATACCAGGCTTGTGTGTTTCCACGCCAATAAAATCACATTCGGGCTGACTCTTTGCGAGTGCCAATAAAGAATGTCCAGAACCAAAACCAATTTCTAAAAAACGCGCTGCTTTGCGGCCAAATTCCATATCATAATCAATCAAACCCTGATCTATCTGCTGGCCAAATTGCGGCCATAGCTCTTCATAAGCACGTGCTTGCGCTGCAGTGATGCGGCTATCACGGCGGACAAAGCTTCGTAAGCGGAAAGTTTGAGACTCATTTTTCATATTTATGTCGAGACTGTTTATGTTTGTTTTTTTTAGATGATGGATCGAATGCGCTTTCATCTCGCGCTTGTTTCATCAGCGTTTGATAACTGGCATATCGTTCGCGGCTGATTTTACCATTAGCAAGCGCTGCTTGCACAGCACAACTAGGTTCAGTCAAATGCTTGCAATCTTTAAATTGGCATTGTTGCAGAAAAGGCGCAAATTCCTTGAAACATTGGGGCATATCTTGTTTATTTACTGTCCATAAATTAAATTCGCGTACGCCGGGAGAGTCAATCAAACGTCCGCCATCTGGCAAATGATAAAGACGCGTCGCAGTCGTCGTATGTTTGCCTGCCCCTTTGGGCGAAACATCTCCCACTCGAATCGCCTTATTGCTCGCCAATGCGTTAATTAAAGATGACTTACCAACCCCCGAGGGACCAACCAATACTGCTGTCTTTTGCTGCAAATAAGCCGCCAAATGATGAATCGTATCATCTTGAAAAATGCTTGATAATACAATTGGATAGGGAATGTTTTGATAGATTTGCAGCCGTTCTTGTATCAAGTTTAAATCCTGCAATAAATCGATCTTATTTAAAACAAGTAATGAGGGAATATGCAGCAATTCCGCTGCAGCCAGATAGCGGTCAACTAAATATTCGGAAAATATGGGCGGCGGCGCCATCACAATCATGATTAAATCAAGATTGGCCGCCAAGGCCTTCATCTTGCCATGTCCATCTCCTCGCATGAGCAGGGAATGACGCGGTAAAATTTGCAGGATAGTGCCTTGCTCACCCTGCTCAAACTGCCACTCGACTTGATCGCCAACAACGGGCAATGCCTGATTTCGACGCAAATAACACTGAAAAACTTGCCCATCCTCTGCTTCTACTGCCACACTATTGCCGAAATAGGAAATCACTAGCCCAGTCACTTTAGTTTGATTTTGCATTGCTACCTGTACCTTGTTATAGAGGGTCTATCTTACATGAAAATTTATCTAGTCGGGGGCGCAATTCGCGATAAATTATTAGAATTGCCCGTTAAAGAACGAGATTATGTCGTCGTCGGCGCAACGGTCGCTGACATGTTAAAATTAAATTATCGCCAAGTGGGCAAAGAATTTCCCGTATTTTTGCATCCAAAAACGAATGAAGAATATGCCTTGGCTCGCATGGAGCGCAAAGTCAAACCAGGTTATCAGGGTTTTGAATTTGATACTTCACCAGCAGTTAGCCTCAAAGATGATTTATTGCGCCGCGATTTAACGATCAATGCCATGGCCATGGATTTAGACACGCAAGCATTGATCGACCCCTATCATGGCCAAGCCGATATTCAGCATAAAATTTTACGCCATGTCTCAGCCGCTTTTAGCGAAGATCCCGTCCGTATCTTACGCATTGGCCGTTTTTATGCTCGCTATGCTTATTTAGGCTTTCATATTGCAGATGAAACACTGGCATTAATGCGTCAAATGGTGACATCGGGAGAAGTCAATGCCTTAGTCGCTGAGCGTGTTTGGAAGGAATTAGACCGTGCCTTGGGCGAAAAAAATCCTGAAAATTTTTTTGCCGTTTTAGAAAATATTAATGCCATGACGATTTTATTCCCGCACTTGGCAAGTGATGGCGCTGGCATGCAAGCTTTAAGAGCTGCCACTACGCTAAGCACTGATACAGAAATTCGTTTTGCCGCCTTGTTATTTAATTTGCCAGAAGATCATACCAACAAATCAGACTGTCGAAAAATATTGGGCGATTTTTGCAATCGTTATCGTGTGCCCAATGCTTACCGAGAATTAGCTCAATTAACAGCGCTTCATCATGAAAATGCTTTGCAGGCTGCCCATTTAAGTGCAGAAGAATTGCTACAATTATTTACTATGCTCGATATCTTTCGCCGTGAAACTCGCTTTAAAAAATTCCTGATCGCCTGTGAAGCCATTGCGATTTCACAACGGCGAAGAATCAATACGAATTGGCTCTTAGCTTGCGCTGAACAAGCTAGAACTATTGATGTACAAGCCTTCATTGCAAAAGGATTCAGCGGAAATGAACTTGCAGCCAAATTAAAGCAAGAAAGACAAGAAAAGATTGAAGCATGGTTGCTTAAACATTAATGGATTTGCTATGATCTTGTCACTATAAAAAAGGAGTTTCATAATGAAGCATTTCGTCAAAACACTACTTACTGCCACTTTGTGCGCATTAAGCATCCAAACTTTTGCAGCACCACAAACAAGCAACAATAGCAATGTCAATGTCAGCCCTGCAGAACAGGCGAAAATTGAAAAAGTGATACGCGAATACCTCATCGCAAAACCTGAAATATTAATGCAGGCATTTCAAGTATTGCAACAACGTCAATATCAACAAGCACAGCAAACTTTCAAGCAAACACAGAAAACAGCTGCTAATTTTGAGAAGGCTTTATTTCATCAAGCCAATGATCCCGTTGCGGGCAATCCCAATGGCAAAATAACTGTGGTGGAATTTTTTGATTATCAATGCCCGCATTGTGTTGATATGGCGCCTGTCATTGAAAGCGCGATTAAATCCAATCCTGATGTGCGTATTGTCTTCAAAGATTTTCCGATTCGCGGACCGATGTCTGAAGTCGCTGCACGCGCTGCTTTGGCTGCCAATAAACAAGGTAAATATTATGTCTTCAGTCATGCCTTACTGACCGCCAACAAACCTTTAACCGAAGATGTTATTTTTGAAGTTGCAAAAAATAACGGCGTCAATGTCGAGCAAATGAAAAAAGACATGGCTAGCGCTGAGATTAATCAGCAACTCAAAGCTAACATGAAATTGGCACAGGATTTAAAATTATTTGGCACACCTGCCTTCTTTATTGGGAAAACCACAGGCAATAAAGATATTAATTATTCGCCAGGACAGCTTGATACCAAGCAACTGCAGCAAATCATTGATAAAACCGATCAATCCTAAGCGTTTATACCTAGCCTCGGCTTTGTGCGAGGCTAGCGTTTCTCATTTGCAAAATAGGTAAATGATGTTATAACTTTCTGAATAATCCCTGTAAGAGATAAGAGGAATGCAGTGGAGGTTTGTCGCTATGCGGGTATTTGCTGTTATAAAAACGTTCGTCGTTACTGAAGCGCCCGTCGTTGCGAGGAGTGTTTTTTACGACGAACACTTCAGTAACGGCGAACCTCCACTGCATCCTTCGATTTCTTACTCACCTAATCATCAGGAGATCAATATGTTTAAACGCAGCATGCAATTCATTCTAACTTTAAGCACTTTATTTTTTGCATTAAACTGCATGGCACTCGACACCCTTGTCATGAATAAATTATTTCATACACCCAATGATCCCAGCGATGGCAATCCCAATGCCAGTGTAACGGTTGCTGAATTTTTTGATTATGAATGCTCACATTGTGTTGAGATGGCACCTATTGTTAGCGCCATCGCCAAAGAAAATCCCAATGTGCGCTTTGTCTTTAAAGAATTTCCTATCTTTGGTGAAACCTCAGACTTTGCCGCACGCGCATCACTTGCTGCGAATAAACAAGGGAAATACCTTAATTTTAATCACATCTTATTTTCCACAGAACATCCTTTAACAGAAGAATCTATTTTAGCCGCTGCAAAAAAAGCGGGTTTAAACATGAAACAATTACAAACTGACATGAAGAGCCCAGCGATTATCAAACAATTGCATGGCAATATAGCGCTGGCACAAACACTCAAAGTAAATGGAACACCCGCTTTCTTTTTTGTGAAGACTAAAGATAATAGCAATTACAATTCTATCTTGGGTTCTATGTCAAAAAGTGAAATGCAAAATGCAATTAATATAACAAATAGTTAATTTAAGGAAATTTGTATGAAGAAAAATAGTTCATTGAAACTAGCTACGCTAGCTTTCATGATGGCAGGCACGGTCAATGCGGCCAGCCTGCCCGCTACGAATACTCGCATGATCATCGCGCCAACTTGTTTGCTGCAAAAAATCAATGCGCCTTATCAAACCCTAGCCACCAGCAATCAATTATCTTTAATTCAAACAGGGACAGATGCGGTTAAACAATTAATTACTGCAAAACAAAAACACGGGAAAATTCCCTGCGGTGGTTTTAATGATGTCACTTATCGCTGGCAGCAAAGTCAAAGTAATCAGCAAAATGCGATGGCATTTTTGCAGCACTATTCAGTAAAGAAAATCACTTTGCAGAAAAAAATATCCTATGGCATTCACTATCCTGATCAAGTCAATACCTTGTTGAAGCAAATTAATCCGACTCGCATGTGGAATTATTTAGATATATTGACACAATATGATGATCGATCTGCTGAAACCGATACGGGTGTTGCAGCAAGCAATATGATCAAAGATGAAATAGAAGCTATCGCAAAGCAAAATAATCGTGATGATGTTACCGTGACGCTCGTTGCCACAGGACAGTATCCGCAACCTTCTGTGGTCGTGAAGATTGGCAATTCAGATGAGCCTGGCGTCGTTATCGGTTCTCACATGGATACGCTTGCGAGTAGTTGGTGGTATGGTTTAATGCCAGGTGCAGACGATGATGGTTCGGGTTCTGCCACTACTTTGGAAGCAGCCAATACCATTTTAAGCAGCGGCATGCATTTTAAAAAGCCCATTTATTTTATTTGGTATGCAGCAGAAGAAGAAGGATTGATTGGCTCGAGTTATGTCGTCGCTGATTTTAAAAATAAAAAGATTCCGGTTGATGCTGTTATTCAATTTGATTTAACAGGTTATGCTTATCAAAATGATCCGACCATGTATCTCATTACTGATTTTGTGAGTCCAGGCTTGACCGATTATTTGGAAAAATTGATTACAACCTATGTCAAGCAGCCGGTACATCACACGCAATGTGGTTATGCTTGCAGTGATCATGCTTCTTGGACCTTGGATGGTTATGCTGCAGCTATACCTGCTGAAGCTGCTTTTAAAAATACCAATCCCGATATTCATTATTCTTCTGACACCATGGATAAATTATCGATAAGCCATATGACAGATTATGCAAAGCTAGCGGTGGCATTTGCGGTGGAATTGGCTGAACCGCTGCCAGCTTAAAACATGCTGGCATGACAGGTTTAAATTGGGCGAGTCTGGAATTTACTAGGCTCGCTTTATTAACCTAGGTAGAATAAGCTCTATACTCAACTGAGATAGAGCTTTTACGATGCTAAAAACATTTTCAACCCAGCAATGGAATGAACATTTCCCCGATTCAGCTCAACAGCAAGCGATTCATAGCTTAGAAAATGGCCATATTCTTTATTTTCCTGAATTAGCATTTAGTTTATCTGCGGAAGAACAAGTCTTTCTCTCACCCGATTATGCTGACCCGCATGCTAAAAACATTAGTTATCAAGCTGCACAGGGAAGATTATGGGGTGTACAGCACTTAACAGATGAACAACATGCTCAATTGAAAACCATGTTGGATCGTTTTTCACGTTATGCATTTGAACTGATTCATGGATTATTACCGCGCTATGCTCAACAATTAAAGATTGGCCGCACTAGTTTTAGGCCGGTACAAATCGCTGGACGCAAAACTTCTTATCGAAAAGATGATAAACGTTTACACGTCGATGCCTTTCCTTCGGCACCAAATCAAGGCCAACGTATTTTACGCGTATTTTGTAATATTAACCCGAATGGTGAAGATCGCGTATGGCGAATAGGCGAACCCTTTGAGCAAGTAGCCAATAAATTTTTATTGCAATGCAGCAAACCGCTGCCTGGTATTGCTGCCCTATTACGCTTATTCAAAATTACAAAAAGCTATCGCAGCCCCTATGATCATTACATGCTGCAAATACATGATCGTATGAAAGCAGATGATGATTATCAAAAAAATGCGGCCCAGGAAGAAATACATTTTCCACCGCATAGCACGTGGATAGTGCAGACTGATCATGTTTCACATGCCGCGATGAGGGGACAGCATGTGTTAGAACAAACTTTTTATTTACCGGTGAAAGCGATGAAGGATGAGTCGCAGTCACCGTTGAGGGTGTTGGAGAGATTGTTGAAGCAGAGGTTGGTTTAGGAGTGACTTCGAGACGGCATGCAAAAAGCCCCTCACCCCCTGCCCCTCTCCCCTCGCAAAAAACGCTCCGGGAGAGGGGCAGGGGGTGAGGGCGCTTTTTGCGCCGTCTCGAAAGGTTTACACAATCATGCTGCACCATTCCTCAGCTTATCTTCTCAATGTAATAGCCTGTTGCTCAGGATTATATTTCGCCTTCAATTCTTCCCACAATGCTTGAATAGCAGCATGATTCTTATTTGTAATCACCTTGCTACTATGAGTAATCGTTTCGGTAAAATACGGCAATTCTCTTAAATTATTTTGCTGTTCTGACGTACATTCACTAAGATGTGTCATCAAACCAGCATATAGCGTATTAGCAATAAACATTTTTTTCACTTCTTGCACTTCTGGTGCATCGCTATCCTTAAGAGGTTCGACCAAAAAAGGAAAGAGTTCAATCCCTCTAGCAGCAGTTGTCATAAAAGCACGCGCTTCCATTTGCGAAATATTTGCCTTAACAATTTCATCAAATAAAGAAGCGCTATTCGCTTGAGCCAAAAATTCTTTAAGCTGTTTTACTTGCTCATTTTCATGAATGACCATCATATCTCCGTAATAAGGAAGCATTAGCATATCTTCACGAAATAGGGTTACCAGCCTATATGAAGATTCATTTCCTTCTATTCTCGAGATATAAGTCAAAGCATAGGTCGTTCCATCTGCCAAATTTTCGACTCCAGCTGCCTCTTTTGAAAGTTCATCTTTATCTAGAATTTCAATATCTTCCTCAAAAGCGGAAATATAAGGCAAATCAGGAAGTGAAATATCAGAAGCAGAAAAATATTTATCACATAAAGCATTGCAATGCGCTTCTGAAAGCATCTCTTTTATCTCAGCTGAATTCGTTTTTTGATAAGGTGTGAGACCATTTAATGCAACGGGATTAATTGCATGACCCTTTTCTAATAAAAACTCACACAGTACTTTGTCGTCATTTTCTGCAGCAAAATGCAATAAACTTAAACCCTGTGATGTCGTTTTAGCCTTAATCAAGTCAGCGTTTCTATCAAGCAATCCGCTTACTTCACCTATATTTTTTTCTTGTGCAGCCGCTAAAATAGCAAGACGATCAGTATTACTAAACATAATAACTCCTCAAATATAATTATAATTACATCACTCGCAAACGATAGGGCTTGACCCGACCATCTGCAAGCACTTCACCAATACCTAAAAATTTTCCGCTTTCATCTAGCAAACGCACCAGTGAATAGGGTGTCGACATGTTAGTACGTACCGACTGTCCTTGTTGTAAATAAAAGACAGAAGCAGTAGAAAGTTTCACCGCTTCCAATCTTTGCACCGCTGTTTCCATCGGCAATAAACAAGCTGCCAAACCAGCCATGCCTGATTGTGCGGCTATTGTTTCAATTGATGATAGGGAATACATGCTTGCATGCTGATAGGGTGAGACCATCATGCGGTTTAATGCTGTCACATGAGCGCCGCAAGCCAATTCACGTCCTATATCTTCAACCAAAGTACGGACATAGGTTCCCTTGCTGCAATGCACGGTAAATGTGAATTGATTTTCTTCCAGTATTTCAAATGTCAAAGAAAATATAGTGATTTTGCGTGGCTTTCGTTCTACTTCAATGCCGCGTCTTGCTAATTTATAAAGAGGATCGCCTTGAAATTTGAGCGCTGAATACATGGGTGGAATTTGCTCGATCTCACCGACAAATTGCTTCATCACTTTTCGAATTTGCTCTGCGTGAATATCTTGCCAAGGTTTTTCTGCAATGATTTCACCCTCACGATCACCCGTCGTCGTTTGCACGCCCAGCTTGGCTGTCACATGGTAGGATTTATCTGATTCTAATAAAAATTGTGAAAACTTAGTCGCTTCGCCAAAGCAAATAGGCAGCATGCCTGTTGCAATGGGATCGAGGCTACCGGTATGACCTGCTTTTTTTGCATTGAACATTCGCTTGACGCGCTGCAAGGCTGCATTTGATGTCATGCCGATGGGTTTATCTAAAAGAAAGATACCGTCTATTTGTTGACGCATGGGGAGTGATCCAATTTAAAGAAACAAAACACTGTCATGCCAGCGGGGCTTGTCATGCCAGCATGTTTTTAGCTGGCATCCAGCTTTTCAGACAAATCCCTGGATGCCAGCTAAAAACATGCTGGCATGACAAGCCCCGCTGGCATGACAGTGTTTTATTTCTCAGATTTTTTCATCGCTGAATCAATTAAAGTAGAAATACGAAATCCTCTTGCGGTAGATTCATCATAGACAAATTTCAACTCAGGCGCGATACGCAATTTAACACGCTGCGCAAGTTGATAACGCAAGGCTTTGGCATTTTGATTCAAGGATTTAATGATTTGTTTTATCTTTTTTTCATCATCTGCTAATACAGTCACATAGACTTTGGCATAGGAAAGATCGCGGCTCATTTCTACACCGGTCACTGTCACTAATCGAAAATCATCTTCAGCCACTTGCAATAGTAATTGTGCCAGTGTTTTTTGAATAAGATCAGCAACACGCTGAGTACGATCAAAGCCTCGCTTCATCGTTTAAATCTCGCGTTTAACTTCAATCTTTTCGAATACTTCAATTTGATCGCCTGTTTTGATGTCATTATAATTTCTAACTGCAATACCGCATTCCATGCCATGTCTAACTTCAGCAACGTCATCTTTGAAACGACGTAAGGATTCTAATGAGCCTTCAAAAATCACCACATTATCACGCAGTACGCGTATAGGATAATTACGCTTCACATTGCCTTCAATCACCATACAGCCAGCAACCGCACCCGTTTTCGATGAACGGAAAACTTCGCGCACTTGTGCAAGACCAAGAACACGTTCTTGGAAGACTGGCGCCAAGGCACCGCTAATGGCTTTCTTCACCTGATTAATGACATCGTAAATAATATTGTAGTAATAAACATCGACGCTATTGGTTTCCATTAATTTACGTGCTTCAGTATTTGCACGCACATTAAAGGCAATGATGATAGCCTTGGATGCGATGGCTAAATTCACATCGCTTTCATTAATACCGCCAATATTACTCGATAAAATAGCGACTTTTACTTCATCATTGGATAATTCAGCCAATGCCTGTTTTAAAGCTTCAACGGATCCTTGCACATCTGCTTTCAAAATAAGATTTAAAGCTGTTGAAGATTTTTCATTTTCAATACGTTGGAGGAAATCTTCCAGCTTAGGTGCTTGACGAGCCAACTTAACTTGACGCGCCTTGGCTTGGCGAAATAATGCAACTTCACGCGCACGTTTTTCATTGGGTGTAACAATGAAGTCATCACCTGCTTGCGGCACCATAGAAAGGCCTAATACTTCAACAGGAATTGAAGGACCCGCACTTTCAATGGGACGGCCATTTTCATCAAATAAGGCGCGGATACGGCCATATTCCAAACCTGCAAGAATAATATCACCCTTATTCAAGGTACCTTGCTGAACTAAGACACTCATCACTGCACCGCGGCCACGATCTAAACGTGATTCGATGACAACACCACGAGCAGGACAATTGCTAACCGCTTTTAGCTCTAATACTTCTGCTTGTACTAAAACAGAATCTAATAAACCATCAACACCTGTGCCAAGCTTTGCGGAAATGGGCACAAACATGGTGTCGCCGCCCCATTCTTCTGGGATGAGACCATGATTGGATAATTCTGTTTTGAGGCGATCTGTATCAATGCCAGGTTTATCCATTTTATTAACTGCGACAACAATAGGCACCTTGGCTGCTTTTGCATGCTGAATCGCTTCAATGGTTTGCGGCATCACCCCATCATCCGCTGCCACCACCAGAACGACGATATCTGTTAATTTGGCACCACGTGCACGCATGGCCGTAAAGGCAGCATGGCCTGGTGTATCAAGGAAGGTAATCGTTCCTTTGTCAGTTTGTACGTGATAAGCACCAATATGCTGAGTAATACCACCTGCTTCAGAGGCTGCTACCTTAGTTCGTCGAATATAATCGAGCAAGGTTGTTTTGCCATGGTCAACGTGACCCATGATAGTAATAACGGGAGGACGACCATGCGTTTCACCTTGAATTTCCAAGGTCTTAGCCAAGTCTTCTTCAATGGCATCTGAACTAACCAATTTTGCCTTATGTCCCAATTCTTCCACTAATAAGACAGCGGTATCTCGATCAATTTCTTGATTAATGGTCGCTATTACACCCATTTTCATTAAAATCTTAATGAGTTCAGCCGCTTTAACTGACATTCTTTGTGCTAGATCAGCAAGGAGAATGGATTCAGGAATTTCAACTTCATAAATTTTTGGCGTAACTGGCTTGGTAAAGGCTTGTACTCTAACTTTCACATGTCCATGGAGACGATGCTTACCCCCTTTACGCAAGGCAGTATCTGAATCATCATCATCGGTTTTTAATACACGACTTAAATCAGTGCCTCGAGTTAATAAGGTTTCAAACGTTCGTTCATTACTGTCACGCGAAGTATGACGTGATTTCTTCTTCTTTTTCTGTTTCTCACCTTCACTTTCTTCTTCAAGAAGAAAACGCTGCTTATCCTTACGCTTAGCATTCTTAGCTTTTTCTTCGCTTGATTCTTCTACTACTTCAGGTGCAGCAACCGCAGCAACTTCTTCTGTAACAGAAATTTCAGGTTCAAGAATGATCTCCACCATATCTGCCGCGATAGGCGCGGTTTCAACTGAAGTTTGCGAAACTGAATTTTCTACGCTAGCTTGTTCTGCCGATTCAACTGAAGTATCTGCATCTAGTGCTTCCGTTTTTTCTCCCTCTATTGCCCGTTTTACATAGGTACGTTTTTTACGGACTTGGATACTCACTGTTTTACTAGCAGCACCACGGCTTCCGCCTAATTTAATTTCGCTTGTTCTTGCACGGCGTACCACGATTTTTTCTGGTGCCGCATCATGTTTTGCACCATGATGCTGCTGCAGATAGCGCAATAATTTTTGTTTCTGCTCTTCACTAATCAAATCAGTTGCACGCGTCAAAGGAATGCCTGCATCGTTGAATTGCATCAACACGCGATCGAGTGGCGCGCCGATATCATCGGCAAATTGTTGGACGCTTATAGCTTCATCGGCATCTTTTACGACTTTATTCATTCCACGTCCTATTCATTAAACCAAATTTTACGAGCTGTCATAATAAGCTTGGCAGCCTTAGCTTCATTCATATCTTCAACTTCTAATAAATCATCCACTGATTGTTCCGCTAAATCTTCCCGCGTCACAATACCATGGCCAGCCAGCGTATAGGCAGTATGTTTATCCATGCCTTCCATTTCTAATAAGTCTTTAGCTGGCTCTACTTCCAAGGCTTGTTCTTGCGCAATAGCCTGGGTCAATAAGGCAGCCTTTGCGCGCTCCCGCAAAGTATTTACTAGCGTCTGATCAAAGCCATCAATTTCCAATAATTCTTGCACGGGAACATAGGCGATTTCTTCCAAAGAAGAAAAACCTTCTTCTGTTAAAATTTGCGCGGCTTGTTCATCTATGCCTAATTTCTCTTGGAAGAGTCTAAAAACTTTTTCACCTTCTGCATTTGATTTTGCCTGCGCTTCTTCTTCTGTCATCACATTCAAGGTCCAGCCCGTTAACTCACTGGCTAATTTTACATTTTGACCATGACGGCCAATGGCCTGTGATAATTGATCTGCTTTGACCGCAATATCCATGGTATGACTATCTTCATCAACAACAATAGAGGCAACTTCTGCTGGCGCCATGGCATTAATGACGAGCTGGGCAGGATTATCATCCCACAATACAATATCAATACGCTCACCACACAATTCCCCAGAAACAGCCTGTACTCGCGCGCCACGCATACCAACGCAGGCGCCGATAGGATCAATACGGCCATCATTTGTTTTAACGGCAATCTTCGCTCGTGAACCAGGGTCACGTGCTGCCGCTTTAATTTCAATCAATTCTTCGCCAATTTCCGGCACTTCAATCTTAAATAATTCGACCAACATCTCAGAACGTGTGCGGCTCACCAAAATCTGCGGGCTCTTAATACCTTCTGAATGTATATCGTATAAGTAACAACGGACTCTATCACCCACACGCACTGCTTCATGCGGGATCATTTCAGTACGAGACAAAATAGCTTCCGCATTACTACCTAAATCTAGCGCAATAAAGTCACGCTTGACTGCTTTGACAGTGCCCAGAATAAGTTGGCCCATTTTCTCGTGATAGGCATCGACTATTTGCGCACGTTCAGCTTCCAATACTTTTTGGATGATGACTTGCTTTGCTTTTTGCGCAGCAATACGGCCAAATTCAACGGATTCCATGGGTTCAAATACATAGCCGTCTAATTTAGCCTGGGGATCCTGTTTTTTGGCTTGGGTTAGGGTTAAGGTCGTCAAGCCATGATCAGCTGCCTCACTTTCATCAGCTACCACCAACCAACGACGAGCGGTAGAATAATCACCCGTTTTACGGTCAATTTCTACTTTAACATCAATTTCTTCATCTGCTTTTTTCTTTGTTGCTGTCTCAAGAGCAGCTTCTATTGCCTGAAATATAACTTCTCTATCCACACCTTTTTCGTTGGATACGGCTTCAACTACGAGTAAAATTTCTTTATTCATGGCACGACCCCTTGAGAGGACTTCCGTCTTCTATTACGAGCTAGCAACAAGTTCTAGCCTACTAAATTAGCCTTTTCAATCGCAGCAAAAGGCAGCTTTACTTCACCTTCTACATCATCCGCTAATAGATATATCTCTTCTCCTTCCACACGCAGCAATATGCCTTTATATTGCCGCCGCTCATTTATCGGTAATTGTAATCGAATTCTGACTTGTCTACCGATAAATTTGCTGTAATGTTTCAATTCAAATAAAGGCCGATCTATGCCTGGAGATGATACTTCCAGGATATATCGCCCTTGAATCATATCTTCAACATCCAACATGGCGCTGACTTGCCGGCTAACACGCGAACAGTCATCTATGGTAATCCCAGTAGGCATATCGATATAAAGTCGAAACACCATTTGCCTGCCCTGTGACAGTAATTCACCGCCAACTAGCTCGCAGCCCATTGAGCTGATTAACTTTTCTAACCGCTCAAGCAAGGCGGGATTAATCTTTCCCATGACACCAGACCTTTAACTATCTTGCCCCATAAACAAAAAACCCCATAAGGGGTCTTTGTTTTTGTTGCCTGTATTTGGTAGCGGGGGCAGGATTTGAACCTACGACCTTCGGGTTATGAGCCCGACGAGCTACCAGACTGCTCCACCCCGCAGTAACGGCCGTTATTTTATGCGATATTGCTAAAACGGGCAAGCGAATATATAAAATAAATTTGAAATTATGCTATTGTAGCAAGCTTCTAAGTATGTACATTATTAAGGCAAGAAGTTATTCCAAAAGCATTCATAAACCATAAGAGTAACGCCAGAAGAGGTTCATCCAATGCAAACTCAATTGCTTTATTTATTAAAGACACGCCGCTTTTTCCCTTTGTTTCTCACCCAATTTTTAAGTGCCTTCAATGACAATGTTTTCAAAAACGCTATCGTCATTCTGATTACTTATCGTCTGGCTGAAACAAGTGGAATCAATGCACAAGTCCTCATCACTTTCGCTGCGGGCATTTTTATTTTACCTTTCTTTTTATTTTCCGCCATGGCAGGACAGCTTGCAGACAAATTTGACAAAGCCCGCCTCATTCGCATTTTAAAATTTGCAGAAATAGGATTGGCGATCACCGCCTGCCTTGGCTTTTACACACAAAGCAGCAGCACACTTCTAAGCGTTTTATTTTTCATGGGCACACAGGCTGCTTTTTTTGGCCCTCTAAAATATGCCATCCTACCTGATCATTTAAAAGAAGATGAATTGATTGCCGGCAATGGCTTAATCGAAGCAGGCACTTTTTTATCAATCTTACTAGGTACTTTTTTAGGCGGCGTATTTATTTTAAAATCAGGCGGCATTTTATTTATTTCAGCAATTGTTTTATTACTCGCCGTTAGCAGTTTTATTAGCAGTTTATCTATTCCCAAGGCACAGCTTTTCAATCCGCAATTAAAAATAAATTACAATTTTCTTAGCGAAACCTTGCGCGTCATGCGTTATGCCAAACAACAGGGCCAATTATTTTTAGCTATTCTTGGCATCTCATGGTTTTGGTTAATCGGCTCGATATTTTTATCAGAAATGCCAGCCTTCACTAAATTCGAATTACATTCAAATGCTCTCGTGGTGACTTATTTCATTGCCTTATTTTCAATCGGTATTGGCATTGGCTCACTTTTATGTAATCGCTTATTAAAAGGCAGAGTACACACAACCTATGTTCCCTTGGGTGCCATTGGCATTACTTTTTTCACGATTGATTTATATATCGCGACAGGTCATGCCCATCTTCCGCCAATGAATACCTTGCTCACACTCAGTCAATTTCTTTCTTCAAAAAATGGCTGGCATATTAGCCTAGATTTACTCATGACTGCCATTTGCGGCGGTCTTTACACCGTGCCGCTTTATGCTTTATTACAACAACGCAGTGATCCCGCTCATCGAGCACGAATGATCGCCAGTAATAATATAATGAATGCACTCTTCATGGTATTGGCATCTATTGTCACTTTATTCATGTTAGAAATATCATTATCAGTCAGCCAAATATTTTTAATTACAGCACTCATGAATGCTGCTGTTGCCATTTATATTTGCAAGTTACTGCCAGATAAATTAGTCAGAGCCTTTTTTCACTGGCTGGTACAAACTATTTATCGCGTCAATGTAGTTGGTCTAGAAAATTATTACAAAGCAGGCAATCGTCTGGTGATTGTTGCTAATCACACTTCCTTTCTTGATCCTCTCCTGCTCGCTATTTATTTACCCGATAAATTAACTTTTGCCATTGATACTTACACAGCAAAAAAATGGTGGATTCAATTCTTTTTGCGTTTAGTTGATACCTATCCTGTTGATCCTTCTAATCCAATGGCCATTAAATCTTTGATCGATTTAGTCAAGCAAGATAAGCGCTGCGTCATCTTTCCTGAAGGCAGACTAACGATGACAGGCGCATTAATGAAAGTACATGAGGGCCCTGGTTTAATTGCTGATAAGGCACAAGCAAAACTCTTACCGGTGCGCATTGATGGCGCGCAATATTCTCATTTTTCTCGTCTAAAAGGGAAAGTTAATATTCGCTGGGCACCCAAAATTACCTTAACTATTTTTCCCGCACAAACTCTAGGAACAGCAGAAGAACAAAATGGGCGCGCACGCAGACAGCATATTAGCGGCAAATTATATGATTTAATGACTGATGTGATGTTTCAAAGCAGCAATTATTGTCAGACTTTATTTTCTTCCTTGCTTGATGCCAAATCGACTCATGGCGGTGGTCATCACATTGCAGAAGATATTGAACGCAATCCCATTACTTATCGCCAATTTATTTTACGCAGTTTTTTACTCGGCAGCATTTTCACAAAAGAAACCAAGCCGGGAGAAACGGTCGGTATTCTTTTACCTAATATGGTTTCAACAGCGATTAGTTTTTTTGCATTACAAGCCTATTGCCGCATTCCTGCTATGTTAAATTATTCTGCGGGAGCAAAAAATGTGGTGCTAGCCTGTCAAACCGCTAACATTAAAATTATCTATACCTCGCTTAAGTTTGTCCAAGTCGCCAATCTCACTGATATGATTTCTGCCTTAGAAAAAGCGGATATCAAAATTATCTATTTAGAAAATTTACGCAAAGAAATCGGCTTATTTAATAAATTAGGCGGCTTGCTCATGTCATTATTTCCACGCATTAGTTATAGCTTGTTAAATTATAGTGAAAGCAAACAAGCTTTATTAAATCCAGATGCAGCAGCCGTTGTTTTATTTACTTCTGGCTCAGAAGGCACGCCAAAAGGTGTGGTTTTATCGCATAAAAATATTCAAGCCAATTGCAGCCAATTAAATGCCTGCATTGATTTCACTGCCAGCGATAAAATTTTAAATGCCCTTCCTATTTTTCATTCATTTGGATTAACCGGCGGGATGTTGCTGCCCATTCTTTCTGGCGTGAAATTTTTTCTCTATCCTTCACCCTTGCATTATCGCATCGTCCCTGTTGTCGCCTATGAAATCAATGCAACGATTTTGTTTGGTACAGATACCTTTTTAACAGGATATGCAAAACACGCGCACCCCTATGATTTTTACAGTGTGCGCTATGTTTTTGCTGGTGCTGAAAAATTGCGTGAAGAAACACGCGCGACTTGGATGCAAAAATTTGGTATTCGTATTTTTGAAGGCTATGGCACGACTGAAACCTCACCCGTCCTTGCCACTAATACAGCCATGCAAGCAAAACCGGGCAGTGTTGGCCGCTTACTCCCTGGCATTAATTATCGCTTAAAACCGATTGCTGGTATTGATGAAGGCGGTGAATTAGTTGTTTCTGGCCCCAACATCATGAAGGGATATTTATTTGCAGATAATCCTGGCGTACTTGTTCCACCGGCAGATGGCTGGTATGAAACAGGTGATATTGTCAGTGTTGATGAAAGTGGTTATGTCACTATTCAAGGTCGTGTAAAACGCTTCGCAAAAATCGCGGGGGAAATGGTGTCACTGGTGATGGTAGAGCAGCAGGTCAGTTTGTTATGGCCCAATCATCAACATGCCGTCCTTAATCTGCCCGATGCAAAAAAGGGAGAGCAATTAATTTTAGTAACTACTTATGCGCAAGCTGCACGTGATGCACTTGTTAGTCATGCAAAAACAAATCAATTAGCAGAAATTAGTATCCCGAAAAAAATTGTGATTCTAAAAGAGTTGCCCTTGTTGGGATCGGGCAAGGTTGATTATGCGGCGATTAGGAGTGAGTTGGTGGGCGAGGGAGAGGTGACAGAAGAAACGAATGCGGCGTGATTGATAAACATTCCCTCACCCCCTGCCCCTCTCCCCTCGCAAAAAGCGCTCCGGAAGAGGGGAGCGTCCTAAGTTATTTCGAGGGGAAAATTTAGAACTCTCCCCTCTTCCGGAGCGCTTTTTGCGAGGGGAGAGGGGCAGGGAATGATTCAACTAGCCATAGCAGCTTGAAAAAGCATGCAGCTGAATAAAAACAAACTCGCGCCTAATAATTTTTTCATATCTTTTTCCTCTCTAATAAATTAATGCGGATTTTCCAAACTCAACACCCCCGAATTATAATCATAAGCAAATAATTCCGCATAGCGTCCCCATTCAATCACGGTACGCAACACTCGCTCTGCCTCACTCTCAGAAAGATAATCTTCCAATAAAGAAAGATAATTTTCTTCCAAGGCGCGATGTCTGGGGTGACGAATTAATTGATCATAAATATAACGCGCAAGCGGTACATATTTTTTTAAATGAATAGAGAAAATTTTCTTACGTTCAAGAATATCAGCTTCGACAAAGGATTTTCCTTCTTCGGTAATGCTAATATCACCCTTGGAAACTTTTGCAAAACGCAGAATTTCCAATAACTCTGTTAATGGGAATAAATCATCAATGTTTAATGTCAGGGTATCCGCCAAATCAGGCAAATCCATTTGTCCTTGATGCTCTGGTGAATTAAGTAATTCCAATAAACCTGTCATTTCTTCAACGCTCGCATCGGGCAAGCGATAACCCATATCAATCGCTGCCATTTTTTCTTTTGCGGCTTCTTCTTGCAAGGTTGTCATCAAAGTATAAATACGATCGACTTGATTGCGAAAACGCGGATCCAAATCACTGCGTGGAAAGGGCAGTGTGACTTTCATATCGGCGCGAATAGAGCCTGGATTACTATTAAAAATAATAATGCGATCAGCCATGGAAATGGCTTCTTCAATGCTATGCGTCACAAAAATAATGCCATTTAATCCTGTTTTCTTTTCCTGCCATAAATCGAGCAAATCCGTTCGCAAATTATCTGCTGTTAACACATCGAGCGCTGAAAAGGGTTCATCCATAATTAAAACATCTGGATTAACCACCAAAGCGCGGGCAAAACCCACACGCTGGCGCATCCCGCCTGATAATTCTTTGGGGAATGCCGATTCAAAACCATCTAAGCCGATCATATCGATGGCTTTTAAGGAGCGCTCACGTCTTTCTTCTCGACCAATGCCCAAAGCTTCCAAACCCAATTCCACATTTTGCAAAACAGTCAGCCAAGGAAGTAAGGCAAAGGTTTGAAATACCATGGAAATGCCGCGCATGGGTTCAGTGACAACTTTGCCGCGATAATAAACTTCGCCGCCGCTTGCTTGAATTAATCCCGCAATCATGCGTAATAAAGTTGATTTACCTGAACCGGATTTTCCCAAAATCGCGATAATCTCGCCTTCATATAATTTGAGATCAATGTGTTGCAATACAAGTAATTCTTGCCTATCACCCGTCTTAAATGATTTCTGTGCATTGACTACTTCAATAATTGGCTTGAGCATAGAGCCGTCTCCTACAAGAATCGATTTTGCGCATAAGTATATAAGGGACGCCATAAAAGACGATTAATCACTAAAACAAAAATACACATCATGCCAATACCTAATGCGGTGCGAGAAAAATTACCGAGATTAGTATAATGCGTAATATAGGCGCCTAAACCCGTTGCAACTAATTTTTGATTACCCCAGGTTGCAACTTCTGCAACAATGCTTGCATTCCATGCACCCCCTGCTGCTGTAATTGCACCGGTAATGTAATAGGGCAAAATAGCAGGCAATAATAAGCGAATCCATCGCAGCCAACCCGCCACACCAAAATTATCGGCTACTTGTAATAAATCATTTGGCACCATGGAAGCACCAGCAATCACATTAAACAAAATATACCATTGCGCGCCTAGAATCATGAGTGGTGTCAGCCAAATATTGGGATTCAAATGATAGGTCACAATCAAAATAACAATAAAGGGATAGAAAAGATTGGCAGGAAAGGCGGCTAAAATTTGCGCGATGGGTTGGACAAATTGGGTGACGGCAGGACGCAAGCCTACCCACACACCAATTGGCACCCAAATCAATGAACAGAGAAAAATCAGCACAAACACGCGAAAAGCCGTGATTAATCCTAGTAAAAAAACATGGGCAATTTCAGCTAGAGAAATATTTTCTATGATATATTTGCAGAAAAAAATGGCTGCAGCAATGGCGATCGCTAAGGTGCCCAATAAAAAAATAATTGATATCCAGCGTTCTAGCGCATGCTTACGAATCACTGCTTGCGAAGAAGAAATTCTCGGTTTAAATAATTTGATATTCACCAATTGATCGAACAAAAGACCCAGATAATAACCCAGATTGCGCATGAGACGAGTACGGCGAAATAAATTAATGACCCAAGATTCTGTTGGCTTCTCTGTTGCCAAGGATTCCGGTTTAAATCGTTCTGCCCAAGCCACCAAGGGTCTAAATAATAATTGATCATAGATTACGATGACAATAAACATGGTCAAGACTGCATCGCCAATCGCGCGCATATTAGCAGCTTCTGTTGCCACTGCAATGAATGAGCCAATACCAGGTAATAATATTTGCTGATTGGAAACGGTAATGGCTTCAGCAGCAACGACGAAGAACCAACCCGCTGACATGGAGACCATGGCATTCCATAATAATCCTGGCATAGAAAATGGCACTTCAATTCGCCAAAAACATTGCCAGGAAGATAAATGAAACATGCGCGCCGCTTCCTTGACTTCCGCTGGCACAGATCGCACGGTTTGATAAAAGCCCAAGGCCATATTCCAAGCCTGCGAGGTAAAAATAACAAAGATAGCTGCGCATTCCGGCCCCAACATGCTGCCAGGAAATAAGCCAATAAAACCCGCAACGGTTACTGATAAAAATCCAAGAATTGGCACGGATTGCAACACATCAATAATGGGAATAATAATTTTTTCTGCACGACTATTTTTTGCAGCCCAGGTCGCGAAAGTGAAAGTAAACACTAATGAAAAAAACAAGGCGATCAACATGCGCACGACTGTTCTTGCGGCATAAAAGGGCAGAAAAGAAGGATCTAAAGAAATAGGAATCATTTCGCCCAATTGATAGGGCGTCGCCATTTGTTTTGCCGTCCACGCTAAAAAAGTAATGATGGCGAGCACAAAAAACATAGCAGGCACATCCCAATAATTGGGATACCATTTGGCATTGGTGATCGATGTGCGAAAAAATTTCATAGTGCCTGCTTAACCTATTTTGCCTAATCGTGCCCGCGCCCGAGCCTACGTGCGGTTTTTTGCAGGTGTTCGTCGTTGCGCAGATGCTCGTCGTTACTGAAGCGTTCGTCGTTGCGAGGAGTGCTTTTTACGACGAACGCCGCAGCAATAACGAACGCCTCCGCAACCCCACCTAATCTATTACACTTTACGTAAACAACATCCGCCCACCATCAATCCCTAAAACCTGCCCCGTTATATAATCACCATCACGCACAAAAAATAACACTGCCTTGGCAATATCTGCCGGCGTACCTGATCGATGTAAAGCCGTATGACCGATGATCTTTTGTTTATCTTCTTCTGACAAGGCATTTTCACCTTCCGGCCATAATATGGCACCTGGCGCAATGGCATTCACTCTAATAGCAGGCCCCAATTCTTTTGCTAATATTTTCGTTGCCATGACCAAACCGCTTTTAGAAATGCAATAAATAGAATAATCATGCAAGGGACGAGTCGCATGAATATCAACAATATTAATAATACATCCCTCTGTTTTTGCTAAATAAGGCAGGGCTGCTTGTGCTAGAAAAAAGGGAGCTTTTAAATTACTCGACATTAAATCATCCCATTCGTATTCCGTCACCTTGCCTATCACGGTACGATAAAAACGAGAGGCATTATTAATGATGACATCTAAACGCCCCCATGCTGATGCCGCGTGCTGTATCAATATTTTTTCACTTTCAGCCGCTGACAAATCCGCTCTCAGCACGATGGCTGATTGAGGACGCTCTTGATTCAATTGTTCGCACAAACTCTTGGCCTCACCTTCTGATGCATGATAATGCAGCACAAGGTTCATTCCTTCTTTATGGAGTTGCAGGGCAATAGAAGCACCTACCCGCCTGGCAGCACCTGTCACCAAGGCGACCTTTCCTGTTAATGGTTTCGTTTCCATTGCCTATTCCTCATGATAATCGTCATTTAATATGATTAGTGTATTATAGACAGCTATGACACTGCCCAACAAACAAGAATTAGCACGCAGCCTTGCCTTAAGCCGCTGTCTCCAACAAGAAATCCAACAGCAAAAAGCGATTTCCTTTGCGCGCTTCATGGAATTAGCCTTATATCACCCTGATTTTGGCTATTATTTTGCCGATACCATTGATATTGGCAGACAAGGCGATTTTATTACTGCACCTGAAATTTCCCCTTTATTTGCACAATGTATCGCTAAACAAGTTTCGCAAATTAAAACTGAACTGCAAGAAGGCAGCGTGCTTGAGTTAGGTGCAGGCACTGGCCGGCTCGCAAGCGATCTTCTGCTTGAATTAGACAAATTGAAAAGTTTGCCCCACCATTATTATATTTATGAAATCAGTCCTGCCTTACGCCGGAAACAACAGGAATTATTAAAAAATACCGTGCCAGCTTATTTTTCTCGTATTATCTGGCTTGATTCATTACCCGCGAATTTTACCGGCATTATTCTCGCAAATGAAGTGTTAGATGCACTGCCAGCCCATCGCTTTGTCATTGAGGATAGGAAAATCTGGGAGCAGTCCGTCATCGGCAATGATGGCGTATTTAATTGGCAATTAACCGCTCCTCATGCCAAGCTCCATGAAAAAGTGCAAGCCTTATGTGAGCGTCATCATCTAAGTTCAGGCTATATATCTGAAATTAATTTACATTTACCCCCTTTTATCCAACAACTTGCGGCCGCACTGGATCAGGGTGTGATTTTGTTGATCGACTATGGCTATGGTCAAGCTGAGTATTATCATCCAGAAAGACAAAGCGGTACGCTCGCTTGTTTTTATCAACATAGACAAAGCGACCCGTTGATCTTGCCAGGCACGCAAGATATCACCACGCATGTTGATTTCACTGCCGTGATTGAAAATGCGGCTGATTATGGCTGTGAATTGGCTGGTTATACCTCTCAAGCTGCCTTTCTTTTGGCTTGCGGTCTCATGGAAATGGCTGGCCGCGCGAGTGTCGAGCTCTCCATTCAAGACGAATTTCATTTGCATCAAGCCATTAAAACACTCACACTGCCGACTGAAATGGGCGAGCGAATCAAGGTCATGGCCCTTAGTAAAAATATCGAACAAACCCTGCTCGGATTTAGCATGCATGATAGAAGAAGAGACTTATAATGAGGAGGAAAGAATGTCACGTTTTGCCAGTTTAGAAATACACAAAGATGAATTATCTTTTTCTGCCGGCCATTTTACTATTTTTTCCGCCACTGAACGTGAGCAACTGCATGGACACAATTATTATGTGAGCATTTCTTTTAATAAAAAAATTAAAGAAAATGGTTTGTCTTTTGATTACCGACACTACAAAAAAAAGTTGCAAGCACTTTGCGAGCAATTAGACCGGCATTTTCTCTTACCTAGTCAATCACCCTATCTTTCATTAAAGGAAGATGGCGATTACGTACTTGCGCATTTTAACCAAAAAACAATGCCTTTTTTAAAAGAAGATGTCATTGTGTTACCGCTTAGCAACATTACGATTGAAGAATTATCGCATTGGTTCTTGCAAAATATCCTGATGAATCTTGATGAAATTAAAAGCCATGGGATCCATGGCATTACAGTAAAAGTTTATAATGGGCCGGGCCAATCTGGCGGCGCTGTGTGGGGAGAGATGTAGGGCTGGCATTATTTTTCGTACTTTTTTAACTTGCACATAGTGATCAGCAATAATAGCGGAATGATGATGTCCATCCAAAACCATGAACCCGCATTACCCACACTATAGTTTTGCTGTGAGATCATTTGATAAATATGCCCAATGGCATCGCCCCATAGCCAAAAAGTATTGGCAATCACAGTTGCCAAACGGAAACCATAATTAGCTCGAAAAGATAAGATAGCGATCGCACCAAAACCCAAGTCTGCCATGGCAACTTCGTATTGAAAGGGACTGCTTGCCCAGCCAATCGTCGCCGCCGTAAATTCAGGATAAAAGGCGTGCATGACAAAGGCATAAATAGCAGTAAAACCTAAGGGGAAGAGAGAAATCCAACGATAGATAATTTCTGCAGAGGAAATCTTTTTGCTGACTAAGCGATTAATAGCAATCAAAATAAGCGCCAAGACAAACATAGATAGGGGGAAATTGCTTAGCAGTAATGCGATTATATCGGCTGACATGTCTTTATCCTCTCAAGTCCATTTTAAAGAATAATACATGGATAGGAGTGTACTCTTTTCTCTGGAATTTAGCCATTTTAATAAAATGGGATTTTATCTTGATTTATCTTATTATTTGGAAATAGGAATGCAAACTCTAGGGAAGGACATAGCCATCATGACAAATAAAATTTTTACCTTGGCAAAACATGAAATAAAACCCGGCACTAAGCAGGTGATTTTATTTCCTGCTCCTAATATTAATATGCAAGTCAAAATAAATATTCCGGTTCATGTTTTTCATGGTAAGAAAAAGGGGCCCAAGCTATTTATCATTAGCGCAATTCACGGTGATGAATTAAATAGCATAGAAATTGTTCGCAGGGTGCATGAACATATTAATCTGAAAAAATTAAGCGGCACGATTATCACCTTGCCTGTCGCCAATATTCATGGTGTGATCATGCAAACCCGTTATTTATCTGATAAGCGTGATTTAAACCGTTCATTTCCTGGTGCAAAAAAAGGAACCTTGGCTGCACGTTTAGCTCATGGCATCATGAAGCAAGTTGTATCGCATTGCGATTACGGCATTGATTTACATACAGGGGCATTAGGCCGTATGAATATGCCGCAATTACGCGCAGATTTTACGACACCAGGAACAAAAGATTTTGCGAAAAGTTTCAATGCACCCGTGATCCTCAATTCAAGACAACGTGATGGATCTTTACGGCAAGCTGTTGGCAAATTAGGTATTCCCTTGATTGTTTATGAAGGCGGAGAAGCGCTTCGATTTAATGAACTCTGTATTCGAGCCGGTGTGCGCGGTATATTGAGCGTTTTACATCATTTGAAAATGCTGCCATCCAAGGATCCCAAGATTCGAAATAAATCAAAATCGGTGGTTACGAATACCAGCCGCTGGTTGCGTGCACCGGCAAGCGGTTTGGTTGAACCCCTTAAAGATGTCTTTGCTCGGCATGTAAAAAAAGGCGATATTCTTGCGAATATTCATGATCCCTTTCTTATTAATCCCTCCATTAAAGTCATTGCACCATTTGAAGGTATTGTCATTGGCCAAGCTTTAAAAGCTATGGTAACGGAGGGAGACGCGCTTTTTCATATAGCGAGTTTTAAGGAAATAGCGGGTGTACGTGCTTATATTGATGAGTATCGAGAAGAAATAAGCCATCAGTAATTTAGGTTTAGTTATGGATGACAACCGTCACCCCATGCTCACCGGCAGTGAATTCTTGATTAAGCCATTTTGCATCATTAACAAACATGCGAACGCAGCCATGACTCGCATTATAACCTGGCACTTCATAGGAACCATGCAAGGCATAGCCATTATGAAAATACATGCAATAGGGCATGGGCGCACCACCACGGCCAATAGGAAATTTAGAAGAAACGCAGCCAAATCCCTCTTTTTGATAAATATGAAAGGTGCCTAATGAAGTATGACAACCATGGCCCATGTCTGGGCAATAGCCGCGCGCAGTTGACACAGGGCCCCAAAACAGAAGTGCTCCATTGTCATCATAGGCAGCAAATGCCAAATCATGAATGGAGACAATAATGATTTTTTCGCCTGGCGGATCAATCTGCCTGGGGAGCGGTGAGTAATCCAAAATATTCGGATCATTCGATTTGGGTATAGCGATTTTCATACCGGAATGAAGTCTCGTATTCATGCGATTGATACGCATCACTAAATCGCGGCGATCAGAATTTGAAAATAATTTTTCCCAAGAATCACCGCGCTTAACGGTATAACAATAGAATTGATTATCATTGCAGTGAGCAGAACCATAATTCTTTGCAAAACTCGCATTGCTAAAGAATAATAAAACAGCTGTAATCAATGCCACAATGACAGCAACCATTGCATCCTCGTTTAGCCTAGAATAGTTATTATAAGATTAATTATAGCACTAAATTGGCATGCAATTATTAGGCGCTATTGTGATCTAAGTTGTTATTTTATTTGACATACCCGAATTAAATTCTTTTAATCTGCTTTCCAAATTTAACTTTATGCTTGACCATTCTGGCTTGGTAATACTAAATATAACCGTATCACGAATATGGCCATCTTCCAAAATCATGTGATGACGCAATATGCCCTCTTCCTTTGCGCCAATTTTTCGAATCGCTGCGCATGAACGAGCATTTCGCAAATCAGCCGCAAATTCGATGCGATTTGCATGCAAGCTTCCGAAAGCATTTTGCAATAATAAATATTTGCATTCTGGATTAACACGAGAACCCCATACTGCTGGAACATACCAAGTGTAGCCAATGGTTAATCTTTTATTTTCTGCATCAATATCATAATAGCGGGTGCTGCCAATCAGTTTATTATCTGAAATACGCCGCACGGCAAAAGGAAGATGCCCTCCTGTTTGCAAGCATTTTACTGCCTTATCAAACCATCGATCAAATTTATCACCCAATGCTTTTGAACTGCTATAAGTCCATATCGACTCATCTTGAGCAATGGTGTATAGCTCTTGACGATGAGTGTCATTTAGGAGTTCAAGCTGGATATGATTGCCTGTTAAAACGATTGCCATGGATTTCACTCTCTCCTCTATTCTAAGATCCGTCTACAATAACAAAAGAAAGGATCAAATTTCCACCCCAACAAACAATTTCACCAATTGAATATTCGCATATGAATATTTCCCATCAAATTTTTCATAAATTGGTTTTAATTTTCCATCTGTCGACAAACTTAATTCGGAAAAGATAAGATCAAAATCATCTTTGGGCAGTGTATTTTTTACTAATGATAAACAAGCATGATCAAGTTCTTTCAAGCTATGAAGTCTTTCTAAATGCGCAATGATGGTTCCTACTGTGAGACTGCGAACATTCGCTATCTCCTCGATCGAGATATTTTTTTTCAGCATTTCTAGCGTTGTAATATGCGAGGAAATCGCATGTATTTTTGCAGTTCTTTTGGCTGCGACCTTCGTTTTCCCACTCTTAAAACGTTCCATTAAAATTTTATTATGACACTGCGTCAATTCATTTTCACTTAGACTTTGCAAATACTTCACCGTCTCTGCTGAACTTTCTTTGAATGATTTATCCTGCTGCAAAATCTGTGGGTGCACTTTTAAAGCCATTTCATTCAGATTCATCAGCTTTAAACCATTTAAACTGCGCACACGTGATAGGGCAACATAGCCCATACCTGGCTCGAATGCATCGCCTAAATCAAGCTCCACCGCATCCAAAGTCATACCTTGGCTCTTATGAATCGTAATCGCCCAAGCTAAACGAAGCGGTACTTGTGAAATCGTGGCACGCAGCACACCATTTTCCTCATATTTCCAATCTTCTGGATAAGCAATTATCGTTTCATCATGATAAGTTTTAACGATGGGCCAACCGTTATTTTTTTCAAATCCAACAACCACACTGCGCGTGCCATTGACATATCTGCCTGAGGGATCATTTTTGATAAACATGACTTCAGCACCAATTTTCAAGGTCAATTTTTCCTGCGCAAGACAAGTTTTTTTTAATCCTTCTACCAGCGTACTAAAACCATGCGCTGACATTTGAAAGGTCTTTTCCTTGCCATGAATTGCCGTTAATTCACGCTCATTGATACTGTCCACATTCATATTGCGTGAATATAATTTAGTGGCCTTTGCGCTTCCCTGTGGTTCTTTTTTATAACGAGTACGCAAATGAACTTTTGTGTGCTCACCAGCCGTGCCGCTGCGAATATCTTTTAATACAGTGAGTAATAAATCATCCCCCTGACGATGCTGCTCATGCAAATAGCACACATGAAAATCTCCTTCCTTCCAAGATAAAGCATCAAAGGCAAATTTTTCTTTTTCTGATGAAGCTGAAGAAACTGGCGGTAATTGGAAAAAATCACCGCATAAAATAATTTGCATACCGCCAAAAGGTTTTTCTGCATCTAGGATTGATCGAGCAATCATATCTACCATATCGAGTTGGCATTTATGCAGCATCGATATTTCATCTATAATCAGCACTTTGGTATTTTTGTAATTACGCGTTATGTGCTTCTTGGTTAGCAATTTATCCAAGTCATTTTTATTGAGCTGATCTCTGATCCCAATACCAGACCATGAATGGATGGTCACACCTTGTAAATGCGTTGCCGCAATGCCAGTAGAGGCAGTCACGGCAATTTTTACCTGATGTTCCTTGAGATAACTAATATATTTATTCAACAAATAAGTTTTTCCTGAACCTGCCTCTCCTGTTAGAAAAATATTTTTACCCATTTTCATTATGTTTAAAGCTTCATCTTGCAGCATAAATGACTTCTCATTGGTTATTAAATAATTAATGTGATTGCGTGTATTAGATGCAAAAACCTTGCTGATTTCTTAAATGACTTGAAGTAGAATGAGCGCGCCAGCAGAATTCGAGTAAACGAGAAAATGATAGCATGAAAAATCCAGATAAAATAGAGATTCTAGCCTATAACCCTCACTGGCCTGATTTTTTTGCGCAAGAAGCAAGCCGAATTACAAAAGCCTTAGGCGGTCATCTCAGGGAAATTTATCATTTCGGCAGCACCGCCATTCCCGACATGCCCGCCAAACCTGTTATTGATATGATGCTGGTCTGTGATAATGTAGATGAAATTGACTTGATAGCAGAAAAACTTCAGGAATTACATTATTACAATCTCAGACGTCAAATTATTCCCCATCAAAGTTTTTTTGTTAGACGACAAGATAATAATATAAGCTTTCATTTACATCTCCATGAAAGAGGCAGCCCGCAAATTAAACGTCATATTAATTTTAGAGATTATGTCATTCAACATCCAGAAGATGCAAAAGCTTATGCTACACTTAAAATCAATTTAGCCACGAAATTCGCTGATGACAGATATCAGTATGTCTTAGGGAAAGATAAACTGGTTCAGGAAATCGATAGCAAAGCAAAATGCTGGCCTCAAAGACGACATGATTATCTCAAAGAAAATACGGGAATCGCAGCACAAAATTGGTCAAATGAAAAATTGCTTAAAGCGATGACGGCTAATTTTAATGTGTATATGACACAGTGTGCGCAATACTTAAATCAAGTTGAACTGATCCGTGTTCCTGGTTTTACCATCGTAAATACCGGCCTACATAATAGCAGCTTGAATGCGGTATTAGATGCTGACTTTACTCCAGCAGAAGCGGATAGGAAAATTTTAGAAATCACTCGTTATTTTACTGAAAAAAATCTTCCTTTTAGCTGGTGGATTAGCCCTTTTGACCAACCGGATAATTTAGCTGAACAGTTAGAGCATCATGGCTATCAAAATACGAGAAATCATAGCGCCATGTATTTTGATTTAGACTCATGGGATGCGCATCTTCCCTCTATTTCACCATTAGAAATTATTAAAGCGCAGGATGCGAAAACACTGCATGATTTTGCCTTTGTGCTTGGCCCTGATGATTCATTTAAGAAATATTTTTCCTGGATCGCATCGATTTTAACTGATGATGATCCCATTGAGTATTATGTTGGATATGTTGATGGCAAAGCAGTTGCCTGTGGTTCATCTTGTTATGCTGCACAAGTTGCTGGATTGTATTGGCTGGCAAGTGGTGATAATCAGCGAGGAAAGGATTATTGTGCAGCATTGCAGCGATATTGTTTAAAGCGGGCAAAGGAGCGGGGATATCATATTGCGGTTTTACATGCTTCGGATGAGGGATATTTTTTGTGGGAGGAGTTGGGGTGGAGGGAGTGTGGTGAGTTTGGGGAGTTTGAGTTGGAAGGCTTGATATGAAAAAAAATTTAATTCTAATGACCATCATTTTAATGGACTTACTCGCCGGCATGGAATTCGATCTCTTCGTGCCCAGTTTTCCTGAATTGCAAAGTCATTTTCATCTATCCTCATTTTTAGTGGAATCTTTATTGTCAGTCAATTTTTTAGGCTATTGCCTCAGTTTATTTATTGTTGGCAGTCTTGCTGATCGTTACGGACGAAAACCCATTATCTTACTGGGTTTGCTTATTTTTATTATTGGCAGTCTATTTTGCTTATGGGCACCATCTTATTCATTTCTTCTTGCTGGTAGATTTCTACAAGGTATAGGAATTGCCTCGCCTGCCATTTTAAGCTTTCTCATCATTGCTGATTCCTGTTCGATTAAACAGCAACAGTTTTGGATGGCCATGTTAAATGGCACAAAAAATACTGCGGTTGCGATTGCACCCGTCATTGGCAGCTACATCGCACTTTATTTTCATTGGCAGGGAAATTTTACCGCCTTATTATTGCTAGGAATTTTAGTATTGATGATGACCGTTTTATTTATTCCCTATCCTTCAACAAGCTCAGGATTACCAGAACATACGGAAACCATTTCGTTTAAAGGTTACATTCCCTTATTTCAATCCAGCTCTTTAATGCTTTTAATGCTTAATATTATTTTTATGTTTGTACCCTATTGGATTTTTGTGGGGATGTCACCTCTTCTGTATATAAAAGATTTGCATGTCAGTCTCGCACATTTTGGCTATTATCAAGGTGTTCTTGCGCTGGTTTTTGCCCTGGGAAGTGTATTATTCGGTTTAATTATGCATGCATTTTCTCAAGAAAAAATTTTAGGTCTTGCAAGTATCCTTTACTTAATCAGCTTGGTCAGCATTAGCCTTGTCACTCTCACGAATAGTTTTAATCCCTTCCTTATCACTATTGCATTTCTACCATTCATCATGAGTCAGATCATACCTTCCAATATATTAGTCCCTATTTGCATGAATTTTATTCCGAATGCAAAAGCTAAAATAGCTGCCGTTCTTCAAGGATCGCAACTGATATTTTCAGCCATGAGTGTGGGACTTGCTGGATATTTTTATCAAGGATCCTTTCAACATATCGGCATGATTATTTCTATTTTTATTTTGATGGCCATGATGACTCATTTTATGGTAATCAAGAATAATCACATTATAAAATAATGAACTTCTGGTACTACATGTCACTAAACGCTAAGTTTGAAATAGTGAACCACTGCTGGATTGCCATTATCAATCACGAGTGCTAACATCGCGCCCTATTAACCAAATCCAAATTATTAAATGGGTGATTCCTTAATATGTTTTCTTACAACCTAATATGTGAGCAACCTATCGGCTCAAGTGACCATTTTTTTCTTACGCTAACTAAAACAAAATGGGATGGCAGCTCACAAGTTCTGCACTGTGTTACAGATAAGCAGATAAGTTTTGGATCTTATCACGTTGTACTCCCTGAAAGAGATGACAAATATGACTATGATAAACGCATTCGCTTCCACTTTAGAGCTGGTCACAAGCTTGCCGATGAAGCAGCTTTTACTCAGTTATTGGATGAAGATATCTTAGAAAGAATACTTCGAGATAGTCAATTTTTAAAAAATCTTGACGAACGAGAATGGCCTTGGAAATTCGATGATATTGGGCTTAAACCCTTGCATGATTTACGAGAAGCGACTCTGAAAGAAAGCAAAGACAGTGCTGGTCATGTCTCTCTTTCTAGCGATTATCGTGCCTATGTTATTCGTCAATACATCCAATATCTTTTAAATCTTGATGGCATAGAGATTAATGCTCATCCTCAAGGATTATTTACTGAGATACACGTAGATGATAAAAGCCCAAACAAATCTATCATAAAACATGGCGGCGTAAATCATTTACCCCTTAGAAAAGAGGCCGCTGAAGAACTTCGTATAATAATGGAATCATTTATTGTTGGTTCTGTTGCTCCATGGCCAGACATATACCAACATCATTTCTTAGAAGAACAAGTACCTCGCAAAGGCAATAGTATGTATCTCGAAATTAGCTCTCCAACAGACAAACAAATTCAAATAATCGATGATTTGTTTAATCTCGCTGCAGAGAAAGGTTTTTTTCCTGATAATCCAAAAGCCATGATTCACAAGGCTTGGGAGACTAACCGTCTTAAAATAGCAACCTCAGAACAGCCACAAGCAGAATCAGCATCAAAACCGATAGCATCAAACTGGAGCGCTTCTTCACCTACACTTTTATCTGCGCCCCTACCTACAGTAACATTAGGCTTAGAAAATACGAATTTAGAGAGGAATAAAAATTATATTTTTTTAGGGTCCGTAAAATAACCTGATTTGTTACTGTATACTGGTGTGAAGTTGGCAAATATCTTGCATAGAATGACGGTAAACTTACTATGACTCAGCGAATGATTACTTTTAAATTTCTCACTGAAGCCGATTTACCACTTGTGTGTAATTGGTTTCAAAAGCCACATATTAAACAATGGTACGCTTGTGGCGAAAATTATACCCTGGATATGATTAGAGAAAAATATCTACCTAGAATACTACATCCTGAATCAATACCTAACTTTATTATTTACGCTGACAATACACCGATTGGCTATTTTCAACTTTACCATGTAAAAGATTTTCTTCCTGATGGGGTGGCGGACTATCATCACCCACTATTTGATGATTTCAAAGCAGATGAAATTGCTGGGATTGACATGTTTATCGCGGATGAAGATTATCTTCGCAAAGGTTATGCAACATTAATCTTAGTGCAATTCATCAAAGAATATGTGCAAGGTAAATTTACTCTTTTAGTGACAGATCCCTTAAAGATAAATGAAAATGCCATTCGATTTTTTGAGAAGAATGGGTTTAAAAAATTACTGCCTCAGCCGTCTCAGACAGTTAATGAGCTTCTCGTGCTGCATGTCGCTAGGGATAAGGAGTCAAGTGCCGACACCTAGCAACTGGGGTTCAAAAGAGCTTAATTTAACGCAACTATTCCTTTATTATTTACTAATATCAATGGTGCTATTTCCTAAGTTAGCACCATTAAGGCCTGATCCCGTTACTTCTGTCCATCGACGCATGCGACTATCTCCATCATTGTCTTTTAGCTAGCACGTGCATTTCATATGCATGTCCGGCATCGGAAATTCTAATCGTAGCTTCTTGATTGGGAGTAACAATAATTTCCGGCTTAGAACGTATTTTGTCTTTGCCATTCTGAATTTGAATGTCATAATTAATTTTAATGTCACCATTTTCCCCTGACATCGCAATATTTCTTGCAATTAACTGCAGCTTAAGACTATTACCAGACATAGAAATTTGCTTGTCTTTAGTGGTCATTCGATCAGATATAAAAATAGATGCTTGCTGATTAGAATGAGCAATAATATGAGGCGATGAAACAAGCTCTCCGTCCATATAAATTTTAGATACAATATCAAAAACAGTCTTTTTTTCTGTAATTCCACTTGCCATCGCAATTGCGGCTGAACCTGCCAATAAAAGAATCCCACCGCATATTGATGTTAAAAGCGGACGTTTAATGGTTTTTGATTTCATAGCTAAAAATCTCCGTTTCAATGTTGAATCAGTTATATTGGTAAAAATTAAATTTTGAGGTTGAACATATGTCATTGCTAATAGTAGATTGCCGTATTCTTTAATGCCCGCAGTTGTTTCAGCACACGTTTTCTCATCACATAAAATTTCTATCTCTAGCTCAAACCGTCGATGAAGATAATAAGACCAGGGCATAAAAAATAACACTGCTTGCGCAAAGAGAGAGACAACTTTCCATAGAGAATCATTCTGTCTTACATGGTTTTTTTCATGGGATAAGCTCATTTGGATTTCTCTTTGCGTCCATCTTGCTTCGAAATCTGAGGGAAAATAAATTTTTGCTGTTGGCAATCCAAAACTTAATGGACTTTTAATATGTTCATTAATAAAAACAGATTGCCCCTGAATGATTGTAGGGATTGAATCAGATAACTGCCTTTTCGCACTTAAATAGGAAAGCAATATTCGCAATAGCATTGCGAAAACACCTAGTCCATACGCATTAACAATATAAAATGACCAATAAACTTGAGATTCAGGAAATGGAATATGCATAAGATGTGCAGGCAATTGATTGATGAATTGACTATGCAATGTGATTTCAAGCCTACTCCATGAAAATAATTTTAAAAAGTAAAAAATAAATGGGGAAATTCCAATCATTACAAAATTTATTTTTAGAACAGTAATTTTTTGTTTTGATGCGACATTGGCTAAATCCAGTATATGAAGCACTAACACTGTGATGAAACTCAATCCTGCCAAGGAAAGTAAAAAAATAAGATACGAGTAGCAGTTCATTTCTAATCCTTTAAAAGCTCTTTTAATTTCGCCATTTCAACTTCATTGAGTTGTTCATTTTCAACCAAATTTAAAACCAACTTACCTGGACTACCATCAAAAAGACGCTTCGCTATTCTTTTCACTTCGGAAATCAGAAATTTTTTCTGTTGAAGAATTGGCAAATAGGCAAAAGCTTTCCCATTTTTTTGATGTTTGATATAGCCCTTTTTCTCCATCGTTTGAACCAAAGTAAGGAGAGATGTATAAGCAGGTTTAGGTGTCCGGTGAAGGCAAGCCAAAATATCCGATACCTTGAGGGGTGCCTGCGCCCACAAGACTTGCATTACTTCGAATTCGTTTTCAGTTAATCCAGGCTGTCGTGGTCTTGGCATAAAACATCTCATCTACTAATTAGGTAGTAGAATAGACCAATGAAAATAAAATGCAACTAATTAATTAAATAACAGGGTCAGGTTTGCACAATTGCACATTGACACAGCCAATGTTAGATGTTTTATTCTATGTGCAATTGTGCAAGCCTGACCCTATTACTTTTCTGTTACTTTTGCATCGATATTTTAACTAAGTCAGGAATCAATACTTCCAATCTCTTCATCGACATCAAAGACGTATTAATTTCTTCTGTTGCCGTATCCTTTTCTCCCTGAATATCACTAGTACAGGCCAATTTGATATTATAAAGTATCCAGTTTACTGCACTTCCAACCAGGCTATATAAAGCAGCATCTACATGATTTATATTTAACATGCGTCCCGATTCGAGGTATGTACGCAACATATGAGTGTAAATTTGCAGTGAAACATCTTTTGTATCCATTCCACTCCAACTCAGACTCGTACGCACAATTTCGCGAGTTGGATTCAATTTCCGCACAGATTCCCAATCAATTAAAATCGGTTGACCTGATTTATCCCAGAGGACATTGAGTTGGTCCAAATCGCCATGCGTCACAACCGTATCTTCTAATAACAAAGGGACAGCAGCTAGGTAACTATCATACATAGATAGGATAAAACTTTGATTTTCTTTTAACATTTTTGCAAATGGACATTTACAAGATACTGCCCTATCAATCGCTTCTACAATGCCGTCATTAGAATGGATATCAACGTGAGGCACCTCACTCAGTCCGCTCATATTGATGTTGTGCAGCTTTGCTATCATTTCGGCAATCTTGAGAGCATGAGTTTCTGAAATTTCATTTCGAGCTAATGTATATCCTTCTGCCCAGGGGTAAACTAAATAACCGGTGTTTTCGATGATATGAAGATGCTTTCCTGATTTCTTAATTGCAGAGACTGCTGGAATCCCTTGTTGTGCAAATCGATAAGCAATAGTTTCGCTTAACTCGTATTTAGTGATTATCCTTTCACTTTTTAAATCAATGACTGGCGCAAGCTGTTTGATGGCATAACTGCCCTTATCAGTATTAACTCGCCACATAAAGGATCCTCCTCGGCAACCGTAAACGCTTGTCACAGTTCCTTCGGGCAATCCGAGTTTCAACTCAGTACAAATAAATTTTAAGTGGTGTTGGTTCATTCTATTTTCTCACCTAAATTGCAATACTTCGGCAGCGCATTTTTATGCTGATATGTCTTAACAAGATCTTTTACTACATCCGAGCTATTGAGTACATTAAAAACATCACTAGCAATTTTTGTAAAGACAAGTTGTTGCTTTGGCTTGACGTTATACATTAATACTATTTTTATCCCATTACATGGATTATACGCATAGAAAGATTCATACCCAGGCGTTCCACCAGCATGTACCCATGTAAATCCAAAGTCTTTAAAATAGACTAATCCAATTCCCGAACCTGACCCTATTTCAGTTAATGATTTTTGTTTGACTACTTTTGACAAATTTAATTTTGAAAGGTTGATAGGTTTTGCATTTTCTTCCGATATGATTGCCATCATATCTTCCAGATATTTATAACTTATAACTCTTTTAGCAAAAAGTTGGTTCAACCAGTCTGTAATATCGTGAGGTGTTGAGATCAATGCACCATCAGATTGAGAAAACATACTGAAAAATGTTACGTCCGTGTTATATCCGAATGTTCCATCTCGGTTATATCCATGTGCCATTTTGCTTATGGCATCTTTTGGATAACCAGATGACGAATAAAATGTATTATTCAAGTTATATTGATGCAAATATTGATTGAATACTTGTTGAATTGATTTATTCATAACTTTTTCAATGATCAAGCCTAACAATATATAATCCGTATTTGTATATCTATAGTGTTGTCCCGGCTTTGAAAGGTCAGGATGTTGATAAGCCATATTGGCTAGCTCATCAAGTGACCAGTATTTATAGAGATTTTTTCGCAATTTATTATCAAAATCTTTCCCGTGCGTGTAGTTGTAAACACCGCTCGTATGATTTAATAAATTTTTAACCGTGATGTCTTTCCATCTAGGATACTGAGGAAACCAGTCTGCCAATTTACTATTGAGACTAATTTTGCTTTCTTCAATCAATTTAAATATAATTGTTGCAGTAAATGTTTTGGTAATACTTCCGATTTGGAACAACGTATTTGCGGTAATTTTTTTCTTTCCTGATAAAGCATCATAACCGCTAACATAATCCTTCGTTTTATTTTTTTCTGATAATTGGATGCTAACGGATAAAGCTGGCAAATGATATTTAATACGATCACGATCAAGAATAGTTTGAATTTTATCATCCAAAATGCGTTCGCCATTTGAATGAAAAGCATACGTACCACAATGAATACAACATAAAAATACCATGATTAAAAGTTGAATGCGTTTATTTCCAGTAATCATAGTCAAAAGCCCACCTAGGCACAGTTATACTTGTCGAAATTAATTTCATATTCCTTCCATTTCATCAATAAACCTTTGCAGTTGAATAGTCACACGTTATTGCTGTGTATCTAAAATTTCACCAAATATTATAGCCTCAAGATTTGTAAAAAATTCTTGTGAACGTAGATCAAAAATATCATTATTGCTAAGCACAACTATGTTCAAATTTTTCGATAAGAAGTGAAAAAGATAAGCAGAGAAACTACCAATACCACCTCCATGCCCAAGTGTTAATTCATTATTATAATTAGGATTAACAACTAGACCATATCCATATGATGATCCTTTTTGCGGCCAGTAATCCCACCCGGTTTGTACTATCGGCGTTTGCATTAAATTCCATAATTCATCATTTAACAATATTTTATTATGTAATCCATTATTAAATAGAAAGAGGTCGCGTGAAGTAGAGCGTATGTTTCCACTACCAAATGCCCAAGATAAATCATAAGGGGATTTAAATGGGGAAAGCTGACCCAACTCAAGCGTATAACCAATTGCTTGATTTATTTTAATTGAACCATCATCAACGTAACTATTGCGCATTCCCAGTGGATCAAAAATATATTTATGCAGAAATTCTGCGTAACTCATGCCTGAAACTTTCTCAATAATACAAGCAAGAATCGTGTAATTTAAATTACTATAATTAAACTTTGCTCCAGGCTCATATTCCAGTTTTAGCTGTTTAATTATATTAACTAATTGAGTCAGATTAATTGGTTTTGTCTGGTCTGCAAATGGAATGCGTTCCATTCTGTTTGTTATGCCTGATGTCATGGATGAGAGATGATGGATTGTAATTTCGTCCCCTCTTGGAAAATCAGACAGATACAAGCTTAATTTATTATTTAATTGCAGGTGTCCCTGCTCTAACAATTTTAAAATTGCAACGGAGGTAAATATTTTGGTAATCGATGCAATTCTAAAAGCAGTATTTAATTGATTTAATTCGCCCGTTCCCAGATTTGCATAACCATACCCTTTATTAAATAATACGGCACCTTGATGAGCAAGTAGAATGGTACCAGAAAAATTACAATTAGCTGCCAATGTATCCATGCGTGAGTTAAGGTGTTCTGCAACGAATTTAGATTGATCTATACTTTCTATATTCATGAATAACGATCCTTAATCTTATAAATCCTCGGCCAGAAACAAATGATGTAAATTTGATCGCCCTGAATTTCCAAAACAGCTTCATTAAGGAACAATACCATCGCCAATCTGCTGTGGTCTCAATAGCCGGAGCGTTATGATTGGTACCGGAAAATCAAGTAATATTGGTTTCATATTGAAATACTCATTATAGACACACGATGACCAAACAACTCATCATCTCCGATGTGCTTCCACCCTAATCTGGCATACCAGTCAGGAATGGTTGGGTCAAAAGCCAATAAATATAAAATTTGATGACCGAAATTCTTTGCTTGATTTTTTACTGTATTGATAAGTGCCTCACCGATTTTTTGCCCCCGATATTCTGGATGCACAACTAGACTGCCTAGCCTGGGAGCAACGCCAGGACGAATGCCATCTGTTTCTCGCAGGCAGGCCATGCCAACTGCCTGCCCGTTTAGCAGTGCCATAAATGCCATTGGCATCTTATTATGATTCAAATGTTCAACAAGCTTTTGCTTCGCCTTTTCAATCGAAGCATCAGGTGACCAATGTCGGCTAATTTCTTCATACCAAAGCTTAGCAAGAACAGGAATATGATTCTGACAATCGACGAGAAGC
>Ga0207126_1026_pt1 | contig 42359 bp, 28 predicted proteins | sample Alteio_BWMinHeat_20_FD_153586 | JGI IMG/M metagenome (GOLD analysis project Ga0207126, IMG submission 153586) | Enriched cells from forest soil in Barre Woods Harvard Forest LTER site, Petersham, Massachusetts, United States -... | ecosystem: Environmental > Terrestrial > Soil > Temperate forest >...
GAAAGGCCGACACAAATATATCAATACATCGGTTAATGACTGTACCATGTCGGTTTCCTGTGTCGGCCTTTACAGGCCTCTATATTTTGTTTTTGGCCAGGCCTTCGGCCTGGCTACCCAGGGTTTAGTCGCCCCTTCAGGGCTCCTGCACCCTGGGCTATACATATTTCGGCCCTACGGGCCTTTACCAGGGCGACGGCCTGGTTTCCTATCAATCCATGGCTTCCCCCCACCCTGGTTTCCAAGGGCGTTACCTTTCCACATAACAGATGCAATCCCCTGCTATTTGTAGATAGGTGCTGCGATGCGGCGTGGGATAGGTTTCGCGCGCCTTCGATTGCTGGCGCTATTTTTCGCCATGTGTACTTTTCCTTTAGGAAAAGTGCACATGGCGGTATAATCATACCATATGACGTATGTTTTGCCTGCATTATGGCGCTATTTTTTAGGACAGTATATTAAGGTTTTTTCTCTTTCGCTGTTTGCGTTCCTGGTCATACTACTGACAACACGCCTTGAAGATCTTGTCCATTTTATAACCCTAGGTGCAACGCTCGCCACCCTCTTGCGCTTTGTGTGCTACCAGATCCCCTATGTCATGCAAATTGCTCTCCCGATATCAAGCCTCATAGCAACGCTCTACCTCTTTCAACGCCTAGCACAAAACAATACCATCACTGCAATGCGCGCAAGCGGGCTTAGTTTTTTACAACTTGCAACTCCTGTTATCTTAGCCTCCTGCCTTATTGCAAGCGTCACGTTTTCCTACATATTAGATCTGAGTGCAAAAGCCCATGAAGCGGCGAGCAGCTTAGAAAAGGAGCTGGGCAGCAGTAATCCCATTGCGCTCCTTCATAATTCAAAAATGCTGGAAGAAAAAGGAATGAGTCTTGAGATGAAAGGCGTGCTGCAAAAAAATAGCCCTGCCTCGAATTTCATTATGGCACTCAGAAATGGAGAAAATGGCAGGATTGCCCTGTTGATTGCAAAAAAAATGCACCTCCTTGATGATCACCTGAAAGGCTCGTCGCTCTCCTTTATCAGCACGTTTACGCCAGCTGTCACCAAAGAGGCAACCACCGCAGAAACACCCACAGACAGCGCCTTTGATCATCTGATTATCGAAAATTCAAAAGAAAATATTATTACATTATACGACCTGGCGCAGCTCGTGAATAAGAAAAAAGAGCGCCTCCATGCAGCAGACCTGCCTTTTACACTCCTCTTGGCACAAAAAAACGAACTCACACCGCTCTATCATGAAAAAAAGATCGCGCATGAAAGCAGTAAACGACTCAAAACCCTACTTGGGCATTGCTACTCAGAGATGGCACGGCGTATCTCGCTTGCTCTCTCCATAGTGACCTTTACACTCTTAGGCATTGCCTATGGAAGCAGTATAGGACGGCGACAATCGAGAAAGAGAATGCTCATTGCAACCGGCCTTGCAGCACTCTATATTACCTGTTATTTAGGGGGTAAAGCCGTCGATGCCTATGCTCTTTCTTCAACACTTTTATATATGTGTCCTCATATAGTGCTCATCGCTGCTTCCCTATGGCGACTTGCCCGACTGGAGCTTGGATTCGAAACATGATATATCTACATTCCTCAATTTGGCAGCGCTATTTTTTCTGGAACTTCGTTCGCTCAATTGTTGCTACTATGGCGCTTATTTATGGGCTGTATATTATTATTGATTTGATGGCTCATATAAAATATGTGGTAGACCCTGATACTTCCTTGAAGACATGGGTCGTTTACTACCTCGCGCTTTTTGCAATACGCCTTGAAATACTCCTCCCATTTGCTATTCTCATTGCGGCCATACGCTGCCTCATCCTCATGACGCATAATGGCGAATCGATAGCTTTACTATCAGCTGGAGTTTCGAAATCAAAAATTCTTATGCCATTTCTTGCTGCTGCCGCAGGGGCTGCATGCCTTCTTTATATAAATTATGCCTGCATCTCCCCCTACGCGACAACTGAGCTGAGTATCATTCAGGAAAAAAAATATGGCACGATAAGTGCAGACAAAGAGAGTCCTCTGCATGAAGTACTCTTAAACGACGGCTCAAAGCTTATCTATAAACACTATAATCCGCGTACGAGAGAATTTGAAGATACTTTTTTGATTATAAGTGCGGATGCTATTTTTCACTGTAAAACACTCTCCACAACAGGGCTAGGAAAATGGGTGGATAAAATTGAGCGCAGAAAAGACACAGGCCTTTTGGAAAAAACAGGGTCATGGCCGGAATATCTATTTACAGAAATGGAATTGGGGCAAGAGGCGCTTGAGCGATATGCACGCTCGGTAAATGAGCTGCCTCTCTATGAGCTCGTCTATGAATCCTCTCTCTATAGACATGCAGCCACCAGGCGAGCCTATGAGGTGCGGGCTATGCTATGGTATAAAATGCTCTATCCGTTGATTATCATCATAGCCTTTATTGGCTGCGCCCCTTTTTGTTTGCGCTTTTCACGAAGCACGCCCCTGCTTATGATCTATCTTGTTGCAATAGCTGCCCTCTTTTGCATAAATATTCTCATGGCAGCTACCTTCACCCTCGCCAAAAGCGGTGTCTATCCCGCCTTCTTGATTATTGGCATCCCTTGGGCTGCTCTTGTATTTTTCTTTGGCAGAAACTATGCCAAGTACTTGGTGGAGTGAATATTGATCCCAAAATCGACAAGATGTCGATTTTGGGATCAAAAAATATACCCATGTAGCATCGCCTTAGAGAGCCTTTTCTAAGGCCTGTAGGGCCGAAATATGTATAGCCCAGGGTGCAGGAGCCCTGAAGGGGCGACTAAACCCTGGGTGGCCAGGCCGAAGGCCTGGCCAAAAACAAAATATAGAGGCCTGAAAGGCCGACACAAGAAACCAGCATGACACAGTCATTAACCAATGTATTGATATATTTGTGTCGGCCTTTCAGGCCTCTATTATTGTTTTGGCAGGCCTGCGGCCTGCCACCCAGGGCTTCGCCCTGGGCTATATATATTCCGGCCCTACGGGCCTTAGAAAAGTCCTTTTAGGCCACAATATGTATAACCTAGAACAACCCCCAACACAACAGGGCCCCTCTTTACAGTTGGTGTATACAAACGAAGTAGCAAAAAACGCGTCTACAGTGTGTTGACAATGAAGCTTGGAAAAACTTCACAATAAACTCACGCTAACGCTTCCAAATGGGAATTTGCAAACGCCTGGATAACCTCTGCTGCATCAATGACTTTCATATAATCCGGAAGATCAAGTTGTGGTGGCTTTTCAGGCACGAAAAGTACATACATATACGATGCATATCCCTTAAGAGGCCCTTCGAGTTGTTTGGACTGCAATTCTTTGAGTATCTTGTCAATCCAGACTTCTGTGGGTCGCTTCTCTGTCCACTTGGCCTCTCCAATAAGCAGTGTGGATGCATCGAGTGATGCAGCAACTATATCAAACTCATTGCCTTGCCCATGCCAATAGCGGCTTGCAATAGTAAACAAACCTTGAAAAAGAAGCGGTATCACCTGGCGACAGAGCTCTTCCCAAGTCGCAGAAACCAATGGATGCAGGTGCTCAGCGACCCAGTGTTTTCGATGGGCAGGAATCGTTTGCGCAAAGTAACTTCTTCGAGGAGCGACCATTTCAAACCAAAATCGAAAAAAGGGATCCTGAATCTTATAGAGCGTGCGTTTCGTGTTTTGCTCCTGCACTCCAAAGGGCACTTCACGCTTCACAAGGTCAAGCTCTATAAGTCGGTGCAGTGGACGTCCTAGTGATGTCATTTGGTGGCCTACACGAGTTGCAATATCGGAAAGTCGATGCGAACCCAATCCAATAGCATCTAAAATAGGGCGCAAACTTATAGCTGGGGGCATTTCCTCAAGTAAAAATCGATTTGGCTCATCGTGTAGCGCACCAATTGGGTCCAGCACCAACCTATCAATGCTATCTATCAAAGTATCTTTTTTATTTGCAACCAGTTCCCAGTAACGAGGAACTCCGCCCCATATAGAATAGGTTTCAATGATCTCTCGAGGATTTGTAAGGTGTAAGGCCTTACCAATGTAGCCCACTGATATAGGACCGAGTTTTAGCATTTCTGTGGCACGCCCATATAATGGCGCATCAGCTGCGAGTATAGTACTCTGCATCATCTGCTGGCTCGATCCGGAAAGTGCTATAATCAGCTTTGCCTCTTTTGCTTCACGATCGATAAACTTTTGAAGAATGGATGGCAGTTCAGGGCATGCCTCTGCAAGATAGGGAAGCTCGTCAATAATTAGAGGACCATGCCAGGCAGCTTGCCTCGCCTCACGTGCAAGTCGCTGTAAAAGGGTGAGCCAATCAGGATAGGTGACAGAAGCAAAGCCTAGCAACACCTGTTCAAGAGCAGCGGCAAAATACTTTCGCTGCATTGTTTCTGAGGACTCGTCTGCAGTATAATACACGCCATTGTATTTCTTTGCCCACTCCAAAAGGAGACGAGTCTTACCCATACGACGACGCCCCCAAATCACCACCAAGCCCCCTTCCGGCAGCCTAGCCACATGATCCAAGCGTCGCATTTCTTGTTCTCTGTTGATAAATTCCATACACATAATTATGCACAAAAACATTATGCTTGGAAGCATAATCTTACGTCATGTGCACATTTTTCTCCGAAAAATGCGCACATGACCTGTCGTCATAAACAACAATTTACCTTAAATTAATACTAGCTTAATATAGTAGGCATATCATCCATGCTTATGAAAAGGAGGTACACCAGGAGGTACACCATGACCCAAAATATTTCAGCCACTTTGGCACCAAACCCAGCTGCCCTCATTTCCCTTCCAGAACCTGTAAGGGAGAACATATCAAGAGCGAATACGTCGCAACATCCTATTTTGGCGACTATTCAAGCCATCTTTCAGAAAATCATTGACCAACTTCTTGTCGTTGGTAAAATCATTAAAACCACCTTCGAAGTGATTTTTTCCTGTCATCGCGTGCAGGTACGGCAATTATCATCAGATGCCGAGCAGCAAGAAGCGCAGTCTCAGATTGTAGCGCTCGAAAGAAAAGCTGTGTATCCACTCGGCCCTTCCGAGTCTTTTGTTATTGATCATGGCCGTGATTATTTTGCCTTCTTTAAGCGCTTGGGAGAGCTGCATTATTTTACAGCGACGGAAAATGGACAGCTTGCGGGCGTTGGCGCAGGTATTCTTCGCGATATCCCTCTACAACGGGGGCAGCCGCCACAAAAGGCCTGGTATCTATGCGACTTGAAAATTGACCCAGAGTTTCGTGGACACCACATCCCCATGCATATTTTTGCCCGGGCAGCATGGCACGCCTTCAAATGCAGCCGTGGATATGCTATCTCGATGAATCCTGCGACGGGAGAAAATCGCATGGCCAAGATGTTTAAACGGTATAGCTGGCTCTCCGTTTCAGAGCCAAAAACCCTTGCTCTCTTTTCCTGCAACCAAGTCGAAATGCGACAGCTAAAACCCATTTTGGAGCGCCATCGTGGCCCTGTATCCTTCCTATCACTACAGGGAAAGAAAGACCTCATCCTGCAAAGTACCGGACGTCCTATGCCACTGCTCCACGCTCAATTTGGCCCCTGCAGAGCTGAGCAGCCTACATGCGACGAGCCACAGGAAGGCTATACTCATATGTTTTGCACTGCAACGGCAGATCCTCTCTACACTGAGCTTACAAGCCAAAATGTAGCCCCTGCAGCAACTGCAAGCATCATTAGCCGTGGCATGGATAGCAGCGATTGGAGCTTTATTTTAACGAGTGATATTTAATGAGGTATCCAACTACACTGCCTGTCCGTTTTGCACAAGTGCGAGAAGATGCATGTATCGATGGTCACGTAGTCCACACATACTGCCCAGATAATGCGAATATTGCGCTTGTTGGGTCAGGAGGATGCACGGCCGCCTATCTTGCAGCTCTTCCTAAAATACAAAGCCTGCATATCGTTGATCCCAACCCGAGCCAGATTGCCATGTGCCGGCTCAAAATGCACCTATCCCACACACATAGCCTAAGCCAGCGACTGTGCCTTCTTGGCCATAAGAAAATGCCAGCTGCAGAAAGGAAAAAACAGCTTCAGGATATCTTTACCAAGCTGCATATTCCAGAAGAAGCTCTTGGCCCATTGTCCTATGTTGCCGAGGTGGGCCCTGATTATGTAGGCCGCTATGAGTGGCTCTTTAAAGCTCTGAGAGAGCACTTATCCCCATTTAGGAAAGCCATTCTTGAACTTTTTCTACTGGATGATATTCAAGAACAACATAAAAGGGTGGCTCCACATACTGCTTTAGGTAAAGCAATTGACGATGCCTTCGATAAGGTGATGGCCCTCGATCAACTCGTGAGGCTGTTTGGAGAAGAGGCCACAAGGTCACCTCTGCAGCCATTTTCGCGCCATTTTGTAGAAAGGCTAAGGCTATTTCTTGCAACACAAAAAGCCTCAACCTCTCCCTATCTTGCCCAATTGCTCTTGGGAACATTTTATCACAATACATACCACCCTTGGTTCAAAGTTAAATCAAATCTAGTTAATGTTACTTATTCCATCAATACTATGCAGCATGCATTAGATACTATCCCGCCAAACACCTTCGATCTCATCCACCTCTCGAATATTACTGATTGGCTGTCCACTCAGGAAATAGAAAATCTTTTACAAAAGTGCACTCGTGCCCTCAAAAAAGAGGGTGTAGTGCTTGTGAGAAGGCTGAATTCGATACATGATGTAGATACAGTGAAAAGTGATTTTTCATGGATTGCAGCTACGGCAGCCCTGTTGCAGCAAGATCGCAGCTTTTTTTATCGTCGATTATACATAGGGAGAAAAGTATGACCACTTCTTTAAAAATCGCGTCTACCGTCACCAGAATGGTAGAGGACAGCTTGAACAAAACGCCCATTTTACAAAACAGCTTCTTTACAGCATTGCAAAATGGCAAAATGAGTAAAGAACAGTTTATTGCCACGCAGCAGCAATTTTATTATGCCGTTGCCTATTTCTCTCGTCCTATGGCTCGCCTTATCTCAAGAATGGACGACCCCATGCAGCGCCTCGATATTCTCCACAATATTGTTGAAGAACATGGTGAATTTAATCCTACCCATTTCCATGCCAATACATTTAAAAAATTACTTACTTCACTTGGGTGTGGCATTCCTGCAGAACCCGGACCTGTGGTTACTGCATTCAACACGGCTCTTATGGGTATCTGTACAGACTTTCCCACTGCTGTAGGGATTGCCTGCCTTGGTAGTATTGAGTATGCTTTTTCTGACATCTCAGCCTATATTGGCAAATGTGTTGTCGAGCGCCGCTTTATTGAAAAGAAAAACCTGATACACTACAACCTTCATGCTGCTCTTGACAAAGAGCACTCCCAGGAATTCTTCCTTCTCCTGGAAGAAGCTCAAGAAAACCCAGAGATGCAGGCCCAAACTGCCCTTGGTTTACAAACGGGTATTTATATTTTTAATCGTTTGTATGAGGACTTGTATCAATAAATTTCGATACCATATAGAGCGGATAATTATAGATCTCTCCATCGTGTTTGAGATTCATAGTGGTTGCGCGAATAAGCTTTGATGGCGCGTACTTTTGTTGATAGACAAGCAGGCTTTTCTTTTTTGAGCTTGCTCCTGCCTTCACCTCCAGCGGATATATAGCATGGTCCTCTTCGATTAAAAAATCAATCTCTGCTATGCCTTCGCTCGTCCAATAATAGAGCTCTTTGCGACATGCTGCTCTCAATTCTTGAGCGATATAATTTTCCGTAAGTGCTCCTTTAAATTCTGTAAATAGCAAATCGCCCTCAATAATGGTTTTTGGCGTAAGATTGCTTTGAGCACCTAATAGGCCCACATCAGATAAAAATACCTTGAAAATATTGCTATCTGCATAGGCACTTAACGGGAATTTGGGTGTCTCTACTACATGACTCTTATAAATTAAGCCAGCATCAGAGAGCCATTGAATAGCCTCTTCATAATCTCTTCCTCGTGCACTTTTCCGAATCGCAGAAAATATAAATTTTTTATTTTCTTTTGCTAATTGTCTGTGCACCTGCTTCCAGACAGTAGTAATTTTCATAATTTCATGAGGCGGGGCGTGTTTCGCAAAGTCCCTTTCATATGCGCTTAAAATTTCTAATTGAATCTCTCTCACAATTTGCAGCTTTTCGTTTTTTACATAGTCAGCGACGACCTCTGGCATGCCGCCTATAAAAAAATAGTATTTTAATAACTGACTGACTTTTTCATGAATAGGGTTGGGAAGAGGCTCATATGTGTTATATTCTTCGAGAAATTGCCTTGTCTTTTCATGCTGCAGCGCAGTAAGAAATTCGAAAAAGGTCAAAGGATACATATGCAAAAAATTCACCTTCCCAACAGGAAAACTCTTCCCGCCACCCATTCCTCCAGCAGTCTTGACGCCTAAAAGTGATCCTGCGGCTGTAATATGATAGTCGCCTGCCTCTTCACAAAAATATTTCAAGCTATTGAGTGCCTTTGGACACTGCTGTACTTCATCAAACACAATCAGCGTACGTTGCGGCTCAATTTCGACCTCGGTATAGATGCTCAGAGTGTGGATAAGTTGTTTAGGATCTAGTGTTTCTTCAAAATATTGAGCCAACCGCTCATCTTTTTCAAAGTTCAAATAGGCCATATTCTTGTAGGCCGTTTTTCCAAAATGCTTAAGCGCATACGTTTTCCCAACCTGCCTTGCACCATTCAAAATTAAAGGTTTGCGGCGCGGATGCGTTTTCCATGCTTCAAGCTGCTGATATATGTCACGTTTCATAATTTTGAGTATACAACCTTCACACTAAAAACACAACCCATTCCTTCATAAAACGTGGTTGATAACCACGTTTTTCGTTGGAAAAACGTGTGAAGCTACCACGTTTTTCGTTGGAAAAACGTGTGAAGCTACCACATTTTCGGATCACCAAATCAAGAAAATCCGATTTGGTGATCCAAAAATATACCAAAAAAAGAGATCACCAAATCGGGAAAACTCGATTTGGTGATCTCCTGCTTTGGATGGGTGTCGCTGCTACCGCAGCTCTATTTTTATTTCATGATCCACAACCCCACGTTCCTTCGATCGCACGCAATGCGTACGCTCTTCAGTCACGCGGGGCTAATGAATTCCACCGCTACCGCGGTGGGGTCCATATTGGTCACAACGTGATAAGGCTCTATGCTTAGAGTCACGATATTGACAATTAAAATAATAATTATATATAATGGTCATAGAGGCAAGTATAGAAAGTAGCTTGCCTTTCATAGTTATTAATTTTATTAAACAATAATTAAGGAGGTAATTATGACAATGATGCCACCGCCAGTAACAGGCGTATCAGGCGGCCCTGGAGGCCCGCCGAGTATAACAGGCTTAACACACCCAACAGGCATAGGCCCTCCACCATCAAGCCCACCGCCACTCAGTCCAGAATTGCAAGAGGATCTTGATAATTTAACGGAACGCGCTGAGGCTATTGACGAGATTGTAACAGATGCAACCACAGTTGTAGCTCAAATAACCACATTACAAGCGAATGCACCACCTGTAACAGTTAAAAAAGCATACAAAGAATACACTCACCAGCTGCACGAGCTTGAAGAACACTATGACCGTCTACAAGCAAGATACGATAAGAAAGTGGATCACTTTGACGATAAAGCAGGTGATTTTGTGTCAGATGGAGGTCCATCAGCAGATGTACCAACCATTGATCCTTTCCCAACACTTCCAGGGTCAGGAATGCTGGGTCTTTGCTAGGCCTTGTTGCCATAATCATGCAGCTGCATAGCCTGTATGATTATGGATTATTTAGTAGGCGCACGAGTCTCTTAGGATGTGAACGGGTGTGGACTTGCGTCTGACATGTGCGGCGGTTTTTCTTTACAAGCTCTCTCACATGCTTGGGAAGGGGCTTACTCAGGAGAAGGTCCGTAGCAATAAGCGCCTCTGTGTAACGCTCAGTCCCATATGCTGCGAGGGAGTATTCTAAAAGCATGTCATACTCGTATATCCATGCTTCTACCAGTAAATAATCCTTTGAAAATGAAATACTCAGCCCAAGTCTGGCCGCTTCATATGCTGCATTATAATCACCATGTTTGCGACAATAGCATGCCAAGTAGCACAAAGGTTCGCTGCGTGATGGACGGTACTTGAATGCCTTATAATAACTCTTCTTAATAATCTGTGGATCCATCTCGAGCTTCTCTTGCACTCTCGCTATCTGTAGCAGCGAAATGAATACTTCCTCAGCCCAGCCACCCATCATTGTTCTTTGTGTATAGTATTTTAGCGCAAGCTTATGTTTGCCTTCCCAATTATACGTTTGCGCAAGGTAAAAGACATGTCGGGAATTGTTCGGTTCCTTGCGCACAGCTGCTCTGAGAATAGCCACATCCCTTGCAAATCTCTCTGGATCCTTGGCTCTTGCCCCATCAGTGTGCCTGATAGTATAGATATTCTCAAGAGTGTCATGTGTTTTCGCCTCAGGACACATGATTGCCTCATGGAGGGCGCCTTTCCATTGCCAGTCGAGTTGTGTATTCACTAATTTCACTTCATGGTATTTGACCCCTGATATCTTCGTGACAACATAATATAAATCCTTGTTCAATACAGGCATCACAAAACGCTTTGTTGGCTCTAGCACATCGTCAGCATCAATGAGAAGTAAATAGGTGCCCTTATCTTTTGCAAGCTCGAGCGCAATATTTCGATTATGAGCAAAGTCTACCCACGGATGCTCATGAAGCTCTCCAGGGATATCTTTCATATATTTCTTAATAATGTCTTGCGTGCCATCTGTTGACCCCGTATCGACAATCACCCAATATTGAATAAATGGCTTAACAGACTCTAAGCAACGCCGAATAACTGCACTTTCATTCTTCACAATCATGTTCAGGCAGATTTTTTGACCTCTTTTACGATGAGAAGATTGCTTTTGTGATTGTTTTTTCTTCATAACGTCAAGTTATGTATGTTTCACAAAATTTGCAAGAAGAGAAATGCAAGATACGTTATAATAGGCATAATTTTTCATGGCAAGCATCTTGTATTGTCATGTGTTCATTCTACTGCCCCGAGCGCAGCGAGTGGGCAGCAAAATAAACAAATGACCATTACCCTCAAAAATGTGCGCGTGCACAACTTAAAATCGGTCAATCTCACCCTCGAAAAAGGCAGCCTTATCTGCTTTACAGGGGTGTCTGGCTCTGGCAAATCATCGCTTGCCTTCGATACTCTTTATATTGAAGGGCAAAGAAGATATGTCGAGTCCCTCTCCCAGCATGTGCGCCGTTTTCTGGGTGAGCTCCCAAAACCCGACCTCGATAGCATCACAGGCATTACCCCAACTATTTCTATTGAACAAAAAACCAGCGGCAAAAATCCTCGCTCTACTGTCGGCACCATCACGGAAATCTATGATTACCTGCGTGTACTCTATGCGCGAGCAGGGATCGCCTACTGCCCTGTCAGCCATGAGCGTGTCAGCGCACGATCTCGAGATGATATTATCAGCGAGGTTCAAAAAACACCCCCACCTGCCAAGCTCATTATCCTAGCCCCTTACCTGTCTGGAAAAAAAGGTGAGCTTCTCGACGACTTCGAGGCGATAGCGAAAAAGGGATTTACTAGAGTTCGTCTCGATGGCACCATACAGCTCCTTACAGATACACCCAAGCTCGAAAAGATGAAATCCCATGATCTCGATATCGTGGTCGATAGAATTGATATATCAGGCACACAAAGCCGAGAGCGCATCGCTGAATCCATAACCTATGCTCTCGAAATCGGGCAAAACCGCTGCCTCGTGCTCGACTATGACACTCGGAGCGAAACCCTCTACTCTACCACTGCCTACTCCCCTCAATCAGGCCTCTCCTACCCCCCGCTTGACCCCCAAGATTTCTCCTTTAACAGCCCTCAGGGTATGTGCCCTGAATGCCAAGGTCTTGGAATCAAACATGAGTATGTTTTAGATCGAATCATTGATCCCAATAAAAGCATTGCTGAGGATTGCTGTTCGATTGCAAGCTCCTATAAGACCGTACGCTACGGTAATATTTATGACAACTTAGCCCGCATATATGGCTTTAGTGTGCATACGCCCTGGAATAAACTCTCTGACGAGGCAAAAAAGGTGTTTTTGCATGGGACAGAGCGCAAATGGACCCGTATGCACTTTGTCCACCCTGTAACGGGGGCAATGTGGAATGATATTGTATGGTGGCGCGGCGCCCTCAATGAAGCGTACGACCGCTATCAGAAGGCCAAAAGCGATGGATACAAGCGCAAGCAAGAAGCCCTCATGCAGGGTGGGATCTGCTATGCATGTAAAGGCGCACGCATTAAACCCTATCCTGCGGCATGTGAGTTTCATAAGAAGACCATCCATGAGCTGACCGAGATGCCCATTGGCGAGGTGCTCACCTTTTTAGAATCCATTATCCTCACTGAGCAAGAAGAGCTGCTTGCAAAAGAGCTCCTGCGTGAAGTAAAGACACGCCTTTCCTTTTTAGTAAACGTAGGCCTCGACTACTTGCAACTGAGCCGCACCCAGCCCACTCTCTCTGGAGGAGAGTCGCAGCGTGTGCGCCTTGCCTCTCAGATTGGCAGCGGCCTTGTTGGCATTACCTACGTCCTTGATGAGCCATCCATAGGACTCCACCCAGTAGATAATGAAAAGCTCATCGCCTCACTCAAAGGCCTTCGCGATAAAAACAACACCGTTATCGTCGTTGAGCATGATGAAGAGACCATTTGTGCTGCTGACCATATCGTCGATTTTGGACCCAAAGCTGGCCTTCATGGCGGCCAGATTATCTTTTCTGGCCCCCTTTCAGGGCTATTAAAGAATAAAGAATCACTGACTGCAGCCTTTCTTTCAGGTCGTAGATCCATCCCTACCTACGCGCCACGGCAGGCTGCGAATGAATTTTTGACACTTACCGGCGCACGCCATAATAACGTCCATAATGCAGTGCTGCAGATTCCCCTCTCGCGCTTTGTCGCCGTAACCGGCGTCTCAGGCTCTGGCAAGTCATCGCTCCTCTTAGAAACACTCTATCCAGCTCTTGCCAATAAGCTTATGAATGCGGACCTACGTGGAGGCAGTTTTGATGCGATTGAAAATATCAAGGCAATCGATAAGGTCATTGAAATAGATCAATCTCCTATTGGGAGAACCCCTCGATCCAATCCAGCCACCTATGTGGGCGTCTTCGATGAAATACGAGCACTCTATGCAAAGCTGCCACAAGCGGCGGCCTTAGGATATAAAGCCGGGCGTTTTAGCTTCAATGTACAAGAGGGCTCTTGTCCGGAGTGCCATGGCATGGGACTTATAAAGGTCGACATGGACTTTCTTGAAGAGGCATGGATTGAATGCTCAGTATGCCATGGGCTTCGTTTCGATGAAGAAACCCTCGCTATTCGCTATAAAGAAAAAAACATTCATGATGTCCTGGAAATGTCCATCCAGGAAGCGATCTCCCACTTTGAACACATCCCACACATTGTTTCTAAACTTCGCACCCTCGAGCGCGTTGGCCTCGACTATATGAAACTCGGCCAATCCTCTACCACCCTCTCTGGAGGCGAAGCACAACGCATCAAGCTCGCTCGAGAACTCTGCCGCCCCGCAACAGGCAAAACCCTATACCTGCTCGATGAGCCCACCACAGGGCTCCATTTTTATGACCTTACACACCTCCTTGAAGTACTCCACGCACTTGTTGATAAAGGCAATACTGTAGTTGTTATAGAACACAACATGGATTTAGTAAAAACTGCCGATTGGATTATAGATATGGGGCCATCGAGTGGGAAACAGGGAGGAAAAATTATTGCTACAGGAACTGTGGCCCAAATCGCTCAAGAGCCGAGTGCTACTGGGAAAGCGCTCAAAGCACATCTTGAGAAAAGGGGCGTCGTAGCAAAAAAACCACAAAAGAGAAAATTACTTTCACAAAATCATGAAATTGTGGTCTCCAATGCAGCACAAAACAACTTGCAGCATGTTGATGTGCAAATTCCTCGAGGTATGCTATGTGCTGTTACGGGGCCATCTGGTTCTGGGAAAAGCTCCCTTGCCTTTGAGACCATATATGCGACAGGGCAAAGGCGTTATGTGGAATCACTCTCCCCCTATATTCGCCAGTTTGTCAAACAATGTCCTAAACCTAAGGTAGATGACATTCAGGGGCTTACTCCCAGTGTTGCCATTGAACAGCGCCTTCATGCGACCAATCCACGAAGTACGGTAGGGACGATGACAGAGATCTATGACTACCTTCGCATCCTCTATTCACGAATTGGTATTCCCCACTGTCCCCAAACAGGCTATGAAATTCGTGCTATCAGCAAAGAACATGTTGTTGAAAAAATACTCTCCTTCCCTGCCAACGAAAAACTGCATATCCTTGCCCCTCTCGAAATCAAGCGTGCCGAAACACCAAGCGCCATCTTTGCTAAATGGCGTGAGCGCGGTTTTCTGCGTGTGCGGCTGAACAGCGTCTTTTATGAACTCAACGAGGATACTATTCCCTATGATCCCAAACGCAAAAACGAACTGTTTTTAGTGGTCGATCGTGTAGTCGTGGGCCCTGCCATGAAAATGCGCCTCTTTGAGGCGGTGCAGACGGCTGCGTCTATTGGCAATAATAAAGTCACCGTTATGAGGCCAGAGGGGGATGTCTTTTTTAACCTCTCCTTTGCTGTAGTGGAGACGGGGCAATCCTACCCTGAAATCACGCCTCATAGCTTTGCCTTCAACACACCTCTTGGCATGTGCCCTGACTGCCAGGGTCTTGGCTATCAGGTTGGCTTTGATATACGTACGCTCTTTCAAGATATCACAGTCAAGGAGCTCCTCTCCACCCTTTCTGGCAGCGAATGTAGTGCATCCAATGTGCGCTTTTTTGAACAAGTGATGAAGGATTTTGACATTGATCCCAAGACAATTCTCTCAAAACTGCCTGAGGCAAAAAAACACATCCTCTTCAATGGCTCTCAAAAGCCGCTACCTTCCGGTATAGTATGGCTGGGTTTTAATGAAGGGATTACCCGTGCTATTCAGTTCACCCACGAAGGGGAAGACAGGATTCCTGAGGAGTGGCTGGAAGCTATGCGTCAGGCCGAATGCCCCTCTTGTCATGGCGATCGACTCAACCCTTTGGCTCGCGCAGTAACGCTGAGCGGCACATCTATTGTCCAGGCATGCAGGCTGTCGATCGAGAAAATGATATCTTTTTTGGAGGGTATAGCCCCTCAAGTACAGGGCGATATTGCCCTCAAAGAGGTCTACGATGAATGCCATATGCGTCTTACCTTCTTAGACACCATTGGGCTTGGATACCTAGATCTTTGGCGAGGGGCAGCGACACTCAGCGGCGGCGAAGCCGAGCGTGTACGACTTGCCAAACAAATAGGCAGTGGCTTGACAGAGGTGCTCTATGTGCTCGATGAGCCAACTATAGGGCTCCATCCGCATGATACCCATACCCTCATGAAAGCCCTCAAAAAACTCCTTGAACTCGGTAACACCCTCCTTGTCGTCGAACATGACCCGCAACTTATTGCCATGGCAGATAGAGTTATTGAGCTCGGCCCAGGCTCTGGCAAGCATGGCGGCCATATCATGCATACAGGCACTCCCAAAGAGCTCATGGAAACAGAGGGCTCACTCACTGGTAAATACTTACTACCTCAAAAGGTGCCTCAGAAGGTGTTTGCAACTAAAAAGGAAAAGACAAAAAAACGAAAACAAGAAATGCTGTCGATTCGCGATGTCACCTGCTATAACCTAAACTCCTTTTCAGTGGATATACCGCTGCATGGCTTTGTCTGCCTTACAGGAGTCTCTGGATCCGGAAAGTCTACCCTCCTCTACGAAGTCATCCAAAAAGACTTTGAGAGTGGAAAATTAAATAATACAGATATTGCAAAAACCATCATAATAGATCAAAGGCCTATAGGCAATACACTGCGCTCAGACGTTGCGACGTACATAGACGTACTGACACCTATGCGATCGTTTTTTGCAGCACTTCCTGAAGCACGCATCCATGGACTACAACCCAAGCACTTTAGTTGCTACCATCGTAGTGGCATGTGCACTACCTGTTGGGGGCTTGGATACAAAAAAGTTACCATGCACTTCTTGCCACCCGTGAAGATCAGCTGTCCTGACTGTAAGGGGCTTCGCTTAAACAAGTTGAGCCTTTCTGTGCATTACCAAAACAAGAATTTGGGAGAGATTTTACAACTGACTGTAGAAGAGGCAAGAACACTTTTTGTAAATCATCCGCGTATTGTGCATCTCTTGGATGTATTGATTTCTGTTGGCCTCGGCTATCTTACTTTGGGGCAGGAAATGCATACCCTCTCTGGGGGCGAGGCGCAGCGTATGAAGTTTTCTTATGAGATTTCCAAACGAGCCAAAGGGCATACCCTCTATCTTATTGATGAGCCGACAACAGGGCTTCATGGCCAAGAAGTGGAAAAGATCATTGCCTGTCTTGTCAAGCTTGTGCATCAAGGCCATTCGGTGATTGCCATTGAACATAATCTCGACTTTATTGCGGCAGCAGAGCATATTATTGATCTTGGCCCCGGCGCTGGTGACAAGGGCGGCAAAATTGTCTGTCAGGGCTCTCTGGATGAGATTCTGCAGAATAAAACCTCTCTTACTGCGAGGTATCTACGGCAACGATTATTCCCTGAGCTATAGCTCAGGGAATAATCGAAAAATCCGAATTTAACCCAGGGCGTTGCCCTGGGCTGTTGCAATTGTTGCCCTTCAGGCAACATGTGGGGTCATCATTTAACCCAGGGCGTTGCCCTGGGCTATTGCAATTGTTGCCCTTCAGGCAACATGTGGGGGTCATCATTTAACCCAGGGCGTTGCCCTAGGCTGTTGCTATTGTTGCCCTTCAGGCAACATGTGGGGTCATCATTTAACCCAGGGCGTTGCCCTGGGCTGTTGCAATTGTTGCCCTTCAGGCAACATGTGGAACATCTTCTCGTTATTTGCAAACCTCCTGCAGTCACTGCATGGCTACCAATGGGCGCAAAATCCAGTTGGATTTTGCGCCCGTAGCCAAAACCGTCTGTACACAATATGGCGCTGTAGGCTGCAGCGCACTTGTTGCTACTGTCTTATGTTGTTGTAGAACTGTTGAGTGCTGTCTGGATCTGCTGCTTCAGAGCTTCGGTGAAGTTTATTAATTGTGGTTGATTTTCCACATGACTCATCAATCTATTCATAATTGATTGAAGATTTCTGAGAGCTCTTGCTTGGTTCCTATTCAGGTTAAGGTTAACGTGAAGATCCTGATCGCTCACTCCTAAATTTATTCCATAAAATAAATTTGAAATATTTTCTCTTGCGTCTTTTTACTTTGTTTCATTTTGAGTTTTGCCTACTCTCCATATCCTATCACCACATATCCCGTGAACGATCCACATAAAGAAACGTGTCAATATATTCTTTTCTGGTTTTTTTGTAATGGTAATTGTGGGGCCGGGAGGATTGCGAGAAGATATGACAGTCTCGTATGAAGGAATATTGCTTGCAGATATAAGAATGTTGTCTGCAACTCGATTGATAAGATTTTCATTATTATCTGAATTAATTGCATTTCGATCTGATTCATTTAAAGTCGCGTTGAGCATATCATTATATATACTCACTAATTGATTTGAGTAACCTATAAAATGTTCTGGCGGTCTCAGAACTCCACTCTCAGGGCCTCTTGACATAACACCTCCTTTATGTTTAATTTTATTTTATAACTTCATCTTACCATATATACCATAAAAATAAAAATATTTTTTAATATTTGATGATCTCATGTTCTGCAAACCTCCGATGGATCCCGCCACGGTAGTGGCGGTAAGTGGTTAGCCCCGCGTGGAGCGAAGGCGAGCATGGCGAGCCTGAGCGGAACGTGGGGTCGATCCCCCAGCGCGAAGCGCTGGGGGATCGCAACGGCGCAATTGAGCTGCGGTAGCAGCGACACCCATTTGTGTTTGACATACGCAATGCAAATACGGAATTTATTGATTGTTCCCCTGGTCTTCATGCCGCGAAGCGACATTGAAGACCGGGGAAACAATCAAAAATCACATACTGCAATTACTATGCTTGATTTTTTTATGCAATTACTATGCAATTACTAGCCTACAATTACTAGCCTACAATTACTAGCCTACAATTACTAGCAATTACTAGCCTTGACAATATATATTTCTTTGTGGTACAATTGAGTTAAATTTTTATAATTTAATATATAAAATGAGGTAAAATATAATATGTATATAACAGGTAGCTATAATGGCGATCTGATGCTGGCTATAGCAAATAGCCTTATAGAGATCGGCAACAGCACAGCATCATTGTATTCAGAAGCGACTTCACCATCGTCTTCAGAAGCAACTTCGTCATCATCTTCAGAAATGACTTCACCATCGTATTCAACAGAAGCGACTTCGTCATCGTATTCAGCAGAAGCGACTTCGTCATCGTATTCAGCAGAAGCGACTTCGTCATCGTATTCAGCAGAAACGACTTCGTCATCGTATTCAGCAGAAGCGACTTCGTCATCGTATTCAGCAGAAGCGACTTCATCATCGTATTCAGCAGAAACAACTTCGTCATTATCTTCAGAAACGACTTCGTCATCGTATTCAGCAGAAGCGACTTCATCATCGTATTCAGCAGAAACAACTTCGTCATCGTGTTCAGAAACGACTTCGTCATCATCTTCAGAAACGACTTCGTCATCGTATTCAGCAGAAACGACTTCGTCATCATCTTCAGCAGCAGAGGCTGCGCCAGCACCTGCGGTGCAAGAGGCTGCGCCAGCACCTGCGGTGCAAGAGGCTGCGCCAGCACCTGCGGTGCAAGAGGCTCCGCGGGTACGCACTCCGTTTACTGGATATAATAATTGCACACACCATTCGCCATTCCATGTCGGGCCTGCTAATTGTCCCTGCTGGTATTGCACTGGGTATGGAGTAAGTTAAGTTAATTTTTTAATTTTATTTTAATTAAGGAGTATATAATAATGAGTATAAGTCAAACAAATAACACGCTTAGTTCTTGTCTACTGAGCTCTAATAATTCAAACTCTTCAACTGTAGGAGAACTATCATCACAATCTAGTTGCAGCAGCGTATCATCAAGTACGTTAGCGAGTATCGCTTCAATTTCTGCGGTTTCTCAGGCACAACTCTCTAGTAGTTCATTGTCAAGTTTATCATCGAGTGCGTTAATGCCAAGCCCCGCTCTATCTGGATCTGGCACACCTGTGCGTCTAAGGGCAGCCTTTGATCTGGGATCGGGCAAATTTAAAGTCACTATCATGGAAGTACAAGGAACGAAAATCCTAAAAAGTGACCTATTTTCAGCAACCGAGTCACTGCAGCTTGGAGATGATGTCGAACAAAAAGGTGTGATCAGCGAACAGTTGTGCGAGCGTGCCACCACAGCTATACGTAATTTGCAAGAGCAAGCACGAACTCATGGTGCTACTGAATTTTGCGGTATTGCCACTGCCGTGTTTCGAACTGCGAGCAATGGTTCCGCCCTGATCCAGCAGTTACGAGAAGCATCTGCCATGCCAGTTCATCTGATCTCGCAAAGCGAAGAGGCTAACTTGGGATTCCAGTCGACACTCCCAGTCTATCCAGAGCTAGAATCTGACAAGATTGTTGCTTGGGACAGCGGCAACGGGAGCTTTCAACTCACCTTAAAGGAAGGGACGCAGTACGTTGTCTACGAAGGACCTCTGGGCAATAGTACGGCCCAAAAAATTCTCGTTGAAACCGTTCGCGGCCAGACCTTTGTCAGAGGATGCAGAATAGGAGCGGTGACGAGAGACGAAATCGATCGTCTCGTTGTTGCGATCAAGGCAAAAATCCCTAACGATGACACATTTACTGACAAGATGAACAAAATAGCGAATGATCGAAACGGCACTGTCGTCAGTATCGGCGGCGGCTGGAGCCTTTTTGGACTTGCTACAGAAGTCATTCGTCCAGTTTCTGATGAGATCACCATAGAACAGGTTCGTGTAGGCCTCTATACTCTTGCAAACCTCACGGATGCAAATGAGGTAATTCGACGGATCGACACTTGGGAAGGTGGACATGATAATGTCGTCGTACGGATGGCCTTTCTACTCGCTACTATGGAAAAATTTGGAATTCAGAAATTCCGATGTCGAAAAACCATGGGAATTACTGCAGGACTAGCGGTAACCGACTCTTACTGGAGAACAGGACCAGCACCATTAGCTACTACTGTTACTGCTACTGCTACTGCCACTGCTACTGCCACTGCTACTCCAACGACTAGTTCATCGTCATCATCAATATCCAATGAGACTTCTACACCGGCCTCTACTGAAGCTTCCTCAACATCAACATCCAGCACAACTTCCGTCCCGACCACATAGTACGGTATAACTTCTCACCGTCCCCAGGCCATAGCCTGGGGAACAATCAACATTACCATTCAATAAATCCGATTATTAGGTCCATAGAACCGTAATGTGTATAGCCCAAGGCGAAGCGCTGGAAACCAATGCATTAATAGTCAAAAGTCTGATTTTTTCAGACTTTTGATATTCGATATTGAAAATTAGAAAAAAAAGTCTGAAAAAATCAGACTTTATGTTATCATTAGGTGAGGAAGGCACAACATATGATAGCACGTAAGCTATATACTTTTGAAACTCCGTATATTACCACCCAGACGCTCCATGTTATGTTACAGGATTACAAAAACCCAAAAGACTGCATTTGGAGACTCGTGCAGAGTGGTGAGCTGCTACGGCTAAAAAATGGGTTTTTTCTGATTCGACATCTTATTGAAAAAGCTCCCATACCCTTTGAACAGATAGCTAATCTCTTGTATGGCCCATCATATGTAAGCCTTGAATATGCTCTTTCCTTTTACGGGATGATTCCGGAAGGTGTTTTTGGCTGCACCTCTATGACACTCAATCCGCGCAAAAATTTTCGTACCGCTATTGGAACGTTCAGCTATCGTCACTTAAGTCAGGAGCGGTATACGGTAGGTGTGAGCCACAAAGAAAATCAACTCGGTGGTTTTTTTCTGGCAACGCCTGAAAAAGCCCTTGCTGACCATGTTTTTCAATTATGCCAAGGTATGACGAGAGAAGAGCTCCTCACCGATCTACTCGAATCAAAACGCATTGAAGAAGACTCTCTGAAAACACTCGATAAAAAGGCCCTCTGGCACATTGCCGACGCCTATCATTCTAAAATAGTTTCAACTTTAGCAGAGGCAATTTCATCATTATGATAGACATGTTCAACAGCTATAAAAACATACAAATTTCCGAACCGATTAAAATACGAGAAATTTTGCAGCAGGCTGCTTTGCTTGGACTGTATCGCGCTAAATTTTTCGATGAAGCTGCTTTTTATGGCGGTACAGCACTACGGATTCTGTATGGGATGAATCGTTTCAGCGAGGATTTAGACTTTTCACTTCTCACACCAAATCCTTCCTTTAATTTTGCGCCATTTTTGCATAGCTTAGAAAAAGAAATGCTGAGCATGGGATTTCAAGTCTCGATCATAGAAAAAGAAAAAGATCAATATACTGGCATATTGTCTGCTTTCTTAAAAACCAATACACTTGGCATGCTTCTTTCAATGCAGCCACAAAACCGAATCAGCGGCATTCATCCCGAACAAAAAATAAAGATAAAAATAGAAATCGATGTAGAGCCTCCGCCTGGGTTTCGCACTGCATCTGTACTGGTTCATGAACCTGCTCCGTTTCATGTACGCACATTTCATCTGAGCGACCTTTTTGCAGGGAAAATGCATGCTTGTATTTGGCGTGCGTGGAAACAACGTGTGAAAGGGAGAGACTGGTTCGACTTTATTTGGTTCATACAAAAAAAGATACCCCTCCATTTTGCTCATTTTAAACGTATTATGGCCCATGTGGCGCAAGCCCAAGAAACTATCAATACACCCGAAGACTTTCAAACCATTTTACGTGAAAAAATTCAGTCGATCAATTGGGAGCTCGCAAAGAAAGATGTAGAGAGCTTTATCGTTGATCCAAAAAGCATAGAAATATGGTCTGCTCAATTCTTTTTAGAGTTAGCAGAACATCTACAGCTTGAATAACATCCTTCAAGCCACTTTCCAGAGAAACATGGCTCATAACTACATTTGGGCCACAAATCCTGACCACGCAATTTTACATTACAATTTTGCCCTTGTGAAAAAAGTACAGTAAGGGTATACTATCGACTATTACAAGAGGTGCTTGTAAAATTCCGTTGGAGACAAAATTTGATGATTTTGGCAATGGGGAAAGCCTTTTGCAAATTGACATACTCACTCGAGTAGGCAATTTGCAAAAGGTTTTTCCCCAGCGACAAAAGCGCGAATTTTGGCCCAAATCGGAATTTTGCAAGTACCTCAAGAGGAAGAGGGGCGTATAGCTCAGCTGGTAGAGCACCTGTCTTACAAACAGGCGGTCATAGGTTCGAACCCTGTTGCGCCCAATATACCCCTTGCAGGGAAGAATTGAAAACGTGCCCAAAAAAAACGATTCTTCAGTTGCAAGCTGGGTATATATTTATAGCTATATTTTTGCGGGAGTAGTTCAATTGGCTAGAGCACCGGCTTGTCACGCCGGAAGTTGCGGGTTCGAGCCCCGTCTCCCGCGATATTTTTCTGGAGTATTCCATGAATAACGCACCAGGGAATCGCATACCAGATTCTGAGGATCCCATATCAGATTCTTCAGACAGTCGTTTTAGGTCTTTTCTTCATTCGTATTTGCCCTATTTTTGGATGCTGCTTGGCGCCTTTATCGCAGCCTTCGCTATTGATATATTTTTTATACCAAATAGTTTAATTGACGGTGGTACGGTAGGTCTTGCGATGATTATAGGGCGGCTTACTACCACAAAGCTCATTCCCTATCTTTTGCTTCTTTTCAACTTACCCTTTATCATTATGGCTTTTGCCTATGTTGGGAAGGCTTTTGTGCAGCACCTCATTGTTTCCATGCTGGCATTTGCCTTTTTCCTGATGATAATGCCCTATATTATTGGACACACATTCCAGGGAGAACATCTTGAAGTGGTTGTCATCGGTGGTGCGATACTCGGTGTGGGTATCGGCCTGATTATTCGCTCTGGCGGCTGCCTCGATGGTACTGAAATATTAGGCATTATTATTAATAGAAAATATGGCTTTACGGTTGGCCAGGTAGTATTTATCTGCAATATTTTTATATTCGCTGCGTGCGGCCTCGCGTTCCAAGACTGGCACCCCCCTCTTTTGTCGCTCATTGCCTACGTTGTGGTTGTAAAGATTATGGATACGGTAATTGTAGGTCTTGATGAGACCAAGTCTATCCTCGTTATCTCCGCAAAATCCAAAGAGATTGCCGCAGAGGTTATGCATAGCCTCGGTTTAGGGCTTACAGTGATGTATGGACGCGGTGGCTTTTCAGGACAGGCAACAGAAATTCTCTATATCATTGCCGAGCGCTTGCAGCTTGCAGAACTCAAAGAGATTATCTACAGTATCGATCCAAAAGCTTTTGTTGCCATTGAAAATCTCCATGAAGTGTCTACTGGCAAGCATAACAACGCTCCCCGCTTTACTCGAGGCAAACAAATCACCACCATCGTACAGCGCGTGTTGCATAGCTAGGATATGTGTATATGTCATGTACAATTTTCCTTACGGAAAATTGCACATGACAAAAATGGACACAAATTGGTGTCGCTGCTGCCGCAGCTCTATTTTATTTAATGCACCTGTAACCCCACGTTTCGCCGGCCGTAGCGCAGGCGCTACGGCCGTGCTCCACGCGGGGCTAATGAATTCCACCGCTGCCGCGGTGGGGTCTATATCAGCTAGAAGCATGATATGTTATGCGTTTGCCTTAAGTTGACACCATTGGACCTTAGCCTGACGCATATGCCGCTACCGCGGTGAGGTCCATATTAGTCACAACGACTCCTGGAAAGCACTTAAAAGTCACGCATCGTATCATCTATAGAAAGCTCTTGTTGCACTTTTTGAAGAGCCTCTTTTTCTACTAAAAGACCTTGCCGCTCATACCTCTTGCGGCTGCGACTAAATTCTACAACCACAGCACACGTAGTGCTTGCTTTTTTTACACGACGAGTGAGAGTCGAATCACCGGCAGGAAGATATTCAAATCCATCATCTAAGCCTGCACATGCAATGCATAATGGCTCTTCCGCTTGCATGAATAACAAGCTTCCTTTGTGAAGCTCTTTTTTGCATGCATTACATTGTGAATCACTGACAATGCGATAGACTATGAGGTCTGGCGACTTATTTAATTTTTCCTGCAACTTTTTTTGTTTATTTTCTGACAGAACAGGCGAGATATAGTGTGTTCGATAATGCTGTTCAATGGTTGGATGGCCACTTACGCTAAATTGCAGATTCCTCCGCTCTCGCGTTCTTGCTATATATTCGGTAATGCTCGGCTTCAGTGCTTTTTCCTTAGCCCAAGCACGAAAACATTCCATGGCAAAGGAAATCTTTTTTAAATTGGCATTGAGTACCTGTTCTAAACAGCGGATTTTTCCTTTTCGCCACTCATCGAGATGTGTAGGCGCAAGCCAGCCTAATCTGAGTAAGATGTCGATTGGACTTACGTATTGTTTTTCTTCAAGTGAAGCTTGTGCCGCGCTGATAATGCGCTCTTGTAATTTTTTTTGATTATCGTGCATATGCAATCCTCCTTAATAATAAACGTCATGTGCGACTTTTCCTGACGGAAAAGTGCACATCACGTTAATAAAAGTACTCTAGTCTAAGATGACGCCCACCAAACGTATAGGTGCTTCAGTACAATCCACCGCGCGAATTGGCAGAGCAATCACCGAACCACCACATGGCGGTAGCTTTGTTGGATCTGATACATTTTCAATGATATATTTTCCAGAGCCCAGAAGTATTTGATGGACAGGGAAAGTAGTATCGCGGCAATCAGGTGAGAGGGTATCAATAGCAAGACCGACAATACCACGTGCTAAAAGCTTCTCTGCAGCGGCATGAGAGACCGCAGGGAAATGCATTTTTTTATGCGCATCTTCATTTCTATACTTAGTAGGCTCCCCCCAAAAACGCCACCAACCGGTATGTACAATCACAAGTGTACCGGCCATAATAGAGCCATACGCCGATTCAAATTCATGGATATCATCAAGAGTGACCTCATAGTCAGCATGTGCCTTGTTCGAGACATCCATACAAATTGCAGGGACAATACAGCTCTCAAGAGGGATATCTGCGATGGAAGGGGCGCCCTGAAACCTATGAGAAGGGGCATCCATATGCGTCCCAATGCCAGCATGCATCTTTATTTGCTGCACGCGGAATTCTCGATCGTAGTCTTTTTTTATATCGACATGAAAGCCACATGACCCATTCCAGGTAGGCACCTGAGAGGTAAGTGGATGGGTAAGATCGATGTATTTATTGTTCATATTGCACACCAACAATCTGCAAGATGGTCATCCACTAATCCCACCGCTTGCATGAACGCATAGATGATTGTGGAACCTACGAAAGTCATTCCCCTTTTTTTGAGATCCTTTGAAAGTGAGTCACTGGTAGGTGTGGAAGCAGGAATATCTTTAAGAGTTTTTCTTCGTAGTACAATGGGCGTTGCATTCACAAAGCTCCAAACATAGTCGGAAAACGAACCGAATTCCTTTTGAATTTGTAAAAACACTACCGCATTTTGGCGTGCAGCATACACTTTCAATCGATTCCGGATAATGCCTTGATTGTTAAGAAGAGTATTTAATTCATCATCGGTCATTTTGGCGACCTTGACAGGATCAAAATGATAGAAAGCTTTTCGGTACTCTTCTCGTCTTTTGAGAATCGTTTCCCAGCTTAATCCGGCTTGAGCACCTTCCAGGATGAGCATCTCAAATAGCCGCCTATCATCGTAGACTGGAACACCCCATTCTTTGTCATGGTATTCTGCATAGAACTCTTTACCAGGTGCAGATCCAAAGCATCTCTTTCTATTTTCTTCCATGTTTTACAGGCCACTCCTTTCGTTGATTTGTCAATGTAGACATAGCCACCGCTAATTACTTCTTTAAAATTGCTGATTCCGTGGGTACGGGATCGTTAAGGAATAAATCGTACTTTTCAGAGGGTGTTAGAGTGAATTAAATTCTGCGCCGATCTTACGCAGGAGATATTACAAGGCAATATCTTCAAGCAAGGAGGCGCAGAGGGTAATTTGCTATAATCCCCTCTCAAATGTACGAGTTATTTCTTAACGATCCCTAAGGGGGTTTTTACAATGTAATTTTCTCAAATTGTCGTGACGCAAGTCAAGGGAATTTGTACATTTCCTTTGTCATGCTAACATCCCTTAGCCTGACGTTAGTCTTTACTTCTGGAAATTAGCCACCACAAAATTTGTAAATCTTGATGCTGTTTTTATATTATGTTGTTACTTTAAAAAAAATTAATAGAAAATTAACAAAATAATTCTATTGAATAAATCATCGCAAACCTGTATAATTCGTTGTAAAAACACGCCATGTGCACTTTTCCGGCAGGAAAAGTCGCACATGGCGTCAAACATAGAATAATATAAAATTTATGATATCAGCCTCATCTTCATCCTCAGCTGCCTCAGTTACATCTCAGGCAATGCAAAATACAGAACGAAAGTACCACCCACAAGCCCGCATGGCTTGTATAAGAAATGTGTTATCAAAGCCACGGCTTCTCCCCGAAAACGTCTATGCCACTCTTGTAGCTGATTGCCTCATCCGTCCTGATGGCTCATTCGATCGTAATCTTATTCCTAATGTAGAGAGGTTGATGGTACGCCGTGATCATATGAATAATCCACGCCCTGGGTTTGATACCCATCTTGCTAACGTGCTGCGCAAGTTTCGTGATGATACCGCTCTCAATACAGCTTTTGCAACACCACCAGCATCTTTATCTGAAGAAGGGGCAAGTATTATTCGAACTCACCTTTGCATGCCACAAACAAAGCCCATTAAGGCCCGTCATATTCAAAAAGTGCGTTTAGCAACCCTACTTGCACGGTGGAGGCAATTTGAGACCGGGACATGCTATATCATAGCTATAAACAATTTCAAGAGATCTTCAAGGCTTCAGCGTGTTATTGAAGAACAACGCGAGTTGCTTGAACGAGGATGTGTTGATTATACTATTGAAGGGAAAAAATATTCATTCCGCGGTCTCAATGTTCCTTTTCGATACCCGCTTCACGATGTACTATCGACCGATAATATACCTCAGCTCCTACAAACTAACTATATCGGCGATGCCATACGGCTTTGTCGAAAAGATACAGAATCAAATACTGCCTTTCAGGATAGAGTAGGTAATGCAGTGCGACACCTACGTGGCCAAAATAACGCTTCTCTCTTATCACTGTTGAATACACTGTTGCCACGGCCAAGAACAGAAGAGGGTCAAAGGCGTTTTGAACATGCCTGTAGGATAGCAATAGCAGGATTTGAACCACCACTTTCTCGTATGCACGAGAATGCCATGGCAAGCGTGATATTTCCGCCCTTTCACGCAACTGGAGGACAACAAAATGTTGGTTATGAGGTGTATCGAGATACTCTTATCGATACATTTCAAAGGCTTGTGAGTAACGTCTGTTCAGCGCTACCATTCCATGGTCTGTCTTTAAATAATTCTGAACAAGAAATAATACAGCGCTATGATACTATTGCACAACGTCAGCAGTGGAGACCACCCCGCTTTTCAGAATTTCGTCTCGTTGCAGTGCCTCCTCAAGATCCAAGAGATCCTCAGCTTCATGTCCACCTCTACATGAACGATCGACAAGTGACCGAAGAAAGTTTTGGCAGCGCCCTGAAGGATGTTATGGTTGCAGCTATGCTAGAAAAAAACCTTCCTACAATAGCAAGTTTTCTCTTAGATAGACGACCCGAGTTTTTTACAGATATTTTTATTCCAAAATTTTCGCAAACATTACGGCAGCGTATAACCAACTGCAGACAAGAGGAACAACCGTGGGACTTTGTCCTTAACTCATGTGATGAGCGTTATTGGTGCACGGTTTTAGAAACCCCTTATCAGCCAAACATTCGCATTACACTAGGGAATAGCCAAAATGAGAAACAAGAGGAGAAAATCGTAGGAATATACCGCATCGTACAACAGGCAGCGGAGCGTCGCCGCATACAAAATAGGCAAGCGACTACAGAAGAGGCATCCCCTATACCTCTCTTGATACCGGGTCACATGGGCCTTTTTACACCCAATACTATCCTTTTTTCAATACCATGCGATACTCAAGCACACTTTACGGAGTGGGCTCAAGCGCGCATGAATGCAATAAACAACGTTCCTACTGCAAGATGTCCCCTGACATGTGAAAAAATTCAAGAATGGGTAAAAAATTATCTAGAAGGTATACCTCAAGAGCAAATCGAACATGCCCGGAATGAATTGAAAAGTGATGCTTGCCATCGAATGTCTCTACAGGCATACATACAGCTTGCAATACAAATAGCATTAGACTACCGGCTAGGGTGTGATGCTGCATTTAATGATACGCAACATGCTATGCGATTAGATTGGCTCGATTTTGGAGTGTTCTTCAAACTGAATGAGGAACAGAGTGATCTCATTCAAACAGCAACCATTCGATATGCCGATACTAACTGGGAACACCTATCATCTGCAAACACTTTTGTTTCTCGTGATTTGTGTTTTTATCCTTCTGTAGTAAAAAGGCAGTGGGAAAGCGCTGCTATATCGAAAGACTGGAGTCATATAGAACGGCATAAGGTACCTTGGCTTCTCATCTCCGCTTCAGCAACGGCTTAGGAATCGTTAAGAGATTTTCTTCGTATTGCAAGGGCGTTGCATTCACAAAGCTCCAAACATAGTTGGAACCCGCTTGACAAATCTAAAAACGATATGATACTCTGAATCCGATTGCGCGAGCGGCTCTTGCAGAATTCTGAAAAGCGAATTTTTGTCTGTTTCGGTTTCACGAGTGCCTCTTGACCGCATAATAATGGAGTTATGAGGTACTTGCAAAATTCCGTTGGAGACAAAATTTGATGATTTTGGCGATGGGGGAAATTTTTTCCAAATCGACATACTCCTTCGAGTAGGCGATTTGAAAAAGATTTTCTCCAGCGACAAAAGCGCGAATTTTGGCCCAAATCGGAATTTCGCAAGTACCTCTTATGTATGGTCACAACAAAAACAGTACTGCGTGCAATAGGGCTCTTGCTCGCGTTTTGTGGCAGCGTGCCTGTATTGTATGCACAGCAGTCGCACAAACAAAAATTCACTCTGCAACCGGCTGGATATTATTTTAAATCTGCCTACGAAATTCAATTGCTTTCCCATCCTCATACTCGTCCACTCAAGGTAAAATTATGGATAGGGAGAGTATCTCCTTACATACTTACTTCAAATAGCAAATCAACCCCAAGCATACACAGAGGGCCGAAAACAAATTATCATAAAGGGAATTTTGCTGGGCAGTTAACATTTGCCATCGATAAAAAACATGCCTATATCGCCTTTGACAGAAACAAACAGAAAAAGTTACAGCTAAAGGCTGAAAATATTGCTTCCACCTCTCTCTGGCATACCCCATTACATAAAATTTTAGAAAATGTATGGAGATATGACCAGAATCCCAGGAAAAAAAACGAGCAGTCGCACATGCCCCACACACCTGTCTCAGCACCATTTTCCATACGTCCAGATACCCGTGTAGACAATTATCATGAATTGGATGCAACCTATGTCGTACGCTCGAAATCCAAGCCATTTTCCTCTTTCTCCAGAAGGCTTATTTATACCATTATCCAGCCTAAAATAGATAGACATAATAAAACACGAGGCACGCGAGCATCTGTTATATTTTATCAACACAAAGATTGCCGTCGCTGTGTCATGTATTATAATGTCACTAAAAAAGGGCTTTGCGAAATTGAAACAAACATCACACATACCTACCTGAAAGGAATCGCAAAAAAAGCTGCGGAAAAGAGTGTGATGTTATATTTTAAATTACTGAATGCTGATAAAAAATTGTGTACAATCTACAAAAATAACGCCATGTGCGACTTTTCCTTAAGGAAAAGTGCACATGGCGAAAATAGCGCATATAGTGCCAATGCATTTAACGCGATGTGCGATTTATGAGCTGTTCGAATTGTAAGGGTTTATACGTTTTCTTTGCCCAAAGGGCAAAAATTGCAAAAATAAGGAATCATAGTCATGCGAATTATTGCTTTGTCTTTAGCTATTTTATTTTTTAACCTTCCCTACCTCCCTGCTAAGGCTATCCACCTTTTTGTCGCTGGAGACACACATATTAAAGGGATTGGAAAAAGCGTAAAAAAAGATTGTGATAATGTAGTGAAAAGTTTTTCTTATATTGCAGAATTATGTAAAATACCTATCCATGTTGCAAAAATTACAAGTTCTGATAAAAATTTAACATACAATCGTCTTACCACACTGATAAAAAAAAAGCGTATTTCTCGTAATGATGTAATTGTTTTTTATTTCTCTGGACATGGTAGTAGGGATTGGCATACTCGTTTGATTTGGCCTCGTATGGGATTTAGTGATCGCAGTATCAATTCCACGTTGATTATTGAGAAACTCATCAAGAAAAAGGCGGCCTTAACTCTTGCGTTTATTGATTGTTGTAATAAAAATCCAATAAATATCATTCTCCGTGACACTGAGACTATCTCATCATGTAACTCCCTACCTAAAAAAAATGCGCAAATCAAAAAAAATTGCCGCAACCTTTTCTTTAATAATTGTGGAATAATAATTGCCTCAGCTGCACAACCAGGCGAATTGGCTACTTGTGTGAAGAAAGGAAGCTATTTTACCAATTCCTCATTGAATACGTTCTTTCGTAAATTGCAATCATCATCCCCTCAATGGGACTCTATTCTTGAAGAGACTAAAAAATCCTGCTATGAAGAAAGCCTTGAGGCAAATAAAAAAGAACACGAACAGTATCCCCATCTCCCTCTTGATCCCCCACAAACGTCACAATATGTCTTTCTCCTTGGCGAAAAAAAGAAAAAAGTGCACGAATATATACACCATATACGTCATTTTTGTATCTATCGACAAGACATACAGAATCCTAAAGATGCGTCACCTGATCAGCGTTTTGATGAAAATGTCCGTAACTCTGTGAAGTTTAAGATGGATATCGAACCACTTGCAAAATTCCATCGTACAAAAAGTCACTTGCAAATGACTCCAAAACGTCACCGCACACCTCAATTCACTCTGCAACCGGCTGGATATTGTTATCAGACTAGCTATCAGATCCGATTGCTTTCGCATCCTCATACTCGTCCACTAAAGGTAGAGGTATGGGCAGGTAGGTCCTCTCCTTACATACGGTTCATAGGTATGATAAGATCCACCACCCCCATGCAAAGTAGGCATCATGGTCCTCTAAACGAAAAGAATTTTGGAGGACGGTTCACATTTACTATCGATAAAAAACATGCTCATATTGCCTTTGAAAAAGACAAACAGAACAAGCTACAGCTAAAGGCAGAAAATATTCTTCCTACCTCGATCTGGCACACTCCGCTACATAAAATTTTAGATAATATATGGCGATATGATAGAGATGGCAAAAAAAAATGGAAACGGTTGGGTATACCTCTCACACATATCTCTACCCCTTGTTCCATACGGACAGACTATAAAGCTGGTTGGTTTCATGATGAATTGGATGCGACATACGTTTTACGTTCAAAAGCAAAGCCATTTTCCTCTTGTTCCGGAATGCATATTTATATACTTATCAGGCCTACAATAGATAGGCACAATAAAATACGAAATACGCAAGCAATTGCTGAGTTTTATCCTTATAAAGATGGAGAACGTTGTCTCGTATGCTATTATGTCACTAAAAAAGGGCTGGGGAAAAAAGCACAAACAGATATAAAGAAAGGCGATACTTATTTAGAAAAAATCGCAAAGAAAGCATTAGAAAAAAGCACAACATTATATTTAAAAATAAAACAAGCCGAAAAAAGATTGTATAGAACACACAAGAAAACAAAACATAAATAAAAACCTAAGAGATCATATATGAATAGCTTTATTGTATATTTGACTATTATATTTTTTAACATTTCCGCTTTATCCGCTAAGACTATTCACCTTTTTGTGGTTGGTGATACTCATGATCGTAAAATTGGGTATTCTGTAAAGAAGGATTGTGAAAATGTAATAAAAAGTTTTTCTTACATCGCTGAGTTATGTGACGTACGCATTCATGTTACAAAACTTACAGCTTCCAATCACAAACTAACATATAACCATCTTAGCAGGCATATTAAAAAAGCACATATATCAAGACATGATGTTATTGTTTTTTATTTCGGCGGGCATGGTAAGAGAGATCCACATACGCGTTTGATTTGGCCAAGTATGCAATTTAGTAAGAAAGATTTTTTCGATTCCACGTTGATTATCGAGAAATTATTTAAAAAAAGGGCCGCTTTGACTCTTATTTTGATAGACTGTTGTAATAAAGGCTCGATAATGGTACGTGGGATAGAGAACATCTCGTCACTTCAACCTTTACCTCAAAAAAACGCTCAAATCAAGAAAAATTGCCGGGAATTGTTTTTCAATAGCTGTGGCGTAGTAATTGCATCAGCTGCGCAGCCAGGTGAGGTCGCGATTTGTTGGACGACAGGAGGCTTTTTTACAAACTCTTCATTGAATATACTCTTTCGTAGATTGCAATCACCCTCCCCCCAATGGGAATCTATTGTGGAAGAGATTAAAAAATCTTGCCATGAAGAAAGTGTCGAATTACATAAAAAGCTGGTTGAGACATATCCTAAGCAATTTTTTCCACCTCCTCAAACACCACAATACGCTCTTCTCCTTGGCGAAAAAATGAAAAAAGTGCGTGAGTATATACACCATATACGTCATTTCTGCCTCTATCGGAAAGAAACACAGAATCCTAAGGATTTACCTCTAGGTGACCCGCGTTTTGATGAAAGCATTCTTAACTTGATCAGATTTAAAATGGAGATTGTTGATTAGTTTCTATGATACAAAAGCGTTTTACAATGAATAAGCTGGTTCGGGATAACATACCTGCGATTATGCGAAAAGCAGGAATACTTGTTCATGAACGAGTACTCGAGCAGGAAGAATTTATCGAGAAAGTCAAAGAAAAACTGCACGAGGAAGCCATAGAGGTTCAAAGAGCACAGAACACACATGAGCTCGCAGAAGAGCTTGCCGATGTACTGCAAGTCGTCTATGCACTGAGCGCAGCATATGGGCTGACATTCGAGGAAATTGAAAAACTGAGGCTTGCCAAACAGGAAGAGAAAGGCGGATTTCATCAAAAAATATATACTAGCTGGATTGATATTGAAGAAAGTAATCCAGCATATGCGCGCTATCTTACTAAATCACATGGTCATGAGGTGGCAGGCTGTCTTTTTTGTGAGATGGGACGCAGCAAAAGGCAAGCATCGATTAGAGAATTTGCCTATTGCTATGCTTTTAAAGATGAGTTTCCTGTCTCTCCAGGGCACGTTCTTATTATTCCCTATGAACATACAGAACACTGGTTTACAGCACGTCATGAAGTGCGCACTGACATGATACGAGCACTTGACTGCATGAAAGAGCAGCTCGATGCAGAATATACACCTCATGGCTATAACATCGGCGCTAATTGTGGCCTCATGGCTGGACAGAGCATCATGCATTTACATATGCATCTTATTCCTCGTTATCAAGGTGATATGGATAACCCCAAAGGGGGCGTTCGAGGCGTCATTCCATCGAAACAAAAGTATTGAGAACTTAATTATACTTTGGGGCGTTGAGGTAAAGAGACCGAAGGCATGTAGCTAAGGCAATGAAGAAGCCGAGAGAGCTCTCCATAAGCTGGTGCGGTCATAATTCATACCATGTGCGGCTAATCCTTCCGGAAAAGTCGCACATGACGTGAATTTCTCAAAAGATTCTCAAAGATCCTGTAGGCATGAAATACGTGATAGGGTATAATGAATTCGCGTTCATGCAAATATTTTTTTACGTCCTGTGTCATTTTTCGTCAGAAAAATGACACAGGACGTAATACAGGACACTATGCGTAAGCTTCCTATTGGTATTGATGATTTCAAGGAAATTATAGAAGAAAATTATCACTACGTTGACAAAAGCCTGTTTATCAAGGAACTCCTTGATTTTGGATCCAAAGTCACGCTTATTACTAGACCTCGGCGCTTTGGCAAAACCCTGAATCTCTCAATGTTAAAGTATTTCTTTGAAAAAACACCCAACTCCACAGCCTTCCTCTTTGATGGCCTGGATATAGCAAAACATCCAGAATGCATGAAGCATCAAGGGCACTACCCTGTTATTTTTCTGACGTTTAAACTTATTAAGGGAGAGACATGGGATTCATGTTTTAGTATGATAAAGAGGGTCATCGCTAATGAATTTCGCCGACATAACTATCTCCTTGAAAGCCCTGTCCTTGATAAATATCAAAAACGAGATTTTGAAGCGATTATTGCCCAAACTGCAGACAAAGAGACATACCAAGTAAGCTTAAAAGACCTTACCACATATCTTGCAAGACATCATAATACCAAGCCCATTGTTTTGCTTGATGAATATGATGTCCCTATGCAAGAAGGCTTTAAGTATTCCTATTATGAAAAGACGACACTCTTTATGAGCTGCTTCATCGGTGATGGATTAAAGGGAAATGAATATCTAGGTTCTGCAGTCGTTACTGGCTGCATGCGTATTAGTGAGGAAAGTATTTTTACTGGGTTCAATAATCCAGATGTGTATACCATGCTCGACAAGGCATATTCAGATAAATTCGGGCTATTAGAAGACGAGGTAAAAACACTCTTAAATCAATGCGGAATCGCAACATCCCAACAAACATGCATGGAAGAAATTCGGGCATGGTATAATGGTTTTTCAAGCGGTCACCATACCACCTACAATCCCTGGTCTATTATCAACTTTATCAATAAAAATTGTGAATTTAATTCCTATTGGATAAACACGAATAGCAATGATATTATTAAAAATCTTATCAAAAATAGTGATGAAGATGTGAAAGAGGAGATCGCTCAGTTACTACAAGGAAAGACCATTTACAAAAAGGTAAATGAAAACATCGTTTTTGCCGATCTTGATGCAGGAGAAGAGCCCGTTCTATGGAATTTCTTATTGTTTAGTGGTTATCTTTCGTTCAAAAACCTTCGCCTTGGTAATAACAACTTCCGTTATGCTGATTTATTCATCCCTAACAAAGAAATTGCACTTATCTACAAATCAACCATATTGGGGTAAGTGGTCAGTCCCCTACGGCCCCCAAAGGGGGCTGTAGGGGACTGACCACAAAACGAAAAAAATCAGCGCTCCGTAATATAATCAGCGCCCCGTAATATAATCAGCGCCTCGTAATATAATCAGCGCCTCGCAATATAATCAGCCACTCGCGTTGGGCAGCAGCATGGCCTTGGTCTGCAGCGAGTCTAAACCAATGCAATGCTTGAGCATTCGATTGTGGAGCACCACGTCCATCCCGATAAGCCACTCCCAACATATTTTGGGCAGCAGCATGGCCTTGGATTGCGGCGCGTCTAAACCAATTTAGTGCTTCAGTGTCCGATTGTGAAGCACCTCCCCGTCCATCCCGATAAGCCACCCCCATCATATATTGGGCAGCAGCATGGCCTTGGTGTGCGGCGAGTCTAAACCACGCCAATGCTTGAGCATCCGATTGTCGAACACCTCCCCGTGCATCTCGATAAGCCACCCCCATCATATATTCGGCAGCAGCATGACCTCGGTTTGCGGCTCTCTCAAACCAAGATACTGCCGTAGCGTCCGATTTTGCAATACTTCCCCCTCCATCCCGATAAGCCTTCCCTAACATATATTCGGCGGCAGAAAGGCCTAGGGCTGCAGCGCGTCTAAACCACCCTACTGCTATATCATACGATTGCTGCACTCCTCGTCCCTTCCAATAATTCATCCCTGTCTGAAAGTAATGTTGTGCTGGCGTAACAAGAGGAGGAGGGGGCGGGATTCGAAATAGCCTTACAGATGCCTGAGAAAGAGGCGTGAAAGAGGAAGACAATGATGCAAGCGTCATCGACGCAACAGAAGAGCACGATGCTGTTATTGAAGCCGAACTCGAAGATACGGATACAGCACAAGAAGAGGACTGAGATCCAGCAAGCGCAGGTACAAAAGATGCACTTTGTTGCATGCAAGAGGATGTTTGATTAACCATAAAATATAAACTCCACATATAAATTTAATAATATAAAAAATATAACTAATTAAATGATGATACCAAAAATATACTATATTTGCAAATCGAAAATATCATATATATGTCACATGTAAAAAACAACAAGGTCTATGCAGCTATTTCGATTTCATGCAACGCCCGTGTTGCCTCGTTATTGCCTTGCGCTGCTGCTAGCCTAAACCAGTGTATGGCCTGAACATTCGATTGAGCCACTCCGTTCCCTTGCCGATACATCTCTCCTAAATAATATTGAGCAAAAGCATGTCCTTGACTAGCCGCTTGCTCGAACAATGTCCGGGCGGTAATGTATGATTGGGTAACACCTTGTCCATCTCGATACATCTCTCCTAAATGACATTGAGCAAAAGCATTTCCTTGGCGGGCAGCTTTGCGCAGCCAACAGAATGCTTGATGGTTTGATTGAATAACACCTAGACCATATCGATACATCTCTCCTAAATGACATTGAGCAATAGCATTTCCTTGATTGGCTGATTGCTCGAACAATGTCCGGGCAGTATCGTATGATTGGGTAACACCTTGTCCATCTCGATACATCTCTCCTAAACTACATTGAGCAAAAGCATTTCCTTGGCGGGCAGCTTTGTGCAGCCACCAGAATGCTTTATGGTTTGATTGGGTAACACCTCTTCCAAATCGATACATCTCTCCTAAATTACATTGAGCAAAAGCATTTCCTTGGCGGGCAGCTTTGTGCAGCCACCAGAATGCTTTATGGTTTGATTGGGCAACACCTCGTCCATTTTGATACATCTCTCCTAATGTGAATTGGGTGTAAGCATCACCTCGCTCTGCAAACTGCTGCATTTGGTGTACCATTGCACCTTTAACTCTATTTATAGTTTCATCACTTGCACAACATGGGTCTGTCTCGCATACTGCTACCGAATTTTGATATCTCTGGAATTTTTTTATAATTTGTCTCCAATGAGAATCGAATGCAAGCATCTCACAACCATGGGCATCACAACCAGGAATAAAATAACTCTCATAGACATCATCTATAGCTGCAAAAACAGGCCTTGGTTGCATAGCCGCAATGCGTGGTGCAAGCTCGAGGCCTGTCTTGCAAGCAGATAGTATAATACTTGCCCTCAAGTCTAAACATGCAAAATCACTGGCTGTTACATCAGCTGTAGTATATCGATTAGCATGGTCAAACGTCAAATAAGTCCGATTCCCATGAGCCTGTACTATCAATGTCATAATATTTCGGCTACCTACTTCTTGTTTTGCCTCTTGTATTGCAGTTGCAAAGTTTTCACGACCCCCAAGTATTTGTAAGGCAATATAATAGGTATTAGCGAGCTGTTCTAATTGAGATATCCACACACCAGAACAAAATCCTCCAGAATGATCTGATGACGCTTGAAGAATTACTGCTGCCGGAACATCCTCTCTATGTCTTCGATTGCTTCTTTCAATCAAACGCAGGCTCTTCTCCATTAATGCAATAAGGGCTTGCGGCATACTGTCTCGGTATTGTCGCATGCGTGCGTGTTGCACAGCATGGCGCTGAATGACTTCAGGAGTACCTCGATAAAGAACCACAGACTGTTTTTGATACAGCATCACGGGATAATTATAGCTACTCTCAACATGTAAGGACGCATCGCTCAGTGACATGTCCTGCAATAAGCGCTCCAACTCCCCAAAGGACTGTCCCGAGAGGTGACGAAAAGATTGTATAGGAGAAAATGTGTTCATGTTACTAAATAATAATGTAAAGTAAATAATATAATTATAAACATAAACATTAGGTGATCTGCGACACGCAGATCACCTAATGTTTACGAAAAATATAATAATACGAATCATTGTATCGAAAACATTATTTTTCGTAAATGGCAAATTGGCAAATTCACTGTAAATTCCCATTGGTATCCATTTATTGAATTTGATATAATGGTCGTTAACATAAGGAAAAGGAAATTATATGACAATAAATACCACCTCAAATATTACATCAATAACATCTTCACCTGCAGCTCAAGTATCTCTCCCGCTCTCTAGCAGCGGTCCGAAAGACGGGATGCGACTTATTGAGCTACACGCTATAATGCGCGCTATCCCTTGGCAGCCTTCAAGAGAGGCAGAGCAGTGTATCATACATGCGTTTTCTCATAGGCACGGGCCCACCTCTCTTAAAGCGCTCTTAGAACATTGTCACATGGTTCCTCTTCATGTCTTGAGTAGCGTGTACACAGCGTGTATAGAGCGAACACGCCATGATAGACCAGCCGCAAGCGCTCATTATTCCATAATAAAAGAAAAAATTAACAATTTACACCAATACCTACACCGTGCAGAACATGAAGACGTGCAATCTCTAGTCTCTAATACATCACCCATAGATGAGGATATTCTTCAGGCTATCTCCTTTTATCTAGAAATGCGTGGTCCTGATTGTGCCACCATACCGGCAACAAAACTCTTCACTTTATGTTACTCGCTCCTCAGGAGCATCTCCCCTGAGCAGCAAACACAATTATTTCTCAAGCTCCGACACCAGGCGATCATCATAGCCTGCAGCATAGAGTCGAACGATTTTACCACACTCGTTATGACACTACGAAGAGCGCTCCCTGAAGCACAAAACAAAACTCTCATCACAATCACCGCCATAAAAACCTTTATACAGGCTGTTACAAAGAATGATTTTACGAATTATTCTTTCTCACGAACTCTATTGCATCAAAACGACGTGGAAGAAGGGGAAAGATTGGTACACACTGATCTCGACCGCTCAAAAAATCTCAATTCGCCTGATGCTACTCGACGGGCTGAGACCCTTTTCTACATGAGTCACCAATATACTACTAGAGATATAATGAGTAAGATCGACTCAGTTGACCCTAGTGGAGTAGAGCACGCTTTGTATCAGCACTACTTTCCTTTATCAATGATGCATGGAACATATCACAAAATATACATACTGTTTGATCGCGTGCTTTCTTCTATTGAAAAAACGAAAGGTGTGCCATCCACAGACGCTATGGAAAGCATTTTCATGCGTTTTTCCGAAATGCTCAGAGTCGCGGAACGTATACACAATGATGGAGCTGTTTTTTTTGGCTTATTTGATAGTTTTCCTCCAGAAAAACTTCGAAAATATGTGCGTGACATAGAAAACCTGACACAGGCAGCCACAGAAAATCTGTTTGGCGAGCGCGCAAAGCGACTTAAAGCTTGTAAACTCGCGCTTGAATGGATCGATTCTGTTGAGGAGCTCACGATAAAAATACGCATAAATGATATAGGTGGCTTGCTTAATAGTAGTGTTGTAAATTCAAACTGTATTGATGTAGCTTTTAAAGACACAGAAAACTTGTCCTTAGAGATGCGTTATGCTGCGCATCTCCTGAGGATCAAATGGATATGTGCTACAGATTCGAGGACTTTTAAAACAATAAAAGAATCTCAAGAGTGTATGAAAGAGCTCTTTGCACTCAAGGAACAAATGGGAGCTGCACGATATGCAACCATGGAGGCCTTAGCCTCAGAAAAGACGCGCGCTGTAATGGGACGCATTGCAAATGTCATGACACTTCATGCTCTTATTGAACAAAAAGAGACAGAAAGCGCGCTTCAGTTTTTGCGCGAAGCTGATGGACGGCATTGGCTAGATGGCAAAGAAGAGGGAGGGGCACTACTTCTTCATGCTGCCTGTAGCCATGGCCTTACAGATGTAGCACTGCGGCTGATTGCACTCGGCGTAAATGCAAATGCATTCAATGCTAACGGAGAGACACCACTCATGATTGCATATAATAACCGACACCTCGTTATTGTGCGTTTGCTTATTGAAAACAACGCGGATCTCAGCGCACAAGATAGCCAGGGTAATACTCTTCTCCACCGAGCCTGCCAAGATGGCAATCTAGAGTTGGTTAGTGAACTTATTCAAAAGGGCGCACCCAAAGATATCAAAAATCGTCGTGCTAACACGCCACTTATCGTCGCCTGCAGGCAGAAACATACTGACATCGGAGTATTCCTCATTGCACAGGGTGCAAACTATGCTATAAGGGATAGTAGGAATATGACAGTATGCATGATCGCTTCTTTTTTGGGGCTCACACAAGTTGTGTGGGCATTGATTCATAAAGGCGTAAATCTTGATGAAAAAGCTATACCTAACCAGCCATCGAGCGCTTTGACGTTCGCCTGTATGTATGGGCAATTTGAAACCGCAAAAATACTTATTGAAAATGGAGCATCTATACGTCACCAATACGATGAAGACACCTCCTCTCAGCGTATTACGTCTCTGATAGAATCACTTCCACCGTGCCGTAAAAAGTTGTCAGGACCAGAAAATCATCCCTTGCGGCGCACAACTGATAGCTATTTCCAGCATGAACAATTTTGGTGCAACACCCATACAACCATTATGAAACTTATCAAATATTTTCTTAACTCTATGATACCAGCACAGGCCTCTGCCCTTATGCAACAAGTGTTTCGTACCTCGAATATACCTGATGAAGATGCGGCAACTATCACAGCCACGCTGGCCTATACTGTGTGCCCGAATCATTATAGTGAGCAATTGGTGAATGGCAAGATAGTTGGGAGGAGCGTGCCTGCAATGTCCATACCGCCTGGACCGACTGGCACCTCGCTGGATCTATTGCAGGACTGGTTTACGCAGACGATACAACCAATGCCTGAAAGAGAGCTTCGTGGCATGTTTCAAAGTCTTGGCAGCCAGCAGATTGATGTATTACAGGCAAAAATGACCGACTACCTGGCAGCTGTCAAGACACGTCGTGCCTATATGGGCACACCCCGAGCAGGCTCGCCTGCCCTTGAGCAATTTTATCAGCATATTGAATGGGCACTGCAACATGTCATCCACAAAGTACAAAATGAAGAAGCACAAGCTGCCTTAAATATGAAGAGACAGGTGCTTGCCGAGCTTATTCGCGCAAGTGGCTACTGTGGCCCTCGGCTGCAACAAACAGCGATGCAGCTCTACCGAGAACATGTACAAAGGACGCCCCCTACTCTACAAGAAAAAATATATGAGCGACTCGATATCTATCGACGCCTTATTGCAGAGTCACTTGCTCCTCCTACTTCACAAACAATCCATTATTATGATGAGCTGCTCCATGAGCTTGGGCAAGAACTTGGCCTTGCCGATGCGGCCTTTGTAAGAGCAAGTGGTACGCTTCGCTTGACTGCAGGTGGTATGTGTGTAAAAAATAGAGATAGGACTCGATTTTTTTATAGATACCATCCTCATGCTATTTACAGCTGGCTCTCGGAAGAAATAGAGCAAAATAGCAGCCTCAGGCAAGAAGTTATAGACTGGCTTGCGGATAACATTCCTCAAGGGTGGACTACACCGCCATTACAAGCCGCCTATGAAATGGTAGCAGCAATGAGAGCAAGCCACGCATCTTCGGCTGCTATCGGAGATGTTTTGGAAGAGAGACACAATATTACAATGATTCGTGGGCGAACCCTTGAGCAAGCAATTGCCGCACAGCATCCCCTACAAATTGCTATGGGCGGAGCCGAGCGACTCTGTGCACTCTGTAGGCGGCAGGCAAAGAGCGAAAGCGAAATCCTACAACTTTTGCAATCGCGCTTCGCGATGCCAGGATCAACTGCTGATGCAGCAGTAGAGGCTGCGAAAGTCCGCGCCCAAGAGGCTGTACGAGTAATCCAAGAGCGAGTGCAGATTCTGAGAAGTGGTCAGAAAACCGAGGCCGAGATCGTCGATATTCTTGAACAAGAATATGGAATTCGATTTCAGATGCGCCCCTCACAAACCCCCGAGGAGGCCCTCGCTGCCGAGCGGCGATCTGAGTATATAGAACGAATCTGTCT
>Ga0207126_1031_pt1 | contig 37422 bp, 36 predicted proteins | sample Alteio_BWMinHeat_20_FD_153586 | JGI IMG/M metagenome (GOLD analysis project Ga0207126, IMG submission 153586) | Enriched cells from forest soil in Barre Woods Harvard Forest LTER site, Petersham, Massachusetts, United States -... | ecosystem: Environmental > Terrestrial > Soil > Temperate forest >...
GTCCCCCAGGACTTCGGTGTCGGCGAGATCAACGCGCTCGCAAAGCGCGTGCAAGCCGGCGTGGTGGAAGGCTTCGGCCTTGCTGCCGACACTAAATTCCTCAAAGGGAAAGCAGTCGGCTCCGTCTAGCTCGCCCCGACTGAGTTTGGGTCAGAATTTGCTGTGCAGGAAGAAATGAGAAATGCGGGGCTTGTCAACAAGGTTAAGGCCGGGCCGCCTGCCGCTCCAAGACAAATGGAGTTGGGGTACTTGGGGTAGGGGCCCTGGACACGGAGGCGACCCGTCGTCCGAATGTGCATGTATCCTGCATTAGGGTGGCGGTCAGTGGGAATCTAGTGTTTACTGTATTTTGTCTCAGGTGTTTCCCCTAGTACGGCTGTTGAAAAACCCGCTTTGACGAAACTGTTCCCAGAGAAATCTGCTATATACAGTCCGGACGGGTTGTTTTGGGGTTCGGATGCGGCAGCTTGCTTACTTTATGGCCGGAGTTTTGTTGCTGGGAGCCGGTTTCGGGCTCGGGTATTTGTGGGGGCATAGGCAAGCTAAACCTCTTCCGCCGACAAGGGCTGCCTCCGACAGTACCGCGCCGTGTATTGAGGTGCTTGATGCCAAGCTAGACCAACCCGATCCGAATGGGGCGGGGGCCTGCACTCTCTACCCGTGCGTTACTGGGACAGTCCGCAACACGTGCGACCGGCGGTTCGTGTCCGTCCTGGTGGTCTACAACCTCTACGATGAAGCAGGCGTTCAGGTGGGCAGTACTCAGGACAGTGTCTCGAATTTGGAACCTCAGGGGAGGGCCCGCTTCGGCGCGCAATTCCTGGCCTCTCCGAAAATCAAACAGTTCAAGCTCGTTCGGGTTCTGGCGGCCCCGGCGCACTGACCGGGTGGGGTCCGCTGGCAGCTCTTGTCAGCCTTTTGACGTCGGTTTGCACCGCTTTTCAACGGGGCGATCCCGTTACCTCCTTGCCTCCGTCCTCCCGCGGGTATAGGCTTCCCTCTCGCAGCACGTTTGCGACCTGCGGGGCTTGAGGGGTCTTGCCCTGCACCCACCTGGCAACTGCGCAAACACATAAGAGGAGGAACTATGGCTACGGCAACTGCGGCGATGCAACCAGAAATCAAGATTGGACCGACAAAATTACTCATCAACGGGAAATGGGTGGACAGCGTTTCGGGAAAAACGTTTCCAACTATCAATCCGTCGACGGGAGAGGTGATTACGCAAGTGGCGGAGGCGGACGCGGCGGACGTGGACAAGGCGGTGGCGGCGGCGCGCGCGGCGTTTGACAAGGGGCCGTGGAGGAAGATGAGCGCTTCGCAGCGCGGCGTGTTGATGAACCGGCTGGCGGACCTTATCGAAAAGCACGCCGATGAGCTGGCGCAACTGGAGGCGCTGGACAATGGGAAGCCGGCGCACGTGGCGAAGGCGGCGGACCTGCCGTTGACGATCGCCTGCTACCGCTACTATGCGGGGTGGGCGGACAAGAATCATGGGAAGACGATTCCCGTCAGCGGGAATTATTTCTGCTACACCAAGCACGAACCGGTGGGCGTGGTCGGGCAGATTATTCCGTGGAATTTTCCGCTGTTGATGCAGGCGTGGAAGCTGGGGCCGGCGCTGTCAACCGGTTGCACAGTGGTGATGAAGCCCGCGGAGCAGACGCCGTTGACAGCGCTACGCGTGGGCGAACTGATACTAGAAGCGGGGTTCCCCGAAGGCGTGGTGAACTTGCTGCCTGGATACGGGCCGACGGCTGGGGCGTCGATTGCGCGGCACATGGACGTGGACAAGGTGGCGTTTACGGGATCAACGGAAGTGGGCCACTTGATCATGCGCGCTGCCGCCGACACCAACCTGAAGCGCGTGACGCTGGAGCTGGGCGGCAAGAGCCCGAACATCGTGTTCGCGGACGCGGACATGGATGAAGCCATCGAAGGCGCGCACTTTGCGCTGTTCTTCAACCAGGGGCAGTGCTGTTGCGCGGGGTCGCGGTTGTACGTCGAGGAAAAGGCCTATGACGAATTTGTGGAGCGCAGCGTGGCGCGAGCGAAGAAGAGGACAGTGGGCAGCCCGTTCGACAAGAAGACGGAACAGGGGCCGCAGGTGGATCAAGACCAGTTCAACAAGGTGATGAGTTACATCGACGCCGGAAAGCGGGAGAAGGCGAAGCTCATGGCAGGAGGCAACCGCGTGGGCGACAAGGGCTACTTCATCGAGCCCACAGTGTTCGCCGACGTGCAGGACAACATGAAGATCGCGCAAGAAGAGATCTTCGGGCCGGTCATGACCATTCTCAAGTTCAAGGACCTCGACGAAGTCGTGGAGCGCGCCAACAAGACCATGTATGGACTCGCCGCGGCCGTCTGGACCAAGGACATCACGAAGGCGCATGCGATCGCGGATAGCGTGCGCGCGGGAACGGTGTGGGTAAATTGCTATGACGTATTCGACGCGGGCGCACCGTTTGGCGGGTTCAAGCAGAGCGGGATCGGACGCGAACTCGGCGAATACGGATTGGCGAATTACACGGAAGTGAAAACCGTGACCGTCAAACTTTAAACAAAACAACGAGACTTCCAGCATAGACAGGGGCACCCGCCAGGGCGGGTGCCCCTGCTTTTTTGAGCGGATCGGCGAGAGGGCAGCCCGCGCTGTTCAGCAGAGAGCGTTCGGCCTACAATCTCGGCCATGCCGGTCACCCTGCGTGCCCATGAACCGCGGGACTTTTCTGCCCTGCTGCGGCTGGACCAAGCCTGCTTTCCACCTGGGATAGCCTATTCAAAGACGCTGCTGAGATATTTTCTGAAGCTGCCATCGGCGGACGCGATGGTGGCGGAGGACGCCGGGCGAATCGTGGGGTTTATTTTGACCGAGGAGAATCCGCCGCTGGCGCACGTGATCACGCTGGACGTAGCGGAGTCGCACAGGCGGCAAGGAGTGGGGTCGGCGCTGCTCGCGGAGAGCGAAAAGAACCTGGCGTTGCGCGGCGTGCGAACGATTTTGCTGGAAACAGCAACGAGCAATAAAGCCGGCGTTGCGTTCTGGCAGCGGCATGGCTATCGTATCGAAGCGACGCTGAAACGCTACTATTTGCAGAAAATCGACGCATACGAGATGCGAAAATTCCTGCCGGGCGCTGCGAAAACGGCGAAGCATCCAGGAGAAATGATTTGAGCGACTACCTGCTGTCCGTGTTGTTGGGGATTGTGGAGGGACTGACGGAGTTTTTGCCGGTGAGCTCGACGGCGCACTTGCGCATCAGCGAAGCGCTGTTTCACATCGACCTGGCGAATGGCTATTGGAAGATGTACACGATCGTGATTCAACTGGGGGCGATTCTTTGTTTGCCGGTGTATTTTCGCGAGCGTATCGCCAAGCTCTTGTCTACATTTCCGGTGGGCCAGCGCGGCGACCGGACGATTTTGACGCATCCGCTAGGCCTGGTCATCGCGGCATTTGTGGTGACGGCGGTGCCGGCATTCTTATTGACGAAAGTGATTGGAAAGCACCTCGAAAGTCTCTACATCATGGGAGCCTCGCTGCTGATTGGCGGGCTCGTCATGTGGATTGTGGACGAGTTTAATTCGGAGTCGGAAAGAGCAGGACTGGGCGCGACGGGAACGCGGATTCACACGTGGCATATGGAGGACATGAGTTTGGGCCAGGCGATTTGGATCGGAGCTTGCCAGATCCTTTCGGCGGTGTTCCCGGGAACTTCGCGTGCGATGTCGACGATCGCAGCGGGGCAACTTGCGGGCATGTCGCGGGCGGCGGCGCTGGAGTTTTCGTTTTTCCTTTCGATCCCGACGATGGTGGTGGCAACAGGGTATGACCTGCTGAAATCTTTGCGAGGCAAAGGCGAGAACGCGATTGGAGTAACGCACATTGATGCGCATGGATGGGTAGTGCTGCTGATCGGGTTCGTGGTGTCGTTTATCGTGGCATACGGGGCGGTGGCGTGGTTCCTGGGGTGGGTGAGAAAGCACGGGTTTGCGCCGTTTGCGGTGTACCGAATCGTTGTGGGTGCGCTGGTATTGGCATGGGCTACAGGGCTGTTGCACTAGGAGTCTTGGAAACACGGGCCCATAAAGTTTTTGGTTTTCGCGGGTGGTAGTTTGCTATATTCAGTGTGTTTGGAAGTTCCTCCAGGCGGGGGTGCGATAGCGCCAGCATCCCGCCGCGACACTCAGCCTTCCCCACAATGCTGAGGAGATTCTTCTTGCGCTTACTGACTCCGACTGGAAATAAGCGGTTCAACGAACTGATTGGGTTTTTGTGCATCACGCTGGCAATCCTCATCGCGCTGGCTTTGCTCTCGTATTCTCCGAAGGACGCGGCGTTTAATGTCTCCGCGTCCGAAAACGCCGTGACGCAGAATTGGATTGGACCGGTCGGCGCGTATGGCTCGGACGCCCTTTTCCAGGTCTTCGGGTTCGCGGCGTTTCTGTTGCCGGCGGCGATCCTCGTTCTGGGATGGCGGTGGCTCCGGAGCCGGGCGATTGATTCGCAAGTTGCCACGGTGGTGGGCTTCGGGCTTCTGTTGCTTTCGCTGCCGACGCTGCTTTCCTTGTGGCATGTCTGGGACGTGCGTGGCGCCGTCCCTCCCGGAGGGTTGCTAGGCGAGCTTTTTTCCAGCGGGCTGCGCACCGGGTTCAACTTGTGGGGCGCGAACCTGGTGACTGCGGCGCTGCTCGTGACCGCGCTGTTTATGACCACGCGTTTCTCATTTTCTGGCGCGCATGCGTGGGCCAGCGGACCGAATGGACCGATAGGAAAAGTGGAAAGGCTAGGCATTTTGCAGAAGGCCCAGGCGCGCTGGCATGCCTGGCGCGAAGAACGCGAACAACAGCGCATGCGGCGCCGCGTGGAAGAGTCCCGCCTGTCAGGCAGGAAGCCAGTTCCGCCGCAATTGATTGGGAAAGCTGAGTCCCTGAATGAGCCGGGGAAGACAATTCGCGTCGCCGACGAAAGCAATATTTTCAAGAGCAAGACTGAAATCGAAGAAGAAGAGGACGAGAAGGAGAAAAAGGACGGGTCCCGCAAGGCGCCGATTTTCTTCCTGAATCGAGACGCGGAGAAGGCCGGGGGCAAGAAGACCGGCGAACCCAAGATTGCTAAGGGCAACCAGAATTATAAATTGCCGTTGCCTTCCCTGCTCCGCGAGGGCGAGCGCGGGCAGAAGCTTGACGAAGACGAACTGAAACAGCGGGCGCGTGCCATCGAAGCGAAATGCCTTGAATTTGACGTGCAAGGGCGCGTCACGCAGATCAACCCCGGGCCGGTGGTCACGACATTTGAATTCAAACCGGAAGCAGGCATCAAGTACAGCCGGATTATCGGGCTGACCGAGGATTTGTGTCTCGCGCTGCAGGCCGAATCCATTTTGATCGAGCGCATCCCGGGAAAATCAACCATTGGCATCGAAGTTCCGAACGACAAGCGGCAGACGATTGCGCTGCGGGAGATTATCGAGGCGCCGGAGTTCATGAATTCTCCGAGCAAACTGACGCTGGCGATGGGTCGGGATCTCCACGGCCGGATTCGCGTGACGGACCTGGCGGCCATGCCGCACTTGCTGATCGCGGGCTCGACGGGCACCGGCAAGAGCGTGTTCATCAATTCGCTGATGATGTCCATTCTCTACAAGGCCAGCCCGGAAGAAGTGAAGCTGGTGCTGGTGGACCCGAAACGGCTGGAGCTCAACCTTTACGAAAACATTCCTCACTTGATCGCGCCGGTGGTGACCGATCCGAAGATCGCTTCGAATGTGCTGCGAAATGCGACGCGCGAAATGGAGAACCGCTTGAAGCTGCTGGCGCAGCGCGGCGTTCGAAACATCGACCAGTACAACCGCACTTTCAAGAAGGAACAATCGCTCTCGCTCTTCGACAATCTGGAAGAGACCGAGCACAAGCCGCTTCCCTACCTGATCATCGTGATCGACGAGCTGGCCGACCTGATGATGGTGGACACAAACAATGTAGAAGAGTCCATAACGCGGCTGGCGCAGATGGCGCGGGCCGTGGGCATTCACTTGATTCTGGCGACGCAGCGGCCTTCCGTGGACGTGATCACCGGCTTGATCAAAGCCAACTTCCCGGCCCGCATTTCGTTCCGCGTAGCCAGCAAAGTGGATTCGCGCACGATTCTCGATTCGAATGGCTCGGAATCGCTGCTTGGAAGAGGCGACATGCTTTATTTGCCCGCCGGCTCAGCGCGACTCCATCGCATCCACGGCCCGCTGGTGACGGAAGACGAGATTACATCCGTGTGCGACTTCTGGCGCGAGCAGGCCCAGGCCAAGTACCAGGAAGAATTGCTCGAAGCTCCGAAAGATGAAAACGGTAAAGCCGAGGGGGGCGAGGATAACGAGGCCGAAGGCGGCGAAGACGTTGACGACGATCTCTACCAGGATGCGATTCGAGTGGTCTGCGACGCCGGCCGCGCTTCCACTTCCACGTTGCAGCGCCGCTTGCGAATCGGCTATGGCCGGGCCGCTCGCTTGATCGACCTTATGGAGAAGGACGGCATCGTCGGTCCGCCCGACGGTACCAAGCCGCGCGAAGTTCTGAAAAACCGCAATTGGATGAAAGAGTTCGACGATTCCGCGCATTGATTTGCGAAGTGTTTCTTCGGCGCTTTTTGGCGAATTGACACGGCCTCACGTCACCCCTACAATTTCTAAATCACCTGTGCCGGGGTAGCTCATTGGTAGAGCGCCGCCCTGAAAAGGCGGGCGTAGCCAGTTCGATTCTGGCCCCCGGCACCATCCGAAAGTCCGCCCAACAGGTTCCGGTCGCCGCTTATGTGGTAGTTTGTCCTTCCGGCCGCTTTCTTAATTCTTCAACAACAACGTTGCAATTGCCAGTACTGCGCCAGCAGCAGCAGTAAACGTCGCTATGTCTACATATATATATTTTCGATGACATACTTTCGCGAGCTCGTATACTTCGCGCGCAAGATGTACAGTGAGACCAGGATCTGTTTGGGCATCAAACTCTGCGGCGAACGATTCAGCCAAGTGGAATCCCTTAGCAATACCGTCCCAGAACACAAATTTGTTTTGGCCTGATTTCCAAGGTCGAGGCCAAACTACCATCAGCGCTGCGATTAATGAAATTCCCAGGAGCACAAAAGCGCCCAAGCTCACAATGCCTAACACATTTTTAGGGCCAGTCTTGATGAATACCGCTTGTGCTTTTGCTGCCAAAAGCGCGGCGACGAAAGCGGACGCAATGCCGACACAAAACGCTGCCTTCGTGTCAGCAAATTGAACGTAGCTATTTGTGGAGGTATGAATATTCCAGAGGAAATCGCGCTTTTGTGTTTGGTCGGGCGGCTGCCTCACTGCTGACGATTCTTGCTTCTTGTCTGTTGTCACGGAAAAAACCTCCGTCGGGAGCCAAAGAGCCTTGAACATATCAATCTCTTCGTACTCCCCGCCTTCAATTTAGCCGCTTCCGTTCGGCAGTATGTTCACTGGGATGGGAGAGGCAACGCGAATGCATAAACATTATCCTGCACTGGGACAATCAAGTATTGCCGCCCGTCGAGCTGGTAGGTCATGGGTGAGGCGATCAACTGCGCGCCTACGTTAAGGTGCCAGAGGGTTTTGCCGGTGGCCGGATCCAGAGCGAGCAGATTCCCGGAGTTGTCGGCGGTGAAAAGCAGACGACCCGCGGTGGTCAGAATGCCCGCGATCGTTGAACCGTGACCAAGTTCGTGATTCCAGACGACCTTACCAGTACGGTAGTCGAGCGCGCGCAGCGTGGAATTCGCCCAAAGATTGCGGTCGCGGCCTCCCCATCCTTCCGCCTTCCCAGTGGCGGTAAGGTAAAAGATGCTGAAAATCCGCCTGGCATTGACATAAAAGAGGCCGGTCTGGGGATCATAGCTCGGCGCCATCCAATTGGTGCCTCCGTCGGAGCTGGGCTCGACGAGCGCGCCGTCGGGGCTGGGCGCGGCTTCAGGCTTGGCGATGGGGCGGCCGTGAGAGTCCACGCCGGAAGCCCAGGTCTGGTCGATGAACGGAGCGGTGAGCAGATGCTGGCCATTCGTGCGGTCGAGCACAAAGAAAAACGAATTGCGGCTGGCCTGGGCGAGGAGCTTGCGCTGCTTGCCCTTAAACTCCGCGTCGAACAGGACCGGGGTTTCGACGGCGTCCCAGTCGTGCACGTCGTGTGGAGAAGGCTGAAAATACCAAGCCAGTTTCCCCGTATCAGGATTCAGAGCCAGGATGGAGCAGGTGTAAAGATTATCGCCTTCCCTGCCCTCGCCCACGAGTACGGGATTGGGATTGCCCGTGCCCCAGTAGAGGAGATTGAGCTCCGGGTCGTAGGTTCCGGTCATCCAAGTCATACCTCCGCCGTGGAGGAGAGCGTCGGTGTCTTTCGGCCAGGTTTCGGAGCCTGGCTGACCTGGATCCGGCTCGGTGTACCAGCGCCATTGGATCGCTCCAGTCTCTGGATCGAGAGACTCGAGGAAACCGCGAACGTCGGTAACGTCTCCGGAAACGCCGGCGATGACGTGATCACGGATCACCAGAGGAGCCATCGTGGAGAAGTAGCCGAGCTTGGGATCGGCAAGTTCGACGTTCCAGCGAACGGTGCCATCCTTGGCATCGAGGCAAATCATGTGCGCGTCGGGACTGGTGAAGTAAAGCCAGTTCTTGTACATGCCCAGGCCGCGATGACCGACGTGGTCGCCTTCTGACTTACGCTCGTAATGCCAGATCTCACGCCCGAAGCGAGCGTCCACGGCCCAAACGTTGTCCGGCGCGGTGAAGTAGAGAATGCCGTTCACTTCGAGGGGAGTGGATTTGATCCCTAAGTGTGCCGGAAAAATCCAAGCGAGGGTGAGCGAGCCAATGTTGGAGGCATTGATCTGGTCGAGCGGGCTGAAACGGCGGCCGGAATAGTCTCCGTTGTAGGTCGGCCAAGTGTCGGTTGCGGACCTAAGTAGCAAGGCGGGGTCGAGCCCTTGGGCAGCGCCGAACGGTGCGCGCAGACTAAGAGCAACAAACAACAGCAAGACGACGGCGCGTGATTTGCACAGAGTGAAGTGCAGGCGAAGGCTCTTTTCGACGTGACCGCCGCGGTTGCAGGGGTCTTCGAGCTTGATCGTTTCAGAAAAGTGAGAAAGCATTGCGGCTCCTCTCTTGTTATTTGCGGATCGCCGGTCGGATGACTATTTCAGAGTTTGCAAATATGCAAAGAGATTGTGAACATCCGCTTGCGTGAGCTTATCGAGCAGTTCGCGATGGGCACCAAGTGGATCCAGAAGTTCGACCTTCACGCGGTTGCGCGAGAAGGAGCGATACCAGCCTGAGGCGTCGCGGAGGCCAACGACGAAATCGTCCGCATGCACCAGCGGACCTTGGATTTGCCCGCCAGAAGGAAGCGTTACCACAGCGGTGATGATGGAGCGGCCACCGCGGACACCGGGATAAAGCATGCGCGCCTCGAGTTCGATGGGCGAAAGCTTCGTGGCGATCGCAGCCAGGTCGCCGGTGAGCGAATGACAATTCTTGCAACCGCCGGGCCCATTGAAATAGGCCTTGCCCATATCGGGATCGCCGGTGAGCAGTTTCTCTACTGGATACGATTTCGGGACGCTGCCCGACTCCAGCGCTTCCTTGGCGCGCGCATGCAAAAACGCGGCGATGTCGGCCACCTGTTCATCGGTCATCGGCACCGGCGGCATGTCTTTATCAGGGCGGCCAAGACGAATGACTTCGCCAATCTTGTCGCCATTCACGTCATGAGCCACGAGCGGCGAGCGGACAAGGTCAGGCCCTCGAGCGCCTGTGGCATCAGGGCCATGACAGAATCCACAAGATTGCTGGAACTGTTTGCGTCCGCGCTCGACTGCAGGGTCTCGAGAAACAGCCTGTGGCCAAGCCGCGGAATTACACAGACCGAAGAAAAAAAGGATCGCTGCGCAAAGAATTGCGGCCTTGGCAAGCTGTCCTCGCCTTTCAAGCCGATTCTTATGCATCTTCACTCCTCACAATCACCGATTCCCGGGAATGTCCGACGCATTTTCTCATGCAATAGCCAACTACTCAAACCGAACCGACAACCGTTTCGGTCCACTTCCATCCTCCGGCACCATTCACGCCATCCAGTCGGCCGCCGCCTGCACTTCCCTAGCGACTGACAGCGTTCTGACCACGGCTGTTTTGTGCGCTGTACGCCACCGCAATTCTCGCGGCCAATCGCGCATTAGCGATGAGCAAAGCGATGTTCGTCTCCAAGGTCTTGCCGCGGCTCGTCCGTCCCACCTCTTCCAGCAAAAACGGCGTCACATTCTTGCCGCGAATCCCGGCGACTTCCGCGGCCTCCAAAGCGCTTACCACCAGCGATTCGACTTCCGTACGCGCCAGCGCGCTCTCTGCCGGCGGAGGATTCACAATCACGATGCCCGCACTAAACCCCTGCCCGAAGGTGCCAAGATCCCATTGAATACGAATCAGGCGCGCTACATCATCCGGCGAATCCACGCGATGCTGCAACGGCAAGCCGCTTGCCCGCGAGTAAAATGCGGGAAACTCATTCGTGCCATAGCCCACCACTGGGATTCCCAGCGTCTCCAGGACTTCGACGGTGCGCGGCAAATCAAGGATCGCCTTCGCTCCGGCGCAGACGACCGCCACCGGTGTTCGTGAGAGTTCCGTCAAATCCGCGGAGATATCGTACGTGTTTTCGCTGCCTCGATGTACTCCGCCGATCCCGCCCGTCGCAAGAACATGTATGTCCGCCCGCGCTGCGATGAACATTGTCCCGGCGACGGTGGTAGCTCCTGGCCGCCCCGAAGCCAGTACTGCGGAAACATCAGAGCGGCTGACTTTAGCGACATCTTGGGCTTCCGCGAGGAACGCAATCTGCTCGTTTGTCAGGCCCACAACCATCTTGCCGTCAAGGATCCCGATTGTGGCCGGCGTCGCCCCTGCCTCTCGCACCACCGCTTCCATGCTCCGCGCTGTCTCCAGATTGTGTGGCCACGGGAGCCCATGCGCAATCACAGTGGACTCCAGCGCGACTACCGGTGCCCGCCGCTCGAGCGCCGCCGCAACATCGTCTCGAACAGAAATCAGCCCAGCCACCTTATCCTCCAGCCTGCTCTTACCGCCGAATTCCCGCAGCACGTTCATCTCTGCATGATAACGCGAATCTGACGCGTCCGATTCCGGGGCGCTCGGATGTACGAAACTCCCATGGCTGGCGAAGTGATAAAGTGGAGCGCCATGCTTAGGCGTCTTGCGGCTCTCGACGAAATCCTCGTGCTCGGCGACGTGAACGTCGACATCATTGCCCGCGTAAAATCATTCCCCAAGCCCGGTGAAGAATGCCTCGCACAGCGTCTGGAACTGCACTGCGGCGGGGTGGGTGCCAATTACGCCTTTGCTTTGCGCCAATGGAGTATTTCGCCACGCCTTGTGGCGTGCATTGGGCAAGATGATTTCGCCGCCTTGCTCCTGAGAACGCTCGCGAACTATGGTGTGGACGTCAGTAACGTCCAGCGATCTTCCGCAGCGATGACTGGCCTGCTCTACATCAACGTCACGCCCAACGGACAGCGCACATTCTTCGGGAGCCGCGGCGCAAATCGCCTTCTTAGGCTCATGCCGAGCGATTGCCGTATGTTGGACCGAGCGATGGCAGTAAGCGTGATGGGCTACAGTTTCCTCGATCCCGGCCCCGAGGCAACGGCGAAACAACTGCTGAAAGCCGTCCATGCACATGGTGGCTGGGTCTCCTTGGACATAGGTATGGAGCCTAGCGAACAAATCCCCGGCAAAATTCTGCAGATTGTTAAGCAGGTGGACGTTGTCTTCGTCAGCAGTGATGAAGCGACTGTCCTCACCGGCGTTCGCGACCCGCGGAAATCCTACCGCCAGCTTGAGAAAGCTGGAGCCCGTAATGTCGTTATGAAGCTGGGAAAACACGGCTGCTTGATTCGCGATGAGGGCAAGCTATGCCACGTCCCCGCATTTGCTGTGCGCGCGGTTGACACTACCGGGGCCGGAGATGCTTTTGCCGCCGCTTTCCTCCAAGCGCGTCTGCGTGGCTGGCCGCACGCCGAAGCTGCGCTCGCTGCCAACGCCGCCGGAGCCGCCGCCGCCGCTACGGCAGGCGCAGGCGAAAACATGCCGACCCTGCGGCAAATCGCCCATATCGTGCGCACACAGCGCCTGAAGCAACCGTGGGATACCATTCGATCCCGGGTCCTCCGCCGCATCAGGAAACTGTAGTCCAGGGGCACCATTAAACTTGCCCTAAGTATCAGACGTCGCCGGTGTTCCCCATCGTCTCCGGCTTTCCAACCGAATCCGTGGCGGCGACTCCCGTGATCAGGCGCGCGCCGCGGCTGAAGGTCAGATATTCGAATCCCCATTGTATGAAAACACTGACGCGGCTCTGAAACTCCACGATGTAAATCAGGTGGATAAAGAGCCACATGAGCCAGGCGAGCAGCCCGGAAACGTGGATGCCAAAAATGTTAGCGACTGCCGCGGCCCGGCCGATGACGGCCATCTCGCCTTTGTTGAAATAACGAAACGGTGGAGGCGCTGGCTTGCCTGCGACGCGGGCGCGAATGACTTTCGCCACGTAAGCACCGCCCTGCATCGCGACTTGCGCGACACCGGGCAGCGGCGTCCCCTTCTCATCGACGGCGTGAGCCAGATCGCCAATGATGAAAATATCCGGATAGTTGGGGATGGTCAGGTCGCGGTTCACCTTGATCCGGCCGCTGCGGTCAGATTCTCCATTTGCGCATGCGGCAAGCTTCCTGCCGAACTCGGTGGCCGTGACGCCGCCGGCCCATAGCACGGTCCTGGCTCCCAGCTTCTCCGTCGAATCGCCGTGCTTGAACGTGACGCCCTCTGCGTCAATGTTCGTCACCATCACGCCTTTGATCACCTCCACGCCGAGGCCCGTGACCAGTTTCTCCGCTTTGGCCGAGAGGTCCTCGGGAAAGGGGCCCAAAACTCTTGGGGCGCCTTCCATCAAAATGATCCGCGCCTTCTGCGGGTCAATCTTTCGAAAATCATGTCGCAGCGTCTCGCGAGCGATTTCCGCAAGTGCCCCGGAGAGCTCAAGCCCCGTGGCGCCGGCTCCAACGATAATGAACGTGAGCCAGGCGCGCGTTTCTTCCGGCGTGTCCGCGCGCTCGGCGCGTTCGAACGCGTACAAGATTTTGTGGCGAATCGCCGTGGCTTCCTCGACGGACTTCAAGCTGGGAGCCCACTGACGCCAGGAATCGTTTCCGTAATAAGAGGTCTGCGTGCCCGTGGCCACGATCAGGGAGTCGTATTCGAAAGAAGCGCCATCGCGCAACGTTACTCGTTTGGCCCCAGGATCGACGTCCACGGCCTCGCCCAGAAGCACTTGTGTGTTTTTCTGTTTGCTCAGAACACCCCGGATCGGCGCGGCAATTTCTCCTGGGGAAAGCGAGCCCGTCGCAACCTGATAAAGCAGCGGCTGGAAAAGATGGAAATTTCGCCGGTCGATGAGCGTGACTTCGACCGGCGCGCGTTTCAGCTTTTGAGCGACAGCTAGTCCGCCGAATCCGCCGCCGAGAATAACGATTCGATGTTTGTCCCCCATCCGCTCTCCCCCGAACGCAACCTGACTCATTCAGATATCATCTCATTTAGTGTGATTTTCACACGTTTGATGCGCGGGATTCGCTGGCGGATTCTGGAATATCCCTGTTACGATCACGCCTTCGCAAAGGCTCACATGGAGATTGCGCGCGATCCCCGGGTCTGGTTTCATGTGGAAGCGTTGATCCGGCGGCAGATTGGGGCGACCTGTGCGCCTTAGCGAGCTTCAGCATGCGTATGCCTGATATCAATGGCCGGCTTGCGTTGCAGAAAAACACGCTGCGCTTTCTCTGCTCGGTCTTGATCAAGAGCGGCACGCGAGTTGAGATCTGCAAGTTGCTCGATCCCAGTGTCTTTGACGATGCTCTGCAGCGCGTGGTCTTCGAGGAAATTCGCGAGCTAGGCTCGATTGATTCCCGCCGCTTGCGGGCTCTTCTGCCCGCGCGAGTGACCAACCGAGGATTCGCGGACTTCGACCTGAAGGAGTTCCTCGCCCCGCACGAAGTCAGCGAAAAAGAGATCGATCAACTGTTTGAGAGCGTGCTGCAGCTTCTCGATTTCAGTCATCCAGACCAGGAACATTCTGTGGATTGACGGGGCGATGACGACGCGCGCGGTTCGCACCTGGAATCTAGTCGAGGCGCTCGTGTTCAGCGCTCTTGTGGGCTGGTATATGTGGCAGCTTCAGGAATCGGTCCGATATTCGTGGATCGTTTTCCCTTTTTGGCTCGGCGGCAGTTTTATTTTTCATAGGGACACCGCGAAAACGCTCGGCTGGCGCGCGGACAATTTGTGGCCCGCTACGCGGCGGGCCGCGGTGGTTTTTGTGCCGTGCATCTTTGTCCTCTGCGGAGTGGGCATTTTGCTCGGTGCTTTGCATCGCCCGACCAGCCATTTGCTCGTCCCGAAGCATTTCTTCGGATACATGGCTTTTTGCCTATTGCAACAGGTGGGGCTGAATTCCTACGCCACCAATCGGCTTCTCGCCGCAACAGGGAGTGAGGTGCGCGTTGCTCTGATCGCAGGCGTGATCTTTGGTGCGCTCCATTGGCCCAATCCGGTCTTGATTCCGCTCACTTGGATTGGCGGAACAGCAATGGCCTGGCTTTTCGCGCGCGAACGCAACATTCTCCCCCTCACCCTCTTTCAAGCCATTCTTGGCACGCTGGTATGGTGGGCATTTCCGGTCGCGTGGCATCACGCCATGCGTGTAGGGCCGGGTTTCTATCACTTTCATCCGCGTTGACCGGCGGTGAGACGTGAGCTTACAGGTTCAGGTGGGCATAGAGCTTTGCAGCCGATAGCGCGTTTTGCTTTGACAAGCGCTTCCCTCTTGTGTCATTCGTCCAAACGCCCGGAATCGCGAGTCCGCACTTCGGGCAAGCGCCATTCTTGATGTGATTCTCCAGCACGTCGTGCCAGGAGCGGCGAACCAGCAGTTCCTCGCACTGCGGACAATAGGTGTTCGCGCCCTCACTGTAGATATTTCCTTCATAGACGTAGCGCAGGCCCACTTCCAGCCCGGTCTGCCTGGCCTGATCGAGCGTCCTCGGCGCCGTGCGCGGCTTGTCCTGTAGCTTGAAGTCCGGGTGAAACGCCGTGAAATGCAACGGCACGTCCGGCCCCAGATGAGTGAGAATCCATTCGGCAAGCTTCCGCGTTTCAGCGGGATCGTCATTCAACGTCGGAATCATCAGGTTTGTGATCTCAAACCAGACAGGCGTTTCCTTCTTCAGCCACGCTAGCGTTTCCAGCACCGGCTGAAGATGCGTCAGCGTAATCTTTCCATAGAAATTCTCGGTGAATGCCTTGAGGTCGACGTTCGCCGCGTCGATATGATCGTAAATGTCGTGGAAGGCGTCGTATGTGATGTAACCGTTCGTGACCATCACCGTTTTCAGCCCGTACTTCCTGGCCTCCTTGCAAATGTCGATGATGTATTCGCCCCAGATGGTCGGCTCGTTATACGTGAACGCGATGGACTCGCAACCGTATTTCAGCGCCAGCAGCGGCACGTCTTCCGGCGGAACAGGCTGCGAACGCACTTGATCAGCCCGCGATTTCGAGATGTCCCAGTTTTGACAGAAAAAGCAGCCCATGTTGCAGCCTGCCGTACCCATGCTGAAAACACGGGTGCCCGGCAGAAAGTGATTCAATGGCTTCTTTTCGATGGGATCCACTTGCAGGGCAGCAGGCGAGCCGTATCCCAGGCTATAGAGTTTTCCTTCTTGATTGATGCGTATGAAACAGAATCCCGCCTGACCGGTCCCGATGTGGCAATGGCGGGGACAAAGATAACAGTGAACTCGTCCGTTGGCCTCCGCTTCCCACCAACGGGCTTCGTGCAACTGTTCCGTCTTCTGGAGGATCTTCAGCTCTTCCATTGATCCTCCTCTCAGACTTCATTATACGTCCGGACAGAGAGGTCCGCGCACGTGATCCAAATTCGGGTAGTGTCCGTTTGAAAAATGCAGCCGTCGGAGCGGGACCTATTTTCCGAGGACTTTCTTCACTTGGCCGATTTTCCTTTGGACTTTCCCGCCTATCTTTTCGCCAATACCTTCGGCCTCCAAGTCAGGATCGTTCGTCAGTTGGCCCACCTTTTCCTTAATCTTGCCCTTCACTTCGTGAACCTTGCCTGCGATCTCATTCTCAGTACTCGGCTTCATCTTAATTGCCTTCTTTTATAAGATTTGAATTCCGGCGCGCGGCTGCTCGCCACCATACTTTTGGTCGACTTGGCACGCCAGTCGATGCAGCATTACCCGTATCTTTGCGCGCAGCCATTTCTCAACCGGGGACCATGCTAGGGGCAACGAAGCCGGGGGTCCGTGCAATTCTGAACATTGTCCTTCCGTCGTTTCCTCCGGGAGCGCTGGGCGAACTCCTGGCAAGTCGGATTAGGAGACAAGTGCTCGCCGGTGATCCGGCATGTCCTGTTTGCGCGCCATATGTCCAAGTGGCTTACCCCTTGAAGGAAGGGGGGATTTATCAACAGGTTGGCGCAGGTTCTGAGTCTCCTTGAGCGCGCCTCCTTTTTGCGTCACACTTTCCTGGACTATGGGACCGGATTCCCAGGTTGTTTGTGCGGAGGTGACTCATGACAAAGGACAATTCGGCCGCTGAGGTGCCAGCCTCAAAGGGAAAAAATAGGAGGAGTGACCGTTATCCTGTAGTTGTTCCCGTGAAGGTGAAGTGGTTAGAGCCGAGTGGCGCAGGCGTCATCGAGTTTGCTGAAGCCAAAGAAGTCAACATGCACGGTGGGCTGCTAGAGATTAAAGGCCGCCCGGCCATCGACAGCATTATCGAGCTGACAAACCTTACTTCAGCTAAAACAGCTTCTGCCAGAGTGCTAGCCCTGCGTCCCTCCATAAAGAGTGAGGTGTTGGGAGTGGCCGTCGAGCTTCTTACTCCCAGCGAAACTTTTTGGGGGGTGACCTACCGGCTGAAGATGGCCACCGACGACCTGCTGAAACTGGAGAAAGACATCAGGTCGGGTGGAATGGATACTCGCGTGCTCCGTGAGTTTCGCGACGCCGTCGATTACGTGCGCAAGACCGCCTGGGCTCTTCAAGAATTGCAGGAGCGCCAGGCCCAACAACGGGACACCGCCACGGTACGCTCCTTACTGACCGAAGAGCGTGTCCGCCGCGCCACCCAGATCAGCAAGGGCCTGGCCTCGGATTTGGACTCGCATGAAGTGACTGACGGAACCCCCGGGGCTGCGGACCTTTTTCGAGCCATCGAAGGCCTTTATCAGCGGTTGGCAGGTTTGTTCAAGAGCCGTGAATCTCGATAGCCGCGTCACGTGTCGCAGCCCATAAACTGACGCCCTACCCGAATTTGTTAAAAGGGATGTGTCCGGGTTTCAGGCGTGGCGGCGGCGTTGGAAGCGATGTCTCTCCGCGGCCCAATCCACAAATCGTTCCATGTGGTCGCGGTATTTCCAGGCGAGATGAAAAAACTTACCAGCCGTCAAATTGGCGGCTTCTTTTCCCAGGAACGTCTCAAAGCGCCAGCGGATGTAGGGACTTTCCCAAGGCCTGAATCGATAGCCCCTAGCTGCGTTCCAGTAGTAATGCATGGTCTTGAACATTTCTTGCGCAATGGGCGAATCGCCCAGCCCTCTTCGTCAAGACTCTAGCCCCCGGCGGCCGGAGTGGAAAGATGCTCGTGAACGAGCACCCAGCTCGCGCCGCGCTTCTCCCAAATCCCCGTATACCGCAAATCCATTTCCGTAGTCTTACCGTCCTTTGATTTTTCGAACAAATGCATGGGGACCGTCATCCATGCGATCGTCCCCCGCCGGCTCACTTTCAGATCCTTGCCGGCAGTCAGCTTAATCTCCGCCGCGCCCTCCAAGAATTCCTTCTGCACGCCGTCGTGGTACTCCTTCCAACTGTGATACGAAAACGGCGCCACATCATAAAAAACCAGCCCGTTCTCCTTCGCATAGAACTTCGCCGGAGCGTCCGCCGTACCCGTACTCCAAGCGGCGCAATAGCTATCAATCAGCTTTCGAAACGTAGCGTCGTCCGTGGCTTTCTGCTGCGCTCGTGCGCCGACAAAAGTCAACAATGCACCGAATAACGCCAGCGCCACATACATCAGCCAGCGCCATCGCTCGGCACGATTGCGGGCAGCACTGCCCGTGGAAGCGGTCATTCCGTTTCTCCTAGCAACCCAAGACAAGAGCTTGCAGGTGGACGTCCCAACGCGTGCCGCCTAAGCTAATCCCATCGCGTGCGTTTTGCAAGGGCTCATATTCGCGCGGCATGGATCGCCAGTCTTGTCGGGCCATTGCCCCTCTCCAAGCCGCCGTTCGCCGGTAAAACCCACGATCTGGCCGAATCCTTAGTGCGCGCCGCTCTTGGTCTCCCTATTCTCGCGTTGGGGCAAGGAAAATGGGCCCACAGGAGGCCGGCATGGCAACTCGAAATACAGCTTCTCGGAGCCTGAAATCGATTGGGGGAGCAGTGCTCCTCGCACTCGGCCTGGTAATTCTCTCCGCCAACCTGGACGGGATCGCGGCTTGCGCGAGCAACTTCGCCGGCATTTCGACCCCCCAGGAACCGGAAATCTTTCCCGCACTCGGCCTCGCGGCGCTTCATGCCGCACAGACCTATGCTTTCGATCACGCCCGGTTTTTGTCGAGTCTTCTGCGGATGTTGGTATCATTCTGGCCTGTGATCCTGATCCTCGCTGGAGTTTTGCTGTTACGTGACGTTTTCCGCGCCTCCTTCTTAGGGCGGGGCGCCGATACAGGCTCCGCGGCAGCGGAGGGACGCTGATGAGTGAACAGAAGCGCAGTGCGCACCTCGAGGACAACAGGAGAATCCCGTGAGCGACGAGAAAAATTTTGACCCGAAGAAGTTTAGCGATGACATTCACGACCAGGTTCATAGCAATGACTGTGATGAAAAACAGGGCCGGCGGCGCCGTCCAATGGTGGTCGGCATAGCGCTCCGTGGTCGAGGCCGTGGCGGGATCATCACCGGCTCGTTCCTCATTCTGATCGGTTTCGCCTTCCTGCTCGATCACCTGGGAATCATTTCCATGGGCCACATCTGGCGGTTCTGGCCCCTGCTCGTGGTCTTCGCCGGCGCCGTCAACCTCACTTCTCGTGATCGCCAAGCCTGGGGAGTTTTCTTGATAGGTGCTGGCACTCTGGAGCAGCTCAATGAGCTGGGGATCACGCATATCGGCTGGTCACAGTTTTGGCCGCTGATGGTGATGGCCCTTGGCCTTTTTGTCATGTGGGGCTCATTTCGGAGTTCTAAGTCCGTTGCTTCCCCGTCAAAGGGGGGCGATCCCCGCACTACTCTGAACGAGGCCGTCGTCTTCGGCGGCCTCGAACGCCGCATGACCAGCCCGGATTTTCAAGGCGGGGATATCACCGCCATTTTTGGCGGCATCGAACTGGATCTGACCGAGGCCAACATGCAAGCGAACGAGGCCACCCTGGCCATCACAGCCATCTTCGGCGGCGTCGAAGTTCGCGTACCGCCCACCTGGCAGGTGGCCTTTCGTGGTGCGCCCATTTTCGGAGGAATCGAAGACAAGACGCGAACCGCCCGCGTGGATGATCCCGCGAGTTCCAACCTCAAAACCCTGGTGATTACCGGCGCGGTCATCTTTGGCGGCTTGGAAATCAAGAACTGAGCCCGTCTGATGCACCCGCTACTAACGCGCAACCGCCTGGGTCTTTACGTGCTGGCTTGGCTTCCGCTGGAAGCGATTCTAATCTTTCTAATGACCTCAGTCGGTGCTCTCAGCTGGCTGGAATCCTCGGTCATCGTAATTCCCCTCTGCACTCTGTACGCGTTCATCTGTCTTTCCGCCTGGTACACGGCCAAGAGCGCTCCTATCCAGCGTGAAAGCGCCCTCCGCCTCATCGTGGTGCACTCGGTGGCGGCGGCGCTCGTCAGCTACTTCTGGATGGGATTAGGCTGGGTATTGGTGGCCGCCCTTTCAAAAACATCCGCGTTCGAAGGCGTGGATCGGCGGTTTGCTCCACAAGCCCCTATTCTCTTCGGCGTCGGCTACCTGCTTTATTTGCTTTCCGTGGCGTCTCAGTACGTGATTCTCTCTTTGGAAGCCTCACGCGAGGCGGAAGCTCGTGCATTCGAGACCAGCGTCCAGGCGCGCGATGCGGAATTGAAGGCCCTGAAAGCTCAGATCAATCCGCATTTCTTGTTCAACAGCCTCAATTCTATCAGCGCTCTGACGAGCATCGATCCAGCGCGTGCGCGCGATATGTGCGTTTTGCTCGGTGACTTCTTGCGGTTGACGCTGGGCCTCGGCGAAAAGACTTCGGTTCGCTTTTCCGAGGAATTGGACTTGCTTCAAAAATACATGGCGATTGAGAAGGTCCGCTTTGGCGCGCGATTGACGATGCTTGAGGAGATTCAAGAAGACTCCAAGTCCTGCCTGCTGCCGCCCTTGCTTCTCCAGCCGCTCGTCGAGAATGCCGTCAAACATGGCATCGCCTGTCTTCCGGAGGGCGGTCAGGTGCGTCTGGCGGTGCAACGCCAGAATGGGCGTCTGTCCATTCTCGTTGAGAATTCCTGGGATCCGGACTCCCCGCCGCGCCGCTCGGGCGGCCTGGGCTTGAAAAACGTCCAAAGACGGCTGGAGGCGCGCTACGGAAAGGACGCCAGCCTTCGGGTAAACAACGAAGGCGAGCTTTTTCAGGTGAGCTTGTCCCTCCCCGCGGAAAGCGAGGAAAAAGCGTGAGCCCCGCGCGTGAGAAACGATGGAAAGCCCTCATCGTCGACGATGAGGAGCTTGCGCGCCACGTGATCCGCGAATTTCTGCAATCCCATCCTGAAATTGAAATCGCCGCCGAATGCGCGAATGGCATGGAAGCCGTGAAGGCCGTCGCGCAGCACAAACCGAATTTGATTTTCCTCGACGTGCAGATGCCCAAATTGACGGGATTCGATGTCCTCGAACTGATTGGCACCGACATTGCCGTCATCTTTGTGACCGCGTACGACCAATACGCGATGCGCGCCTTCGATGTTCACGCCGTCGACTATCTGTTGAAGCCCATCGGCCGCGAGCGCTTTGACGCTGCACTGGAACGAGCGAAAAGCCGGCTGGGTGGGAAAATGCCGCCCGCGCACGAACTCGCCGCCACGGCCCGGCCCCCGCAACAATTTCTGGAACGCCTGGTCGTGAAAGACGGCACCAAGGTTACGTTGATTCCCGTTGCCAAGCTCGACTACGCCGAAGCTCAGGACGACTACGTGGCGCTAGCCAGCCAGGGCAAGAAGCACCTCAAGCAGCAAACCATCGCCGGCCTCGAAGCTGGCCTCAACCCGGACTGCTTCGTGCGCATCCATCGCTCCTACATCGTGAACCTCGAACGCGTCGTGCGCATCGAGCCCTACGGCAAGGACAGCCGCTTGGCCATTCTCACCGATGGCACGCGCCTCCCGGTCAGCCGTGCCGGCTACGCCCGCCTCAAAGCCCTCCTCGACGAGCGAAAGTAGCCACGGCATTTTCCTTTCCCTTGACGACAAACATGCCGAGTTGGTTGAAACTTCTGGGCCGGTCGTGCGTAGCTATGGTTGAGGAGGTGTCCATGAAAACATTGCTGCGATTCGTGGTGCTGTGCCTTGCGGTGCCGGCTGGGGTGGTGTTGGCCCAGGACAAGGCAACGCAGGAGAAACCGATGGTGAGCCAGGATCCCCTGAGCACCTGGAACAAATTTGCCTATGCGCGGGTGAAGGACATGCTGCTGAAGTCGGCGGAGAAGATGCCGGAGGAAAGTTACAGTTTTAAACCCGTCGACACGGTGCGCAGCTACGGGCAGATCGTGGGACACGTGGCCGATGCGCAGTACACGTTCTGCTCGCTCGCGCTGGGGGAGAAAAATCCGGCGCCGGACATCGAGCACACGAAAACATCCAAGGCGGATCTGATTGCCGCGCTGAATACCGCGTTCGCTTACTGCGATAAGGCCTACGGCGGGATGACCGATGCCACGGCAGTGCAAACGATCAAGCTGTTTGGGAATGACGCGCCCCGGCTGAGCGCGCTGACGGTCAACAACATGCATGACCTGGAGCACTATGGGAACCTGGCCACGTATATGCGGATGAAGAACATCGTGCCGCCCAGCAGCGAGCAGCAGCAGGCTCCGCCGCAGCCAGCGAAGAAGTGACTAGTGCCTGGAATTATCTCTCGGATGGTGCAACCTTAACCCGTAGAGACTTCCGGGGTGGCTGGTGGCGCAACCTTAACCAGTAAGACCTCCGGGGTGGCCTGCCCTTTTCGTTCTTAAAAGGGTGGGCCGCTCCGGGCTTTATCAGGAGTCACGATACCCCGCCGGCGATAGCTTCCCGCCGCGCTATGTCCGTGACGATAGTGCGCGAGCCCATGTAAAGGACAAAGGCGAGCGCTATGCAGAGAACCGGAATAATCAGCATGGCTTGCTGAAGGCCAGTGGCGCGGAAAGTTTCCGTGACCGTGGCGGAACCCGCCAGCGCCGCGGCACGACGCGCCAACACGTCGCTCAACTTGCCGGTGAGCAGCGGTCCGAGGGACGCACCGCACATGTACATGGCCATAAAATAAATCGCCATCGCTGCTCCCCGCTGGTTCGGAGCCACTATATCCTGTATCGCCGAGTACACCAGCCCGTAGTACGTCGTGAGAGCAGAGTACGTTAGCGCCAGGAACGTCATCGCCACGAACAAAGAGTCCGCGGGCTGAAGAATTCCCGCGCATGCAAACGGAATGGCCACTAGAGCCATGACGGCGGCGCAAAGCAAGCGGCCGTCTTTGCGACGCTGGACGATGAAATCGCCCAGATAGCCCGCAAGAGTTCCCCCGCTCACGCCTCCGGATAGATAGACGACGCCCGTGGCGATGCCGGATTTCGCCAGCGATAGGCCGTGGACTCGGCTCAGAAACGCCGGCAAGAAAGTTCCGATGGCATACATGCTGAAATTCAGCAACGCGCCGGAGGCGATGATCCACCACAGCGTGGGGATGCGCAGCACACTCCACATCGAGCCACGCGCTAGCGGCGCGCGATGGCTCTCGCTGGCGCCGCGCTCCGGTTCGTGGAGCAACAGTAAAGCGGGAACCAGCAGCACCGCCGGCACCGCCGCAAATACCATTGCGGCTCGCCAGCCATACGCCTGTGCTATCGGGCCGCTGAAGAAAAAACCGAGTGCGCCGCCGACCGGCACGCCGAGCATGAACAGCGCGAGCACTCGAGAGCGTCGGGCCGGTGGAAACAGATCGCCGAGCCAGCTCGTCGCGGTCGGCGCGCAAGCTGCTTCGCCGACCCCAACCCCTACACGGGAAAGGAGCAGTGTCGCGTAGGTGGTGGCGAGGCCTGCGGAAGCCGTCATGGCGGTCCATATGACGACTCCCCATGCCAGGAGCTTTTTGCGGCTGGCAGAATCCGCGATGCGCCCGAGGGGCACGCCGACAATCGCATAGATCCAGATGAAGGCGCTGCCGATCAGGCCGATCTGGCTGTCGTTGAGGTGGAACTCCTTGCGCATGGGCTCGACGAGCGCGCCGGGGACGTGGCGGTCGTAGAAATTAAGGATATTGATGGCGAATAGCACCACCACGGAGAACCAGAGACTCTGCTGCTGGGATTTCTGTGACAAGGCCCGAGCATGCTAGCACAGACGGCATGAGTCGTGGTTCGGGACTGGTAGGCGGGTGGCGCAACCTTAACCCGTAGAGACTTCCGGGGTGGCCTGCCCTTTTCGTTTTTAAAAGTGTGGGCCGCTCTTCTCTTCGTCTTGCGTTTGCGAACGCCACGTGCCAGAGCGAGTGCCCCATCCTTTGCGTTTCTGTCGTATACGCGGAGGTAGATTCGGAGCCAGTCGACACGCGCCAAGCTGTAACCCGCGGTGGTGAGTAAGTTTGAAATCCATCCATCCTTGACAAGCACTTCGTGTGCAACATCGGTACGCGAGCGATTCTCGCTAGGGATGATGACACCCCTTCGTGGCCGGCGGCATCCAACTGCTCGGAGGTATCGACCATGTCAAAACTTGCAATTTGGGCTCAGGTGGAAGCGAAGCCGGGTAAGGAGCAGACGGTGGCCGAGTTTTTGAAATCGGCGCAGGCGCTGGCGGAGAAAGAACAGGGAACGCTCACGTGGTATGCGGTGAAGCTCGGGGGAGCGAAATTTGGAATTTTCGACACGTTTGCGGATGAGAAGGGGCGGGAAGCGCACTTGAACGGTGAGATCGCCAAGGCGCTGTTCGCGAAGGCCCAGGAGTTGTTTGTGAAGGAGCCGGAGGTGCATAAGATCGAGATTTTGGCGGCGAAGGCACCAGGCGGTGCGAAAGCGCACGGGGCATAACCCAGACGGAAGTCGCGCCCTGACCTTAGACGGCTGGTGGCGCAACCTTAACCCGTAGAGACCTCCGGCGTGGCCTACCCTTTTCGTTTTTAAAAGCGTGGGCCGCTCCTGGCCTCGTGTTGTGCCTGCGAAAGCGGGTGCCCCAGGCTCGGTTTGAGAGCCTGGGTTTCGGCGTTGCCTGTTCCGTTTGCGATCCCGCGCTGGCTACGCTCGCCTCAAAGCCCTCCTCGACGAGCGCAAGTAACCTCTTTCAGTAAGCAGGCAAACCGTCTTATATTTGGTCCGTGAACGCAACTGTGAACCATTTGAGCCACATGTCCGTGTATCCGGCTTTTCAGGCACTGGATTCCCCGGCCAACGCGTGCTGATCTGCCGCATGATCCCCTCCGCTTTGATTTTGAGCGTTGTCCCCTTTCGCACAGATTGTTAGACCCTCTTTTGGTTGAATTGACTTGGAATCTCAGGGCACATGAAGTTTCATCTGATGAAATGCAAGGCACTTTGGTGCCGTTCAGGATTGCTATGAGCCAAAAGAACTTTCGAGACGCACCTGCAGGCCAACGGACCAACGCAGAGGGAAAACATGTAAGCAACAAAGTACTTTTGGCAACGCCCGATAATGAATACGAGTTGATGCGTACTGACTTAACGTATATCGACCTTCCGCATCATCTCAGCCTTCATGAGCCGGCACAAAAGATCGAGTTCGTCTATTTCCCGAACCGGGGAATGGTTTCTCAAGTGGTAGTGACCAAAGATGGTCGAACCGTCGAAGTGGGAGTAGTGGGCAGCGAGGGCTACGCCGGGGCAGGATTGGCAGCGGGCTTGAGCAGAAGTTCCGTGCGTGAAATTATCCAAATCGCCGGTGATGGATTCCGAATGATGGGGAATGCGCTGGAACGCATTCTGCGGTTGGCCCCGCAGTTACAGGTGATATTGAACAGGCATACGGGGCTGCAAGGAATGCAAGTGGCACAGACCGCAGCGTGCAACCGGCTGCACGATATAGAGCAGCGTCTTTCGAGGTGGCTGCTGATGACTCAGGATAGGGTGAATCTGGGAGTACTTCCGATCACCCACGATTTCATTGCGACCATGATGGGTACCGACCGATCCACGGTGAGCTTGGCAGCGACCGTGCTACAAAAAAAGGGAGTTATAGATTACGTGCGAGGCGCAGTGAAGATTGTGAACCGCAGGAAACTCGAAAAAACCGCTTGTGAGTGCTACGGTGTCATTCAACAGTTCGAGGATGATCTCGGATTGAGATAGCAGTTCCCGCCAGTGTTGGATACCCCACAGACAGCAGCCCCTTGCTGTCAGTAATCTTCAGCCCCTTTGAATTCACTTCGGTTTTGATGTGTGTTCAAAAGCGGTGATTTAAGCAGAACCTCGCTCAAGGCAAGGAAAAGAGCGGTTTTTTTTGTCGTCGCCGCGCCGTCGAAGACCAATGCGACGCCGTCTTTCAGAAGAGCATAGCCGCACCAACTCGCGAGGTGGCCATAGAGCCGATGCGTCGCAAACTGGAATGGGTCGAGAAACCGAATTTTCAGGGCTGGGCTTGCACCGAATGCGCATGGGTGTTCAACCCTTCATGGCCGCTCGCTGGCAAATCCATTGACGAGATGAAGACGAACTTCGGACAGCAGCGCGACAAGGAGTTCGCATCTCATGTCTGTGCCGAGCACCCCAGAGCCACAAAAAACCCCGGTTAGCCAAATCAAATGAGGGCATGGCAGAGTTAGAGGATTTTGAAAGAATACCGGGTCTTGCCTTCTCAGTTTGACCGATTTATTGCAAAGAGGTGCCGCAATGCCTCCCTTCGACATTCTGAAGAAGATAGATGCCGTGAATTTCGACCGGGTGGAAGTCGTTCGAGACTCAGATCGCCGAGGCGCGAGAGCTGAAAGCTATTTGCGGAGAGCCTTAGCCAAAAGGGAGCCGTTAATGTGTATCCCGCCGTTTGCGTCGAGAGGGCCATGGTATTTGATAAAGCCAAGCTTTCTGAATTTATTCATATAAAAATTGACGTGCGCGCGTGTGGTGCCGATCATCGTTGCCAGGGTCTCTTGCGATATTCCGGCAAATCTGTGCACCTTGCGCTGAGTCGCCTTCCCTGCTAGCAAAAGAAGAGCGCGGGCCAGCCGCCTCTCACTGCACTGAGAAACTTGGTCGACGAAATCCTCCTCGAGCTGAATATTGCGCGAAAGCAGATAAGACAGGAAGCAGTAGGAGAGCGCATGGTCGGTGTGGAGCGCTCGGAGCATCTCGTTTCTTTCAATGACTTTCAGAGCCGCGGGTGCCATCGCGGTGGCGGTCCTCGTACGCATATGCTGACTTCCAAGGCACGCTTCACCAAGAAAATCGCCTGGCTCCAGAATGGCGACAATTGCCACCTTGTCAAACTTGGAGGCCACGGAGAGTTTCACGCGGCCTCTTTGAATGTACATGAGCGTCTCGGCGATATCGCCTTGAGAGAAAATAGTTTCTCCTGTTGCAAAGCTTTCTTTAAGTGTGACCACTCCGGCCAAATCGAATGAAATTGTGGGAGGGGCCTCTATGTTGGTCCTCACGGGTTGATTGGACCTCCGATTCTGCTGGGATATTGTATGGCGCGCAGATTCGGCCATCGGCGGGATTGCCATTTCCTTCTTCACACCAGCTAATATGGCCTCCCAGGGTTTTTTATCCGCGCTCTTCGTGAGCATTTCCTAATATTACATCGAAAGCGAGATTATTCTGTTCAATTTGGTACACGGGGGAAACGTGATTCTATGATCGCTTCGTGACAACCGTCGCGTAAGCGGGCATGTGGCCCTCGCAGTACAGAAACGGGGTTATGGGTTTGGGCGGATCGCCTTCCACTTGGACAATTAACGCGGGGACCGGGGAGAGACGAGGCGTTTTCTTACACGCGCTAAGCTGTAACCAGCATTTTTCTTGACAGGTTCATCCTCATTCCTGTAAAATGTTTTTGGTCAGAACTACGCCCCGGTTTCACCGGGGCTTTTTGTTTTAGCGCCGGCATCCTTGCCGGCTCTTTCCGTCAGCAATCCCAAAACTCAACTCTAAGGAGACTTTTATGTCCTCTCTCAGTGCAGTAGGCCGCTCTGCGGCCGCCCGTAAGAACGACCGCGTGTCCTTATGTTCGTTTACCTTCTCGGATGGCCGCCGTTGCCGCACTCCCCGTACCGGCAGGAATCCCCACTTCTGCTTCTACCACGCCCAAAAAGAAGCTCGCGCCCGCACCGCACAAAAACTCGGCAAAGACCTGGCCTACTTCTTCTCCGGCGACTACCTCTCCGCCTGCGATCTCAGCACTGCCCTGGCTCGCCTCATCCCCGCCGTTGTTCGCGGCGATGTAAAACCCAAAACCGCCCATACCGTCGCTTACCTCATGCAAACTCTCATGCAGGCCATCCACATCTCCCAGCACGAATACATCAACGCTTTCGGCACCGACACCTGGCGCAAAGCCATCCGCAACTCCGTCAACGATGGCTACAACTACCGCTGCCCGGCCGCCCACAAACCCGAACAATCTGAATCACCCCAACCGCAGCCCCAGCCCGTCCCGCCATCGACCCCGCCACAACCCGTCGCACCTGCTTCCACCGTCTGTCATCCTGAGCGTAGCGAAGGATCTCACCCCATCCCCGCCACCCAACCGGCCCCATCGCCGCACACTCCCATGCCCCCAACGAGCGCCGAATTCGTTCAGCAGGTCCTGGCCGGTCGGAACTTGTCCCGATCGAAGACCCCGACCCTGTCGGGGCCCGGTCGGGAGACCGGTTCCTTGCCCGCCACTCCTCATGTCCAACCAGCCCCACCCAACACCCAGCCCGCCGAAACCGTTGCGAATTGTCATTCCGAGCGCAGCGAGGAATCTGCTTTTTCCTCTTCCCCCGCCTGTCATGCTGAGCGGAGCGAAGCATCTCATCCCATCCCCGACACCCAATCCGCTGCCTTACAGCCCGCACGAACCCCCGAAGCGCCAACTCCTCAGCCCGCTTGCCCTGAGGAAGTTCGAAGGGTCAACCCACGCGAGCCAAACAGAGACGCCCCCTGGCTCCACTTCGGCGATAGCCGCCACATTCCCCCAGACACTAAGCTCCTTTAGAATCAACATTTACAAACCCGCCCGCAACTGTTGATTCTAAACCACTTACAACCACACTAAGTCCTTTATCAGCAACACTTACAAAAAACCAGGGGGGAGGGTACATTAAACCGGGAATCCGGTCTGTCCTGAAGAATGTCGCAACGAATGCTTGGCCCCTCTTCTCTATGCGCTGAGGCGCCGAACCCAGATTCGGCTGGTGGCGGGTTTGCCGAGGTGCATGGTCTTCCCGTTGGAGCGCAGGGTCATCGTTTCGTCGTACTCGCGCTTCAGCACTTCGACGGTGGTTGACGGCCGCAGGTGCAGCCCTTCGAGAAATTCCAGAAACTGCGCGTCCTTCTCGTAAACGCAAAGAATCTCGCCCGCTTCCTTCGCCCGCAAATCGGCAAGCAGCACGGCGCCCTGTTTGCGAAGCTGTGCGATGCCTCCGCGCATCGGCACGCCATGCGGGCAGCTCTTCTTGTCTCCAAATCGTTTGAGCAGAAGGGCTTCCACTTCCGGGGAAATCGCGTGTTCCAGTTGTTCCGCCTCGTCGTGAGCTTTCGCCCAAGACAGACCGATCACTTCCGTCAGCAGCATTTCAGCGAGCTGATGCCTCAGCGCGAGGTGTTCCGCCCGTCTGCGGCCCTTTTGCGTCAGATCGATTCGCCCGCTGCGCTCCACGCGCACGTGGCCGTCGCGCGTCATGCGTTTCAGGGCGGCGGTCACCGCGGGCGGAGTAACATTCAATTCCTCGGCGAGCCGCGCGCTGATGGGCATCTGGTCCTCCTGCAGCATCTCCCAGATGGCTTTCAGATAGTCTTCCTGCGATACGCTTGTTTTTTCTCGCCGCAACGCAACTCCTATTTTTCCGCTGTTTTGTGCTCTCGCTTCTCTCTCAGGCCCTGAGCCAGCTGGTCCACGCGACGTTTGATGCCCTCGAACACTCGCTGGTACGTGTCCGGCGCGGCCCCGTAAGGATCTTGCACCATCCAGTCTTCCACTTTTTCGGAATCCCCGAGCATGTCTTCCCGGGGTCTGCCCGTCATGTTGATAATGATGTCCGCGGCATCGGCGGCTTCGGGCGTGAGCGCAACGGAGGTCAGCCCGCTGGGTGAGTAGCCATTCAGTATGAGCGTTTGCCTGGTTTGCCCGGCGATGGAACCCATTGGGCTCAAACCTGCGCTGGATGGTTCGATCACATCCGCCGCATCGTAGCGGGCGATCGCTTCGGCCATCGGACTCCGGCAGGCATTTCCCACGCACACGAACAAAACTCTCGTCCGGCTCGAATGCCTGGCACCCGAATCTGACTTCTTTCCTTCTTTCACAATTAGGACTTCGCGCTGCCCGCCGCTTGATTCGCTCCCGCCGCAACGAGCCCAAGGAAATGTTCATGCACAGTGGTGTCGTCTGTCAATTCAGGATGGAACGTGGCCGCCAGGATGTGGTCGCTCTGCACCAATGCCGGCTTCCCGGCGTACTCCGCGAGAACCTTCAGGCTGGGTCCGGCCCGTTCAATGATGGGCCCGCGAATGAAAACCATCTCCAGCGGTTCTTTCTTCAATTTTGTCGGGCCGCTGACCACGTCGCTTGCAATCTGCCGCCCGTACGCATTTCGCAACACCGTCATGTCCAGAAGTTTCAAGGAGTCCTGCTTCGGATTCTGCACTTCCGTGGCCAGGAGGATAGCTCCGGCGCAGGTCCCGAAGATCGCTCCACCCTGCTTCGCGAATTTCTCGATTGCGTCCGCCAGCCCTTCTTCGCGCAGAAACTGCAACTGCGTGGTGCTCTCTCCGCCCGGCAGAATCAAGCCGTCGCAGCCATCGAAATCGGCGGGCGTACGCACCTCGACTGTTTGCACGCCCAGCCGCGCCAACATCGCCGCGTGCGCCTCAAAGTCTCCTTGAACTGCCAGAATCCCAATCTTCACTTCGCTGCTCCGAATATTCTTACCATCCTCGCGTCGAAAGCATGTCCTTCTCTTCCATCTGCCGGACATCGAGTCCGCGCATCGCTTCGCCCAGATCTTCGTGAGCTTCGAGCACGGCTTTAGGATCCTCGAAGTGTGTGGCCGCCTTCACAACCGCTTTTGCGCGCGTTTCAGGGTCACTGGACTTGAAGATGCCCGATCCAACGAACACCGCTTCCGCGCCCAGTCGCCGCACCAGCGCCGCGTCCGCCGGAGTGGCGATGCCGCCGGCCGAAAAATTTGGCACCGGCAGCTTGCCGGTCTTGGCAATTTGGCGAACCAGTTCGAGCGGCGCGCCCAGCTCTTTCGCTTCGCGCATCAACTCGTCGTCGCGCATGGTGGTCAGCTTCTTCATCTGGCTGACGATCGCGCGCATGTGCCGCACCGCTTCCACCACGTTTCCGGAACCGGCTTCGCCCTTCGTGCGAATCATCGCCGCGCCTTCCGCGATGCGCCGCAGCGCTTCTCCCAGGTTGCGCGCGCCGCAGACAAACGGCACGCGGTAATCGTGCTTCCAGATGTGATTTTCTTCGTCGGCGGGAGTCAGCACTTCGCTCTCGTCGATGAAATCCACTTCCAGCGCCTGCAGCACTTCGGCTTCCGCGAAGTGTCCGATGCGCACCTTGGCCATCACGGGAATCGTCACCGTGGCCATGATTTCGCGAATCACTTTGATGGATGCCATGCGCGCCACTCCGCCTTCTTTGCGGATGTCTGAGGGCACACGCTCCAGCGCCATCACCGCGCACGCGCCGGCCTTTTCGGCGATCTTCGCCTGCTCGGCGTTCGTGACGTCCATGATCACGCCGCCCTTGAGCATCTCCGCCAGACCGACTTTTACGCGCCACTCATTCGAGCCTTTGCTTCCGTTGCCGCTGCCATTCACCTTTTTCACGTCCATCTCGCTTCTCCTCTCGCTCCCTGGAATTCTTGGCGGTCTCTCCCCGCCAAATCTTTCTTACTTCGGCGCGATAATCACAAACCGCGCTTTGCCTCGCGCCAGCACGGTGCCGGCGGTATCGCGAATTTCACCCACCATGAAAATGTTTCTTCCCTTCTGTTCCGTCTCGCGGCCTTCGACGATAATTTCCTGCTGCACGTTCACTGGCTTCAGGTATTCGATCACCAATTCTGCCGTAACCGCTCGCACTTCCCGGAACCGGCAAACCTTCCCCATCGCTTCATCCAGCAGCACCGCGATAATTCCGCCATGCCCAAATCCCGCGCCGCCCTGGTACCGCTCGCCCAAAACAAACCGTCCAATAATTCGGCGGTTCACGTTGTCCTGTTCGAACGTCAGCTTCATTCCGCCGGGATTGTCTCCGCCGCAGCCAAAGCATTTGTTCACCGGATTCGGCGCCAGCGTAATCGTCTCGCTCAAAGTTTTCGCTCCCTCGCCCATTGTTCCTCTACTTCCTTAACCTCATTGACTTCCTCTACTTCATCTTTCAAACCAGCGCGACGCGGCTGCGTTCCGCCCTACGCACTCCGCGCTGCCGCTTGCGCATTTCAATCTTCAGCAATTCCGCGAGCGTGGCTACGCCGCGCGCAATCTGTTTTTCATCCAGGCTGGCGAACCCGAGCCGCAGCGTATTCGGCAGCGGCGCCTGCACATAGAAATACCGTCCCGGCGCAAACAGCACGCCCCGCTCTTTGACGTGAATCAACAATTCGCTGGCGTCGAATCCCGGCGGCAGCTCCAGCCACAGGCACATTCCGCCTTCCGGCCGCGTCCAGCGAGTTCCTTCGGGCATATGCTTGCGCAGCGCTTCGTCTAATGCCGCCAGGCGCGAAGTGTAGACCTTGCGCATCTTCGCGAGGTGCTTGGTGAAAAGTCCGCGCCGCAGAAATTCGGCGAGCGTGGCTTGGGCGAGTTGATCGGTGTGCAGATCGGTCGTCTGCTTCACCACGCGCAGTCGTTCAATCGCAGCCGCTGGAGCTACAATCCATCCAACTCGCAGCCCAGGAAACGCCACTTTTGCAAAGCTGTCGATGTGGATGACCAGGTTCGAACGGTCGAGCTGCTTCAGCGAGGGAATGCGTTCCTCTCGGGCGTGCAGCCGCGCGTAGATGTGATCTTCCACCACAGGAACCTGATGGCGCCCGGCTAGTTCGAGCAATTTGCGCCGCGATGCCAGCGGCATCGACGTTCCGGTCGGATTTTGGAAGTCCGGAGTGAGCAAGATGAGCTTCACGCGATTTGCTGCCAGGGTCGCTTCCAGCGCTTCCAGATCCAGTCCCAGCGGCGTTTCCGGTTCCGCGTGCGTGTTCATCGGGACGCTCAAGCACCGCGCGCGTGCTCCGTGGAAAATCGCCACCGCCCCCGGATACGTCGGATTCTCCATAATCACGGAATCGCCGGGACGGACAAACGCTTTGCTGATCAAGTCAAACGCCTGCTGGCAACCATCGGTAATCAGCAAGTTTTCATCTTTGGCAGCGATGCCATCGTGATGAAGCAGCTCGAGCAGCGCCTGTTTCAAGGGCGGATAGCCATCCGACGGACCAAGATTCAGCACTGCCGCGCCTTCGCGCCGCAGCACGGCGTTCACACAGGTCTGCAATTCCTCGATGGGAAAATATTCCTCTGCCGGGCGCGCCAACACAAAGGAGAGCACATCCTCTGGCACATTAGCTGTGAGGCGGCTAAGAATCTCTTCTCCGCGTTCGTCGGCAAAGAGCAGTTCCCAACGGATGCCGCCGTTTCCATTCAACACGGGCGGCGCGGGCGGCGTAATTTTTAGTCCATTGCCGTTTCCCTTGATAAACGTGCCGCGTCCCACGTGGCCCTGAATCAGGCCTTCGGATTCCAACTCGGCGTAAGCATTTGCTACCGTGGTGCGGTGAACGCCGAGCATGGTCGCGAGCTCACGGCTGGCCGGGATGCGGTCGCCCGGGCGCAAATCGCCTGCATGCACGAGAGCGCGCAATTGGTCGCGAAGTTGGATGTACAGCGGAACGTGGCTTTGTGGCTGGAGATGGAGTGGAAGCATTGTCTCTCACCTTCGGCCAATTCTACCAGATATTGGCCTGGTGCAAGAGCCAATTTGTCTTTCCGCAATCTGGCGGGCAGCGGCGCTAACTCCCTTCAGAAAGCTTATAAGAATGCGCCCTGTGCACTTGGGGGGAGCAGTCTCGGCTGGATTTGGATAGAGATGGCCTGGCGGATGGAAGAAAAAGCGGGAGCTGCGCTCCCGCACTCCCAAAGCCATACCGCATGGGCTGAGCTGAACTAAAAAAGTGGCAGGGAGTCCCCGCTTCCCTGCCTAGTCATCCGGCGAGACCGGATTGTGTGGCATCTGATCCGATTTCTTGGCGCCGTAGTGGTCGGCTAGGTGCTGGGCATCGAAGCTGCCCGTGAAGCTCTCCTTGATCTCTGGCAGCATCGAACTATTCCACTCGTACCACTCCCGTGCAAGCCGCTGATAAACGTCTTTTTGGCGTTCCTTCAGGTTGGCGCGCTCGAGCGGGTCTTCCACGACGTTGAACAGGAACGTGTTATCCAGGATTTTGAGAAACTTATAGTCGCCGTCGCGCGCGGCCCGCTGCGCGTTCGCCTTGTAGCGCCAGAAGAGCTTGCGGGAAACCGGTGCGGCATTTTGCGTGAGCATGGGCAACAGGTTCATCCCATCAAGAGGGTAGGCCGGGTCGGGCACAGCCCCTGCGGCCGCCAGCAGCGTCGGCATCCAGTCCATACTGATGGCAACCTGCTCGGTTGTCCGGCCTCGGGGAATACGTACCGGCCAGGAAATAATTGCTGGAATACGCAAACCCCCTTCCAGCAATTCGGTCTTTTTCCCCGTGAAGGGCCAGGTGTCGGAGAAGCGCTCGCCGCCATTGTCGCTGGAAAAAATAATTATCGTATTCTCTGTCAATCCATGCGCGTTCAACGCTTGCAGCACGCGCCCAATCTGCCTGTCCATTTCCTCGATCATTCGCTGGTAGGTTTTCTGCGAACCGCCGTCGAAATCAGCAAGGCTACCAAGGCTACCGCCCGCTTGCCGCAGGCGCTCCGACTCCGCCTCGTCTCCGGGAGCCTCCCAAGGCCAGTGCGGAGCGTTGAAGTGCAGGCTGACCAGGAACGGTTGGCCGGATTTTGAATACTTGTTCACCACTTCGACCGCACGATCGCCAAGCAAACCGGTCAGGTAGCCCGCTTGATGGACGGGAACGTCCTCATCCCAGAGATCTTCGTTGTTCCGTCCGTACGCGTGCGAGAAATAGTCCACCGCACCGCCGCGAAATCCGTAAAAATGATCGTAGCCACTCTTCAGAGGGCCAAACTTCGGCAGAACGCCCAAATGCCATTTGCCGACAAGTGTCGAGCTGTAACCGGCTTTCTTCAACAGCGAGGGCAAGGTCGGATGTTCCGGAGGAAGTCCGACATCGGGGTTGCCTGCCAGCGGCTCTTCCAGTCCAATCCGCAGCCGATACTGGTAACGGCCGGTGATCAGCGCTGTGCGCGTGGCCGAACAGACGGCCGAATTCGCGTAAGCCTGCAGAAAACGCAATCCTTGCGCGGCGATGTGGTCGATATTCGGAGTGCTAAAATCTGGCCGCCCATAGCAGGACACGTCGGCGTAGCCAAGATCGTCAGCAAGGATGAAGACGATGTTGGGAGGCTTTGCCGTCGGTTGCGCTCCTCCGATACCGGCGCGCACAGCTAACCCGATCATCCCGGCTGCCGCCCCGCACAGAAGTTCACGTCGCGTAACAGGTTGTTTCCGAGCGCATGCCATAGGACCCTCCCTTACATTGGCGTAATCTCATTTCCGCCGCCCTTACGGGTGGCCCAGCACCAAACGGTCGACGCGGCGGCTCACGTCGCGGAGGTAGGACTCGTCGCCGGCCTTTAGTTCGGTGATGGCGCTTCCGGCGTAGCCAATTTCGCGAAAGGCTTCTCGCACGGCCTCCCAATCCACGTCGCCGTCGCCGAGGTTCACCCATTCGTAGCCGTCTTCCTTGCGCTTGAAGTCTTTCAGGTGGACCTTGACGATGCTCTTCCCCAACGTACGGATCCAGTCCTGCGGATAGCCGTAAAGCAAAACGTTGCCAACGTCGAACCACGCTTGAATCCAAGGGCTCTTGAATTCCTTGATATACGCGGCCATCTCGAGGGGACTTAGCAGAAACTTGTTCCAGACCTCTTCGATGGCGATGACAATTTTCAGTTCTTCCGCGAGAGGCAGGAGCTTGCGGATCTCCTTCTGCGAACGGCTCCACGCCTCGCGGTACGAGGTCTGCGGATTCAAGACTGCAGGCACGAGCAGCACCGCGTCTGATCCCCAGAGCTTGGCGTTGTGCAGAGAGGTGCGCATGCCCGCCAGGCTCTTTTCCACCACGGCTGCATCGCTCGACGAGAGCGGATACTTCCAGTGATCCATGTTCATAACGGAATCGATGCGCACGTTCGCGGCGGCGGCGGCTTTCTTGATTTCCTCGGCCTCGCGCTGGTCCGGCGTTGTGAGTGCTTGGATCACGTCGAAGCCAACGTCGCGCGCCATTTTCATGCGGTCGGCATAGCTCAGCTTGGCGGGCAGCATATCGAGCAGAACGCCTTTCTTGATCGGCAGAGGTGCTGAAGGCGGCATCCTGAGCGTGCTGCGCGACGCGGGCGAGGCTGCAAGAACTTCACCAAAGCCGCACGCGGTGAGTCCCGCAGAGCAAGCCGTCGTCACCGTTGATTTCAGAAATTCACGACGCGATGGAGTGTGCATACCTACCTCGGAAGATGATTTGAAAGCCTGTGATTCTCAGTGGACCTTTTTTCAGAAGGAACCAGTTCTAAAGCCGGCTCATACAATATGGAAACACGAAATCGCGACGTTACCGCAATTTGTTCAAGTCAATCTTGGGATCCCATGTCTCGCGGGACTTCAGCGTCTCTTCCCATGACACTTCGCGTCCCGTATACGCGGCCGTGCGGGCCATCATGCACGAAAGCGCGGATTCGGCGCCTTTGTCCGCTTGATTGTGGAAATTACCGCTGGTGATGCTTTCGACGAACGCTTTCTTTTTTTCACGGTCGGCAAACTCCAGGTTTGAAGTGGTGAACTTCCCTGTCGCGGAAAACGCCGCCTGTCCCGCATCTTTCGCCGGAGAACTCTCAAACTGCCAGGGCTCGTCTCCCCAAATTCCCAGGGGTCCGGTATAAGGAGACTGCGAAGTTCCTTTCGTACCGAAGAATCGCTCCGTGACTTCCCACCAGCCCTTGGAAAACTGGGTCGAGCTGAAGGTAACGTCAACGCTATCGGGATAGTGGAACAGGACGTTGTAGTTTCCGTAGACGTCGCCGTCGGCTGGACGCCCCGCGCGCCCGCCGCTGGCCGAAACTTTTAGCGGATGCGCCTTTAACACCCAGTTGCAAATGTCGATGACGTGAATGTTCTGCTCGACGATGATGTCGCCGGAGAGAGAGCGGTCATACACCCAATTGCGCAAGCGGCGCTCGACAGGAGTGGCGTCCGGCCAAGCCGGCCGGTCGAGATAGCTTGCGAAATAGTGCGATTCGCCACAAACGATTTTGCCCAGCGCCCCGCCATGAATCCGCTTTACCAATTCGCCGAACGGAGGGCAGTCACGAATCTGGAAGCCGACGTCAAGGCTCAGCTTCCCTTCGGCGCGCTTCCCGATTTCCATCACTTTCATTGCACCGGGCACATCCACGGCTACGGGCTTTTCGAGATACACATGTTTGCCCGCGGCGACCACGGCCTCCAAATGCCGCGGGTGATAATATGGCGGCGTGGCGACGACGATGGCGTCCACTTCCTTCGAAGCGGCAATCTGCTGGAAGGCGTTTGGTCCTACGAAAAGTTGAGAGGCATCCAGCGCGGCGTAGCCTTTGGCCTGTTGGATTTTGTTGAAATTATCCCGCGCCTTGTCCAACTGGTCC
>Ga0207126_1012_pt1 | contig 36987 bp, 31 predicted proteins | sample Alteio_BWMinHeat_20_FD_153586 | JGI IMG/M metagenome (GOLD analysis project Ga0207126, IMG submission 153586) | Enriched cells from forest soil in Barre Woods Harvard Forest LTER site, Petersham, Massachusetts, United States -... | ecosystem: Environmental > Terrestrial > Soil > Temperate forest >...
GGACCTTAGAAAGGGCCTTTTAAGATCGAAAGATATATAGCCCAGTCCCCCCCCTAGCTGCACCTATTTACACATAACAGAGGATGACATCTGTTATATGGAAGGGCAACGCCCTGGGTTATCTGTATTCAAGTACGCTGTTTTGAATTCTGCAAACAGGCGCGTTCTTCAGCTGGCAATTCTTATGTATGTAAGATATATAAGAGTGAGGTGCCTAGCAGCAATACAAACAGTGTGTCCGGTGAATACCGTGCATACTGCACTAACATTACTCCGGAAAGTCAAATCGTGCGAAGTGTTTTTACAGCAGTTGCGCCGAATACTCAGTCAGTAAGCCAATCCACCACGCAAAGCTCGAGCTAAAATCACTCTTGATTGTTTGGTAAGTTCCCAATATTGTTACTTTTCAGGCAACAATATTGGGGATGTCTTTTCACCGGGGGCGTTGGTCGTCCTTCAGGTTCCCTTTCTCCTCCTTAATAATTTCTTAATTGTGTAAATAAATATTGAAAATAAAATTTAAATTTACTACCATGAGAGTAGGAAATAAGGTGTAAGGAAATTTAAAAAAATAATAAAAATATTTTGAGTAGGTGGAATATGACGATTGATGATTCTGTGCAGATTAATGCTTATATGACACTAAAACAAGCTAAAAATTTGTATTCCATTCAGAGAGACGGTTGCAGCATAACAACGGACGAGATATTACCTATAGTTCGTTCTATTATTGGTGCCTCAGATCCTCGTTTTGAAGAAATCGCAGCAAGAGCAGTTAGGGTGCTGAATAATTCTTCTTCGAGTAGCGGCGGCCCTACGCGACGAGAGGATTGGGTCAGTTTTGCCAATCTTATTGTGCAGCAGGTTCGTGAGGCAGCTGGCCAGTCGTCATCGCCGCTATCGCCACCTTCGAGCGTTTCACCATCTAGTGGAAACCTAGAACGTCCTGTGAATACAGCTGCAGAGCAGCCGCCAAATGCAGCTGCAGAGCAGCCGCCAAATGCAGCTGCAGAGCAGCCGCCAAATGCAGCTGTAGCGCTGCTGCAAGACGCTGACAGGGCAGGTAACCTTGTTCTTGTAGGAAATATAATTATTCAGCAAAACACCTTGCAGTATTCTGATGTAGCACAAACCCTGAATTCTCTGCCTGAACCACGTAGAAGAGATCTTGCTGCTTTTTTAGCACGAACAGCTTCTAATCCCAATGATCTAAGACTCGCTACGTTTATTAATGGATTGCACCCAAAGAAAGCAGTGGTGCAGCAGTTAAGGGCTGTTTCAAGTATGGTTATGAAACCCCTGAACTATGTCGCTTCTTGCGTAGTGTCAGTATTCAATATGTGTCGCATATCCCGAAGGTAAACTGTTTGTGAATTGCATGTAATAATTTTTACATAATATTAGAATAGTAATAATTTTTATAATAAAAATAATAGGTTAATATGATTAATAATATAAATAATGTTAATTTTAATTCAGAACAAGAAATACATGCGCTTATACAAAGAGCGCGAAGTGAGTCCCTGCCTAAAGACACTATCCTCACTATTCTTAATAATACCATCCGTATGGAGAATCCGGTCTATGACCGACCTTTTTTGGATAGCAGTGTAACAGAGTTGAATCAGATTGCGGATGAGATAACAAATGCTTCTGTATCAGAGGCGCAATTACAATCACATCTTGGAGGGCTTGGAAATCGTATAAAAGCCATTGTAGAAAGGGAAAGAATACGAAGTGCACCGCTGACATCTTTGCAATTGCAAGAGGTGGCAAGACAAGGCTTACCAGAAAATGTTCGTGCCCTCAGAGCTATGTCGTTGCTTGGTGGTAGACCATTACAGGAGACTGAAATTCCATGGTCTGCTATTGCACCCAATCAATCGCATGCAACACGTCGAGAAATACTCAATTTACTTGCTGAGCTTGGTGCTAACGTGCAGGAAGCTCGACAGGCAAGTATAGATGCCAACCAACCTATAGCACGCTTGAGAGCTGCTATAGCAGAATTTGCTAAAGGACCATTCGGTTCTAGTACAGCGCTACCTCACAGTTACAAAGGACGGTAATTGGGCGCTTGATGCATATACCGTCTTTTAAAGCCAGTGTGGAACAACAATGCAGAAACGCTCTTGCAACGGCAGATGCCGCTGCAAAAAAGTTTATACAGCAGATGGCGGCTGCGTGTAAAGGGATGCTGTCGCCAACGTTAGATAATCAAATACAAGAATTTCTTATAAATTAAAATTATCCATCAGAATTATTGATTGTTCCCCTAGTCTTCATGCCGCAAAGCGGCATTGAAGACTAGGGGAACAATCAATAAATTCCGAATTTTTACTGTAATATATGTATTCATTATTAAAAATAATTTAATAAAAACTTAATAAATATCTGACATATAATTCTATTTTTGATATAATTGTTGAAAAATATAGTTGTAATATGTCCATTAATCAAAATACATCATCATCGACATCTTTGACGCCTAAGCTACTTTCCCAGCCGCAAACAACCAGAATTGCGATGGAAAGCGAAAGATCCCTTAAGTCTAGAGCGAGGCAAAGACGTATAGAGCAGATGACACCTGCTGTACTGAGCGATGCAGCAAGGCGAGGGGCAGCAGAGGATGTTCGTGCTCTCAGAGCTATGTCGCTGCGTGGAGGTAGACCCCTACAGGGAACTGAAATTCCATGGTCTGCTATTGCACCCAGTCAATCGCACGCAACACGTCGAGAAATACTCAATTTGCAAGCTGCGCTCGGCGCTAATGTGCTGCGGGCGAGACTAATAAGTCTCGATACAGTAGCACGTGTGAGAGAAGACATAACAGGGCTTGCAGAAACCATAGTATCTAATGATGAAGTGAAAATTGCACGCCTTCAAGCGACGCTGCGCGAGCACATAGCACAAGGGGGGAGTATCGCCGAGATATGTGCCGCGATACCGCCTGAGAGTTGTACGCAGTTTGAGGCTATTTTGCCACACGATTTGTGTGTATGGTACAACCTGGGATTGGTATTTTACGGAAATGATACGCAAAGCAAAGATGCGATGGAATACCTTGCATCAGATTGGGATCACGAACCATTTATTTGCTCATGGCAACCATCTGAGGCATTTGCTAGAGAACTCACTACTTGGATTAGCGATAGAGCTGCAAAAGAAAAATTGATGAAATTACCATTGCTTCATTATTTTGAAGCTTTGATGGCACCAATATTACTTAAAATAGCTAAGCAAGTGAAATCTGGGACAAATCCTGCATCTCAATATTTAAATTTTTTAAATATGTTCACTCCTTTATGTGCATCTACATACCTTCAAATACCTTCCATGGAACATGTTAACGACCCCGTTACTCTCTTACATCCTTATTTAGGACCTCGTTCTGAATTCTATATAAAACAGGCTGGACGCTTTATAGTACATTTCGAAATGTTGGCAAATGCAATTACAGCAAATATTGCATCATTAGATGACCCAATCATCACTTCTTACATCAGAAACTTAGGATGTGATCTAGAAGATCGTGAGCACCCTTTAGGACGATTCTATGCAACGATACTTCCCGAGCACCGTGATCTGTTCGAACATGTCTTGAATAAGCTGAAATTGGAAACACCGATAGAGCGTCATAAGATTCAGATACAGCTTCACCAATTATTTTTTTCACCCAATATGCACACACGGAGAGAAATAGCCGCTTCTCTTTCTCCCAACTGGGCAATGCATATACCTCGTGAGGACTATATGGATTTGATGACATACTGGATTGATGATCCAACACAACGACAAAAATTCGTCAACTTTTTGGCATTCCAACCGTGTAAAGATATTACAAGAAAAATGTTGTGTTACATAGAAGCTATTGGTGAGGGAAAATGGCTAGATCTCCTAAAGAAATTCGCCCCCTTATGTAGACCTGTTTTTATAGAGGCTATGCAGCGTGGTAGTGATGATGACAAGATCCTTCTCACTGCTATGGTGCCTTATTTATGCGATCTACCGTCATCACAACAAGCAATTCCTTGGAGCAGCATTGCACCCAACCAAACACCTCAAAAACGTAAAGAAATACTAGAGCTACTCCAGAGGATGCCATGCCTCGGAAATGTGACAGGAGCAAAAAATACGCTACAGCGAATGGAAAATCGCTTAAAACAGCAGCTTCAGGAGTATCCTTTGCCGTTCAATCTCGAATCGCTCGTAAATAATATCATGGAGGTTACTACAGAGAGCTGTGCACAAATAATAGCGAGAATGGTAAGTAGCAATCGTGACCGGCTTGCTGCTACCTTGCAAGATCGATTACATGGTACACTTAGAAAAGAGCATTACACGAAGATTTTAGATTTTATTATTGAATTAGACACGCAGTCTATTGCACATGCTATGCGCACTTTGAAAAGTCACCACAGTATGGATATAGTAGCCTTTGGGCGACGTGCAGACAGGCTTGCCGTATTGGCGCGAGAGAGACAGGAGTCTCTCCCACATATTACGCCTATGTTCATAAGTGATTGTCTTAAAAATGCTACTCCACAGTTGCAAAGATCGATTCTTACGCGCTTGATGCGCATACCGCCCTTCAAAGCCAGCATGGGACAACAATGCAGAAAAGCTCTTGAAACGGCAGATGCTGCTGCAAACGAGTTTATACAGCATATGATGGTTGCCTGTGCGGGTATGCTGTCAACAACGTTAGAGAATGAAATACAAGCATTTTTTGTAAATCAAAGGTATCCATTGTCTGATGATCACTACCAGCGTGTATATATTGAAATAGATATTCCGCCTCTTGACTTATCAATAAATGAGAATCGGGAATTTGAGTATAGTATTAAGAATATGTTTACAGAGGTCTTCACTGCTATGCGAGAGAGTGATCCTTTGTTAGATCTGACTGCTTTTGAAAACAGTCTAGATACATTCATCGGGTACTGTGTTCAGTTGACACCGCGCTTGGCAACACCTCGTATGGATCAACCAGAGGCACTTCGTGCATTTTACAGTGATATCAAACGATCTATTATACATGTTATTGCACATATACGAAGAGCAGAACGAGAAGGGACTATGTCGGCAGAGGAAATAAAAAGGAAAAAAATGCATATATTATCTGAGCTAAAAAGTGTGGCTCAGGTGTGTGGAACGGGACAAATAGCTGTAGCAGAAGATCTTTATCAAGAGATTGTGGTGGGGCGGGCAGTCACTTTAGAGACAGCGATTTTTAAATGCCTCAATGGTATGCGATGGGCAGATTCACTTATTGCGGTTCGTTCGAATGATGTGCATGAATATTCAGCATTTATGCATAGGGTGGGCACGCAGCTTGCAATTCCTGGCGCACGGGTGTTTCAAAGGTACCGTGATCCCTTTATAACGCAAACACGTATCCATGCGGAAACCGATGCCACCCTGCGCCGAAGATTCGAAATTTTATATACCCCTTCAAATATTATCGATGCTGTTGCAGAAGAGATTGGTCCACGAGGGACGCAAGCGACTCGTAATCTCTTGCTGGAATGGTGTTACGACCACATCCCTGATAATTGGGGAGCAAGTCGACAAGCATCTGATTGGGGTCTCTTGTTCGACGATATTCAAGACTATGACAGAGCAAAAGCAGAAATTGAAGCGCTGGATCTGCATACAGAAGCTGCAGCAGCAGCATGTCTTGCCCGTCATAATATTCTCATTGGGCGCACCAGTACCATGTTTCTCGATGGCAGTGTGATGGGTCATCCCATGGCGGCCAGGCAAGCGCTTGCTGTATACGAAAGAGAAGTGCGCAGAGCAGCATACATGGCTCGAGAAGTATACGAAGCTTATCCTGCTACAACTGTGAAAAAAATATATGTTAAAAAAATACTTGTGCAGACGGGGATACTTGAGCAAGCATCGTTGTTATAGAATAGTAATTCGGAATTATTGATTGTTCCCCAGGTTTCAGATGCCGCTTACGCGGACACTGAAATCTGGGTAGTCCGTGCCCGAGCCCGCATATGCATCAGGCTAAGGATTTTGCATGACAAACGTTATAGCGAATACAAGCCATGGTTGTTTTTTTTTACAGGGAGGGCCACAGGAGAATAGCTGCAGAGAGAGCTTGTCAGAGGCGTTAGAGGTGCTGGATGCATTTTTTCCGCTGAAAGCGGAATAGTCCAAGTATATAAAAATCAGATGGCAAATGCATTTGCCATCTGATTTTTATATACTTGGACTACAGCGAGCATACGCTCGCTGAAAATGCATCTCGGCGCTATTCTTATAGGCCAACACTTCTCTCTAATCTCTTTGCCCAGACCGTAATCACCAATGCCTCTAAGCCCCCCATACGCCTCTGACAAGCTCTCTCTGTAAGCTCTCTCCTGCAGCTCTCCCTGTTAAAAAAATGTGCCAAAGCCTGTGAGAGCCATGGTCATAGTCTTAGCCTGATGCGTATGCCGAGCCCGAGCCCGTGCCCGTGCCCGAATCACCCCAGTCGAAGCACTCGCGAAGCGATGCGAGACTGGGGGAACAATCAATAATTCCGATTATGCTATAATATTACGTCATGTACAATTTTCCTTAACGCAAAATTGCACATGGCAGTGAATAAATGTCTATACCTATCGAACAGAAAGCCTTTGCTTTTTTTAAAAAATATATTACATTCCAGCAGCCAGTGCTTCTGGGGTTATCTGGGGGGCCAGATTCAATGTGCCTCTTGCATCTTCTGCTTGCCTGGCAGAAGCTTGAGGCTCCCCAGCTTTTGCTCCATCTTGTGCATATCGATCATGGATGGCGCTTAGAGAGCGCTCATGAATGTGAGAGTCTGGCAGCGATCAGTGCATCCCTTGGACTACCCTTCCATACTATGCGATGTACTCCAGAGGCCTATCAGGGCAACTTAGAAGCCGAGGCGCGCGAGGATCGACTTGCCTTTTTTCGTACGATCATGAGGCAAGTAAAGGCGCAAGGCATCCTACTGGCACATCAGCTTGATGATCAAGCAGAGACGGTGTTAAAGCGGTTTCTCGAAGGCACAAGCCTTATGTACCTCTCGGGGATGCACCCTGTGCATGATATGGATGGCCTTATCCTGCTTAGACCGCTTCTTGATGTACCCAAAGCAGATATTCTTGGCTGGCTTCATGAGCATGGTATTTCTTATTTTAATGATGTAACCAATACAGATAGTCGTTTTTTGCGTGGCAGGATGCGTACAGATATTTTTCCCTATCTTACCAAAACGTTTGGGAAAGAGTGTCAAAAAAATATCGCACGAATTGCTCAGGAAGCACAAGAGGTTCGTAAGTTTTTTGATGATCGCATGGCTGGGTATTTACAAAATCCCATCAGAGGTCCATTTGGCATCTGTTTTGATATGAGTCAAGAGGTGCTTACAAGTGTAGAGGCGACGCAGTTTTTTCGAAAAATGGGGGAGCTTTTTGCTTATCCTTGGAGCCAGGATGGGCTACACACTGCTATAGAGCTTTTTATGCGAGGGGCTGCCAATAAATGGATCAACAAAGTGCTCTATCTGGATCGCAGGCGCGTTTTTTTATTTAATAGCGAAGATATTCTTTTACCAACTGCCCCACAAAAGCTGACACTTGGCATTTCCTCATTTGGACCATGGCAGATAATAGTGCGCGAGCGCTCTGAGCAGATTCTTCCTACCCATAAAAACCACTGGCAAGATATGTGGAGAGGGTATTGTAGTACAATTATTACTCATGGAGAATATGTACTTATGATGCCATCTTCCAAAATGCGTTATCAAAATACTGGAAAAATAGTTGATAAACTGCTAAATGAAAGAAAGGTTCCTCGTAAACTGGCAACGCTCTGCCCTGTTATTCATGGGGAAACTGGTATCGTGGCTGACTTTTTATTAGGTAATAAGAATAAGCACACGCTGCCTGTATGGGAAGTGACAGTAACTTTCCCATTTTAAAGATTAGTCCGAGCGTGGTATAGTAATAAACACGTGTCATGTGCAATTTTTTGTAGAGGTGCTTGCAAAATTCGCTTTGGAGACAAAATTCGATGATTTTGACATTGGGCAAAACTCGAGCAAGTCGACATACTCTCTCGAGTAGGCGACTTGCGAAGAGTTTTGATCCAATGGCAAAAGCGCGAATTTTGGCCCAAATCGGAATTTTGCAAGTACCTCGTAAGAAAATATTGTACATGACATAGAAATTGCATATGGCATAGACTATGAAAAACGAAAAAAAGAAGAATAACGACAACCCAAAAACCGATTCTCAGAATAATGGACGGTCGGGTTCGGGGTCAGGGCAGAAAAACACAGACCCTAAAAAAAGCGGCTCTAATTCAGTGATGCTTTTGGTCATGGGGATTATCCTTTCGCTTTTTTTATTACAGAATTTTTTAGAAACGAAGGTTGCTCGGGTCTCTTTTAGCTATCAGCTTGAACCGTTAGTGAACCTTGATCTTGTGCAACCAGATGAGTCGCGAAAGACTGCCTCCACCAATAATCTTGTAACCTTTTCTGGCAAATTTCGCGAAAGTCGCACCGCCGACGGCAAAGCGCGCTATAAGTATTTAGAACTCCTCGATGATAGTCATGAACTGCAAAATCAAAAGGATCAGACGCAGCACGAACTCGACACTCTGAAAAGGCGAGTAATGCAAGCAGCAAACCTTTATCTGCAAATTACAGGACAGCCTGTTACGCCGCCCGGTTTTGTTGTTTTTGATGAAAGTTCTGATACTCCCGAGCGCAAAAATGATATTATTATTACAAAAGCACCTGAAAAGGCCTTTGCATCTTTAAAAGATGTCCAAGCCCTCGTTAAGAAGCTTATTCAAGAGCCCGAAAAAAGCTCTACATCCTATCTTACACAAATAAAACAGGCATTTAATGACTGTCAGCTGCTGCTTGTTAACTTACGCTCAGGCATCTTAGGCATAGGCAGTGAAACGATGAAGACAGCGCTGAGAGCCCAAGATACTGCTTTTGGCCAAGTATATGCTGAGCCTGCCACGTGGAGCCAAAATCTTAACATCTTACAAGCAACTCTTGCCGAGATTGAAAATAGTACTGCAAAGCTTGGTGTTGTTGAGGATCATGTACGCCTAAGAGAGCTTCGATCGGTGCGCGGCTATGGCGAGACGCTGAGTCGTTATAATCAACTTATCCAAAAAATCGACGATAATAAAACGCAGCTCGAAACGGCACGACAAGCTGTTACTCAAGTTATTTGGTTTTTCAACAATCAGGAGCTAACAACTCGATCATTAGAAAAGCAAGATCCTGAGATTTTCCATCAGTGGTTTATGACGGAAAAGGATGAATGGACTTCTTTTGACGCAAATCGTGGGGCTATTTTTAAAGCGCCGGACCAGCCATTGAATAAAGTACTCGAGCGCACATTTAAGAGTGAAGAGCTTGCTCCTAACTATTATGGGGTATTTTTAAGTGTTGTGCCTGTCTTCCTCATTTTGCTGGCTCTTTATTTTCTTTTTTCCAAGCAGATGCGAGGGCTTGGGACATCGGCAATGGATTTTGGCAAATCACCTGCAAAACTCTATCCAAAGGGGTCGGCAAAGGTCACCTTTAAAGATGTTGCTGGTATCGATGAATCCCTTGAAGAGCTGCAAGAGGTGGTAGAGTTTTTAAAAAGCCCGCAAAAATTTACAGCGCTCGGTGGCAGAATCCCTAAGGGTGTGCTCTGTATTGGACCACCAGGAACGGGTAAGACCTTAGTTGCCAAAGCGGTGGCTGGGGAAGCGGATTGTCCTTTCTTTTCTATTTCGGGCTCTGACTTTGTAGAGATGTTTGTGGGTGTGGGCGCAAGCCGTATCCGAAAAATGTTTGAAGAGGCAAAGAAGAATGCGCCTTGCATCATTTTCATGGATGAGATTGATGCCGTAGGGCGGCATCGTGGGGCAGGTTTTGGTGGTGGCCATGATGAGCGCGAGCAGACACTCAACCAGCTGCTTGTGGAAATGGATGGCTTTGATACGAATGAGGGAATTATCATTATTGCGGCTACTAACCGTCCAGATGTGCTTGATAAGGCACTTCTTCGTCCTGGTCGCTTTGATAGGCAAGTATTTATTCCACTTCCTGACATTAAAGGGCGCTATGAAATTTTAAAAGTGCATGCACGTAAGATTAAGCTTGATGACTCTGTGGATTTAATGATCCTTGCACGAAGTACTCCAGGCTGTTCTGGTGCGGATTTGAGTAATCTTTTAAATGAGGCAGCCCTCTTAGCAGCGCGAAAGGGACGCTCCTGTGTGACGGATCAGGATATTGTTGAGGCACGAGATAAAGTGCTCTATGGTAAAGAGCGACGCAATATGGAGCTGGACGCACAAGAAAAGAAAACGACAGCATATCACGAGTCGGGTCATACTGTTGTAGGCGCTACTGTTAAGCATGGTGAGCCTCTTGACAAGGTGACGATTATTCCTCGAGGATTTTCTCTTGGTTCGACGATGTTTTTACCGAAGAAGAATCGTGTAAGTTATTGGAAGAGCGAGCTTCTCGATCAGCTTGCAGTGCTCATGGGTGGACGTGCTGCTGAAGAAGTCTTTGTGCATGATATTTCAAGTGGTGCCAAGCAAGATATTGAGCGGGCAACGCAGCTTGCACGCAATATGGTCTGTGAGTGGGGCATGAGCGAGGCTGTTGGTACGGTGACGTATGATGAGCGTACGGAATCGGGGCAGTACCTTGGCGGGGCAGGCTATCGCGAAAAACGCTATTCGGAAAAGACGGCACAAGAGATTGACAATGAGGTGAGAAGGCTTCTTGATGAGGCGTATTCGCGTGCTTTGACTATTGTGCGTGAATATAAAGAGATCGTAGAGCTGATGACGGAGATGTTGCTCGAATTTGAAACCCTTGATGCTGAAGATATCCAAAAAATGATGAAACATGAGTGGAATACTGAGGAGAAGCGAAAACGTCTTGTGAGTGCAACTGAAAAGGGTAAGTCGCAGCAGGATACGCAGAAGCCAGATGCTCCTCCGGCAAATGCGGGGGTGAATACGAATACGAACACACTACTGCCCCTTGCAAGCTCAGGGCAGTAGACAAAGATGCCATATGCGAATTTTCCTACGGAAAATTGCATATGGCAGATTATGTTTCTAGTTGAAACGTTTGTTATGCTAATATTCCTTAGCCTGATGCGTATGCGGCAGCGGTGGAATTCATTAGGGATCGTTAAGGAATAAATCGTACTTTTCAGAGGGTGTTAGAGTGAATTAAATTCTGCGCCGATCTTGCGCAGGAGATATTACAAGGCAATATCTTCAAGCAAGGAGGCGCAGAGGGTAATTTGCTATAATCCCCTCTCAAATGTACGAGTTATTTCTTAACGATCCCTTAGCCCCGCGTGGAGCGCATACGCATCAGGCTAAGGCTGGAGTGGTGTCAACTTAAAGAAACTTGTAACCAATCAGAACCGAGCCACGGTAGTGGCGAAATGCGGCTCTAGCCCCGCGTGCAGTGAAGGCCGCGCGCGGCGCGCGCGGGCCGAGCGGAACGTGGGGTTAGGGAAACGGGTAAAAAAACAGAGCTGCGGTAGCAGCGAAACACGCTGAGGGAAATTATGATAAAAAAATTGTGTACAAGCATACTCATAACTGGTTTTTGCTGCCTGTTTCTTGGAAGCTGTGCTCTCAAGGCACCTGCCCGAACACCACCGGAAAAGCGGCCTCTTAAAATTGAGGACCAGGAAGATCAAACTGATGTCTATGCTATTCCATTAGATAATAGCGAAGAAGAAGACAGAGAAGAGATGAAAGAGATGCGCGAGCTTCAGGCGCAGCACAAAACAGCTTCCTAAGCTAAAAGACTTTTTTTAAGGTCCGAAGGACCGAAATATGTATAACCCAGGGCAACGCCCTGGGTTAGGCGACCATCCCCACAAGGTCGCCTGAAGGGCGACAATTGCAACAGCTCAGTTCCACCGCTGCATCGCAGCACCTATCTACAAATAACAGGGGATCGCATCTGTTACATGGAAGGGCAACGCCCTGGGTTAGGCGACCATCCCCTTGTACAATTCTAACAGCCAATAAGTCACACATCGCGTTAGATGTATTGGCACTATGTGCGCTATTTTCGCCATGTGCACTTTTCCGTCAGGAAAAGTCGCACATGGCGTAAGATTATATCGTTTATCTGGGCTGCTCAAGCACGAATCTGAGATCTCGGACAATATTCTGTGCTTCTTGCATATGTGATGTAATAGAACGAGATGCTGCTTGGCTAGCATTAGTTGCTGAACGGACACCTTGAGAACTGCCTGCCTTGGCCGCTCTTCTTGCATTTTGCTCTTGTGTTTCTATATTTCGAAGAGAATTTGGTGCTTCTCGTCTTATACGAGTTATTGTGTTCATGGCTTCTTGCGCTGCTCCATATGCATTAGAGGTACGAGGAAATCGCCGCATGATTGTATTGGCAAGCGTAGTAGCTTCATTACACGAAGCTTGTATAGTGTTTACTTCTGTTCGTGCAGTGTTACGATTATCGTGATGAGTTCGTATTTGGTCAAGTACTGTCCATCCAGCCTCTACTCTTGCGAGTTGTGCTTGAGCTTGCTCTGCGAGTGCTTGTGCTTCACGAAAGGCTTGGCGGGCTTGAGGATATTTATTTTCCCTTACGAGTTTTAAAGCCTTTTCTTGAGCCTGTGCAGCTTGTTCGTAGAATGGCTGTACGTTAGGAAAGGCCGCACCTGCAGGGTCTGTTACAGTTGGGCACTCTATGTTAAAAGTGTCACACATTCGTACCATACCTTGATATTTGATGCGTGCAAGAGCTGAGGCATTTTGTGCATTTTGCACGTGATTTTGCGTTGCTGTAGTAAGATTATGCATTTCTTGTTCTTCTGCGAGATCGGCAGCAACAACGCCTTCTAACTCGGCCCTGTTTATACCACGTTGGTTTTGGGGAACGGGAGTTCTTGAAGGTTGTGCAGATGTGGCTGGGATAAAGCGAAACTGTGGTTGTGGTTGTATAGCAGGGATAAAGCGATATTGTTGGGGTGGAGCGCTGGACATAGCTTGAGCTTGCGGCGTAAGAGGTCCTGGTTCGAATTCACCTTCTGCATCAAAGGCAGCGGCAATAGCATTATCCAATGCCCGACTAAGAGTCGCTGCTTGTTGGAATGCAGGAGAAGTACAGGCATAGTGTGGCCCAATATGAGTATTGTTAGTAATTGAGCGATGGCCTGGCATATGTCCCTGACGTTGTTGCACGTTAGACAATCCTGATGTATCACCTATACCTTGTGTTCTTCCTATTCCCTGCGTTGCCATAATATATCTCCTCTATTAATGTTTCTACAGTATTTTTCTTCATTATATACAAATATTATTTTTAATTGTAAGTATTTTATACTCATCAAACAAAAAATTAACAAAAAATTCACATTGCTAGTTTATTGTTGTATATGATATTATTACGTAAATAAAAACAAATATATAACTTAATAGGTGATATTATGTCTATAATTCCATCAATTACAAATTATTCAGGCTCTCTTTCGAGCTGCTCTTCGAGCTTTGTACCAGAGAATTCTCCAAATACTGTAAGTGCGAGTACTTTATCAGAAGTGTCGAGTGGGCCGTGTAAGGGGAGTCGTCGATATCGTAGGCTACAGCTTGTATTGGATACAATAACGGCTGACATGTTGAATATTCGTAATATGGTCTCGCAGCTCAATACTGAGGTCGATTTCAATGCAAAGCGCGCTGCCGGAACCCGCCGGCGTAAGGGCAATTTGCCTACTGATATCAACGATCCTTCTTTGGGTCAATCTGTGTTAGAGGATCGACTTCGTTGTGCACAGCCTGGGCGTATTGCAGCTGCGTTTGAGAATTTTCGCATTGCTCATCGATATAAAATGAGGCGTAATGGGAAAGAGACATATGTGCCGCTGCATACAACACCAACTCAAATTGCTACAGCTATTGCACGTGTCTATAGGGAAACCCAAACGCCCAAGAAGCAAGCTGAGCTCAAGCATCTCTACGTGGCAACTTTTGTATTTGGAAAATTTCAAGAATTGATAGCAAAGGTGGGTTGTGGTGCTATCGAGTATACGGATGCGGTTGATCAAGCAGCTGCTATTATATCAGCAGTAAGGAGTCCCGGTGCAATGAGTCTAGAGGACCGCATAAGCCTGGCACAACTTATCCAGCAGTTTGGTACCACAAGACCACCAAATCTTGCATCCTATTCACCATCGCCTAGTGTTATCACATCTCTGACACAATGTATTAATAATGGAATTCAAGGATATCACAGGGATGTTGCTGCTGCTCTTGCGTTCATACCGCCTCTTGCGCTTACTTTTGATCCTCATGAGTATGGTATTGGGCGAGCTGAAGTGATTCAGTTGATGCAAGATCTCGAGCGCGCTATCCATGTGGATGCACTGCGTCAAATGTCACGTTCGTATTCTTCGGTCGATATCGCAGTCACTCATGGGGTGCACCATCTCAGCACCACGCAGATTGCTGGATACATCGAACAGCTAAGGCCGCTCATCACGAGAGAATCTCTTAGGCAAGAAGAAAATCTTATTCGCGTTATTACCATTGCATCGAGGCTCTTTTGCAATCCTAACATGACCGACGAGCAGCGCAGTACCATCAATCAGCTTCTGAAGCAGGCGAGGGACTATTGTTGCTCTTCCATATAACAAACGTTATAGCAAACACAAGCTATGGTTGCTTTTTTTTACAGGGAGAGCCGCAGGAGATAGCCGCAGAGAGAGCTTGTCAGAGGCGTTAGGGGGGCTTGGGGTGTTGGTGTTTATGGCCTGGGTTACTTTTTTTATAGGGAGAGCTGCTGAGACCCGCGACGATTTGGGATGTTCGATGCATTTTTAGTGCTTCTTATAAGCCCATAATGATCCCTCAGCTTTCTCTCTCATCTCCCCATTACCCAGACCTTTCTCACCAACGCGTCCAAGTACCCCACACGCCTCTGACAAGCTCTCTCTGTAAGCTTTCTCCTGTGGCTCTCCCTGTAAAAAAAAGTCCCCACAACTTGTAACTGCCACAACCCTAAGATCCTGCGTCATCTCCGTGCTCTCCTTTAAACTCTCTTTTCTCTTATCGCCAAAGACGTTAGTTCTTACTTCTAGAAGTCATGTAGAGGCATTTTTTAGACTTGTTGGTAACAGCATGGACACGGGCACGGGCTCGGGCACGGCAATTAGGTTTACCGAGGATGTTGGTAATTTTTTGCATCATCCCTTGCCACCCTCGTCAGAGGGTGGCAAGGGATGATGCATTACACTACACTCGCTTCTGCTCGATGTGCGCATTGATTGTAAGCCATTCAGGATGTGCCTTGAGGACTCTCACAATATCGTCTAAAGAAAAATCTGGCTTTTGTGGATAGAGCTCCTTCAAAATGTGTTCAATAAGCATAAAGTCTTCTTGTGTGTCGACAGTAAGGCGAAGATTGGAGAGGTTTTCGTTGCCCCTCACATTTTTTAGCCGAAAGAGCCTGGGGTGCTGATACATAAAGAGGGTAACATGTTCGTGATCTTCCTTGGTCCTCGCATGCTCGTAGGTGTATTCTAAAGCGCGCATGGAAAAAATCTCAGTACACATGCCTCGCGGATAGGTTCTCTCTATTGTGTTAGATACATAATCAATATCAGGAGCTGCCTCTTTGAAGGTGGTGATCACAGTATCTATAAGAGCAGGATCTATGAGAGGACAGTCGGCAGTGCTGCGCACTATGGCATCGACTTTTCGCTGTTTAGCAGCAAGGTGAAAGCGCTCGAGAACATGCTCTTCAGGACCTCGGATGCAGTGCACCTTGCATTTTTCTGCGAGCCTGACAATGGGCTCTTCATGAGGATGATTTGTCGTTAGAACTACAATGCCATCAACTCCTCGTACGCGGGCAAGTCTTTCAAGCTGGTATTCGAGCAAGGGCTTATCTAATACTGGCATCATAACCTTGCCTGGAAGCCTTGTCGAGCCCATTCTTGCCTGAATAAATATCTCTACTCGCATAACACATGCTCCCAACTGACAGGAGTGCCGACCGTCACATGACGGGCAACAATTTTGCCCATAATAGTTTTTAGATACTTCGGATGCAGCCCACCTCCTGGGCGAATAGCGCGGATATGTTCACTCATGATAATATCGCCGGCCTTCATTTCTTTGACAAAATAGAGCGAGCGTCGATGGACATAGGAGGGCTCTTCTATAGCTTGCATGCCATAGCTCACCTTGCCTTCTGCAAGGAAGGCCTCTTTGACCGCTTGTGTGAGGGCAGCAAATTCATGAGGCTCTAATGAAAATCCACTATCCACACCCCCCTCAGAGCGCGATAGGGTGATATGTTTTTCGATAAGGCGGCCGCCGTAGGCGATGCTTGCGATGGCTGCACCTATGCCGAGGCTATGATCGGAGAGGCCTACAGCGCACTGAAAGGCACTCGCAAGGTGTGGTAGCGTCCTTAGGTGCATGGCCTCCACAGGGGCGGGATAGGTATTGACGCCTCGTAAAAGGATAAGATCTTGGCAGCCATGCTGGCGAGCCAGCCGTACGGCATCATCAATTTCACCTAACGTAGCACCTGCTGTTGAGAGGATGAGCGGTTTTTTTGTTTTAGCTACACGGGCAATAAGGGGATGGTCGAGAATTTCATTAGCAGCAATCTTATAGCAGGGGACGGCAAGAGATTCGAGGAAATCGACAGCTGTAGCATCAAAGGGCGTACTAAAGGCAATCAGTCCTTTCTCTTTTGCTCTATCAAAGAGCGCTGCATGCCACTCCCAAGGCGTTGCCGCCTTTTCATAGAGCTCATACAACGACTCACCAGCCCAGGGATTTTTAGGATTTTGGATGAAGAAAGGACCGCTCTTTATGTTGAGCGTCATAGTGTCAGGGGTGTAGGTTTGTAGTTTTATGGCGTGGCAGCCACTTTCTGCTGCCTTGTCCACGAGCTGCAGGGCTCTCTCAAGGCTGTGATTGTGGTTGCCCGACATCTCCGCTACAATACAGGGCGGATGGTCTTTGCCTATGGTGATGTTGCCAATAATAATTTCATGCATATAAAGTGAATACTCTATCTAAGGGAGTTCGCACTTGGCGTATATCCTGCTGTTTTCGCACAAAAGGATGCCCTGCCAGTGTCCCTGTTTCGCATTCAACCACAAACCAGTAAAAACTTTCAAGTCCTACGGCATAAGAAGCAGTGGACGCCCCACCAAAGCGTGGATTGCACTCGACAATATGCTCCTCGCCATCACTTCCCACAATAACCTGGAGCACAGCAGGTCCATATAGCTCTATACACGAAGCAAATCGTGCAGCTAAGGCTTCGAGCTTTTCTGCATGCAGGGTAGTCGTCACTTGGGACTCACCATGCTCGACAAGATCACGCGTGCGCGCTACAACCCCATGCAGCTGCCCTTGACGCCCTACATACAGGTCTATACTATATTCACGGCCCTCTATATATGGCTGAAAAATTGGGCACTCCATTTTGGGTATAGCACTTGCTTTTGTACTGCGCACGCATTTGCCCCCGGCTCCATAGCGCTCCTTGACAATGATGTCATCGTAGGGGCACCGCTCCAGGGAGTCATAGGTGGCAATGGCAGGCAAGTTATGGGCCGTAAGGTGCTCTGCAAAGGCCATTTTATCTGCACAGATGGCGACACTGGAAAGGGGCGATACAAGGGCAGTGATACCAGCTTCTTGGAGTTTCGGCACATGTGCTGCAAAAAAGCTGAGATCTGCATCTCGTGTAGGAATAATTGCTCGTATGTGGTGCTCTTGACAGTAGGCAATAACACTCTCTACCGAAAGCGCCTCGAGGTGAGGACTGTGCCAAAAATAGTCTACAAAATAGCGCCCTACTACATTGGCATTGGCATCTTGCCCATGAAGAGTGGTGAAGGTGGTAGATTTCTGTATGGCACGCCTCACTGTCTCGAGAAGAGGCACTTTTCTTGAAATACTCGTCACCAGCACACCGTAGTTTTGCTTACCATCGTTTTGCTTTTTGCGCATCCATAATCCATACAAATAGGCATCATGGAGGGCGCCTGCCTTGTATACATGGTCTTTCAAGTGGCCTTCAAGCTGGAATTTGGAGTGTTCTAAAATAGAAATAACGTGTGTTCTAAAATCATACACTTCAGCGGTAAGCTTTCGAAAATTTAGCTCTTCGAGTACCTGCAAGACCAATCGAATAAATACTCGAAAATAGTGGGCAAAGTCATCGCTACCTTCTTTAAAACGAGGGTCAAGCAGAACGGAGAGTTCGGCGCGCTTTGCATGCCAGTCGATATGAGTAAGCCCACCATATCCAATCAGGGTGTTTTGCAAAAAAAAGCTAAATAGAATCTGGTTGGGCCTTTCTTGAATCACCCCTTGTAATAAAGAGGGGGTGATTACCGTATCGAAATAGTGTTCTTGATCGGTCGCACTTATGGGTTCATAGCTTCTGAGAATGGCCATCTGGCTGTTGCGCCAGCATCGAATAGGCTCTTTATCTTCTGGGCGTATGGTGGTAATAGAGAACCCTTCGGGATCAGTATACTCTGCATGGGCAAGACAGTGGTATTTCCTCATGCAATAGCCACCTCTTGAGTAGCTATTTGCGTGCGAATTTTGAGTCGGTAGCGTGTATAGTAGGTGAGTACAATGGCGGCATTATAGAAAGCAAGGCACATCCAGGCGCTGTCAGCATTGTAGTGATAGACGCTGATAATAAGATACACAGGCAAAATATAGCCTAGCCAGTTCCAGAGCGCATTGACGTACATGACGAATTTGGTATCTTTGGCAGCCGTAAAGATGCCAAACATGACCCATGCATAGCCGTCAAAGAGAAAATAACATGACATCCATAACGCTGCAGCCCTGAGGGTTGCAAGAAAGTCAGGATTTTCTGCCAAAAATGCCTCGTCAGAGGAGAAAAACCATGTCGCAATCGTATCACTATAGGTAAAGAGTAGGGCAAAGATACATACAAAAAGGATGCTATGGAGCTTCATAGCCGAGCGCACCACTTTTGGAAGAAGCTCGAGTTTTTCCGCGCCAAAAATATTCGAAACCACAGCTGCAGACCCTTTTGCAAGGCCGTCAATGATAAATCCCATGAGTAAATACAGGCTTTGAACCACGGTTGCACAGGTCATCGTATACCCACCTGCCATAATCAGAATACGAAAGAAGAGCACATGCGCAATAAGCTCATTCATCCGGCCAATGCCTGAAGGCAGAGCTATACGAAGAAATTCTTTCAAGAGCGAAAAATCAAACTTAAAATTTGAAGTTTTATATGTACTGCGGTTTTTTTTGGACAAAAAGCATGACAGGCAAAAGAGGAGCTGCAGGCACTCCGAGATACCTGTTGCCAGGGCGGCACCATAACTACTCATATTATAGCCAAACACGAAGAGGCAGTCGAGAGCAATATTACAGAGATTACCAGCGATCATGGCGATAGTAACGATATGCATGCGGCCGATACCAATAAAAAAGCTCGAGACAGTCATAAAGCCAACAAGGCAGGGGGCAAAGTAGAGCTGCGTGATGAAATAGTCCAATTCGAGCTCTGTATTGCCTGTATTTGCAAAAAGGAGGGGGCCGAGCAGGTGCCCACCTATCCAGAAGATGGGGGTGATCATGAGGGTAAGCCACAGCATCTGCCATACGGGGGTTGCGACTTGATGTAAGCTGCCTTGTCCATTGGCTTTCCCTACAAATATCTCTGCAGTTTCGACAACTGCTAAGGGCAGCATCAGGCACATCCAGACAGTAAGGCCGGCATTGGCTGCTGCGTTCATAGCCTGCGTCGACGCATGAGCTAGGATGAAGCGGTCAGCAAAGAACATCAGGCTTCCAGATAAAAAGCCCATCATGAGAGGCCAAGAAATCGCCCACATTTCGCGCAGCGTCCCCACAGGATGCCGAGTAAGTTGATAGGTTGATTGTGTAGACATATGTTTAGGAGTGTTGCTCGGTGATAAGTGACTGTTCGATAGACAGTTCTTTTTGGCCGTAATAGAGTGCCTCATCGAGCTCGCCCTCTTGTTTGGCAACGAGGATGGCACAGACCGTATCACCGGTAATATTCAGCGTCGTGGTTGCCATGTCACGAAGGCGATCGATACTTGCCAAGATGGCAATGCCTTCTAAGGGGATCCCGACGGATGCAAAGACAATGGAGAGCATAATAATACCACCGCCAGGAATACTTGCAGTTCCCAGAGTTGCTAAAATGACCGATGTTGCGAGTACTATAAGCTGTTGCATGTGCAGCTCAATGCCATACGCCTGGGCAATAAAAAGGGCGCCCATGACCTGAAAGAGCGCAGAGCCATTCATGTTCAGAGAGCAGCCAAGAGGGAGCACAAAAGAGGCGAGATTTTTTGAAATACCCAGCTTTGAAGTGGCGCATTGGATATTTGCCGCAAGGCTAGCGGCACTAGAACACGTTGAAACAGCCGTCCCAATGGCTTCCGTCATACCAGCAAAGAAGGGCAGTGGGGATAGGCGCGCTAGGAAAAACAGGATGCCACAATAGACAACTGCACAAAAGATGAGGCTTGCTGCATAGTAGCTTATCAGGAATTCAAACACAGGGAGCAGTACATGAGCGCCAAAGGAGCCCACAGCCCATGCCATCAGCGCAAAGACACCGAAAGGGGATAAGGACATGATGAGCGATGTCATACGAAACATCACTTGAGAGAGCGCCTCGATGACGTGCAGGAGAGGAGCCGCCTTTTCACGGACTAAGTTTATGCATACACCCAGAAAGATCGCAAATATAATAATCTGCAGAATATTTCCATCGGCAAAGCTTTGAATGGGGTTTTTGGGGACTATGGAAAGCAGAAGATCGCTAAATGGCGGAATTTCTTTTGCCTGCATGGCTACGGTTGTGGTAAAATGAAGGTCTTTACCAAGCTCAAGCCAACTTGAAAAGACAAACCCAAACCCTATGGCAAGGAGGGTAGTGATAGCGTATAAAACGCATGTAGTTATCCCTACACGGCCGAGTTGCTTACGATTGGTGGTGTTGGCAATGGCACAGGTCATGGAAGCAAAGATGAGCGGTACGATTACCATATGCAGCAAGTTAAGAAACAGCGTTCCTATCGGTTTCAAATAACTTGCTTTAGGACCAAGTATGAGGCCAGTTATCACCCCACAAACGATTGCTAGTACAATTTTAAGCCAAAGTTTCATAATGGATACGTCATATGCAATTTTTCTTGCGGAAAATTGCATATGACAAAAATAGCGCGATGTTCGACTTACGAGGGTCAGATGTTGACCCCGATATTGTTGCTTGAGGGGCAACAACAGCAAAAAGTCGCACATTGCGTAAAAATAGCTTACACGCTCCTATCAGCACAATGCTGCGGTAGCGGCGCTATAATGTTAAACTAATTGTATCAAAATGGCGCAAAAAATGCAAGACAATAGTGTAAAAATTATTTTTAAATCCTGGGTGCAGCTGGAGCGGGCGCTTAGCACATACACGGTGTTTCCTCGCTGCATTCTTATGCAATGCAAAGAGGCTTTTGAGCTAGATGAGTGCTGCTCACTATGTATCGATCTTTTGAGAAAAAAAGTAGAAAATCTCGTGATACGACAGGTAAGTGAAGAGAGGCTCTATAGTGGAGGCAGTGATTTCGCATTTTTTGCAGAAACGCCACTTACCATTATTAACTATCCTGAACGTTTTATGGAGGAAAGTGGGTGGGATGCATGTGTAAGAGATAACATGATTTGCCTGACGACAGAGTTGCCTGCGCCGTTTTATAAAAAAATCCAAGCCTCTTTACTCCATATCGATATCCCCGAGCCAAAGCCGTGGGAGAAGCGGGGGGCTATTGAAGAGTGGATTGTGTGGCGTTGCCGCCGAGAAAAGAGAAATATACAGCCTGAGGCTGTGCAGTTTTTGGCTAAAGAATTTGGTAGTGATCGTTTTGTACTGCGTCAGGAGCTTGAAAAGCTGTTTGTATACAGTTTGGAGAGGGAAGTGATTACGGTAGCCGATTTGGAGGTAGTGATTCCGGCCTCGCCACAAGGGACTGTATGGCAGCTTTGCGACGCTATTTTCGTAAGGGATGCTCAGGCCGTAGTGCGAGTGCTTCGAGGCATACAAGAGAGTGAGTTTCATGTTTTTCAGACGCTGCGTGGACTTCGTAGTCAGATGCAATCGGCACTCAGGTTGGTTTCTATGCATGCCGGCGGCATGTCTCGTGAAGAGATACGAGCTACGATGCCGCAGCTTCGTGGCAAGCTTTTTGATCGCCATTTTGATCTTGCTTTGCAATATGGGCTTGAGGCATGTAAAAAAGCGCTTATTGCAATTGATGCCACTGAAGTCGAGCTAAAAAACTCTTCCCAGGATGAAGAGCTCACACTGGAGAGACTAGCGCTGAAAGCTACATTAGTGATTGTTAATTAAAAATTTTAATATACTTTCTTTTGTTTCCTTGCCTTGTGCCACTGCAATGACAAGATTTTCAAGATCCTCTTTTTTGAAGGTTGTTTTTACGTTATTCACTTCCAAAAAGACAAGTGTGGCCGCATAACCGGTTCTTTTATTAGCATCGTAGAAAGGATGATTACACACAAGATGATACAAGTATGCCGCAGCTTTTTGGTAGACAGAAGGATACATCTCTTGCTCAAATAATACTGTTCTAGGCGCGTCTACAGCAGAATACAACAGGTTTTTATCTCGGATTCCCGGCATTCCACCATATCTTTTGATCATTTCGTCATGAAGCAAGATGACCTGTTCAATTGTCAGATATTCCATTATTTACTAGCTAATCGCTGCAGTACATCGTCATTTTCTCTCAGTACTTTATTTAAGGCTTTCTTGAACTTATTCTCACTGAGATCAATATGTTTGGCATCTTGCTTCTCAATATTTTCGCAGAGAGACTCAATAACATATTGACGCATACTGATTCCCTTTTGCGCTGCTAGCATTTTCAGATAGGCATGTTGCTCAGCGGGAAAATCAATGGTAAGCCGTACAGTATCTTCTTTTTTATGGTGTTGCATGTGTCTCATAATATCTTGCTCCATTGTTGTTACAGCTTTATTATACCGTAAATACTGAAATACGTCAAATGTTGATTCCAAAATGCAGAAAAGCCTCTTGCAAAAATGTCAGCAGTATAGGACAATATTTTGCATCGTGAAGCCTGTGTGGCTCGATAATTAAAGGAGAAAATTATGTTAATGGAAATTTTGCTTAAAAAAGAAGAAGTCGACGATGAGGAAGACGAAGACTTCGAAGACGATTTCGACGATGCTGATTTTGACGATGATTTTGATGACGACGATTTCGATGATGACGATGATGACGATGATGCAGCATACGCATAAGAACGTATGCTCTATCTTTTGCCTAACGTCTTAAATGACGATGCAACAAGTCATCTTACGCTCCTTCCGCAAAGTGTGCATGATGTTGTGCAAACACTCGATGGCATTATTGCTGAAAGCGAGAAAGAGGGACGCAGGTTTCTTAAGCGATTCAAGCTTAAGAAACCTCTTCAAGAGACTCCTGTGTGGCTTTTAAATGAGCATACAAAAAAGGAAGATCTCAAAGCCTTACTCGAACCGCTGAAAAGTGGTCTCGTTGTGGGGCTCATCTCAGATGCGGGTCTACCTGCTATTGCTGATCCTGGGGCTATTCTTGTAGCCCTTGCACATGAGCACCACATTACCGTACACACCCTTGTAGGGCCATGTTCGATCATTATGGCTTTGCAGCTCTCAGGCTTTTCAGGGCAGCATTTTTCCTTTCATGGATATTTGCCAAAGCATGCTGAGGAGCGCGTGAAGGCCATAAAAGCAAAAGAAGCAGAGGCAAAACGCACCGGCGCGACACAAATTTTTATTGAGACGCCTTATAGAAATGATGTGCTCTTGCAAGAGATGCTCCGCACTTTACATGATACTACAAGAGTATGCGTAGTATGGGACATCACTCTACCGACTCAAGGCGTTATTTCAAAATCAGTAGCAGCGTGGAAAACCATGCAGCCGCTCGCTCTCAAAGGAAAGCCTGCAGTGTTTTTAATAAGTTAACGTCATATAGAGTATCAATACGATACCATCATTGGCATATCTTCTTTGATTCACCTACCAAAAGATGATCTGCCTTTACAAATTCAAAAAATTTCTCGACTTCTAAAGCCACAATGCATATTTTTTGTAAGTTTTATAGAAGGGGAGAATGAGGGATTTGAAGACCCAACAAAAACAGGTACATTGAGGTATTTTGCTCTTTGGACTGAGAGTGAGTTAGACAGTCTTTTTTCTCCCTATTTTACGCTCCTTGAAAATCATAGGGTATACAACAAAAAAATGGATCGGACGTTTCTACTTAGGGTATATGTGTTGCGGTAAATAATGACTCCACATTGTTGCCTGAAGGGCAACAACAAGCTGCAAATGGGCCTAACTGGTTTTGCGCTCATAGAAATCGACATTTGTCGATTTGGTGCCGCTTTTTGATGGCTAGAAAAGCGGCCGCAAATCGACATTTGCTGATTTGGTGCCGCTTTTTGATGGTTGGAAAAGCGGCCGCAAATCGACATTTGCTGATTTGGTGCCGTTTTTTGGTGTCTTGAAAAGTGGCCGCAATCGGCAATTTTGATTGTCCCCTTGCCCTTCAATGTCGCTTCGTGTATACGCATCAGGCTAAGGATTTTAGCAAAATAAACGTTATAGTTAATATAAGCCATGGCTACTTTTTTACAGGGAGAGCCACAGGAGAATAGCTGCAGAGAGAGCTTGTCAGAGGCGTTAGGGGTGCTTGGGGTGTTGGTGTTTATGGCCTGGGCTGCTTTTTTTTACAGGGAGAGCTGCAGAGACCCGCGACGGTTTGGGATGTTTGATGCATTTTTAGTGCTTCTTATAAGCCCATAATAATCCCTTAGCTTTCTCTCTAATCTCTCTGCCCAGACCTTTATTACCAATGCCTTTAGCACCCCACACGCCTCTGACAAGCTCTCTCTGTAAGCCCTCTCCTGCAGCTCTCCCTGTTAAAAAATGTGCCAAAGCCTGTGAGAGCTATGGTCTTAGCCTGATGCATATGCGGGCTCGGGCACGGGAATTTGGAATAATTGATAAATACGCTCAGATTGTTTCCTCGACCTATCTGCCGCTTCGCGGCAGATAGGTCGATGCCTATATCAATTCTGACGCCACATAATCATAAAACAGTCTTCCCTTAGCAGTAAGGACAAGCCGTTTGTTTTCATCACTACCACATACCATAACAAGCCCATCGGTAGTGAGTTTGGCGAGATTTTCTTCGGTTTCTTTTTCAAGTGAAAAACGACAAAGAGGGACTCCTGCAAGGAGCCTCAGGTGTAATACCAGAAGCTCGCGCTGTCTTTTTTCATTCGAGATCTCTTCAACAAAATCGACTGGAGAGGCTGCAGCCTGTATTATTTTAGCATAGCGTGTGAGGCTCTCAATATTACGATAGCGCCTGTTATCATAAAAGCTAAAGGCAGAGGGCCCAAAGCCCAAAAATGGCCGTCCGATCCAATAGCCTGTGTTATGGCGCGAAAGGAGCCCATCTCGTGCAAATGCAGAAATTTCATACTGTTTCAGGCCCTGCATCTCTAAGCGTTTAATCGCCGTAGTATACATGATCGTGCTTATAGCTTCTCCAGGCATCATTGTACGAAGGGTCGCCTCTTTTTTGGCAAAACCCGTGTGCGGCTCAATAGTAAGGTTGTAGAGCGATAGATGGGTAATGGGGAGTGCACATGCGCAATCTATGCTTTCTTGAAAGCTTTCTAAGGTTTGGCCAGGGACATCATACATAAGGTCAATAGAGATATTTTTAAATCCAATGGCATGGCTTAAAAGAACAGCATCTTTGGCTGCAGCTCGGTTGTGTTTGCGTCCGAGTTGTTTAAGCTCGCCCTCGGCAAAGCTTTGAACCCCGATACTCAGCCGATTAATCCCTAACTTTTTCAAGGCAGAGAGCATCTCTTGAGTAATTTCAGTGGGATTGGCTTCGATGGTGATTTCGCAACCTGAGGGTGGTTGTATATAATCGAGAATCCTTGCAAGGTGTTCTGGAGCAAAAAGCGTAGGAGTGCCTCCACCAAAATACACTGACACGATATTTTTGCCCGTGAAGTACTCCTTGTACATTGCAAGCTCACCCATAAGTGCCTCAATGAGCTGTTTTTGTAATGGTTGCTTATTTGCCACTACATAGAAATGGCAATAGGGGCACTTATGGGAACAAAAAGGGATGTGAAAATACAGACTTGTGTCTTTACCACTCGTCGGCATCGGGGTCGACGATGCCGCCACGACGCCAGCGATTTTTTTCGCTGAAATAGGACTCATCTTCCTCCTCATCTTCCTCTTCCTCAGCGCCTTCTTCTTCAGCTTTTTCGACGCCTTGGTGTTCAACGGTGGTATAGTACTCCTCGTCAGTCTCTTCTTCGTAGTTGGTCTCTTCAGTGACATAGGTATGCATGCCAGAGCCGCCCTCAGTCATGCCAGAGTTTGTTTCTCCTGCTTCTACATCAGGAATCGTTGGCATTTCACTATATGCCCCTTTCTGAGCACCACGCTTAGGGGCGATGTACTCCTCGCTCTCTCCACCTTCCTTAAGAAACTGGAGACGCTCTTTTTCTTCTTCAATTTTACTTTGAAGTGCACGAATCTCATCTTTGTGCTTATCTACGTCTTTTTTAGGAACTAACCCAAGCCTGAGCCACTCTTCGAGGTCATGGAGTTCACTTTCGAACTTTTTCAAACGTTCGCTTTTAATAGGTTTCATCTGATCCCTTCAAGGAGGTACTTGCAAAATTTTGCAAGCACCTCATCATAAAAAATTAATAACTGCAAAAGCATAAGCTGCATGAGCATACCAAAAAATTGCATTTTTTACATCATCATTTTTTTTGTCAATAGAGAGATGCTTGCAAAATTCCGGTTTGGGTCAAAATTCGCGCTTTTGTCGCTGGGAAAAAACCTTTTGCAAATTGCCTACTCGAGGGAGTATGTCAATTTGCAAAAGGTTCCCCCCATCGCCAAAATCATCAAATTTTGTCTCCAACGGAATTTTGCAAGCACCTCTAGTTTATCGATGTTTAACGATGATGTCCGCCTCCGCCATGATGCCCACCGCCGCCATGATGTCCGCCACCATGATGCCCACCACCACCGTGATGTCCACCACCATGGTGCATCATATGGCCGCCATGATGACCTCTTCCGTCATGATGATGACCTCTTCCTCCATTATGCCACCCATGGTGCCACCAATGGTTGTAGCCGTTATTGTAGTAATAAGGGCTGTAATAGGAATAACCGCCATCATAATAGCCGCCACCGTCATCATAATAATAGTTATCGTCGTAGTAGGGATAAACGAGCGAGTTATCATTGTCATAGGAATCTGGTGGCTCAGCAAAATAATTATTGTAATAGTCTTTGTAGTAATTGGGATTAGTTTGAGGTGAGTTATAGTAGGAGGGGGGAGTTTGGACAGGCATTTGGGAAGGAGCTCTGGATTGCACAGCACTTTGTTGGGGATAAGGTGCTTGCCCTTGAGCATGTAAAGGCATAAATAGTACCATGAAAGCAAGAACACGACATGCTAAGAACTTTATTATGTTCATAGGCACCTCCGAATTTTTACAACCTCCCATCGCTTCACTCAGGGACGTTATAAATATAAATTTTTTTTACTCATTTTAGCTACTTATTACTATACACAAAATTATAATTTTAATCAAATCAGGTAGCGAAAATTTAGGGATTAGTCAGCCAAAAGTATCTATGCTGGTGGGGGGGAGGCTTTCTGCCTTTAGTACTGATACGTTACTTCGCTATCTTTCTATTCTTGGTTGTGAAGTAAAGATACACGTAAAAAAACCACGTTCGTACCTTGGCATATTCCGACATAAAGGTTGTGTAGCAGTCTGCTAATTTTGGACTACGTCACTTGTTATGTGCGACCGTAGGTCGCACATAACAAGTGACGTAGTCCAATAAATACAATTACTTAATCTGGACGCGGCCGAGGGGCTGAATACGGATCTCTGGGACAATCTCCTGATAGGAAACCACAGAAATCTCTGGGAACTCAAGTTCGATGAGTTTACGGACGAACCTGCGCACGTCAATTGCCGTAAGAATGACAGGCTGCTGCCCGCCAGGAGGTGGCGTGGAAACAGTAGTGCGAATAGCTTGCAGAATAAGCTGGACGGAATCAGGGTCGAGGGCCAAGTAGGAGCCGGCAGAGGTTTGCTTAATGGCGCCACGCACAAGGTCTTCGATTTCAGGATCAAGGACATACACTGAAAGGACTGACTGGCCTTGAGAGTAGCGATAGCTAATGTAGCGCTTGAGTGAGGAGCGCACATATTCCGTAAGGAGCACGGGGTCTTTTTCGGTCTGAGCCCATTCACCAAGGGACTCGAGCACCGTACGAAGGTCTTTAATCGAAATTTGCTCCTGCACAAGGCGTTTAAAGATATCTGTCATTTTTTGGAGTGGTATAAGACGCGTGACTTCACGGATAAGGTCTGGGAACGATTTCTCCATAAACTCCAGCATGGCCTTCATTTCCTGAATACCCAAAAATTCGGCACAGTAATGCCTAAAGAAGTGGGACAGGTGTAAAATCATCACTTCTAAGGTATTCCAGTGCTTAATATTTGCCTTTTCAAGTACCTCCTTATGCTTAGGCGCAACCCAGAGTGAAGGAAGTCCTAGTGAGTTTTTATAACTTGTAAAAGGTAGGTTATATCTCTTTAGATTCTCTTCGGTTTCGTTAGTAAGATAGTAATTTTCTATCACTTTTCCGCGAACGATGGGCACTTCATTGAGGTGGATAAGGTATTCATCCTGGCTGAGATTGGGCGAATCGGTGCGCACGTGGACGCCTGGGAAGCGAACGCCGAGGTCGGCATAGAGGGCCTGTCGCATTTTAGGGATCATCTGATCGATAAAGCCTATTGCCTTGCCGCTCTTTTGGATTTCGGAAGTGAGGTTTTTTCCTACTTCAATCACTACAGGAAGCGTCAACGCATAGCTATCGATGCCACCCCCTGAGATCACTTTATGGCCACGCACAGGGGTTTCTGTAGCAGCAGATTCCATAGTTGCCGATGGGGTGCCACCAGGGCCAGCAGCGCCTGATTCTCGCTGTTCACTGCTCCAGAGAGCATAACCTAAGAGGCCAAGGCCTGCAGCAACAATGGTAAAGGGAGCAATAGGAAAGCCTGGGATGAGGCCTAAGCCCATAATGACAGCTGCGGCCATCATGAGGGCCTTGGGCTGTTTAAAGAGCTGGCCTGAGATTTCACTTCCGAGGTTGGTATCTTTCTTATCGGAGGAGACGCGTGTGGTGACGATACCAGCAGTGATGGAGATAAGGAGCGCTGGGATTTGGGAGACAAGACCGTCACCAATAGAGAGGATGGAAAAGGTATGGGCAGATTGCATAGCATCCATGCCCATTTGTGCCATACCAATAATAAGGCCACCGATAATATTGATGGTTGTAATCACAATACCTGCGATGGCGTCCCCTTTGACGAACTTCATGGCACCGTCCATGGCACCATAGAGCTGGCTCTCTTTTTGTAGGGCAAGGCGGCGCTCTCGTGCTTGGTTGTTGTCAATGAGGCCTGCTCGCATGTCGGCGTCAATACTCATCTGCTTACCTGGCATAGCATCCAAGGTAAAGCGAGCGGCAACCTCAGCTACCCGCTCAGCACCCTTCGTAATCACAATAAACTGGACAAGTGTGATAATTAAGAAGATGACGCCGCCCACCACGAAGTTGCCCCCCACCACGAAGTTTCCGAAGGCAAAGATGATATGGCCGGCGTTTGCGTGGAGCAAAATCTGGCGCGTTGCTGATATGTTCAAACCAAGCCTATAAAGCGTTGTGAAGAGCAAAAGCGATGGGAAGATGGATAGGTGTACCGCGCTGGGAATATAGAGCGCAATCATGAGGAGCGCAATGGAGCAAGACAGGTTTAAGGCAATCATTATGTCGATGATATCAGGAGGAATGGGGATGATGAGCATTGCAATAATGCACACAATCACAAAGGCAAGGACAAGATCACTACTTCTTGCGACATTTTCAAGGGATCTATCACCGCCTAGTCTGGCAGTTACCCCATCGAGTACCTGGCGTATTTTGAGAAAAAACTTATTCATAACTCTATTATAGCGGATTATATAATTCTGGATGTGTATCTTCTTGCAGAGAGGCAACCCATCTGAGCACCTCTGCTACAGGTTCAAACACATCTTCAGGGACGTACTCAAAGATCTCTCCCTCTTCCCACAGCTGATGTGCTAGGGGGATATTTCGTATTATAGGCACATTATGTTTTTCTGCAACTCTAATAATCTCTTCTGCAAGCGGGCCTTGCCCCATGGCTAAAATGATAGGACAGGGGTCGCGTGTGCGCTCATATTCAAGGGCAATAGCAATATTTGTTGGGTTGGTGACCACTGCCTTTGCCTGGGCAGTAGCCGCAGCAGGCCCTTCTTGGTAGGCAATTTCGTGCGCAACCTGTTTTCGTTTACTCTTAATGAGCGGGTCACCTTCGGTATCCTTATATTCTTGTTTTACCTCAAATTTTTCCATTTTCATATCTTTGTCAAAGGCATGTTTTTGGTAGATGAGGTCAAATACGGAAATCATGACAAAAAATATCCCCACATAGGTAATTACTTGCTTGAGGAAAATAGCAAATACTTGCATGGCAGGAAGCAGGGGGAGCGAGACGGCGTTAATAAGCTCTGGCAAGCTGCCACGGACCACTTTGTAGACAATACAACCAGCAATAAAAATTTTTAAGCATGATTTAAGAAGTTCGACAAAGGTTTTCATTTTGAATTTCGACTTTAAGTTTTCCACTGGGTTGAACTTTTTGATATCGAACTTAAACACCTCAGGCGCCCATACGGGGCCTGTGGAGAGAAATGTGGCCAGAGTGCCTGCCATGGCGACAATGAGGAGTACGGGCATGCTACAGAGAAAGATGACGTAGAAGGATTGCATAAAAAGCGCGGCGATGACGCCAGGGAGATTGCCTTCGGTGACGAGGTTAAAGCAGCTGCGAAGAAGTTCCCCTAAGTGGTTGTAGAGAAACTCGGTCATGCCGAGTGTTACAGCCATCGAGACCATGAAGGTAAAGGCAGCGGGGAAGTCTTGCGACTTGGCTATCTGGCCTTTGCGCTTTGCGTCTCTCAGCTTCTTCGGTGTGGCTTTCTCCGTCTTTTCTGCCATGAGTATTAAGTTTTAAGTTAGTGGTCAATCCCTCCTGCGGAGGGATCGACCACTAAAAAAAATGTTGCTTGTTTTATATCTAAGAGGGAGTGGACAGGTGGATTGCAGTGAACACATCAGTCAAGCTTATGGGCGACGTGCATGGCGCATGTAGAAATATTCATATGGAAATACCAGAATACAGAGGTACTAACTGGTATATTACCATGTCGTTTTACGCTGCAGTCTTGCTACTTTCTCCATAAGCTCAGAAGACTACTGTAGCGTCTCTTTCGCGTCTTCCATTTTCGTCTTCCACTCCCTCATCTCCTAGTATAGCGCGTTAGGGGAAGGGCGTCAAGGAAATTTTGCAATTTCAAGGGGTGGGCTTTTCATAGGGCGTTGCCCTATGAAAAGCCCACCCCTTGAAAATGGGGAGAGAAGGGGTACAACTTATCAATGATAGGGAATTACGGCAATGTTATTTCATTTCCCAAAACAATAGTTAAGTTGCGTCCTTGCCTTGTTGTAACAACTAGACTATTCGCATTACTACCTAGTAAGGAGTCGATGCGAGTTGTTCTGTCGGCAGCATGACTTGATGCTATTTCAGAAAGCGATGAAGAAGCTGTGGCTCGAGAAAATATCTTGTCATATCCACTTCCAAAGCTCGCATTACGCGAAAGCCAATCTCTAAGGTCTGCGATAGTAATATTGCGTGGTATTGTTATTTGGGTATTCGTAAGAGCGTTTGACGGTATTGCCGTGGCTATAGCCCGTCGTCGCCTCAAGGCTGGACTTTCGGTTGCAACCGGTCTAGATGCAGTAGCAGATGGTGCGCGTGGTGGTGGAGTTCCTCCTTGCCCTTGTTGACGTCCTAGGAGTACATTTCCAAGCTCTCCCATAAAATCTCCACCTTGTGGTGGTGGTGGTCGTTGGTCTCGTTGCGCTTGCCGTTGTTGTGAATTTGGTGGAGGGGGAGTCGCTGATGCATTAGGAGCCACTGGTGCGTCGGGGGCATCCGGCGCATCGGGAATCACTGATGCATCGGGATCAGGGGCAACAACTGCAGTGGAGGAGAAATCACTTGGGATATCATCGGGGGGTCGTGGGATGTTATTATCCTCGCTCGAAGCAACAACTACTGGTGTGACTACTGGGATATTAGAGTCTGAGGATGATACCATAGACTGAGTGTAAACCACATAATAGCCCCCCATCGCTTCCCCTGGTATTCTATGGTTGTAAACGTGTATACTTCTTCCATTGTTTGTCGCTGTATTTATTATTGTACTTAATGGTTGATCGGCAGCTTCTATTAAGGTTCGATCGCTATCATCATTATCATTTATACTGTATATCTCAGTATTCCATTGAGTGTTTGGATCGGCATTTTTCAGCCTTAGCTCTTCTATTAGCTGGTTTCCAGTTATATTATCAGGCACTATTACTGCACCACTCTCTACGCGCACAAGGGAGTGTCTAGCATCAGTAGCGCTTATGGTAGATGATGCTGCTGTAGTAACTGTGGTGCTTGAAGCACTAGGTGTAGGTGGTCTAACTATTAAATTTAAATTTAAATTATCTCTGATTATATTTTCTATAGTTTGCACGTTGCTGTGAGTTATATTGGTAAGATTTGATAACGACTGTCTTACCCTATCTGGAGTCGACTCAGGACATATTCCACCTCGTGCACTGAGCCAAGCTGTCAAGCGTTCAGAGGGTGTGTTTTGAGCGACTGTCAGGTTATTTCCTGATACACGAATAGCTGTGTTTGTATAATACTCTCTTACGCGTGCTATCAACTTCTCATCGGTTATCTTCTCTTTTCTTTCTTCCGCTGTGAAAAGAAAATTTTTTGCACTATTTCTATTTATACTTATTGGTCGTTGTCCCTCTAGAGTAACTTCTATAGACCGCCCGAACAGCCTTCCGAAGAAACCAGAAACCGCTATTCCAGTTTTTTCTGTTGGCCGATTGAGCCCTGGTGCTTGTTCACCATAGAATAATCGATCATTTTCTATTATATCGGTCCTTAGTGAACTGTTTGATAAAACTTGTGGCATATATACCTCCTATTCCTTTTACTAATATGTATCATATATGTATTTTAATAATCAATAAAAAATTTTTAATTACGATCATGTCTCCATATTTCCTATAGGAGCAAAATCTCAATGGTGTCAACATAAGGAAAACGCATAACATAGCATGCTTCTAGTTGATATGGACCCCACCCCCACCGCGGCAGCGGTGGAATTCATTAGCCCCGCGTGCAGTGAAGGCTGCGCGCATCGCGCGCGGGCCGAGCGGAACGTGGGGTTGGGGAAACAGGTAAAAAAAATAGAGCTGCGGTAGCAGCGAAACCCATCTGAGTCGCTGCTGTATCGTTTATGAGCACAAAATCCGGTTGGATTTTGCGCCCATAGGTAGCCATGCAGTGACTGAACGAGGTTTATAAATAACGAGAAGATACCCCACATGTTGCCTGAAGGGCAACAATTGCAACAGCCCAGGGCAACGCCCTGGGTTAAACGATCACCCCTACATATCGCCTGAAGGGCAATAACAGGGTACAGGATATACAAAATGTGTCGGCCTTTCAGGCCTTTATTATTTTGTTTTTTGGCCAGGCCTGTCGCCGGCCACCCAGGGTTTAGTCGCCCCTTCAGGGCTCCTGCACCCTGGGCTATACATATTTCGGCCCTACGGGCCTTTATCAGGGCTACGGCCTGGTTTCCTACCAGTCCATGCCCCCCTCTTTACGGGGGTATGAATAGCTACACACTATTTTTTGCCGCAATACATAATCCCTCACCGAGCTGTGATTCATGTTGGCCAATCACTCGATAAATAGCTCCTGAAACAATATCTTTTTGCAATTTTTCACACCCTATGCGAATTTCTTCGGCGTATTCAGGCAGCTGTAAGGGAGTCATATTTGCTCGAATGTTGGGATCTAAAAAGAGGTGAGGGCGATATTTACAAGCGTAGGAAAAAAGATCGGAGGTATGCTCTGTGACAAAAAATGGCTCTACCTGTATGTCTACAAATTGAGCTTCAGTGAGGGCGTCGATGAGAGTATCACGAGAGGCTAAAATTTGCCGCCCAAGATCTCTAAAAAAGGGAAAATAATATCCCAACCAAAATTGAAGGCATTGCTCTAATCCAATGGCAAAGATAACCAGTTTACCGCCTGGTTTGAGAATTCTTCTCATCTCTGAAAACGTTGCCACAAGTGTCTTGCGAACATAGTGCAGCGTATTTATGGTAATAGCACCATCAAATGAACACGATTCAAATCCAAGAGCGCGCATATCTCCTTGCGACCATCGGATGTGATTGGCTTTATTATGCGCTTTTTGGAGCATGGTTGTGGAAAGATCAATCCCTTCTACCATCAGTCCCTTATTTGATAAAGCTATTGTGTAATTACCAGAACCGCACCCTATATCCAAATACCTGCCAGTATCTTTCCATTCCAAAAGATGCATTAATGTGGTAACAAGCGTAGGATCGGCATTTCGCGTGTAATCATACGATGCCCCTGATACCTCATAAATTGCTGGTGATGCATCTTGAGAATGGGGATATAAAGACTTATGTGTGTCACAAAGATGCATACTAGTGTGAGTGGCATTTTGCGACCATCCAATTTCTGAATATACTTGTCCATTCTGAATACACTGGAGGGCCTGTTTTATAAATGGTTCAGTGGACGGCGGAAGGTTGTCAAGTAAATAAAATTTTAATTCGTCGCATTTATGAGGTTCATTATTTGTAATCACGCCACTATAAGAAGAGGGTATGAAAAAAATATCGATTTGCGGAAAAGATGTGCCATCAGGGAGCAAGTGAAGCCTGTGCATTACATGCGCTATCCTTAAAGCGGATGGTTGCAAAATAATATTTACTTCTTCAAAAGCTTCACGGACAATAGCTTCAGTGACTGTCTCACCTTCTTCTAAACCACCCATAGGCAAGACATGACAGCCATCGCCAATACCTGTATTGTATCGCCTAGACAAAAGTACCGTATTCTCTTTGAAGATAACTAAAAAAACACCAATTTTTAATTTAAATCTTTCTTGCAGCATATACGCTTCGGGAATGGATGATATAATTTTATGTCCTGTTGTTGCTCTTCAGGCAACAATATTTGGGTCATTGCCTAACCCAGGGCGTTGCCCTAGGCTGTTGCAGTTTTTGCCCTTCGGGCAATTTGTGGAGCCTTTTCAGTTATTTACAAATCCTGTGTATTCACATGAGTGTGGCTAATTATGGATTCGTCTTTGGTGGCGGTGGATTTTTCAACAAATCAATAAACATCTCATAGAGTTTATCAGATCTTTGTGTTTGGATCTTACTTTCTTCTTCTATTCGCTCCCGTTGGAGTTGTATCTCTTTCTCTCTTTGGGCTTTTTCTCTCTCTATTTGTTCTCTTTGAAGTTGTATGTCTTTTTCTCTTTGCTCCTGTTCTTTCTCTATTTGTTCTCTTTGAAGTTGTATATCTTTTTCTGTGCGCACAGCTTGGTTTTGCAGTTCTTTTCTGATTTCCACGGCCTCTTCTTTTGCTTCTTTTCTCGATTCCTTTATTTCTTTATAAAGAAATGCTGCAGCGGCAATTATTGTCGCAATTATAGAAACAGATACTCCTAAAAATTGTATTGACTCTTCCATCGTCTCAATTTGAACCTCATTTTAATTTTGCGCCTTATTGTTGCCCTTTGGGCAACAATATTTGGGTTAGCAGTATATCAAACCTACTTCGCGGGTTTTTCATCATTCACCGCCCCCCTTTACGGGGGGGTGGTGAATAGTTACATTATGAATTTGTTTTTGGCGGTGGTGGGTTTTTCAGCAAATCAATAAACATCTCATAGAGTTTATCAGACCTCTGGGATTGGATTTGAATTTCTTGATCTATTCGCTCTATTGTTTGATCTGTGCGCTCTGCTTGACGTTGCAGTTCTCTTTTAACGTCTTCTATCTCGGTCTTTGTTTCTCTTCTCCATTCTTTCATTTCTTTATAGAGAAATCCTAGTGTAGCTGCGATTATAGTAACTATTGCAGTGGTTACAGAAACAAGTAACCCTACAAATTGTGCTAAATCATCCATTTTCCTAATTTGAACCTCATTTTAATTTTGCGCCCTGTTGTTGACCTTCAGGCAACAATATTTGGGTCATTGCCTAACCCAGGGCGTTGCCCTAGGCTGTTGCAGTTTTTGCCCTTCGGGCAGTTTGTGGAGCCTTTTCAATTATTTACAAATCCTGTGTATTCACATGGTGTGGCTAATTATGGATTCGTCTTTGGTGGCGGTGGATTTTTCAACAAATCAATAAACATCTCATAGAGTTTATCAGATCTTTGCGTCTGGATCTTGCTCTCTTCTTCTATTCGCTCCCGTTGGAGTTGTATCTCTTTCTCTCTTTGCTCCCGTTCTTTCTCTATTTGTTCCCTTTGAAGTTGTATATCTTTTTCTGTGCGCACAGCTTGGTTTTGCAGTTCTTTTCTGATTTCCACGGCCTCTTCTTTTGCTTCTTTTCTCGATTCCTTTATTTCTTTATAAAGAAATGCTGCAGCGGCAATTATTGTCGCAATTATAGAAACAGATACTCCTAAAAATTGTATTGACTCTTCCATCGTCTCAATTTGAACCTCATTTTAATTTTGCGCCTTATTGTTGCCCTTTGGGCAAC
>Ga0207126_1030_pt2 | contig 36704 bp, 36 predicted proteins | sample Alteio_BWMinHeat_20_FD_153586 | JGI IMG/M metagenome (GOLD analysis project Ga0207126, IMG submission 153586) | Enriched cells from forest soil in Barre Woods Harvard Forest LTER site, Petersham, Massachusetts, United States -... | ecosystem: Environmental > Terrestrial > Soil > Temperate forest >...
AAGCGTGCTCTCAAGGAGTTTCATATTGGTGGTGTTTTTTCCGCAATTCCCTCTGGGCGTTCTTGTGTCGCATAAGAAATTTCAAGACCTAAAGAAGTGCCATCTCCTAATAGATCTTTAAAACGAGGAGCATCAAGACTTGTTGTAATCAGTAAAATTTCTCGAATCCCCGCCTGCATAAGGACCGACAGTGGGTAATAGATCATCGGCTTGTCGTAAATTGGCAAAAGCTGCTTACAGAGACCGAGCGTAATGGGATAGAGCCGGGTTCCTGAGCCACCTGCTAAGATAATCCCTTTCATCCGTCCTCCGGCGGAAACCCGGCCCTTAAGGGCTGGATATTTTCAAAAAAATGTTGGCCGAGTGCGAAGCTCAGCTCCAACTATAATCCCAGGCCTTAAGGCCTGGGTTCTCGAATCCTCACTCAGAATCTGGCAGCTGGAACGTCACGCCGTCTGCAACAAGCTGATCAATATAGGTGATAAAGTAGTCATTATTCAAAAATTTGGGATCTTCAAACATAAACTGATGAAAGGGAATTGTGGAAAAAACACCACCAATATGAAACTCCTTGAGAGCACGCTTAGCGACAGCAATTGCCTCCTGTCGCGTCTTTCCTTTCACAATCAGCTTTGCAATCATCGAATCGTAATTTGGAGGAATGCGATAGTTGGGATAGCAAGCGCTATCAACGCGAACATGCGGTCCTCCAGGTGGAAGATAGTACTCTAAAAGGCCCGGAGATGGGGCAAAGTTGTTTTTTGGATTCTCAGCATTAATACGACATTGAATCACATGACCTGTAAACTCAACATCTTTCTGTTTCAACGGAAGTTTTTCTCCCATCGCTACTTTAAGTTGAAGCGCCACAAGATCTAGGTTTGTTAACTCTTCGGTAACGGTATGTTCTACCTGAATCCGCGTATTGACTTCCATAAAGTAAAACTGCTTATTCTCATCAAGCAAAAATTCAACAGTCCCTACAGAGTGATACCTAGCAGCTTTTACCAGATTAACAGCCGACTCACAGATTTTTTTTCGTAAAGCATCTGTCAATACAGGCGATGGTGCCTCTTCAATCAGCTTCTGACGTCTGCGCTGAATCGTACAGTCTCGCTCTCCCAGGTAGAGGTAGTTTCCGTGTTTATCTCCTATAATCTGCACCTCAATGTGGCGCGGATTCATAATCATTTTTTCTAGATAGACATCGGGATTATTAAAACTCACCTCTGCCTCTGTACGGGCCGCAGAAAATTGTCGCACAAACTCGTCCAGATTTTGAGCTATACGAATCCCCTTTCCACCACCACCAGCAGTTGCCTTAATAAAGACGGGAAAGCCAATCTTTTTAGCAGCATCAAGAGCCTCTTTCACATCGCGCACAATTCCATTCGATCCAGGGATAACAGGACATTTAACAGATTGCGCGAGCGCCTTTGCTTGCGCCTTGTCTCCTAAAAGAGAGATCGTTTTAGACGATGGACCAATGAAATTAATTCCGGAACTTTCACAAATCGATGCGAAATTGGCATTTTCACTTAAAAACCCGTAACCTGGATGAATTGCATCCGCTCCTGTCACTTCACAAGCTGCAAGAATATTAGCTATTTTTAAATACGACTTTTGTGAAGGAGGTTCTCCTATACAAATGGCTTCATCAGCATGTAAAACGTGCAGAGCCTCAGCATCTGCCTGAGAATAGACAGCGACTGTTTTGAGGCCGAGATCATGACAGGCTCGAATGACTCGAACTGCAATCTCTCCACGATTTGCAATTAAGACTTTTTTCATACAGTCACGCGCAAGAGTTTTGTTCCAAACTCTACTGTAGAGGCGTTATTGACGCAGATCTCTGCAACCGTCCCCGCAACTCCCGCCTTCACTTCATTCATCACCTTCATTGCCTCGATAATACAGACAACTGTATTCTCAGTGACGCGATCACCGACTTTTATAAATGGCGGATCCTCTGGAGAAGATGAGACATAAAACGTACCGACCATGGGCGATGTCACATATTGACCTGCAAGAACAGGTGCCACATCAGCTTCCGCTTTGAGGGGAGCGTGATGCACTGGTTGTCTTACCGGATGCTCCTCTTCTTTTACTGGCGCATAATGAACCACAGGAGAAGCCGTCCTTACCTCATCATGACGCTCCAGTTGCAATTCAAACCCGGAGCTATCTTTAATTTGGAGTCTCTTGATTCCTCCAGTCTTCATTGCGGACATTAAGTCTTTAATTTGCTTTAGTTCCATAAATATCTAGACCCGTTGGATATACTCGTTAATGTGCACATCAATTTTAATAATATCGCCAGATTCAACAAAGAGAGGAACTTCCACTTTAGCCCCTGTTTCTAAAATCGCTGTCTTTGTCGCATTAGAGCTACTAACTGCATTGTGACTCGGCTCTGTTTTAACAACCATCAGCTCTAAAAACTGTGGAAGCTCAATAGAAAAAATCGAATCACCGTAAAACATCGCCTTAATACTCAAGCCTTCTTTAAGGAAATTGACTTTATCTGTAACAACCGTTGCTGGCACAAGAATTTGCTCTAAGTTGCCAATATCGAGAAACAAATAGTCCTTCCCCTCTAAATATAAATACTCTAATTGACGCTCTGTTAAGACCACGTCTTGTAATGACTGGCTGAGAGTAAAATTCTTCTCAATCAGCTCCTCTGTCATCAAATTTTTCAACTTTGTTTTGATGAACGGCACACCCTTTGCCATTGTGACTTTTACAGCCGACTCAATGCGATAGATCTTACCATCTATCGATACGGTGACCCCTGGAACAATCTGATTGCCTGAAATCATGTGATCACACTCATTAAACCTTTTATAATCTCTTTAATTTCCATCAAGCGCAGGACGGTAAAATCGACATCGCACCTACGCCCCTGCGCATTGAGACCACGTCCCCAACGCACATGCACCGTTTTGCAGCCAAGCTCTTTAGCCGGAATCAAATCACCTTCAATCCGATCTCCACAAACAACAACATTTGTAGGGCTCTCCACAAATTCCTTGATAAGAGCCTGATAATGACGCTTCTTGTCGCGTAGCTCTGAGACAATGATTCTACTAAAAATTGTAGAATCTATACCAGCTTTTTTCAATTTAGATAATTGCTGGCCCCTCTCTCCTGCTGTCACAAGAGCGAGCTTGTGGGTCTGCTTTAAATCCTCTAAAAGCTCTATAGCAAAATCTAGAGGGAACAGGGGAGCCTCATCAATGGGGCGCTCATACACTTCTGCAAGAGCAATTGCTGCATATTCGGGAGGAGCCTCATGAAGCTCCAAAAACTCCAAAATTGCCTCTTTTGCACTCAAAGCCGACCGATCTAACCGCTCGAGCATCTGAAGAGCTAAAGAAAAATCTGAAACGAAAAAACCCACCTCAACAAGCCGTTCTAGAGCGGCCTTAAGCCGCAAACCTGTTAGGCAACCCGAAGTGTCGATCAGTGTGTCATCAAGATCAAAGATGATTAACAATTTTCATTAACTCTTGCGCTAATTTTTTCGGATTATGTCGAATTAAACTACGTTTCATCAAATCCTTTTTAATTCCCTCTTTCAGCTCACCAATTAAAGGCGCCGCAAGAATCCTCTCATCTTCTAAATCATTCTCAACAAGATCCCCTTCTTCTGAATAGACGTCAATTAACTCTTGTGGGGGAAGCTGATTATTCACAAGAACATAATCAAAAAGAGCATCTCCAATATACGGAGAGAGCTGTTTTAAATAATCACCAACCTTATATCCAGTCGTTTGCCCCTTGCGATTCATTAAATTGACAACAAAGACCTTCTTTGCCTGAGAGGCAAGCAGCGCATGGCTAATTCCTTCAACGAGCAAGTTGGGAATGATTGAGGTATGAAATCCACCTGGCCCCAAAACAACAAGATCTGCATTCATAATCTCATGAATTGCATGAGGATTTGCCTTTGGATATGGCTCTAAATAAATGCTTTTATAACCTTGATCAATCTCTTGCGATAAATAGATCGCCTTTTCACCCTCTAAAACCTTGCGACTATTAAGAATCATCCGCAAGCGCACCTCATGCGTCGTAACCGGGATCACCTTCCCTTTGATGTAGAGAATCCTTCCCACCTCTTCAACAGCTTTCTCAAAACTTCCTGTCACCTTTTCTAGAGCCGATAACAACAAGTTTCCAAAACTATGCCCCTCAAGACCTCCTGTTTCAAAACGATAATTCATCAAACTGCGCATCAGACGAGAAGAATTAGAGAGGGCAACAAGACACTGCCTCACATCCCCTGGCGGAAGGACGCCGAGCTCATCTCGCAAGATCCCCGTACTTCCTCCATCATCTGCCATAGAGACGATCGCACTAATCTCAACATCATAATTTTTCAACCCTTTCAGAACAGCGAAATTCCCCGTTCCTCCCCCGATCACAACAATCTTTTTTTTCATAACCGCCCACAAGAGACCCTTAAAGCCTCAATCGCCGCTTTCATCTCTTTGGCCTTAAACAAGTAGCTCCCAGAAACAAGAACATTGGCCCCGGCTGCAACACAAAGTGGCGCTGTCTTATCATCTATCCCACCATCGACCTGAATCAGAGGAGGTTTCTGCAAAGACCTGCACAATTTTTCTGTCATCTCCACCTTCTCAACCATCTCTTTCATAAACGGCTGCCCACCAAAGCCCGGATTCACTGTCATAATTAGAATTAAATCGACTTGATTGACATATTTCGGAATCATCTCCCAAGATGTCTCTGGGCAAAAGGCAAGACCTGCTTGAACATTACAACGACGAATATACTGAAGCGTCTCTGCAAGCTGTTCTGTTGCTTCAAAATGAATTGTCAAACGATCGGCTCCCGCTGCAACAAATCTTTCGATATAATCGAACGGATTATAAATCATTAGATGAACATCTAAAAAAAGATCTGTTGCCCGATTAATTGCAGCAACAACTTGATGTCCCATTGTCAAATTGGGGACAAAATGGCCATCCATAACATCCAGGTGCAGTGCGTCAGCGCCAGCTAGCTCCAATCTTTTAGCCTCACAAGCTAGCGCTCCAAAATCCCCAGATAAGATAGAGGGCTCTATAATAATATGTTTCTTATTCACAACGCTTCCGTTATTAAGTCGAGATATACACAAATAAACTCAAAACTTGGACTTAGCCTACGTCGGGCAGCCACGCATTTTGTGCCTGCCTGCATCGCTAAACTTTTTAAGTTTAGCTGTTTCGGCACCAGCTTCGCTCGGGCCAAACTGCGGGCGCCTCCTTGGCTAAGTCCAAATTTTGAATTCATTTGTGTATAAATGATTCCGTACATCCTACCTGACTTACCTCGGGAAAGTCGAGTAGATTATAAATTTCAGAAATCAGATCTGGCGATGGGCCAATAAAAATATAGCCCAAACAGACTCGATCAGAGAGTTGCAAATCCAAACAGACAGGCTGGACATTTAACGCCTCGACAGCCCCCATCCGCTTCTGCTTATCAAAAGGATCATAGAACTCCATCATTAAAAATAAAATCCCCTCTTTAACAGAGACGCGAACCTGAGACTCCGGCTCTTTTTCAGTTAAAACCTTAGACTTGTCTCTTTGCACTAATTTACGCGGCAACATTAAGAAGAGAGTTTTAAGAAGTTCTGGGTTCAATAAACTCCTCTGCTGCTCCGGAGAGATCGAATGAAAAAAGTTCTCCAAAAGAAAGGTGTTTACAACCCTAAGCTCTTTATCTAAAAGATTTTTTAAAACAAGAAACGTCTCAATTTGCTTAGAGATCATCCCTCCGTTAAAATCACGCATCTCTCCGATGATTTTTTGCAACTCTTCTACCACGACAAGGCGCGCCTTATAAAGGTCAACGCAATGGTCATTACGAACAAAAGCTGCGTTAGGAAGGCGCACACGAAATACCGTCGCCTCTTTCAAGTGTTTTTTTCGAACGCTTCCCACCTTTTTAATTCTATCCGGAATAAACTGAAGCGGCGTATGCGATTTCTGAAACAGCTGCTGAATTGGAGAACTATCTCGTAAAACAATCCGCACTAGAATAACTGTAAATGTTAGATCCGTATCCGTCTGTTCATCAAAGGAAAGCATTAACTGAGGAATATCGCGAATATACCTCAACTGCTGGCTAAGTGTCACAATACCGCGCATAACCTCTTCTTCATTGCGCGGCATAAATAGAGGGCGCATGAGCTGCTCTACACCTCCCTTTAGATCTTCTGGAAGAGCCTGCCTTAATCTAGCCACCTCTTGCAGAGAAAAATCTTCTCCCCCTTCTTTTTCTACTTCTAAATAGATCGTATGAATCTCATCATCCCGCCCCTCCATAACAAAACAAGAGCCTTCAACCAGCTTAACGGACGGAATGTAACCTGAAAGCACCCGCATTAAATGACGCTCTTCAAACCGCTCATTCTCCTTTAAAAAATTAACCGCAACAAAAAGGGCTAAAACCTTACGTATTCCAAAAGGCTGATGCAGACGCGCCTTCATTAACTTTAGACTTAAAAACCGTTTCGACGACTCCAGCTCGATCTGCCTTCTCAATCTTTTACGAAACAGATAAAAAATTGTAATCAGACGACTCATATGATAGGAGGATCTAGCTGCTTTAAACTCCTCACGACACATGACAAGAAAATGCTGCATCTGACTAAAGAGATCATAATCAAAATCTTGAGGACGCTTCTGCACAAGGGCCGCGATCTGCTCCTGAACAAGAGTTGTCTTCTCATCTGCAGATAGTCCCTTAATCTCCAAAATACGATTAGCGTGGTAAACAGAAACCAGACCCAACCGAATCTCTGCCTCAAGAACTGGTAAATTACTTTTAACGATCTGTAGATCGTGCACATTTTCTGGACAAATCACCATTTCACAAATAGAGTAGATCTCTTCTCCAAGATCTGGCATTTGAAAATCTGTCGTAAAAAAAGCTCCGACAGCAATCCTTTTACCAGGGACAAGCCAACGACTCATCATCTCATAAAAAAACTTAGCACCATTTGGACGTGAGAAGGAGAGAAGAAAGATTGAAATATTTCCTTTAGATGTTCGCTGCATCTCCAAAAGCGCCTTCTGCGAAAAGAAAACCTCCTTAGTTCCACCACCCCACTCAAACCACTTTAGAAAGGGAAGATCTGCAAGCTGTCTCTTATCTTCAAGGGGACGGAGTTGATCGAAACGATCTGCTGGGAGTAACTTTTTAAGAGCATGCCGAATCCAACTACTATAAAGAGAGCTCATGGGATCAAGCGAGATATCAAAAACTGTAACAATACGAGGAAATTCTCTGGCCGATAGAATCATAGAGGATCTTCTCATTTTAGATGATACGATCATAATAAATTTTTTACTACTTAGCAAGGAGCAAAATTAAAAAAAATTGCAGAGAGTGCCTTAGACGGAACTTGGGTCTACTGAAAAAGCTTTTTCTGAGTTTGCTATTGATCTTATTGCGAAACATTTGCTACGATTCCCCCTTTGAGATCAGAACCATTAGGAGAAACCTTTCAAATGTCCAAACACTTAACACACAACTGGAATGACAGTAATATCATTGATGATGTTGCGTTCCAAGAATCAGATGCTCAACAATTCAGAAAATTAATGGGCCTTCAAGACAAGAACCATGATGACGCTCCAGCTACCGCAATGATCGTCGGACAAATTCTTAAAGGCAGAATTGTTGAAATTACAAAAGGTTTTATCGTTGTCGATGTGGGACTTAAATCAGAAGGACTCATCCCAATTGAAGAGTTTTCCGATCTGTCTGAGATCGTTTTTGGCAATGAAGTCGAAGTCTTTTTAGATCAAGCCGAAGGAAATGATGGGCAGATTGTCCTCTCTCGAGATAAAGCGCGTCGTTTAAGACAGTGGGAGTATATTGTACACCACTGCAAAGAAGGCTCCATTGTTAAAGGAAAAGTCATCCGTAAAGTCAAAGGCGGTTTAATGGTCGATATCGGCATGGAAGCCTTCCTACCTGGCTCTCAGATTGACAATAAGCGCATTAAAAACCTGGATGAGTTCCTCAATCAAACTTACGACTTTAAGATCCTCAAGATTAATACAGATCGCAAAAACATCGTCGTCTCTCGCCGTGAGTTGTTAGAAGAAGAGCGCATTTCTCGCAAAGCTGAGCTGCTAGATAATATCCATGAAGGCTCTCTCTGCAAAGGGATTGTTAAAAACATCACCGACTTCGGTGTCTTTTTAGATCTAGATGGTGTCGATGGTCTATTGCACATCACAGATATGACATGGAAGCGCATTAAGCATCCTTCAGAGATGGTCCGTCTAGGACAAGAACTCGAAGTCGTCGTCCTTCACATCGATAAGGAAAAAGGACGTGTTGCTCTTGGGATGAAACAGAAAGAATCAAATCCATGGGAAGAAATTGAACAACGTTATCCGGCGGGAACTCGTGTGCGCGGTAAAATTGTCAACCTCGTTCCTTACGGTGCTTTTATTGAATTAGAGCCTGGAATCGAAGGTCTTATCCACGTCTCCGAAATGTCTTGGACAAAGACAATCAGCGACCCGACAGAGCTTGTTAAAAAAGGCGATGAAGTTGAAGCAATTGTTTTATCAATTCAAAAAGATGAAGGTAAAATCTCTCTTGGTTTAAAGCAGACAGAAAAGAACCCTTGGGAAGATGTTGAGCGTAAATACCCTGTTGGGAAAGGTGTGGTTGCTGAGATTCGCAATCTAACTAACTATGGCGCTTTTGTTGAGCTCGAACCAGGTATCGATGGTTTGATTCACATCTCCGATTTGAGCTGGATTAAAAAGATCTCTCATCCATCAGAAGTTCTCAAAAAAGGAGATAAAGTTGATTCAGTTGTTCTCTCTGTCGATAAAGAGAGCAAGAAGATCACTTTGGGCATCAAGCAGCTTGAGAACAACCCTTGGGATACAATTAAAGAGACCTATCCTATCGGCACCGTTGTTACAGGAATCGTTTCAAAAATCACTGCTTTTGGAGCTTTTGTCGAACTCGGCAATGGAATCGAAGCTCTGGTTCACGTCACTGAGCTTTCCGATCAACCTTTCGGGAAAGTAGAAGACGTCATCCAAAAAGGTGATGAAATCAAAGCTAAAGTGATTAAGCTAGATTCTGAAAACAAAAAAATGGCTCTATCAATTAAAGAATACCTAATCGACACTAACCAACACAACCGCGACGACATCGTTGTAACAGCCGCTCCTAAAGCAAAAACAACGAGAAAGAAGAAAGCAGGGGCTCATGCAGAAGTTGGTGCAGACGAAGAATCGAAGTAGACCTAGACCTTAATGTCTGGGAGTTGATTGACAGGGGGTATATAACCCCCGTCAATCTCAGTTTTAGAAATATTTAAAAAAGCGATACACATCCTGTGTCGCTAGTTTTCTACCGGAGAACGGATGAATAAAGACCTCGTTGCCATTTTCGAATATTTAGAAAGAGAAAAAGGGATCAAAAGAGATGTGATCGTTTCAACGATTCAAGAATCGTTGCTAGCGGCGGCTCGTAAAAGCGTCCAAGGCCTCTTAAGCATCGCTGTACAGATTCATCCCAAAACAGGCGACATCGAAGTGACTGCTGAAAAAGAGGTCGTCGAAAAAGTCTCTATCCCTGACGAAGAGATCTCCTTAGAAAACGCTCGCCTCATCTACCCAAGCTGCGAACTTGGCCAGTGGATTCGCATCAATGTGACTCCAAAAGAATTTGGTAGAATCGCTGCTCAAACAGCAAGACAGGTCATTCATCAGAAACTCAGGGGCGCTGAGCGCGACGTCATCTATGAAGAGTACCGCCATCGCATTAATGAGATCGTCTCCGGCGCTGTTAAGCGAGTTGTTCGGGGAGCCACCCTCATCATCGACCTGGGAAAAGTAGAGGCTATTCTTCCTGATCGATTCTATCCAAAAACAGAGAGTTATGCTGTCGGAGAACGTGTTCAAGCTCTCCTCTTAGAGATGCGCGATACTGAAGGCGGAGGTGCTGAAGTTGTCCTCTCAAGAACTCATCCGGAATTTGTAGCTCAACTCTTTTTACAAGAAGTTCCTGAGCTCAAAGATGGTACTGTTGTCATCGAACGCATTGTCCGCGACGCAGGCTATCGTACAAAACTTGCCGTTCGTTCTTTAGATCCCAAAGTCGATCCTGTTGGAGCCTGCGTTGGCATCCGCGGAACACGTGTTAAAAATATCATCCGTGAGCTGAACAACGAAAAAATCGATATCATTCCATTTGCTGAGGATCCAGTTTTGCTCTTGCAAAACGCCCTCTCTCCTCTCCAAATTAAAAAGATTAACGTCTCTGAAAATGGAAGAACGATCTCTATTGTTGTCGCTGACGAAGATTATCCAACAGCATTAGGAAAACGGGGAATGAATGCTAGATTGAACGGCCAGTTGATCGATGCAGAACTGGAAGTTCAAAAAATGAGCGATTATCAGAACCTCATGCAATTACAACGCGCAAAATTTGCAGAGAGCGAAGACCCCCTGCTTGACCAACCTTTACGCATTGAAGGTATGAGCTCTATGATCATCGCAAGCCTTGTTTCCGCAAACATTGACACACTCCGCAAACTTCTCCTCTCTACACCGGAAGAACTCATCGCAATTCCTGAAATTAGCAGTTTAGAGATGGCGAATAAGATTTTAGATCAGGCAATAAAAACAAGGATGTAACCGTTGGCTAAAAATTTAAAACTTAACATTAAAAACAGCCAACTTGCTGAGGTGTTAAAGCTCAATAAAGTCAAAGTTTCTCCAACACCCACTCCTGTTGAAAAGGCTCCGGATCCCCTAACCCAATTTGCAGAAAAACAGCTCGGTGAAATCGAAAAAAAACATGAGGTGAAACAGCCAGAAGAGCTCTTCTCTCCTCCACCGGCTCCTTCACCACAGCCGGCCACTTCTCTGCCAAAAAAAGAAGAGTCTTATCCACGAAGAGAAGAGCCGACAAAGCCTGCTTATTCTCAACGTTCTTTTGCGTCGCCAAACAGACCGATGCCCCCACGAAGAGATTATCCTCCAAGACCTGCATCTGCAGCTCCTCATCGCCCTTTTGCGCCAAGAACACCACCGGTAATTCCTCCTAAGGTGCTTCCTACAGCAGAGCCTCAAAAAAAGGCTGCTTTTAAAGAGTTTCGCGATGTAAAACCTCAGAAAAAACAAGAAGGTGGACATAAGTTTGATTCGCGAGCACGTCAAGGACTCCACGATGGAGAGAACGAAGAGTGGCGCAGACGCAGGTCAGCAAAATACAAAGAGGTTAAGCAAGAAGAGCTCGTGATTCGTCCAAAGCAGCTGCATGTACGGATCCCGATTACTGTCAAAGATCTCGCTTCCGATATGAAGCTGAAAAGCTCTCAGCTCATTTCTAAACTCTTTATGCAAGGTGTTATTGTCACTCTCAATGACTATTTAACCGATGAGACAACGATCCAACTCCTTGGCCACGAATTTGAATGCGAAATTATCATCGACACCCGCGAAGAAGAACGCCTACGCATTACAGATAAAACAATTAAACAAGAGATCGATGAGACCCCGCGTGAAAACCTCATCCTCAGACCCCCCGTCGTCGCCTTTATGGGCCATGTTGACCACGGCAAGACAAGTTTAATCGACGCCATCCGTACAACAAATATGGCCGCCGGCGAGGCAGGAGCGATCACTCAACATATTGGAGCTTTCCAGTGCCACACCGCTGTTGGCAACTTGACAATTTTAGATACCCCAGGACACGAAGCCTTTTCTGCAATGCGCGAGCGCGGAGCTGATGTCACAGATATTATTGTGATCGTTATTGCCGGTGATGAAGGGATCCGTCCACAAACCCTTGAAGCTATAGAACAAGCTCAGAAGGCCAATGTCCCTATTGTTGTCGCAATTAATAAATCCGATAAGCCAGGGTTCAACGTAGAAAATGTCTACCGCCAGCTCTCTGAGAACAATCTTCTTCCAGAAAGCTGGGGAGGATCTGTGATCACGGTCAATTGCTCGGCTGTTACAAAAGAGGGGATCCAAGCACTTCTAGAAATGCTTGCGCTCCAAGCTGAAATTTTAGAATTAAAAGCGAATCCACAAGCCCGTGCTCGAGGCAGTGTGATCGAATCACAAATGCATAAAGGCCTTGGAGCTGTTGCAACTATTTTAGTACAAAATGGAACGCTACGCCTGGGGAATTCTCTTGTAACAGATAAAGGCTGGGCACGCGTAAAAACCATGCATGATGAACATGGAAAAGAACTTCTAGAAGCACCACCTTCTACTCCTGTTAAAATCACCGGACTCTCAACTCTACCCGATGCAGGAACAGAATTCATCGCAGTAAAAACTGAAAAAGAAGCTCGAGAACTTGGAATGAGCCGCAATGAAGGTAATAAGATCTCAGCACTCCACCAGATAAAAAAGGTGGGGCTTGAAAACCTATTACAAGAAAAAGAAAAGGTCGAGCGAAAAGCTCTCACCCTTATTTTACGCGCCGACGTTCAAGGCTCTTTAGAAGCTCTCAAGACCTCATTGCTGAAAATTCATAGCGACAAGGTGGGTATTAACATCATCTCCAGCAGTGTTGGTGAAATCTCCGAATCCGATGTGCAACTCGCGGCGACCTCTAAAGCTGTGATCCTCGGCTTCCACACACAACTTGAAAGCAGAGCTGAACCTCTGGTTCGAGAGCTTAGAGTTAAGATCAAATTGCATGACATTATTTATCACGCCGTTGATGATATCCGCGCGACGATGCAAGGCCTCCTCGACAAACTCTCCAAAGAGATCGATACGGGAACTGCAGAAGTTAAAGCTGTCTTCAAAGCATCTCAAGTGGGCCTTATTGCCGGTTGCCAGGTAACAGATGGAACCATTAAACGGAGCAATCAAGTCCGTCTTGTTCGCGATGGGGCAACTATCTGGAAAGGCGCTATTGCATCTCTAAAACGAGTAAAAGAGGATGTGCGTGAGGTCTCAAAAGGCTATGAATGCGGAATCTTATTACACAATTTTAATGACGTTAAAGTCGGTGATCTGATGCAAGCCTACGAAATCGTCTACTATGAGCAACAGCTGTGAAAAATCGATTAGATCGTCTTAACTCTCTATTAAAAGAAGTCATTTCCGAGGTCATTCGGCGCGATGTGCGCAACCCCCATGTCAATGAATTTGTCACAGTAACGGGGGTAGAGATCTCAAGCGACCTGCATCACGCTAAAGTCTTGATCAGTGTCATTGGAACAGATAGTGTTAAAACAGAGACGATCCAAGCACTGCAATCGGCCGCCGGTTTTATCGCTGTCCACGCCTCTAAAAAAGTCGTCATGCGCTACTTCCCCTCGCTTGTCTTTCATCTCGACACATCTGTCGATCAACAAATGCGCATTGACTCTTTGCTTGGGAAGATTCATGAAGAACAAAAGTCCAGACAAGCGGATGAGTGATGATCTTGCCGCGTGCGGGTTGTTACTCGTTAATAAACCAAAAGGCAAAAATTCCTTTGCTCTAGTTTCGGCCCTGCGCAGGCTTTCTGGAATACGCACAATTGGCCACGCCGGGACGCTTGACCCTTTTGCCACAGGCGTCATGCTCCTTCTCATTGGGAAACCCTACACACGCCTCTCTGAAAAGTTGATTCAACACGACAAAGAGTATATCGCAACGCTACTACTTGGAATGTCAACTGACACCTATGACTGCGATGGAGCGGTTCAAGAGAAGTCGAATAAAATACCGACGCTTGAGGAAATCGAAGAAGCGTTGAAGCACTTTCAAGGGGATGTATTACAGACCCCTCCAATGTTCTCGGCGAAAAAAGTTGGCGGAAAAAAGTTATACGAACTTGCACGAAAAGGAAAAACAATTGAGCGTGCGCAAGTTCCCGTCTTTATAAAGACAACGCTCCTTAGCTACAGCTACCCCTACCTACATATTCAAGTGCACTGCTCAAAAGGGACTTATATCCGTTCCATTGCACACGATCTGGGTGCTATGCTTGGTTGTTATGCTCATTTAAGCGACCTAACCCGTATACGCAGCGGCTGTTACCTCTTAGAAAATTGTATCGATGGGAATCTGCTTTTTGGAAAAGAGTATGACTACCGTTGGGCCTTGCGGAGCTCTTTATGATTCTCTACCAGAACCTAGAGGATCTACTCCCCTCTCCTTGTGTCTTAACATGGGGAAGTTTTGATGGAATTCATCTCGGACATCAGCATCTTTTTGAAAAGATGCGTGAGTTGTCTCCTAAACGTTCGGTTCTAACCTTCACCAACCATCCAGGAACGGTCCTTGGTAGACCTGTGACAACGTCCATTTGCTCTCTGGAAGAAAAACTTGAACTCCTGGAAAAGTTGCAGATCGATCAGGTTGTTTTGATCCCCTTTACCCAAAAACTTGCTGCAATGCATTACATCGATTTTCTACATCTACTCAAACGCCATATTGGCTTTACCCATCTCCTTTTTGGCAAGGGATCCCAATTTGGGGCAGGACGTGAAGGGGACCAAGAGAGGTTACTTAAGCGCGGCCCCATCGATGGCTTTTCTGCACACTACATTGACAAATTCCATTTAAACGGCGAACTTGTCTCATCCAGCAGAATTCGAGAATTCATCGAATCGGGAAACATCGAAGCAGCAGAAAGGCTCCTCGGACGCCCTCTTTTTTCCAGCGTCTAACCTCTTAACATTAAGAATTTGGGTTTGAGACTGTCAGCTGATTATCAACACTTTTTACTCCAGAGACTTCTTTAACTAGCCTAGAAACTTTTCGACTCTCTTCGTGATTTGCAACAGTTCCAGTCAAGGTAACAACGCCATTATTTGTCGTCACAGATACCATTCTCGCGCCAGACGATAAAGAACCCTCCATCATGAGTTTCTTTTTAACATTCGCTGTAATCTCCCAATCAGCTGATTGAGTCTGCTCATGTCCTTTAGCGTGATCTTTCGACTTGTCATTTGAATTGCTACTGCATGAAGCACATAAGATGCACATTGCTGGGATGAACAAAAATTTTTTCACGATATCCTCCAAAATAAAGGTAGATTAAATAACCGCATATACTCTTAAAAAGTATATTTTTAGTCTTATCCGCATCCTAGAATAAGAAAAATGTTTTGTAAACAAAAATTAAAAAAATCGTCAGTCTAGAGGAAAACTCCGTTTGTGTATATACTCACCCTTTGATATGCGTTAATTATGGCAGAAAAGACCGAACAGGCAACACCTAAAAAGCTGAAAGATGCACGAAAGAAGGGTCAGGTCGCAAAGGCTCAGGACTTTCCGTCTGCTTTTACCTTTATTGTTTCAATTGCTTCTATGCTCGTCTCTGCCCGGTACCTCTACCAGATTCTAGAGAGTTATTTTATCTCCGTTTTCAAAAGCATTAACAAAGACCTCGACTTGCAGCAGTCTGCCGGCGGATTTTTAACTCAAGCCGTTATGATGATTCTTCAATGTAGCCTGCCAATCATGGTGATTACACTGCTATGTGGACTTTTAGTCGGCTTTCTTGTCGTTGGCCCCACTTTTTCCATGGAAGCGATGAAGTTTGATGTCAAAAAGCTCAATCCGGTTACGAACATTAAGAACATGTTCAAATTAAAAACGCTCATTGAATTACTTAAGTCGATTTTTAAAATCACAGGCGCATTTATACTTATCTACTCTGTAGTTTATAATAGCTTGCCGGAAATTATTGCAACAGCTGGCCTCCCTCTCCTTGGTATTACTTCTGTTTTTAGCGACTTCCTCGTTCAAGTTGTCATTCGCGTTGGCATCTTTTTTATCATTATTGCGATTTTTGACCTTGTCTTCCAGAAAAAAAACTTCGCAAAAGAGATGAAGATGGAAAAATTCGAAGTAAAACAAGAAAATAAAGATACAGAGGGAGACCCGCAGGTCAAAAATAAAAGGCGCCAAACAGCACGCGAAATGGCCTACCAAGACGGAACCTCAGGTGTTAAACGCGCTAAGATGGTGGTGACAAACCCTGTTCACTTAGCGATTGCTTTGGAATACGATGAGAAGACAGAACCCGCACCAAAAATTATTACAATGGGCAAGGGAATGATTGCAGAGTTGATCATCAAAGCCGCAACAGAGTATCATGTGCCTGTCATGCGTAATGTCCCCCTCGCACAGCTCTTATGGGAAAAGGGAGAAGAAGGAGATTATGTTCCCGAAGAGGCGTATGCAGCCATCGCCGAAATTTTAAAATGGCTTAAAACTATAGCAACAACAGAAGAAGTGATTCCGGAGCTACTACAGTGAAACAATTTTTAGAACGACTCTCCAGAAACCTCGGCGGCGACCGTGCCCTCAAGGTGATTACGCAATCAAGCGACTTGCTCCTAGCTCTATTCATTATTCTTGTCATCATGATGATCGTCATCCCGATGTCACCCTTTGTTTTAGACAACTTGATTGCCTTCAACCTGACCATTTCGATCATCCTTCTCATGGTCTCTCTCTATATTCCAAAAGCGACGCACTTGTCGATGTTCCCCTCCCTTCTGCTCATCACAACACTCTTTCGTTTAGGGATAGAGATCTCTGCAACAAGACAGATTCTGACAAAAGCTGATGCCGGCCATATCATTCTCGCCTTCGGAAATTTTGTCGTCGGAGGGAATTTCGTTATTGGAGCGATCATCTTCTTAATTATCACAATTGTTCAGTTCATCGTCGTCACAAAAGGTGCTGAACGGGTCGCCGAAGTAGCCGCTAGATTTACTCTTGATGCGATGCCTGGAAAGCAGATGAGTATCGATGCGGATTTGCGCAGCGGTGTAATCGATGCCAACCAAGCCCGTGAATTACGCCTTTCCCTCACCAAAGAGAGTCAACTCTACGGTGCGATGGACGGTGCGATGAAATTCGTTAAAGGGGATGTGATCGCCTCTATTGTCATCGCTGTCATTAACATTATTGGGGGACTCATCATCGGATCGACGATGCACGGCATGACCCTCTTTAATGCGGCTAAAACCTATACCCTTCTATCGATAGGAGCCGGCCTTGTCACACAGATTCCTTCTCTTTTGATTTCGATGACAGCGGGTATTGTCACAACGCGCGTCTCCTCAGATAAAAAAGATGGGGCTCTAGGCAAAGAGATCTCCACGCAGCTTTTAAGCCAGCCAAAAGGGATTTTAATTGGCGCTCTTGTCCTCTTTGGTATGTCGTGGATTCCCGGCTTTCCCAGATGGATCTTTATTATTTTTGCCGTTACTTTAGCCGCAATTGCCTTCGGGACGCTCTCTAAAAAGAAAAAAGATGAAAAAGAGGCAAAAGCTGGTGGCGGCACCCTAACAACTGATGTGGAAGGTCATTCCGTTGTCTCGGGCGGCGCAGACGAATACGCACTCACGCTACCCATCATCTTAGAGGTCGGCAACTATCTCTCGACTCTGATCAAAAAACAGAAGTCAGGAACAAGTTTTATCGAAGAGATGATCCCAAAAATGCGCCATGCTCTCTACCAAGATCTCGGTGTCCGCTTCCCCGGTATTCATGTTAGGACCGACTCTGCACTCCTTGAACCTGATGAGTATAACATCTACCTAAGTGAGGTCCCCGTCTTACGCGGAAAGATCTTAGAAAATTGTCTTCTCACAAGTGAAGACCCCGAAAATCTCAAACGGTACAACATCCCTTTTATCAGCTCAAAAACGGCAGTTGGCAAATCATCCCTTTGGGTAGAAGGGAGCTACCAGGAGATTATGCAGAAGGCAGGAATTAAGTTCTGGAAACCGCTCGATGTCCTCATTTTACACCTCTCTTACTTCTACAGACAGCATGCAAGCGAATTTATCGGGATCCAAGAGGTCCGGGCAATTATTGAATTTGTCGAAAAGTCGTATCCCGATCTCATCAAAGAGGTGACGCGCCTCATCCCGCTACAAAAACTGACTGAAATTTTTAAACGTCTTGTCCAAGAGCAAGTCTCCATCAAAGATCTCAGAACCATTATGGAAGCACTCAGTGAGTGGGGCCAAACAGAAAAAGATACCGTTCTTCTTACCGAATATGTTAGATCTTCCTTGCGCAGATATATCAGTTACAAATACTCCCAGGGACAATCAATCCTCTCTGTCTACCTTCTCGATCCGGAAATTGAAGACATGGTTCGCGGAGCGATTAAGCAGACCTCTGCTGGCTCCTACCTCGCGTTAGATCCCGACTCTGTCCAGGTGATTTTACAAGCGCTGCGCACAACGATTGCTCCAACGCCAGTTGGTGGAACCCCCCCAGTACTGCTCACAACAATGGATGTCAGACGCTTTGTCCGTAAACTTATTGAAGGAGAATTCCCCGATACACCCGTACTCTCTTACCAAGAAATCGTCCCCGAAATCCGCATTCAACCATTAGGACGTATACAACTAACATAAAAAAATATATATGCAATCCATGGGACGTTGAACTGAGGAGGGACCGTGTCTTCTGGGGGCGAGCATATCAGAGCCGAGGCGCTTATGCTGGCTCATCAACAAGAGCAGATCCTTAAAGCTGCAGTTAAAGATCTCATTCAAGATCCAAGTGAGATCGTCTTTGAAGACAATTCTGAACCAGATATTTTCAACCCCTTTGTCATGGGGCGCAAATCAGAGAGCCTTGAGACCCGGATTAGAAAAGAGGCTGGGAAATCTGAAAGCAGCGATGAGCAACATCTAAGAATAGAGGAACTCCAAGCCCTCTCCGAAGAATTTCAGAAAAAAAATAAAGAGCTCGAGGCAAAGACCCTCATCTCCCTGCGCTCCCAACTAAAAGCTGGAGATACAAAAGAAGATATCCTAAGAAAAGTCCTCGAGTCTTATCCCGATCCTGCCCTTGCCGATGAAGCGCTTGACTTTTTACTCCGCACAACTGAAGGAGAACTTGCTGAACAGGTCAGGCTTGCAAAACAAGATCTTGCAGAGCGGTATGCAAGAGAGATTAAATCCGGGCGCAATATCCAAGCACAAACTGCCGCCTTTTCTAAAGAAGGGGTGGGAGGTCCTCAAACCTTACGCGATCTGTATCGCGATGTGACGGGCAATCCGCGCGAGGTCAACACACTCTTTGAAGAGCTATCGGGCAAGTACACCTTTGATCAGATGAAACCCATCGTTGATTTTCTACTCCACTCCCTTGGCAGCGATCTAAAGGCTCAAGGGCCGTCTATTGCACGCGCAGAACTCTACAGGCTCCTCACTGAAGTGCGCAGCCTGCAAGCAATTCTTGGGGTCTACCGCTTCTTCAGGTTGCGGATGTACCTTCTCCAAAGCAACTTCATCCGCAGAGGAGCGAGGCTCCCTGGCGGCTTAAATTTTGAATCGCTTGCGCGCGCCTTTATGAAATTTCTACAAGAGCGCTACCCATCAGCTGATAAAGCACTCTTGATGGCAGCCCTCTTCGAATTAGAGGATGATTATGAAGGAGCAATCCCTGTCTATATGCAACTGCGTGATGCGGTGCGCAATGTCGCTCCCAAACTCTTTAGATCGGAACAGCACCGCCAAGATATCCTTAAAAGCTTTATTGAGTCTCTCAATGAGCTCGAAGATCGAGCAGAAGAAGATGAAGAGGAGGATGAAGAGTGATTGAATTTTTTGCAGAGATCCTTCAAAAACTAGGAGAAGAACTTGGAACCCCACTGAACGTCGATAAAAACGGCGCCTGCTTACTTGTCTATAAAAGAATCCTGAAGGTCCAGATTCAAAACTACCCTGAAAAAGAGGAGCTGCTTCTAGGTGCCTTTTTAGGCGAAATTGTGCCAGGTAAGTTTCGCGAAAATGTCTTCAAAGAAGCCCTCAAAACAAACAGCCTTTTTCCCAATCAAGGAGCCTTTAGCTATGTCAAGCGCTCAAATGAACTCATCTTATCCCATCTGGTTCCCTACGAGGGACTAACTTCTAGTCACCTCTCAAAAATCCTCTTAGAACTGATTGAAAAGGCCAATTTATGGTATTCGAGTATTCAGAGCGGCTCACTTCATCTTGTTGCCCAAGATGTGCGCCCAGAGCGTTCCGATAGACCGATGTTTGGAATAAGGTAGAATGCAACATTTAAAAAATCTACTTCTTCACTCAACTGCAGCCCCTGCCTGGAAAAAAATAGACTTCCAGAGACGCTACGGTATTAACCTCATTCTCTCAGCATTGCGAACAGAAAAGAGCTCTGGAATTGGAGAATTTTTAGATCTATATCCAATCATTGATTGGGCGCAGAAACAGCGCTTCACAATCATTCAACTCTTACCCCTCAATGATTCAGGCCATGATCCTAGCCCCTATAACGCGCTCTCCTCTTGCGCTCTACACCCAATCTACCTCTCACTCCACGCACTTCCCTACCTTGATCAACTACCTGTATTGCAAGAAAAACTTGTCGACTTTATCCCACTGAATCAAACAAAAAGAGTCTCATACCTCGAAGTTTCAAGCTACAAGTACCACTTTCTCCATAGCTACTATGAGCTTGTCGGAAAAAAGATCCTAGATTCTGAAAACTACAAGAAGTTCGAGGCGACGCACCCGTGGCTCTTGCCATACTCCCTCTTTAAGATCTTTAAAAATCGATCAGAGCAGATGGCATGGCAACATTGGCCAGAAGAGTTACGCGCTCCCTCCGAAAAAGAACGAAATGCATTCATCAAGACACACTTAAAAGAGGTACAGTTCTACTCTTGTTTACAATACCTCTGCTACATGCAACTCAAATCCATTCACGACTATGCCCACTCTCACTCTATTCTTCTCAAAGGCGATATTCCAATCCTCATCTCCGCAGATAGTGCCGATGTCTGGCACGAGCCGCACCTATTTGACCTCTCCCAAGCTGCTGGCGCCCCTCCAGATCAGTACAATACAGAGGGCCAGTATTGGGGGTTCCCTTTATTTAATTGGGATGTCATGGAGGCCAATGGTGGACAATGGTGGAAAGAGAGACTCGCTTATGCCTCTCAATTTTACGACATCTACCGCATTGACCATCTCGTCGGGTTTTTCCGTATTTGGGGTATTCCTCTCGGGAAAAAAGCTCTTGAGGGCTCTTTTGTACCACAAGAAGAGAAAAGGTGGCTTCCTGAAGGGAAAAAGCGGCTCCTCATGTTACTTAAGCTTGCACCTAATCTCTTACCTATTGCAGAAGATCTGGGATCTGTGCCTCAATTTGTGCGACAATGTATCAAGGAGCTCGGAATTCCAGGAACAAAAGTGATCCGCTGGGAGAGGCTCTGGGATGAGGATAAGAGTTTTATTCCGTATAAATTTTATGAACCAATTAGTATGACGTGTGTCTCAACACATGACTCTCCAACGCTTACACTCTGGTGGCAGACCTATAAAGAAGAGGCACTAGACTTTGCAGCTTTTGAACACTGGGAGATGCAAGATGCTCTCTCTTTTGCCATGCAAAAACAGATCCTAAAAGAGAGCCATCGAACAGCAAGTCTTTTTTCGATCAACCTTCTTCAAGAATACCTGGCCCTTTTTCCAGAACTTGTAGCAGAAAATCCAGAAGATGAGCAAATTAATGTACCAGGCGTGATTTTGGACAAAAATTGGACCTACCGCTTTCGCCCCTCTGTAGAAGAGATTGTCCAACATGAAGGACTCAAAAGTGCGCTACAAGATATTATTCCTTAGCCTTTTCTTTTTTTCATTCTGTAGAGCAGAAGAAGACCCACGCACCCTCGCCACCCTCTACAACAGCTTAGATCCCCTCTCTATTTCACAATATCTCGCCTTCTATGAATTGTATTCTGAAACAGAGTCTGGAAAAGAGGCGTTAGCCAGAGCCTGGGAGCTGCTCCACATACAAGAAAAAGAGCTACGGCCCCTACCCCTTATCTTGCCAAACATTGACATCCCCGCCATGATCTCTCTCATTACTAAAGAGACAACAGCTCCTCCAGTCTCTTTACAGGATGGAGAGTTGAAGGTTCTAGAATCGATCGCCTCAAATCTTGCGAACCGTAAACTTAAAGGATCGTCCATCTGGAGCATAGAAGAGCTCAATCAACTCACAACCGATCAGATTGACCTTGCTCGTGCACTCCTTCTACATCAATGCGAAAAAGAGCCGGATAGCAAACGTATGATCCGCCAGCATGAAGCAAGCCTTGATCTGATGGCCCTTCAAATTGTGGCACGCTTATCCCCTAACGCCTCTGCTGAAGAAAAAATCCGCTCCATTAACCGCTTTATCTTTCAAGAGATGCAATTTCGTTTCCCCCCCCACTCACTCTATGCTAAAGATATCGACCTCTACACCTTTCTCCCCTCTGTTCTCGATAGCCGTCAGGGGGTCTGCTTAGGCGTCTCGATCCTCTACCTCTCTCTAGCTCAGCGCCTGGATCTTTCACTCGAAATTATTACGCCTCCCGGCCACATCTTTTTGCGCTATCATACCGGAGAAAAATACATCAATATCGAAACTACAGCGCGCGGCATTAATCTCCCATCAGAAATCTATCTTGGAATTAATACGCGAAGTTTAGATCAAAGAACAGTGAGAGAGGTCATCGGTATGGCCTTTATTAACCAAGCCTCTGTTGCTTGGGGGCATGAAGACTACAAAGCGACAATTTCCCTATATGAAAAAGCAGCGATCTATATGCCGGATGACCCGTTGACTAAGATGCTACTTGGTTTTAACTATCTCTTTGTTGGAGAGACAAAACGGGGAAGAGCTCTCTTAAATCAAATTAAAAATTTAACTTTTGAAGCCGCTGTCTCAAAAGAGACAATGATCGATGATCTCCTCGATGGAAAATGCGATGCCGACGCCATTAAAACGATTTTTTTACACGTCGATGAGACGCGCGAATCGGTCGTAAAAAAACAGGAAAAATTACAACGTGTTGTTGAAAAATTCCCCTCATTTCGAGCAGGTCTTTTGCAGCTAGCAACCAGCTGGCTACAGCTTGGTAGAGGCTATGAGGGGCTTGAGGTCCTAAAGCGGTATCACGCCATCGATCCAGACGACTGCACCGTCTCCTACTACCTCTCGATCCTCCATGGGCAGCGACACGACCACAACTTGTCCTGGTATTTCTTGCAACGCGCAGAAATGTTAAGCCAGGCACGCAACCACAGCCCCAAAGCGCTTAAAGCACTCAGGGATCAGCTCCGTCGGATCTGCCCTGAGCCTGAAAAGGTATGCTTGACGGAAAATTTATTCAGATAGATTGATAAGCTCTTGTTTAAGAAGCTCTTGCCAATCTTCTCTCATGCCAAGAGAGTTTTTAAGTGCCATAAAAGCTCCCATATCGTCCCTAACCATCTCCTGATCCATAACTTCAAAAGCAGAGACAAGCGCCTTTTGAGTTGTAACAACAGTGGCACAGCCGCTATTCACAAGAACATCTTCATACCGCCTATGACCAATCTGGAGGATACAAGAGGGCGCGATGCCAGAAAAAACAATGGCGGGGCCCATGCTCGTCTGGTAGTAGGCGACACAATCGGCAAGGCACAGAGCCGTTTCTGTCGATGATTGTGAAATAATGATCCGTGATTTTTTTCTATTAGAAGAAACTTCTTCCCACGCGTTGATCTGTTCAACGTCTCTATTTCCAGCAAGTTTTGCCCCAGGGTGCTGCTGGAAAAGGATGATCACGTTAGACAAGTCTTCTTCATGGGGCATTAAACATGAGAGAAGAGCGGGAAGCGCCTCTTGAAAATAGACGCTGTTATTACCCCCAAGGTAAAGAAGGATTTTTTCTCCTCTGTCTTGGAGCCTATGCTCTGCAAAAAATTGAGCGCGCAGATCAGACTTTGATTCTCGACGCGCGGCAATACGTTCTGCTTGCATGGTTGGGTAAAAACCAAGGGCCACTCTCTGTGTAAAGGGCAGATCGATCTCTTTGCCCTCTCTCTCATAGATCGGAAGGTTAGCTAAATGCGCGTTGGCAAAGAGCACTTTTTGTGTCGATGCGATGACCTGAGCTGCAACGGAGGAGTAGCCTCCCGGGACAAACGGTTCTGGATTATCGTAATAAGCATAGCGAAGGGTCTTGGGAGCCCGCTCTTTTAAGTTTTTTTGTAATGAGATATCAAATTCATGGCCCAGATCTGTGATCACAACGTCTGCTTTTTCACACTGCTCTGCAATTTTTACAGACTCTGTCTCATCTAGAGAAAAAGGAATAACGCCTGGAGTTTTTCTCTCTTCAAATTTGGCAAGGGCAGCGCCTGTTGCATAAATCTCTACAGACTCCCCTTTTGTGGACAAGCTTTCTGCAAACGTGGCAAAGTGGTCTGCAGGTCCCCCGTGACATGCGATAAAGACAATGATTGTTGATAAAATACTCATCATAATGCTCCTCCCTCGAAAAAAGAGATTTTATCAGAAAATTTCATTGCTCGTTATTAAAAAATATTTTATAAACAAATCATGACTCTCTTCACACTACTTCTTTTCTCGACATCTGTTGCAGAGCTTCCTCAAGAGCCGATTCCTTCTGAGTTAGCAGCTCAAACAGGCCCTTATCTATCAGAAAATATTTCTAGTGGAGCACGCCTTGTCTTGAGCAACGGCGAATCGTATGATGTGCGCCCAGACGACATTGAAAAAGCTTCGTTCTGGATTACCCCATTTCCCCTTGACATTGAAGCGTCAGACGATCCTGACTATCCGTATCTCATTCGCAACCTCAACAGCAATGTTGCGGTCCACGCAAAAGAGACGTCCCAGCCAGAAAAATAACTTCACTAATTTTCAAAGAGTTGTTTATAATCGCCTGTTTTTAAAACAAAACATTTTTGGGAGATTTGATGCATAAATTATTTTTTATTTTTTTATTTTTTATAACAACCATTGCCTCCACCGAAGAGATCATCCAAGACTCACTAAAAGACGGCAAAACAAAACAATTTCTGAAAACAATGCTCTCGAGCTACTGGAAAAAAGTCGGACTACCCCATGAAAGACTAGACGACATCTTTGAGCTACTCACAGAATATGGTCATGATGGCGAACTCTCCATGATTCTACTGCATGAAAAATATCCCGATATGGCAGACTCCTCCTCACCATTTTCTGCAAATTATAAAAAGGCGCGCGCAAAAAAATTCCAAGCGTATGCAAAATCACTCCTGCCGCATATCAAAGAAGGAGTCCTACTCGATTTTGGAGCTGGCGACGTTCAACTTGTCTCGACACTTGTCGGATTAGATTCCACTATTACACAAGCGTATGCCACAGATATTTTCCCCTATGTTCCCGCGTCGACCCACCCAAAAATTAGTTTTTTACAACAAGCAACGCCTGACTCAACTCCCTTTAACAAAGAATCGATTGACACCGTCATCTTATCTACTGTTTTGCACCATATCACACCCGATGTCAGACGCTCTCTCATTTCACATCTATACTCGATTTTAAAACCGGGCGGTCGCGTGATCCTTGTAGAAGATAGTTTTCCTCTCACGAGCCCTGAAGCCAGAAATGATCTAGAGGCTGCATTCTTTTCTCTCTCTCCTAAACAGAGAAAAGATGCGCTCTGTTTTTTAGACTGGTGGGGTAACCGTTTGATGAAAAATCGGGCAGAAATTCCTCTCCCTTGCACATTTAAAACAACAGAAGAGTGGGTCTTTTTCTTCAAAGATTTTAATTTCACACCTATCAAAAATGACTTCGAAGGATTCCCTCCGATTTATACCCATATGGTCTCACCAAAAGCTATTCTCGTTTTTGAAAAACCGGAAGAACAGAACAGACTTAAGGTCGAAAGCATCTCTGTAAAAAGAGCAAATGAGTCACAAACAGTCACAGGCATTTTACCCATTAAAGGCGTTAAAATTAATGTCAGCATCGGCGGCACAAAAATTTTAACGAATGCAGTTGACTCCAAAAGCACCATTCTCTATTCATCAACTGTTTATCAGTGGCGCGAAACAGCGCCTGGCCTCTCTTCTCCCAAAGAAAAGAGAAGCTGGATTGTCGATCAAATTCTTCAAAACATCCAAGAAGCTAAAGAGAACCTAAAAGAGATTCCTATTGAAGGTGTTGGGATCTCTTGGGCTGGCCCTATTTCAAAAGAGGGCAGAGTCATCGGCCCCAATATCATCGGTTTTAGCTTTTCAGATCTTTCTCCTGAAGAACAAAACGCCGGAGGTGTTGATCTCATCTCCCTGTTAAAACCGAGTCTACCAGAAAAATGGAAAATCCAGATTCTCAATGATGCAGATGAAGAGGCAGTTTCAGAATTTTCTTCTAAAGGAGAGACTGCGGGAACCCTACTCATCCTTGGAACCGGAATCGGCGCTGGATTTTATGATCAAGGAACAGTCTACTATGGACCTGAAAATTATATCGGTCGCATGGGAGAGATCGGCCATCACATCCTCTTTAATGACAAAACAAATCAGTATGAATATTATGCACTCACTTCCAAAGGGGCCATCCTCCCTGGAAAGAGCAATCGATTTACAGATCGGCTCTCTGCACCTGCAATTTCGCAGCGCTTTCTGAAGTTTGCATTCCGGGAGCTTGACCTTGATGTTAAAAAAGTCTTCACCTACCTCAATAGCCAAGAACAGTTATTTTCCCTAATTGAAATTACCAGTTTTTTTCAAAACGGAGAGTTTCCTTTTTCTCTAGAAGAGAGAGTCCTCATTTCGATTACAAAAAAAGCTAAAAAAGGAGATGAGCGCGCCATCCGTTTTATCCACGCAATGGGTGTTGAAATTGGATCCGCATTCCAAGCCTGCACAAAGCATTTCCCAGAAAAAACATTCCTTAACCAAATTTATCTTGCAGGAAGTCTTGGACGCCTATTTGGAAAAGATGTATATGACATACAGGGAAACGAGATTTTTCTAAACGGAATAAAAGATGGTCTTAAACCACAATAATTGCGGATTCCTTTTTGATCTAGATGGTGTTTTAATCGACACACACGATCTACATTGGGATGCTTGGCAAGAGATGAGAGATATCAGACCCGACCTCTCTCATCTCACCTACACTGATTTTAAAAATGGCTTTGGTAAATCAAACGAGAGTTTTCTACTCACAGTTGTACCAACAACTGATCCGGAAAAGAGAAAAGCCTTAGGAAAAGAGAAAGAGACGCTATTTAGAAAAAGAGCGAGTGGGAAGATCTCTTTTCTCCCAGGTGTTGAGCAGTTTTTACAGCAAATTCAAAAGGCGAAGATCCCCATGATCATCGCCTCTTCTTCCTCGATTGCCAATATGGAATTTTATCTTTCTGAAACAGTCATTGGACTCTATTTTTCCACTTATGTTTCAGCAGAACATGTCCCACATGGGAAACCTGCCCCTGATATTTTTATTGAAGCAGCACACAGGATCGAGGTCCCAATCAAATCGTGCTTTGTTCTTGAAGACTCACTCGCTGGCCTCGAAGCTGCTCGCGCATCAAAAGCTCAAGTCATTGCCTTAGCGACCACTTATACTGTAAAAGAACTGAAAGTTCACAAAGCCCTCTTTGACTTTCTACTTGCTCCAGAAGAGCTTGACCTCTCCCTCTTTTATCCATTACCTGATTAGGGCGTGTCGTCAAGTAACAATTTTTCTAAACAAAGCGCATTTCGAAAGAAGTCTATTTGAAAAACTCTTGAAACTGTGACTGCAGAGATGTCGGGACAACCTCTTCGATTCCTGCTGGATCATAGGTGAGAAAATAGGTACAGCCAATGAGAATGCCAAATGCCGGGCTAAACAGAGCGATAAAAAGGCAGACAGCACAGACAAGCGACCTGCGCAGTGCAGTATACGCATTGTCACATCGATCCTTCACCCAGTCACTCTTAAAAGCTGTCGCTGCATAGACAACACTCATTAAGACAAGGCGAGAAAAAGCATATAACGCCCAGAGAAGATCTGCGAGTAATAGAACAAAAAAGAGAGCTCGTGCAGCAAGGGATGAAAAGAGGCGATCTTTTTTTGAAAAAGGGGCGTCTACCGCTTCGACAATCTTGTCCATTATAATATCCTACTTTTTTAGTTTATTGAATCCATTCAAAGCAGCGATGCGGTAACCTTCTGCATATGTCGGATAGTTAAAAATTTGATTAATAAAATAGTCAATCCGCGCATTAAAACTCATGGCAACTTGCCCAATGTGAATCAGCTCGGTTGCAGCTCTTCCAATAATGTGTATTCCTAGAATCTGCAAGGTCTCTGTATGAAACAAGATCTTGAACATCCCTGGATCATTTCCCACGATCTGATTCCGCGCAATTTCATAGTAGTAGGCCCGACCAATCGAGAAATGGAATCCCAAATCATTTAATTGCTGTTCAGTATAGCCACACGATGAAATTTCGGGTATCGTATAAATGCCAACGGGATAAAAATCAGGAAATGGATGGGTCTTTGCTCCAAAAGCATCACGTGCCACAAGCCGTCCCTGCTCCATACTTGTCGATGCAAGAGCGGGTGTTCCAATCACATCACCTGCTGCATAAATATGGGGAACGACTGTCTGAAAAAGGGAGTTAACAGGAATAAATCCAGCACTACTCAGTGAAAGTCCTGCTTTTTCGATACAGAGATCTTCGACATTGGCAACTCTTCCCAAAGCATACAAAACCATTTCAGAATAGAGCTCCGTTCCATCTGCAAAACGGGTGATCACCTCTTGATGATCCAAAAGAATCTCTGTGACAACCTTACCACTTAAAAACTTGAGTCCTATTTTGGAGAGGGCTGTTTGTAAATGCAGGCTAATCTCCTGATCTAAAAAAGGGAGCATCGAGGCCCCTTTGTCGACAAGCGTCACCTCACTCCCCAGTGCTGAAAAAAAACTGGCATATTCAGAGCCAATAATTCCCCCTCCAAGTACGAGTAATGTTTTAGGCAGCCGATCAATCGATAATAAGCGCGTGGAATCAAGAACTCGCTTGTGATCAAACGGAACATGGCTTGGATTGCGTGGCGAAGATCCTGTAGCAATTAAAAAAAACTCTCCACGAATCTGATACTTGATCTCTCCTTTTTCTCCAACAACCAGAAGCTCATGCGGCGCCTGGAAGTGGGCCGTTCCAAAAAGAAATTCGATCTGATTTTTTGAAAACTGATTTAAGAGCATTCCTCTCTGTTCTTCAAGAACTTTATGAAGGCGATAATTCAGATCGTTGATCGAAATCTCTCTTTTTTTCATCTCCTGACCATAAAAACTTCTGTGGTAGAAATCCGTCAGATCTAATATGGCCTCACGTAATGATTTAGAGGGAATCGTTCCGAAATTCAAGGAGGAGCCCCCCGGATGACTCCCTTTCTCGATAATAATGACTTTTTTTCCCAGTTTAGCCGCTTGAACAGCCGCCTTTTGACCTGCCGGGCCCGAACCAATAACAACAAAATCTGCTGTCAATTCTTGCATCTCACATCCACATTAACTCGACTTTGCAACTTTTTGGGCCGCCTGCCTCGTCTATTTGCTCTTGGCCGTTTGGCCATAGGCCAAACCCTCAGAAAATAAACAGCGCCAAGAACAAATATCTCGAGGCCTTCGGGCCCAAAAAGTTGCAAAGTCGAGATTAAAAATAATATTTAACATGAGAGATTATTCTTGTTCAATAAGAAAGAGGTAGGTATGCTCTTAGGAACCTAGAAAAAGAGGCTTCTCATGACTAAAGTATGTCGCGTTACCGGGAGACGTCCGGTCACAGGCAATCGCTACGCTATCCGCGGGATTGCTAAAAAGAAAAAAGGTGTTGGTCTGAAAGTGACAGGGATTACCCGTCGCAGATTCATTCCTAATCTTGTTAAAAAAAGATTCTGGTTTGCTGAAGAAAACCGCTTTGTAACTATCCGTTTGAGCACAGCTGCAATGCGCACAATCGACAAAGTTGGCCTAGCGGCTGTTGTTCGCAGCATGCGTGCTTCTGGGGAAAAAGTCTAACCTGCGCACCTGCGCTTGCATTCTCGGAATTTTTTTGATCTACACATGGATTGCATTTTATGCAGTCCATGTCGCTCTTCCCTCCCCAGAACAGCCTCTTATTTTTTATTCCAACCAGACAAGAGACGACCTAAAGGCGCTTTTTATTAGAGCCCTCTCTGCAAGCTCTGAATCGATTGACCTGCAGATGTATGGTCTGACCGATCCCGACCTAGAAAAGATCCTCGTTAACAAAGCAGCGCTTGGCCTGCCCGTCACAGTCCAGTACGACCCTTCCGCATCTTTTCAGATAAAAGAACGACTCCCCTATCCGATCAGAGCCACTCCTTCCACATGTAAGGGACTCATGCACAAAAAGCTTGTTGTCACGGACAAGAAAAATATTTTTTTAGGATCCGCCAACTTCACCCCAGCCTCACTCTTATTACACGACAATTTATGTATCGGGATTTACCATCCAGAGTTTGCAACAGAAACTCTTGATCCCAAGCAGAAAAAAATCACCTTTTCTATAGGCAAGACAACGGGAGAACTTTTTCTCCTTCCTGATTTTCAAAATAAAGCAAAAGAGAGTCTCTTACACCTCATCTTGTCTGCAAAAAAATCGATCCACGTCGCCATGTTCACCTTAACGCACACAGAACTTGTCCACGCTCTCATTGTCAAAAAAAATGAAGGCGTTGAGGTTATCTGCATCCTTGACTTTTATACAGCACGAGGCGCAAGCCATAAAGCGCTTGAGCAATTACTCGACGCAAAAATCCCCGTCCGCTTAAGTCGTGGGCAAGAACTCCTCCATTACAAATGGGCAATTATCGATAAACGGACTCTCATCATGGGATCTGCAAACTGGACACAGTCTGCTTTTAAACGCAACGAAGACTACCTGCTTATTCTCTCGCACCTCCCTAAAGAACATAGGAAATTTTTAAAAAACCTCTGGAAGATTGTCAAATTTGAAACAATCGAGTATAATCCGAAATAATGGACGTCTTTTCTATTGCACTCTCTCTTTTTATTTTGATGGACTCATTTGGGAATGTTCCCATCTTTGTCGCCGTGCTTAAAAGAAGCACTCCCCGGGAACAAACAAAAATTATTTTTCGCGAACTCTGTATTGCGCTCGCTTTAATCCTTATCTTCTTTTTTGTCGGCAACGATGTTCTTAACTTACTTCACATCGCGCCCTGCGCAGTCCCCATCGCTGGGGGAATTATCCTCTTTATGATCGCAATTAAAATGATCTTTCCGACAAAAAAAGATTCCGCAGAAACAGAATCTCTAGTTAAAGACCCCTTGATAGTTCCTCTTGCTGTCCCTTTAGTTGCAGGTCCGGCAGTTCTTGCGGCCGTTATGATTTACGCACGTCAAATTCAAAGCCTCTGGGTCCCCTTGTGGGGCATTCTTTTGGCATGGCTTGGGACAACTGTTGTCCTCATGAGCGCTTCTTTACTAAAACAGCTCCTCGGTGAACGGGGACTGACTGCATGTGAGCGCCTCATGGGACTCCTCTTAACACTTCTCAGTGTTCAGATGTTTTTACAAGGTCTTACTCTCTACAATAATGGAAACTGTTAACCTCGACTTTGTACATGTTTGGAGTCGAGTTTTGCAAGATTTTGACTTTGAGTGGGTTGAAAATTTTGCAAAGTGACTTAAAAAGCCATGAGCAAAATTTTCAACCCACTCAAAGTCAAAAGATTGTGAAAATCGGCCCAAAAAATGTACAAAGTCGAGTTAACGTACAACGCAACATCGTGTTGCACATAGCGTATGACGGAACAAGGTTTCTCGGTTGGCAAAAAACTGCCTCTGGCCCGTCTGTCGAATCCTCTCTTGAACTTGTGTGTGAAAAGGTTTTGCAAGAAAAAATTGTACTGCAAGCTGCAAGCCGCACAGATCGGGGCGTCCATGCAGAGGGACAAATCGTCAATTTTTTTACAACAAATACAATGGATCTAGGATTAATCCGACGCGGCCTTAACGCTCTTTTACCAAAGACAATTCGCATCTTATTAACCCAGGAAGCAAACCTAGAGTTTCATCCGACACTCCAGGCAGAGGAAAAAGAGTACTGGTATGAGGCTTGCTTAAATCCAGTTCAACTCCCATTTCATCGAAAAACCTCCTGGCACTATCCCAAATCCGTCTGTATCGAGACAATGCGCACCTCATGTCACTTCCTAATTGGACTCCACGACTTCACAAGTTTTAGCACGGACCCTCAACCTAAAAACCCGGTCTGCCACCTCGCGAAAATCGAAATAATCGCCTTGCCAGAAAATCGACTCCGGTTCATCCTGGTAGGCAATCGATTTTTGTATAAAATGGCGCGCACACTTGTCGGAACCCTCCTTCAGATCGGCTCTGGGAAAATTGAAGGCTCACGCCTCCCCTCCATTTTAAACGATAGACAGCGAAAAAGAGCCGGTGTCACAGCTCCCGCTCTTGGACTCAAACTACATCAGGTTTTTTATGCTTACTCGAAATGACCCGTGTTGGTGCGGGAGCGGTCTTAAATGGAAAAAGTGTCACTTCCCCATTCAAGCATCTGGTAGAAAAGGCGCCTCTTTAGAAGATCAATATCTCAAACAGTGGGGTATTATTCTAAAAACCCCCGAACAGATCGGAGGCATCAGAAGATCCTCACAGCTTGCAGCTTCCATCTTACGCAAGCTCTGTCAATTGGCAAAAGCCGGCGTGACAACAAACGAGCTCGATACTTACGCACAAACCCTGTACAGAGAAGGCGGCGCAATTTCCGCCCCACTCGGCTACGGCTATCCTCCGTTCCCTAAAAGCATCTGCACCTCACTTAACGAGGTAATCTGCCATGGAATCCCCAATGACATTCCATTAAAAGAGGGAGATATTCTCAATATCGATGTGACGACAATCTTAGACGGCTACTACGGTGATTGCAGTGCCATGGTTGCCATCGGAAACGTCTCAGAAGAAAAAGAGCGGGTGATGCAAGCCTCCTATGAGGCACTCATGCGCTCAATTGCTATTCTTAAACCTGGCGTAATGCTCTATGAGATAGGCGATGCAATTGAGGCGTGTGCAGAGAAGTACAGATGCTCTGTTGTCAATCAGTTTGTCGCTCATGGTGTTGGCCTCCACTTCCACGAAGCGCCACAAATTGCCCACCACTATAACAAAGTCGCCATCCCACTTGCTCCTGGAATGACCTTCACCATCGAGCCGATGATTAACATCGGTGTCGCTAAAGCTGTCGTCGACGCAGACGACGGCTGGACGGCCCGCACAGCCGACGGCTTGCCTAGCGCCCAGTGGGAACACACCGTGCTCATCACCGAGACCGGCCACGAAATTTTAACACAAGCACCTTAAACTTAGTTGTGCGCGTTTTTCGCATCGTATTAGACGAATAACAGAGTTCAAAAGTTGGAGACAAGGCCACCGCTTACAATCGGCGCTCTCTGAATGGCCATTCCCGGTATGAAGCCGGGAGTTTTGTAGCCAAGCTCGCAGATGAACCCAAAAGATTGTCCTAACCGATACTCTCCAATAAGGGAGAGGCTGCCGCCCAGGCGCTCGCGGGTTTTGAAAGGATGCAGATCGATGAGAAGATCCTCATCATCAATGGACTCAATATCCTCGGATGCGGAGATGAGCTCTGAGAATTTAACCTGATGCAAGGGGACCTTGGGTTGCCAAAAGAGATTCAAACGCATCCCAAGACTTGCCTTCCCAGAGTTCCAGATTCTATTTTTCTCAAAGCCAAGTCCCCAGTACTGATTGGATGCATGAACACCTCCACGTGCATAAAAATAAAGCGGCTCCCCAGCGGATGTCACATAGTTGTCTAGGTAATACTCTGGACCAAAGGGAGTCAGTCCCATATGCGCACCTGGAAGGTAGCCGGTTTGGCCAAAATGGATCATCGGAATACAAAGCCCCGTGCCAGAGGCGATATAACGGAACCACGAGTAGAGAGTGTAGTAAGTAAAAGGATCGAGCAAGTTAACAAGAGCAGATCTTTTAAGGGCAGCTTTTGTTAACGGATTCTTGGGATAGGTGAAGTTAAGCCAGAGAAGATACGCCTCCATATCATCCCCCGTATCATCTGTTGCAAAGATCGGAGAGTTTTCCATCCCCAGAACATAGGTAGTTAAATCGTGCTGCGCCTCTAAATAGAGTGTCGCAAGCTCGCCTCTTAAAAACCGCTTTCCCATCCACTTCATGCGCAAGGTGCCTGCAAGAAGTTGAGACGCTTCTGTCCCTGCCATTGCAATGAGCAGCTGCTCGGTTGTTGTAAACTCATCAAGCGTAATATGGTATTCTGTAGAACCGCCTCCCGGACCATAAGGAACTGGTAGATCAACATGATATTTCGTGACACGGACCGCAGAAGAGCCAATATTGCGAATACGGTAGCCGTGACCAAAAACCTCATGCTGCAGCGTCACTGTCGCCTGATTAAGTGAATCCCAGAAGAAGATTAGCTCGGCCGTTCTTCCTAGCTGACTCAAAAAAGTTCGAGAGGGAGGCGTCTGCCCCTTGAAAAGAGCATCATCACATGTTAACAGAAGCGAATAGAGGCTCCAGATGTCTTCTGAAGAGGCGTATGGAGAAAATTGTCGATCCACAAGCCACTGTTGATCGGCACAAAGAGGTGCGGCACACAGCATCACCAGTAAAAAAAGATTTTTTTTCACTCAAGCTCTCTTTTGATTCGATCAAAAATCCGACTGATTAACAAAAAACCCTTTTCTAAACGATCAAGTCCAAAATGTTCATTCGGCGCATGAATCTGATCTTCAGAAAGGCCAAGGCCAATGAGCAGGGCTTCTGCATTAGCGGCTTGTGCCAAATCTCCAATAATTGGAATGGTGGCACCACAGAGACTAAAGCGACACGGCGCCTCAAAAATCTCCTCAAACGCTGCGACGGCAAGCTTCAGAAACTCTGTACCAAACGTAGAACGAAAAGCTGGAGCGCCGTGGTGTATGGTAAAACTCAATTGTGCCCCTTGAGGAAGTTCTGCTTTTAAAAAGGAGCAGATCTGACCTACCACCTCTTCTGGATCTTGTCCCGGCACAATGCGGCATGACAACTTACAGCGCGCCTCGCAAGGGATCACTGTCTTAAATCCCTTCCCTGCATAACCGCCAGAGATTCCGTTAATTTCAAGTGAAGGACGCAATAAATTTGCCTCTAAGGGAGAAAAATCGTCCTCCCGCGCAATCCCAAAAACTTTTGACTCTCGCAGATAACTCTCTGCATCAAACTCTAAATCTAAAAGCTCGCGCTCCTCTTGTGTCAAAGGCTCAACGCTTTTATAAAAATCTGGAATGGCAATTGAGCCATCTTCACTCCAAAGCCGATCTACAATCTTGCATAAAACGCGGTTAGCATTAAGCGCAATTCCCCCATGCATCCCCGAATGAAGATCAAGCTCTCCGATCTTGCACACAAGATCGAGCGCAACAATACCACGCGTTCCCATGGAGATCTCTGGAATATGCAACTTCCTAATGCCCCCATCAACAAGCAAAACATAGTCAGCCTTTAGCTCATCTTCTCTTGTCTTTAAAATTTCTGTTGTGCTAGAGCCTCCTGACTCCTCTTCTCCTTCGATAAAAACCTTAAGGTTAAACGGAAGTTTTTTGCCCCCTTCAAAAGCTTTTTTGAGGGCCAAAAGAGTGTAGAAGCATTGCCCCTTATTGTCTTGTGCTCCACGAGCGTACACAGATCCGTCGCGCACCTTGGGCTCAAAAGGAGGTGTCTCCCAAAGCTCTAAGGGATCGACTGGTTGCACATCGTAATGATTGTAGAGGAGAAGAGTTGGAAAGCCCTCTCCTGCCTCGTGAGATGCAAAAACAACCGGATGGCCGCTTGTTTCCCAAAGGGTCGCTTTTAGACCGATCTTGGTCAAGTAATCGATAAGAAACTCTGCAGTCTGTCTCACATTTACGCTATAAGCTAAATCTGCGCTAATAGAAGGAAAGCGCAAAAAAGTAAAAAAATCTTCTAGGTTACCCTTTTCGTGTAACGCATACCACTCTCTTAACTCTTCTAATCTTTTCACGGCGCCCCCTATTCCTCTTTTAAGGTTATACATAAATAAAAAGTTGGTTTTTAGCTTCGTCGGACAGCCACTGTCTTGGAACCTGCCTGCATCGCTAAACTGATTCCAGTTTAGCTGTTTCAGCATCGGCAAGCCTGGTTCCAATACAGGGCCCTCCTAGCCAAACTCCCAACTTTTCAACTCATTTGTGTATACAGAGTACAGCCCTCTTTCTCTTTTGTGCAATAACGACTTGTTTTTTCTCTTATCTTGCCCTATAATCTCCCCTTCAGGAGGATCCAATGGGCATAGCTAAACGCGTTTTTCTTTTTCTTCTCACAAACTTCCTTGTCATCATCACGGTCTCTTTTGTCATTAACCTCCTAAACTTAGGCCCTTTTCTAACAGCCCATGGCCTCAACTACCAATCCCTTCTGATCTTCTGCCTAGCATGGGGTATGGGAGGCGCTTTTATTTCACTGGCTATGTCTCGCGTTCTGGCAAAGTGGCTCATGGGGGTAAAAATTGTCGATCCGGTAAACTGCCCATCTGAACATCTCCGCCTCGTCTCTACTGTGGAAGCGCTCTGCCGGACAGCCGGCCTTCATGAGATTCCAGAAATCGGCATCTACAACTCCGCTGATTTAAATGCTTTTGCGACAGGTCCTACAAGAAGACGCTCTCTTGTCGCTGTCTCAAGTGGTCTTTTAAACCAGATGTCTCAAAAAGAGCTCGAAGGGGTTTTGGCTCATGAAATTGCCCATATCGTTAATGGCGACATGGTAACGATGACCCT
>Ga0207126_1027_pt1 | contig 35675 bp, 34 predicted proteins | sample Alteio_BWMinHeat_20_FD_153586 | JGI IMG/M metagenome (GOLD analysis project Ga0207126, IMG submission 153586) | Enriched cells from forest soil in Barre Woods Harvard Forest LTER site, Petersham, Massachusetts, United States -... | ecosystem: Environmental > Terrestrial > Soil > Temperate forest >...
ATCTTTTTTTTCAATGAAATAATTTGGCAAAGAATTGCTAGGTATTGCAATCCATAAATCGACATTTTGTCGATTTATGGATCAAAATATATTCGCTGTCAGGAGTCAGAGTCGACCGCATCGACATCCGAATCGGAATCCGAGCTTGAGTCTGAATCCGAATCTGAGCTTGAATTCGAGTCGGATGTATTACTATCACTAACTATAGGCGGCGCTGCATTGCTGCCCCCCATATTTGCATCGACATCCGAATCGGAATCCGAGCTCGAATCTGAATCCGAATCCGAGCTCGAATCTGAGTCGGATGTATCACTAAGCACAGGCAGTGCTACATTTCTGCTCGCCATATTCGCATCGACCACAGCTTCAGCCTCAGCAGGAGTATCCTGTGCCACATGCGCTGCAGGGATAAGTGATGCGTTATGCCTGTCGTTTAATACACGAAGTTTGATAAGCATAGAGCGTAGTGCGTCCCCGGTAATTTTGCCATCTTGGTCGCGTATGGCCATGCTGTATTCATTTTGCCTAAAGAGCTCTATCGCCTCCTCAATGCTTTGTCCTTCTTGTATCTGGAGGCAGTAAGGTGCTTTTTGTAGTGCCGTTTTGATTGCTACTGCGCTTGTATTTTTGCTCTGCATCTGTGCATGAGCATTTTTTATGTCTTGCACATCGCTATTGGACCATGTTGCAGGTATTTGCTTTTTGAACCAATCGATACACAGGTTGAGAAGATCTCTGTCCTGATTGATATCGGAGGCAATAAAGTCATAAATACTTGCCTGGGTATAGCGACCAAAAAAGCGTATACGGTCCCTTTTTCGCAGGCTCGCATCTCTTGTGTGGACGTGTACGGCCTCTCCATTTTGTAATGCAGCATCCGGAATACCAAGTTCGTGGCCGAGCGCACGCACTACATCATCATAATACATCACACTTTCACCGTCTGGGGGAGCAATTGCTGATTCCACGATTTTGCTCCGCAGTTCATCGAGTTTTTGATAGATAATATTTTCAATGGTTTGTGGGATCTTTTGAGCAATTTCTCGATAGCATGCCATCGCTGTATTGAAAATACGCGGTCCACAGTGCTCTGAAGCATTGACGAGATCGTAAAGAGCGTGTCTTTTGTTATCCTCTGCAAGGCGGCGGCTTGTTTCATCGTTTGCATTCGATGTGGCTGTATTGATAGCCTGTATAGTGTGCTTGAGGGCGCGCTCAATGTTTTCATAAAATGTGATGAGAGCAGGGGAGCCAGCGCGAGGTGTCCCTGTCATAGCCGTACGTCGCTGAATCTTGAGGACATATTCAGCTAGCGCTTGCCGCAGATGGGCGCGATATCTTGTCGGCATACGCTCTTGCACAAGACGGTCAATCTCTGTAGCTGATAATAGGCTGTTTTCAGCGCGCACATCGCCCTGCACATGTCTTGTAACAGTTTGGACGCTAAATTCTGTATTGAAAATTCGTTTACACTCCGCATGGGGCATATTGCCGATTATCTCATCGAACCAGTTGAGAAGAGTCTCTAACTGGATACCTGTTGGGGCTGGCGGAATTTCTGGGATGACGGCTTGTCTGCCTTGGTAATGCCATGGATGAATACTATAGTGGAGGCGCATGTCAAGGGATGCTATAAGGCTCGCTGCATGAGGATAGGATGCTACAAAACGGGCATAGACACTGCGCTGCGCTTCTGTATCCATGCAGGCTATAGCTTTATGTAAGAAGTGGAGTACTGCTCCTTGCACTGTAAACCATCGCATTTCTTCTTCCGTATATTTTGTTATATTAGATTGCTTTGCTGCCTGGATTTTATTTTCGCTTGTCAGCAATATCTCCAAAAGCATTTCTGGGTTATTGGGTATTATTCTGGATGAGGAGCTAAGTGTTTCGACAAGTGCAGGCGACTCAAATGCATAATGGCATGCAGTAGCCCCATCTTTATCTTTTATATTCACATCTGCGTCTTGTGCAAGAAGCTCTTGCACAACATCTGTAAGCCCATTTCTGCACGCAAGCATCAGCGCGGTTTGTCCCTTTTTATTTTTGATGTCCACATCAGCGCCATCTCCTATAAGGCGCAGCGCAATAGTTGTAAGCCTTTCTGAACATGCATACATAAGCGGTGTGTCACCCGATCTGCTGATAGTATCTATGTTCGCGCCTCTATCAATAAGCTGCATAGCCACGTTGGCAAACTTTGCTTTGATTGCATAAATGAGGGCAGTCTGCTTTTCTTCACATTGAAGATCTAAGAGCGCACCCTCATCAATAAGCTTCATGGCAACATCATAAAGTCCTCTTTCGCAAGCATACATAAGTGCTGTAAGTCCACTAGTATTTTGCCCATTTACGGCTACTCCTTCATTAATAAGCCGTAGCGCGACGTCAGTAAGACCATTCTCGCATGCATACATGAGGGCTGTAAATCCGGAATTCGATGTAGCAGCAATATTGGCACACTCATCAATGAGTCTCATGGCTACACTTGTAAGTCCATTCATGCATGCATGCATGAGGGCTGTGAGTCCACTCATATCTTTTTTGTTAATAGCAGCACCTGCTTCGATTAGCTTCATGGGGAGAAGGGGCGTGTCACGGCTATTAAGGCTCCGACAGGATAACATCAGGGCTGTATTTCCAAGTGAAGACTGATCATCTATATCGACCCCCTCGTCAATGAGCTGCATAGCAACCTTGTGGCAAGTGGATCTATCTGATGCATACATAAAAGCTGTAATGCCTTCTTTATCCTTAGCATGAATATCGGCACCTTTATCCATGAGTTTTAAGGCCACCTCTGTAAGCCCATTCTCACAGGCAAGCATAAGAGGCGTTTGCCCAAGGTGATTTGCGCGATTAATGGGGATGCATCGCTCAATAAGTGCTAATGCCAAGCGCGGCTTCCTCTTTTCTCTAATGGCTACTTCTAATAGCGATTCGGCGTACATGCAATGCCGCGCTGTGATGGCTTGAATATCTTCACATCTTTGCCTTTGCAAAATAGAGAGTGCTTTGTTGATTATCTTGGTTTTGAGTGCTTTCCATTGTTGCTTTTTTGTAGTAAGTCGTGTCGCGAGCTCTACTCTCGAACGCACCATCGTTCGTGTTTCCATTCTTTCTGGTTGACGTTGGTATAGGTTGTGTATGGCTTGTGGAATTAAGAGTTGGATTCGGGAGCAACATCGCATTCCATCATCAAGCGTGCTTATACTGATGCAACGAGCGTTAACCTTCTTTTCTATCGTATCATACGCAGCATCTATGCCGGGCTCTATTGGTTCTCCGCATAGTTCTTCGAGGGATTGAACGTGTATCGATTGCTCATCTTTACTATAGGCGATATTCGCCATATCTGGAACACGTGATATGCTTTCAGATAATTCACGTATAAAGTTTCGACTATTAATGTTAACCATATATATTATTTCCTAATTATTGTTACAGACATGACATATATTATTAACTAATCTATCTTTTTTCTCAATGAAAATAATCTGGCAAAGAATTGCTAGGTATCGCAATCCACAAATCGACATTTTGCCGATTTGCGGATGGATTTTTTGGTGTATTTTTTGATCCACAAATCGACATTTTGTCGATTTGCGGATCAAATGTTGATTTGTAGATCAGAATGTATTCGCTGTCAGGATTCAGGGTCGTCAGAGTCGAAATCTGAATCCGAGTCGGATGTATTACTATCACTATCACGAACCACAGGTGGTGCTGCATTACTGCCTGCTATATTCGCATCGACAGTAGCTGCAGCAGGAGTATTCTGTACCACATGCGCTGCAGGGATGAGTGATGCATTGTGCCCTTCGTTTAATAAGCATAGAGCGTAGTGCGTCCCCGGTAATTTTGCCATACATTAACACGCTATTTTTTCAGCATCGATTTCTAAAGGGATATTTTCAATACAACGTGTAGCAATAATTTTTGGATTAAATTGAGCGTAGGTATGTCTGAATTCTTTATCAGTAACCTTAAGCTGATTAAGAATATATAAGCGAAGAATAAGTTCGGTGCCTGCATTCATTTTCTTTTCTTCACTTTCCCAATTCAATACCGCAACGTGTGTAACTCCCAATATTTCTCCAAATTTGTGAGTAGATATATTAAGATAATGCCTAATAAAACGAATCTCTTTTCCGGATAATGGAGTAGTTTTTTTTGCAAGCATGAGCAGGGCTGTTCTTTGTAGCTGATTGAAGTTAATATCCAAAACCCATTCGCCAAAAACTTTTCTCATAGGCACATTAATCAAAAGGATAGGAAAGCCTAGATCTTCATATATAAACGTATCTTTTTTTTTTGTGTTCATAAATTCCTCATAATACATACATAACTGTAATAACAACCATTCCATCCTCCTCAAATGCTACAATCACTCGCACACTTAAATCTTCGGATGTTTTTCCTCTAATAGCATATTTCCAGGTATTATTTTCTTTATCAAAGCACGTTTTCTTCTTTTCTTCATATCCACTAAGAAGTACATTAAGGGTAGTAGGAATGTCAATATTTCGCTCGCGAACACGATCTAATGCATGTTTTGAGAAAACATACCTATCTTGCTCTATACAAGCTTTTATTGTTCTTAGAACATCCTTCAATTTTTCGACCGTTTTTTTCTTCATTTTTTTGTTACCAATGCGCCTACTCCCATATAGCTATGGTAACACAGTTACTATTTATTATGCAAGCTTGCTATGAATTCAAGGCATGGAAAATGAAATGTATCCACAAATCGACATTTGTCGATTTGTGGATCAAATGTTAATTTTGTGTGCTGTGAAGGTTGTGAGAAAGGATGGATGCGCAGAGTTCATCAGGTAAAATACCATGAAAATGAGCAAGCTGGACGGCTGCCACATCGTGGCGGTAATTTTGTACTGCAACGTCAGCGGCAGAGTAGCGAAGTCCTAAAAAGGTAATACCTGTCGCTTCGATGGTTCCTTCCATTTCTTGGATGTGGGACTCTTTGTCATTAATGAAGAGGATTGCCTTTGGGCGTATGTTGCAATGGTGTAAGAAGGCTAAAAGTGCTTTGCCCTTGTGCTCGCCTGAGGTAAGTACAACGCCCTCTTTCCAGAGGACGCGAGGCATATCAGCGAAGGCGGCGGTATCTGGAGTCGGAGCCGTTTTGGTCATATCAATACCAAGAGAATGAAGGTGCCGGATGGTGCAGTCTGCCATTTGTCTGCTTCGAGTCGTCAAAGCGATGACCGAATGGCCATTTCGTTGGAGTGTTTCAATAACGGCAGGGGTGTTTTCTTCAATAAGTTTTACTTGGGTGCGCTCATAAATTTGATGGAGCAGAGAGACTGCATGGTGCAGGGCCTCTTGCTTATCCATTTTTTCTCGCAGCTCGTGAAGATAGGCATAGAACCACATATCTGATCCTAATGCCTGCGTAGGAGCTAAAATGGTATTGTCAATATCGAAGATTACCAAGGTGTCGGCAGTGTCATATTGAACCACCCATTGAAGTACCTCTTGTGTTGTGTGTGATTGTCGAATTTCTGCGAAAAGTCCATAAGTGGAAAGCAGAAAAAATAAAATAAAAAATTTTTGCATATATTGCTCCTTGTTTATGCGCCTGTTGGCGCGAGTAATAATTCACTAAAGTCAATTATGGAGGCAAAAAACTCGCTCTCAATAACTTCATCATCAACTCCATTGACATGAATGAGTACAGGTCTAAAAGAGGTGTGTTTTGGATGCTGTAGACTTTGTATTTTTTTTTGCATTTCAGTAATGATCGATAGGGTTAATGGGCGAGTAGCAAATTTGATTTCACAAAGATAGCATGTGCCGAATTTATTTTGAATCATGTAGTCAATTTGGCATCCTGGATGTGTTGTAGTGGGTCTTTGGAAAAAAGGATTGGCATTGACAAGCTCAGCGGTATCGATGCCGAGTATTGTATGGATCGTTTTTCTGTTATGAAGTACGAGGTTTTCAAACTGCAGTCCCATTATGGAATGCCACTGTAGGGGTAGTTTCAGCCCTCCTAATTCAATCTTTTTTCGATTGGGCTCAATGTATTTTAGATAAAATCGAAGATAGTTGTCTTTGAGGCGATAACGGCTCAGCTTTGAGTCTTTACCTGTTTTTATATGCCATGTGGTGTCTTGCGCAATAAAACCCGCTGTAATCAAGTCGTGCAGGTATTCAGAAATAACACCACTTTTTTCTACATGGAGTGCCTGATAAATCTCTTTGAGCTCACATGCTCCTTCTGCCAACCTCTTCACAATCTGTTTATATATAACACCACGCGACGAAAAAAGATCAGAAAAAATACGCTCGAACTCATTATATAAAAAACCCTCTTTTTGAAAGCAGAGCCTCTGAATATTTTCCTCCGCACTTTTAGTTGGTAATATCTCTTCAAGATAGCGCGGCACGCCGCCCGTCACTGCCAAAATTTTCAGTTTATCAAAAGCAGAAATCAGCTGCTTTTTCCCGTTCCAAAACTCATTACACTCCTGAAGTGAGAGCTCCTCTAAAATAATATCTAAGGATATTCTTCCAAAAAAACCAGTACTACTGAGAATGTTTTTTTCTATCCAGCTGGAAATAGAGCCACAAATCAGCAAAATACACTCGGGATTTTTCGTAAAATAGAGATCCCATGCTGTTTTTAGCTTGCCGAGGAATGTGGGATCCTTCGAGCCCATCCAGCTTATTTCATCCAAAACAATGACAGTGCGCCCTTTTTGCGTATGCTGTGCTAAGAGCCAAAAGAGATCGCCCCAGTCATCAGCACGAGGCAGAGGTATCTGAAGTTGTCTATGTAACTGACGTGCAAACTCTTCACGCTGATTTTGTGCTGAAATGGCCTCTGTCGGAGGATTTCCTGACAAGACATAATGGGCCCTGCCTTTGGCAAATTCTTCTGCAAGGCGACTCTTTCCAATGCGCCTGCGTCCTCGAAGAACTACCAAACTCGCGACCTTTTTTTTCCAGAGCTCATCTAAGAGCTTGAGCTCACGTCGACGACCGATAAATGGATGTAACATCATACTATTTCTGATTATAGCAAGCGGACATCACCAAATCAAGAAAAATGAATTTGGTGATACGAACATACTGTTGAAATCGTATCACCAAATCAAGAAAAATGAATTTGGTGATACGGTATGAGGGAGCACTCTCAGGGAAGGTATATTATATGCACCAAAAAACTCTTAAAAGCCTATAAAATGTGCATATAATGTACCGGCGTTTATGAGACATGTGGAGAAGTGTTTTCAGGCAAGGTTATCGTAAAGGTGGACCCCACGCCTACTTCTGAGGTCACGCAAATACTCCCAAAATGCTTTTCTATAATCGTCTCCACAATGGACAGCCCAAGACCCGAGCCTCCTTTACGCTTGGATTCGGCCTTGTTTACCGTGTAGAAGCGCTGGAATATCTGCTCGAGATCGCGCTCAGGGATGCCGATGCCTCGGTCTTGAACGGCAATCTGTAAGTGCCCCTCATGTTTTTTGATATGGACAGTGATATTGGCGTTTTCTTTAGAATATTTAACAGCATTTTCAAAGAGATTCATAAGGGCGACTTCAAGAAGCTCCGGATCTGCTTGTATGCTACATTCACTCTCACTTTGCATGTCAATAGTAACTACGGCATCAGGATAGAGAGAAATAAGTGCGTGACGACAATTCTCAACAAGATTAATAACAGCACATTCCTGAAGTGAAAAATCTCTCAAATTTTCAATATCGGCAAGGGTGAGAAGGTTTTTAATAATTTTGGTCATGCGATGGGAGCTGTGGCAGATTTTTTGCGTAATTTCACGGACAATATTGTGATCGAGCTCAGGATTATCATGCAGTGTTTCTGCAAAGCCGCGGATGATGGTGATGGGGGTTTTGAGTTCATGGGAGGCATTGGCAATAAAATCCTTGCGCATTTCCAGGATGCGATAGTGAATAGAAATATCTTGAACCACCAAAATGGCGCCCTGGTTTTCTCTGGGGGCAGCAATGATATTCAGGTGCATTTTTTTGCCACCGAGCTCAATATGCAGCTCAGAGCTCACACACTTGTTATGCTGCCTGCAGCTATGTAAGAGCTCATACGCACGTGTGAGCGACTCTGCGGCCCCAAGTGAGGCTAAAGGCTTGCCGATCGCATCACTTGTGAGAGCAAGAAGCTTTATAGCCATGTCATTGGCATAAGAGACATTCATATTGCTATCGAGCGCAACAACGCCTTCTACAAGTGATTGTAAAGTGATTTCTTTTTCGTTTCGTTCATGTGTAAGTGTTGCAATTTGCTGCTGGATATGCTGTGAGAGGGAATTAAACGTTTTGGCAAGGTCTGAAAACTCATCTTTGAGGTAGGCGCGAATGTGGATTTCTGGGATAAAGGAGGCCGCACCTTCATTGTAGGGGGTAATCGCGCGTATAATCTGGCGCACCGGCCCCATGAAGGTATAGAGGATGATCACCGTAAGGGCGCTAAAGAGAAATAAAATAATGGCAGACAGGACCAAGAACCCGCCCTGAAAGTTTTTTTTCAGCTCTTGTATATATTCGAAGGGAAAGGCGAGGCGTAAAATATAGCGCTTATCATGAAAGTCAAAGCACTTTGCCAGGTAGAGTAGTTTTTGTCCCAGAAGTGGAGATCTCTCTTCCGAGCAGCCAACATCATCAGAGAGTGCCTGCACAATATCAGGAGGTATTTTATCAAAGACATGGCTTGCATAGACGCCAAGTTGTCTTTGCATGTGAGAGTCATAGAGCACTTCCATCCTATCGTTTATCAGGCTCATATGAAAGAATAGAAGATGGCGATAGGCCTTCAGGACGTGTACAAGGGCTTCATCATCTTCTACTGCCTCGAGTGTTTCAATAAGTTCATCGGCACGATCATTCATGGAGCTCAGAACAATTTGCTGCACAGAGTTGGCAACAAAAGGAAATAGGCACGCGAGAAAGAGCAGAAGCAGGATGAGATAGCTAATAAATACTTTAAAATGGAGTGTTTTTATGAACATGTGCGCAAGACAAAAGTGAGCCTTGATGGACTTGAACCATCGACCCCCTCATTAAAAGTGAGGTGCTCTAACCACTGAGCTAAAGGCTCAAACAAAAAACATATACAACCCAAGGCGTTGCCTTGGGTTGTAGTAATACGTTGACACGATATAGAATCATGACCCCGAGGGGATTCGAACCCCTGTTATCGGAATGAAAATCCGGTGTCCTAGACCGGGCTAGACGACGGGGCCAACAAAAAGTGGCTCCATTATAGTAGGATTGGGGATTTATAGCAAGGGAGAAACCTGAAGAAGCCTCCTACGTGCCCAGAGGGCACTCAGGAGGCGAAAAGTGGCTTTTAGGTAAAGTAACGTGATATAATGGTTGCTACAAATCTGTTGTAGTGTTGCTGGCGGCCTTCTTGATCTGTACTTGGAGGCGCTGTATTAGCATACTGAAGTATTTCTGGGATAATTGCGGATACAGTAGGTGCCGGTGTAATATCTTCAGGTAATAAAAAGTGTTCAAACACGTTAAATAGATCTTCATCTATAACGCAGTTTACAGCATTCTCGGTGAGATGAGGTGAGCGTATGATGGCGTCAAGGATGGCTTGCCTATTATTATTCGTTACCAGGGCGGCAGGTAAGGCATCGAATAAGCGACTTTCGAGAGGTGTATTACTAGGTTCCATTGATTGTATTTGCGTTTCAGTGATGACTTGCTCCTGCGGTTCAATGCTTTGGATTTCAGTGCGGCTGTCCGCAATATTGCGAAGAGTAGAAGCCATTGTTGTGTATCCAGTAAGTCCGGATGCTACTGCTGAGTCAGCTCTTGCAGTCATGAGTCTGGCGATAGCGGTTTGTATATTAACGTGAGAGGGTAAAACGGGTTCGTTATTCGAACTCATTGGGGGGTTACTATTCCATTGTTGATAAAATGGAGTGTTGCTAAACTCGCTTATTCTCTGAGTGATCATACCGCTTATCCGTTGTTCACTAGTATCTGGACCAAGGCGCACTGCATCTAGTGTTGTCTCTGGGAGGTGAGTATGTATCATTATCTGGAGACACTCAAGTTGCTGTGCTATAGTAGTGTCGTCGTGAGCATACAATTCAATGAGCAAGCGATCTCTGATATTGGCTCCGAAATAGTACTCCACTAAATTGGGATCTTCTCTGAATAGTTTGAGAACCTCGGATACAGAGTCATTTGTTGTACGCAATGAGTTAACAAAGGCATTTACATCAAGATTACGGTTTTTGAGGTGAGCTTTCATGTGTGTTTCGAGTGTTTCCATTGTTGTTCCGTGATGGGCGCAGAATTTTAGGATGGCAAACCAGAATCGTTGGAGAGTATTGAGCTTTCGCGGCGTCAGTGTTGGTGGTGTTGTAGATGTTACTGCAAGCGGGGCTACTCCTTCAGGGGGCCCACTCGGACTCGGGGCATCAGAAGACATACGAGTTTGAGGATTGATCAGTTGTATATGGGCATCAGATGTGGCTCTTAAACGTTGTTGGCTGGAAGCAGCATGTGTTTCCTGGTCAAGTGAAATTGTAGTTAGTGGCGACTGGTCTTCCGGGGTGCCTAGTTCTGGTAAAGGAGTATACTGGTTGCCACTAACAAATTCACGATCTGATGGTCCTAAAGATAAAGGCATATTATTTTCCTTTGGTTATGCGTTTTTTTGCATTATGTCGGCCTTTCAGGCCTCTATTATTTTGTTTTTTGGCCAGGCCTTCGGCCTGGCCACCCAGGGTTTAGTCGCCCCTTTGGGGCTCCTGCACCCTGGGCTATACATATTTCGGCCCTAGGGGCCTTTATCAGGGCTACATCCTAGTTGCCACCAATCCATGTTTTCCCAGGGCGTTGCCCCAATGGTGTCAACTTAAGGTAAACGTATAACATATCATGCTTTTGGTTAATATGAACCCCGCCACGGTAGTGGCGGAAGCTCATTAGCCCCGCGTGGAGCACGGCCGTAGCGCGAGCGCTACGGCCGGCGGAACGTGGGGTTACAGGTGCATAAAATACAATAGAGCTGCGGTAGCAGCGACACCCATTTGTGTTTGACCCAATCAATGCACATAATTGTTGTTGCAGATACATTCCTGTGTCGCTGCTACCGCAGCTCTGTTTTTTTAGTCGTTTCATCAACCCCACGTTCCGCTCGGCCCGCGCGGGGCGCGCGGCCTTCGCTGCACGCGGGGCTAGAGCCACATTTCGCATCCCCACGTTCCGCTCGGCCCGCGCGCGGGGCGCGCGGCCTTCGCTGCACGCGGGGCTAGAGCGGCAAATTTCGCCACTACCGTGGCGAGGTCCTGATTGGTTACAAGTTTCTTTACGTTGACACCATTGGAGCTATGCCCTGGGCTATGCATCTTTTGGTCCTTCGGACCTTAGGGAACATTCAAAACGATCCAGAGGCCTCATAAGGCAGTAAATAGTTATCTACGCCATGTGCGACTTTTTGCTGTTGTTGCCCTTCAGGCAACAATATTTGGGCCACTGCCTAACCCAGGGCGTTGCCCTGGGCTGTTGCAATTTTTGCCCTTTGGGCAAAGAAAAGGCTGTGAATCTTTGCAATTCGAACAGCTCGTAAGTTGCACACAGCGTTAAATGTATTAGCGTTATGTGCGCTATTTTCGCCATGTGCGACTTTTCCGTTAGGAAAAGTCGCGCATGGCGTTTACTTCCCTGTTTTTCCTTTAGCCTCTGGGGGAGCTGGCGTTTCTTCTTCTAGTACTGGCTCTTCTATGGGCTGTTCGGGATCTATAGCGATTATAGGCTCTTCTTCCACAATTTCGCTCTGCTCGGTTGCTTCAATAACTTCTTGGGGTGCTTCTTCTAAGGTTTCTGTGGGAGCTTCTTGGATAATCTCGTCTTGGATAATCTCGTCTTGAGTAGCTGCTGGGGGATCATCTTCTGGAGGAGGTTGGCTCTGAGTTGGTTGTGGAGCAGGTGGTGGAGCAGGTGGTGGAGCAGGTGGTGGAGTATGTTGTGCGGCAGGTTGAGGCTGAGGCGCGGGCTGAGGTGCTTTTGGAGGATGGGGAAGGTGGTGAGCTATGGCGGTCATTACGAGTGTGTTGAGAGAGGTTAGCTCTTGAGGAGTAAGCTCATTAATTTGCGAATAGAGCACTGCAGCTCTTGTGCCATTTTCTTTCTTAATAAATCGGAATTTGCCGGAAGCAAGGTTTTCTGCCACCATATGGCAGCCAGCGGTCGCTGTACGCTCTCCCGTTTTGTTTTTTACATCGAGGATAAAGTGCCCTTCATTGATAAGCGCCTGAAAGTGAGTGAGCGCTTCCTCGTGATTGCCTTTCAGCCACGCACTTTGTATTTTTTGAAGGAGTGTATCATCGGTAAAACGAATGCGCTTGCCTTCGATCTGATGAGCTTCGTCTTCAGCGAGTGGACACACTATGCTTCGGTGCCCATTCTCGACCATCCTTTTCAATAAGGCCATTAGATCCATGGTGGCAAGCGATGCTTGTAACGTATGCACTGTCATATTTATCCTCTCTTCCATATAATTGATATTTATCAGGATATTTTATTTTTTTCAACAAATTATTTTATGAGAGGATATTATGGATTTTCAAGAAAAACTGGCAACCTATGCGCAGCTTCTCGTCTGCGAAGGATTGAATGTGCAGGAAGGGCAAGTGGTGAATATTACGGGAGAAATTGTGCAGCGCAATTGTATCGAAATGGTGGCGAGAGCTGCCTATAAGCGCGGTGCGAAGTATGTAAACGTTGACTTTATAGACCCAGTAATCATACGCACACGCATTGTTGAGACCAAGAAAGACTCTTCTCTGTGTTATGTCCCGCGCCATATTCCTGTAAAATATGAAGACTTTATCGAAGAGAGTGCTGCAGTTTTAAGGTTTGTAGGCAGCGAAGAGCCCGATATACTTGCCGATTTGCCGCCAGAAAAAGTCAATGCTGTGCAAAAACACCATCGGGAAAGCCTCAGGAAATACTATGAGGAAGGGGTTGGTAAATCTAAGGTGCAGTGGACGGTTGCCGCCGCGGCAACTCCCAGATGGGCAAAAAAAGTGTATCCAGAACTCAATGAGAAAGACGCCTACGAGGCATTATGGAACGCAATTTTTGCAAGCTGCCGTGCTGATAGGGAAGACTGTATACCATTGTGGAAACAACATAACAAAAAACTGCATCAGCGAGCTGAACACCTTACCAAGCTTAAAATTCATGAGCTGCATTTTATTGGCCCTGGCACTGATTTGAAGGTCTATTTATCGAAAAAAGCTCTTTTCAAAGCAGGAGGTAGTGAGACGCATAAAGGGGTATCCTTTGAGGCCAACATACCCACGGAGGAATGTTTTACGACGCCTGACCATCGCCATACAACAGGAAAAGTGCGAGTAACCAGGCCAGTCTTAGTGAATGGCAAGCTTGTGAAGGATTTGCAGCTTGAATTTACCAATGGCGTGATCACACACTTTACAGCAGCAGAGGGAAAGGATCAGTTTGGAGCCTATATAGCCAATGATGCAGGGGCATGCCGTCTTGGAGAGGTTGCACTTGTGGGCATTGACTCACCCATCTACCAAAGCGGCCGTATCTTTCAAGAAATCCTCTTTGATGAAAATGCGGCATGCCATATTGCTGTGGGATTTGCCTATCGCTTTTGCCTCGATGGGGGTGCATCGATGACCACTACAGAGCTCGAAAATATTGGGTGCAACGATAGCCTTGTCCACACCGACTTCATGATCTCTTCAGACGAAGTCGATGTGATTGCCAAGGATTACGAGGGGAACACTATTCCTCTTATTAAACGCGGCAGCTGGGTGTAGAGCTACTTCTAATCTCGAAAGAAAAAGCGATGGAGCATATGGGCTACACGCCAGGCTCCATATGCGGCGGTTCCATAGAGAAAGTGTGCCACAATAGTATTGGTAGGGGTCATTGCATCACTAACGTTTGTAGTTTGCGTGCTTGACATAAACGGGCGCTCAGCACCATATCCCATCGCAGCAACGAGGGCCGCACAGGTTGTCCTGAGTAAGGTAAAGCTATGACGTGACAAAGCAGCTGCAGTTGAGGACGGTCCCTCATGTGCTTGTTGAAATACTTCATCGATAACAGCACTCACAACAGGAACCGCAGTAAATGGTGATGTCCAACGCATCGCCGTGTTTGTCAGTGCTAAAAACGTCGATTGCCCAAGCAGATACGAAAATGTGCGTGCGGTAACACTGCGTAGTGACACGCTGCGAGGGGGTGTGGTTGCTGTCAAACCAGGTTGTGCAGGGGAGAGTAGAGAAGATGATGATGAAGATACACTACTTACTGACATTGATACAGAACTACCCGGGCCACCTTCACCCTGAAGGGGAGCTGAAGGACTAACTGCAGAATATAGCTGTTGTGTTGAACCCATATATAACTCCTTTGATGTTTTAGTTTATTTGATGTTGCTGATGCAGCATCAAAGTAAGCGTACCACATAAAAGGAAAAAACACAAAATCATTCTATGTGCGCAAAATCCGTTGGATTTTGTGCACATAGATTACACACTCTCAATCACCTGCAGCATTTCATTATAGGCTTCTCTGGATGAGTCGTAGGTTTGAAAATATTTGGCGATGCCTGCATTTTCAAGTACTTCAAGGACGGCAGGGCAAAAGCTTACAAAAAATATTTTTCCGTGATTTTTTTCTAGTTCTTTCTGGGCATGTAAAAAGGCATGCATGCCTTTACTTGAGAGGTAGTCAACATCTTGGCAATCGATAATGAGGAAGTGGCAGTCTTTTTTAATGAGGTCTGAGAGCGTATCTTCAAGGCGTTCAATGTGCTCCACATCCACTTTTCCAGAAATGGTAAGGGTGGTAATTTTGCCATTTTGTGCAATTGTTATGTCCATGAAATTGTTGTTGTCCTTCATGCAACAATAATATGTGCATTGATTATGGCAAACACAAATGGGTTTCGCTGCTACCGCAGCTCTATTTTTTTATCGCCTATGCACCCCCACGTTGCGCCGACCGTAGCGCATGCGCTACGGCCGCGCTTCACGCGGGGCTAATGAATTCCACCGCTGCCGCGGTGGGGTCCATAGCAACTAGAGGCATAATATGTTATGCGTTTGCCTTACGTTGACACTATTGGGCCTTAGCCTGATGCGTATGTCACTACCGTGGCGGGGTCCATATCAACTAGAAACATGTTATGCAATTTCTTTAAGTTGGCATCATTGATATGGTACCTTACATAAAATTCCTAGGGAATTTTATGTAAGGCACCATATTCCAACTCATAACACATTTCGGTCTGTTTGGCAAGGGCGAGATTATGTGTGACGACGATGAGCGCTTTGCCCTCGTCAGCTACTGCACGAAAGAGCAGGTCTTGAATACCTTGAGCAGTGCCATGGTCGAGATTGCCGGTAGGCTCATCGGCAAGAATGATATCAGGATCATTCACAAATGCACGTGCAATGGCAACGCGCTGCTTTTCCCCGCCAGACAGTTTTGAAGCCCGAAAGTGAAGGCGATCTTGGAGCCCTACCATTTCAAGAAAGTGCGTCGCTCTCGCATAATCGAGACTATTTTTATGAATCGGCTTTCGAGCAATCTGAAGCGGCAGGAGCACATTGTCAAGAACGGTTGCATCGGTAAGAAGATGAAATGCCTGAAAGACAAAGCCAATATGGTGTAGGCGACAGCTATCTCGCATATTTGCTACTACTTTTTTGCCAGCAATAAAGAGCTCTCCTGAAGTTGCCTCATCAAGGGTCCCAAGTATATGCAAGAGCGTTGTCTTTCCTTCACCCGATTTGCCTACTATGGCTATGCTTTGGCGCGGAAAAGCCTCGAGTGAAATATCCGACAGAATTGACAGATGAGTTGGATATTCAAAACTTTTAGTAATGTTTTTTGCAACAAATATGGGTTCCATTGTCTTACTCTGCTCGCAGAGCCTCCGAAGTATTTTGGCGGCACGCAATGCTCGCGCTGCAAATTCCTGCCAAGCAGGAGATAATGATGGTGGCACTGATAACGAACACAAGGGCATACTCACTCACTTCAGTGGGAATAGTGGTGCCATAAAAGGCAGCATTTAAGACATCAAAGCCTTGGAGCTTGCCCAAAAAAGCGAGAAGCGTTCCTAAATTCTTCACAGTAAAATAGGCAGCGAGGGCTCCTATTACACTCCCCGCGGCTCCCATACATAATCCAGAAATACCAAAAATACAGCCAATACTGGCCTTCGATGCCCCAAGGGCACGCATAATAGCGATTTCTTTTTTCTTATCATGGATTAAGATAATCAGCATGGAGATAATATTTGAGCACGCCACAATCACGACGATTAAGGAGATAAGCGAGAAGAGGTTTTTTTCGCTTTTGAGCTGCTGAAAAATATCTTTTGTAAAATCATAGTCGGTGTAGGTTTCGACGCTAAAGTAGGGGGCAATGTGCGCTGCTTTGAGGGCTTGCTGAATACTCTTTTGCACTACAGCTGCTTGGGTGTAGTCTGGGAAGCGCACATTCAAGCCCGTAGGGAAATCACTAGGGGACGCATGTGACGCAGCTGCAATCTGTGCTACTGCTCCCTCTTTTACTAAAATAAGCTTGCCACCAATAGGAATAATGCCAGGGTCATAAAAGCCTGCTACCACAAATGGTATAAATTGCTCTTGGAGTGCTGTGGCAGTGGGGGTGTAATACGAAAAAGTGCCACGATCACCCACAAATACTCCATTCTCTTGAAAGCTTTTTGGTAGTAGCACGCCTTGTCCAAAACTCGTCTCTGGTAGCTGCCAAATCCCATTTTTTTCTTTGATAATAAAGTCTGAAATTTCTTTGGTATGGTAGAGGGTTTCAAGATGTTTTCTATCTGCATCGGAAAGGGGCAGCAGGATGGTGCTGAGGATGGTATTTTCGGGATCAAAATTTGTAAGATAGGTATCTTTTGACAGAATACGTACCTCCATTGCCCCGCCACTATCAGGAATCTCTCGTGCTAGCTGCATTTTTACATTAGCAAAGGCGGTTTCAAAGACATCAGCTGTGAGCTGACTGACCCCACGCACGCTTGTCGATGCCTTATAGGCTTCTTTGACAAGATCAACAAGTTGTCCCTCTTTATTGTAGAGGGGCTGTGGGAAATCGTCAGGCAGACTATCAACTGCTGGGTTATAGGGGTCAGATTTTTGACTGTCAAGCTTTTCTAAAAGCGTTTTTGCCGTATAGTGAGAAGCTTCACTTATCGTATCGATGAGATAATAGTAAGACTGATAGTACGCATCTGTCGGCAGCACTCGAACGGGCGCCGTGATGCTAATGAGCTTTTCTGTCCAGCGCCGCTCTAAACCCTCTGTTGCCGAAAAGAAGACCACGGTGAGCCATACCACAGTGGCAATAACAAGCACCGAAATAATGCTAATGATAGAAACGGAAAGATACCTTGCTCTGGGAACAAGGTATTTACACGCAACGGATATCTCAAACATCAATCCTTATTTTGCTTCTTTGAACGTAACATGCTTCTTGACGTTGGGATCAAACTTTTTCAATTCAATCCTGCCCGGCGTGTTAAGCTTGTTTTTTGTTGTATAGTAATGAAATGTACTTTCAGAACTTTTCATTTTTATTTTTTCTCTTTTGCTTGCCATAAATTCACCAATGGTGTCGGCCTATCAGGCCTTGATTATTTTACAGGCCTACGGCCTGTTCCTAGGGCTTCGCCCTGGGCTATACATATTTCGGCCCTAAAGGGCCTTGTATTGTTTAACGATTCTTTTACGATGCCGATGGTCGGACTCGAACCAACACCTAGTTGCCTAGAACAGATTTTGAGTCTGTCGTGTCTACCAATTTCACCACATCGGCGATCCTCCTATAATACCTGAAATGTGCATTTCTTTGGAGGAGATTTTTCTTTTCAGAAAGGCAACGTATTTATTATCCTGGTAGGGAAAGGAGTTTATATGAGATTTTTAATCACGTTGTTATTGTGTGCCGTGGCACCTTTTGTTGCATACGGTGCCAAAAATACTTCCAATGCGAAAGAGATGGTATGCAGCCTGCTCGCCGAGGCCGACATTCAGGTGAATGGGACGCGGCCGTGGGATATCGCTGTACATAATGAAAATTTTTACTCGCGAGTGCTTACATCAGGTTCACTTGGACTCGGAGAATCCTATATGGATGGGTGGTGGGACTGCCCTGAGCTTGATGTATGTATGGCGAAGATCATGGAAGCGTGTCTGGATGAAAAGGTACGACTTGGATGGAAAACAGCCTGCACTATGGCATGGGAACATACAAAGGCCTATGTCTTTAATTTGCAAGATAAAGAAGGTGCAAAAAAAGTTATTGAGCGGCATTACCAGCTTGGCAATGATCTCTATCAAGCCATGCTTGGAACTACGCTAGCCTATAGTTGTGGCTATTGGAAGACAGCTGAGAATTTGGATCAGGCACAAGATGCTAAGTTTGATATTCTCTGCCGGAAAGCACAGCTGAAGCCGGGCATGACGCTTCTTGATATTGGCTGTGGCTGGGGCGGGTTTGCCAAATATGCTGCTCAGCATTATGGAGTTAAGGTGGTCGGGGTTACGCTCTCTGCAAATCAGGCTGCCCTTGCCCAGAAGCTGTGTGCTGGCCTTGATGTGGAGATTCGCGTACAAGACTATAGAGACGTGCCGGAGTCCTTTGATGCAGTGATCTCTATCGGCATGTTTGAACATGTGGGGCATAAAAACTATCGCACCTTTATGGAAATTGTGCATGGGATGCTGAAGCCGCAAGGTATTTTTGTGCTACATACCATCGGCAGCAATAAAACCACCTCGGTAACAGATCCATGGATTAATAAATATATCTTTCCCAACAGCCATTTGCCATCCATTAGCCAAATTGGCAAAAGCATAGAAAAGCTCTTTGTGATGGAGGACTGGCATAATTTTGGTGCCTATTACGATAAAACACTGATGAGTTGGTATGCCAATTTCCAAAAAAGCTGGACACAGCTGCAAGCTCATTATGATGAGAGATTTTATAGAATGTGGAAGTATTATTTACTATCGTGTGCAGGCGCTTTTAGGGCGCGGCAAATTCAGCTCTGGCAAATCGTACTCTCTAAAAATGGGGTCCCAGGGGTGTATCAGTCGGTGAGGTAATTATGTCATGTGCGAATTTTCCTGTCGGAAAATTGCACATGACGTTCACTTGTATAATAACTTCTTCGCTATTTCCTGATCGAAATCGACGCGTAGATTGCGGTCGAAGTCGAAGCGTACTTGGATGATAAGGTAGGGGTATGGATGCCGATTATCCAAGTCACGTGCTTCTGTCGCTTTGCAGATTTTCACGAGAATTTCTTTGTTGTACCATGGCTGTGTACTCGTAGTTGTTTTCTTTTCGAAGCGCTGGAATTCTACATAGTCTTTTTGCCCATGGTATCTTGGATGGTTTTTGTAAAATTCTTGAATGACCTGCAGGATAGTATCTGGGCGCTCTTCAAGCCCTTGCACATAAAAACAGACCGCAGCGCCTATCATATGCTTTGAGGCGCTATTCTGGGGGTTAGGATCTACGTAGGTATTGTGTGTTTGGCATCTATGCCCTGAGGTAATGTGTACAGGGTGCTCCGTGCGCTCTTGAATGTAGTTCATAAGCTCGATGAGGATTGGGTAGATAAATTCTTTATCGACTCTCAGAGGCAGACTATGCTTTTCGCCTCCTGAACAGTCGTTATAGCGCATGATTTCTTTGGTGCCCTCATGTATGATACGAGGGGGATTGAGTGGCATACCTTTGCAACGAAAATACTCTTTTGTAATAGGTGTGAGGGCAGAAGTGACAGCCCAAGGATAGGGTTTTTGTGTTTTTGGTTTGGGAGGGTCGAGTGTGAAAGAGGTGTCATTATGCGAGCGCGTGATGCACTCCATCTTCGTAGTAACCTGAGAATACTCTTCTGTCTCTTCACTACAGGAAGCGAGGAAGCAGGATAGGAGGATAAAAAAGAGAGATTTCATATGTGACACGTAGTATACTATACTTTGTGGAAAAAAAGGATGAAAAATGACGCTGAGTCAAGATAAATAGCCTTGATCCTGCATAATGACGCAGTCTCAGCGTACCCTGATGGTAACATATACGTGATTTTAAGACGAAAAATAATGATTGTATGAAATATGTATTGCGTATTTAATAACAGTATGCTATCTTAAAGGTATGAGAAAACATCAAGTTAATACTACGAATCAGACATTTTCGCTTCCGATAGGGGGTGTGTCGTGATCTTCACATGTTTGTAAAACGAAGAGAGATGAGTCGCTTTGTTGCCGATGCTGTGAAGCAAAAACTAGAAGTTAAGAAAAATGATTTACGCGAGGCATATCTCGCTGCGAATGAAGATGAAGGTCAACAAGAAGTATTGCAAGATTGGGAAGTCACACTTTCGGAAAACTATGAGTGCAGTCATAGATGCAGTTAAGATTGTATTTGGTATCTCCTAGAGGAAAACTTCACTATGCCACGAGTCGTCTTTCAAAGAAAGATGACTCGTGGTATCCCCTAATATGGAATGGTTTGATCACTATCAGCTTTTTTTATTTGACTGTGATGGCTTGTTGGTGAACACGGAAGAGCTGCATTATAAAGCCTATTGCCAGATGTGTGCGGCTCGCGGCTTTCACTTGGATGTCACCTTTGATGTGTATTTTCAACAAGCAACCGCCGATTCTAGTGGGCCAGAAAAACTTGTCTACGGAGCTCTGCCAGAGCTTAAGCAGCAAGAGCCTCATTGGGATGTACTCTATAAAGAAAAAACAGCAGCCTATCTGGATATCTTAACCCGTGAAGGAGCCCCCCTTTTGCCTGGTGTTGCAGCCCTTTTAGAACTCTTAGCGCGCATGAAGAAAAAACGAGCGGTAGTTACTCATTCGAAAAAAGCCTTTACTTCGCTCATTTCTACCCAAAATCCCATTCTGAATAGTATTGAGCACTGGATTACTCGTGAGGATTATGAGCATCCAAAGCCAGCCCCAGACGGGTATCTGCATGCCATAAAAATGCTGGCCGAGCCTGGTGATAGAGTCATTGGTTTTGAAGATTCACTCAGAGGCTTGCAAGCACTCATTGCTGCTGATGTCACACCGGTCTTTATCTCTCCCTTTGCAGCGACGCGCGCCGCAGCCCATGCACAAGGAGTGTCTGTATTTTCCAGTATGAATGATTTACATAAAGAGGCCATGTAAGAGTCGCCTTGCTTATTATTTTTATTTATGCTACAATTGTTTAGCAAAGCAAAATTGTTTTGTCCGCTATGAGCGCAAAGTCCAACTTGATTTTGCACTTATAGCAAATAGTAAACAAAATAGGAGTTTTATGAATATAAATTCAAATCTTACGAATGCAAATAATAATAATACGAACGAAAATAATAATATAAATTCAAATCGCATGAATGTAAATTCAAATCGCATAAATATAAATTCAAATAATGTAAATTCAAATAACAATAATATAGATTCAAATAACAGTATTATTGTAAGTGGGAATAGCAGTATTATTGTAAGAGGAAATAGCAATAATGTAAATTCAAATAACAATAATGTAAATTCAAATAACAATAATATTTCGGAAATAGGTTCTGGCCCAGCATTAGCTCGTTTACGGATGAGTATAGAAAGAGGACAACTACAAGGACGTGCTGTGCGGCTAAGGGGGGCAGCAGTAGGAGTACGCCCAGCGCATGGAAATATAAATTCAAATATTAATATTTCAGAGATAGGTTCTGACTCAGCGTTAGCTCGTTTACGGATGATTGCAGGAAGAGGATCACTACAAGCATGTACTGTGGGGCTAGGAGAGGCAGAAGTGAGAGTAGACTCAGCGCTTGGAAATATAAATATACATCTAGCACATGGGAATCAGCACCCAGCACATGGGAATCAGCACCCAGCACATGGGAATCAGCACCCAGCACATGGGAATCAGCACCCAGCACATGGGAATCAGCACCCAGCACATGGAAACAGGCAGGCAGAAGAATATGTCCAACGACTGATTCGCCAAACTCCAGGTCGATCTTTTCAAGAAAAATGCGAAGCACTATCAAATGGAGCTCTGGAGACACTTTTTGCTAATGCCCGCCTGGTAAACACTCTTGATATAAGTCACATGGAATGGAGCGCTTCTGATATAAAGGCACTGGTGGCCTTGTGTCCTAATCTTCGTTCCCTGTCCATAGGCAATACAGGTGTCTCACTCAGGCTTGATACGAGTATGCTGACAGTAATGTTACCTGGCTTGCAAATAGTGCGATAGCCCACTATGTTATGAGTAATTTTGCAAAGCAAAATTACTCATAACATACCTCCATCAAAAACAGCCCCCTTGCTGGGGCGGCTTTCGGGGCAAGCCGTCTATCCTTGGCTGTAAAAAGCCTTGATATATCGTCGAGCGCACGTTTTTTTCCACCCACTTCTAAAAGCATTCCCACAATATTGCGCACCATCTTATATAAAAAGCCATTACCTTCAAATTCCAGGCGCAGACCTTGTTCCGTTTTGATCAGATCCAGGCGATATAAAGTACGCTCGGCATTTTTTGCTGCAGCACCCTCTGATGCTGAGTTGGCAAATGAGGTAAAATTATGTGTGCCCACAAAGCATTGTGCAGCACGCAGCATGAGATCAAGGCAAAGAGGCTCTCGTACGTGGCTTGTGTAGAGTCGCTGAAAAGGGAGCACAACAGGCTGTAGGCAAAGATGATAATGGTATACTTTTCGGCGCGCACTTTTTTGGGCATGAAAATCGAGCGGAGCTAGCACTATGTCAAGGAGGCGAATATCATAAGGAAGAATACCATTCATTGCTTTAAAAAACATCTCTAGATCTATAGGTTTTTCAAATACACAATGGGCAACTTGTCCCATGGCATGCACGCCTGCATCTGTGCGACCTGAACCAATCAGACGCACTTGTTCTCGAGTAATGGTGTGGATGGCTTTTTCCAGGATTTCCTGAATAGAGGTGGCATGGGGTTGCACCTGCCAGCCACTATAGTTGGTGCCGTCGTAGGCAAGGGTGAGCTTGTATTTATACATCCGAAGTTGCTACACGCTCTTGTTGTTTTTGAAAAAGGGGCTCGAAAGGTCGTACTATTTCGGGTCCTGATTTGACAAGAGTAAAATGGGTGATTTCAGGAGGTGCAAACCAGCGAAATGGAAATGTTTGTCCAAGTCCACGGTTGATATAGAGAAAGCGGCCACTCTGTGCATGCAAGCCACTTTTAAATTCTCGGCATTTAAGGGGCGTAATTCTGCTCCAGATACCAGGAATATTCACTTGGCCGCCATGCGTATGGCCAAACAAGAAAAGATCGCCTGGATAGGGGGCCAGGAAAGGGTAGGAATCGGGATTATGGGAGAGCACAACGGTAGGAAATCGAGGATCTACGTAGGTAAATGCCTTATGGGGAAGGCACTGTCCTGCCATAAGATCTCCAAGACCAGTAATATTGATGTAGGAAAGTCCCTTACCGATTTGCATGGTTGCATTATGTAAAAGACAAAAACCCGATTTTTGAAGAAGAGATATGGCGTCTTTATTGCCTTCGAGCGGGACATCAATATGTGATTTTTTTAGTGAGGTATCTTTTGTTCTCGTTACCAGGCGGCGCAGGCCACGAAGAATGACGGGAGTGTGGTCGTTAATAACGCATGAAGCACCATCATCACCATACGAGACATATTGTGTATAATCGTGATTGCCAAGCACAGCAAAACATCCAAATGGGGCGGTCAGTGAGCTCAAAAATTCTACTACATATTCTTTATGGGTGCATGTGGCAAATGAGAGAAGATCTCCGGTAAATACAATACAGTCAGGCTTTATAGCCATAATCTCCGAAGCAACACGGCGCAAAAATTGTGGCGATAAATAGCGCGAGTCATGGAGGTCGCTGATCTGTACAAGCTGAAAAGGATCAAGCTCTTTTGGCAGGGTAGGAATAGGGAGCGTGTGGTGTGTTGTACAAATCAGCTTTGGCTCAATAAAACGAGGCCAGATGCCGACAATTGACACAATACACCACGCATCCCATAACCGCTCAGTAAAGCTCTTATCCACGTCTATTTAATATGAGCAGATACCTTTTTGGTCATTTGGAACATGTCAATTTTGGCATTCGATCCAAACACTTTTGCAAGCTTAGCATCAGGGTTGATCACGCGTTTTTCCGTGGCATCTTGGAGTTTATTCTTTTTGATATACTCCCACAATTTTTTTGTTACCTCGGTGCGTGGCATAGGTCCCTTGCCCACAATTTCTGCCAGTGCCTCACTAACGTGCACCGGTTTTGCCAACGCTGATGGCTTTTTTTCTTTAACACTTGTCATGTTATACTCCTTCTAATGGTTGTTGTTACTTCCTAAAATCCTAGCTACTCGTATATCATAGTGTGTATGATACAACTTGAGCATATTTTTACTAAATGTAAATTAATCCTTAACAATCTCCAAAGGGCGGCTACGCTGCAGCAGCAAAATGAGCTTTTATCTGCGCTGCCTGTAGTGCAAAGTGCGTTTGCAGATTCTGCGCCCGCCTTTAGGCTTCTACGAGAATACATTGTAGATGTCTCGCCTGAAGTTCGCAATGTTTTTCTTTCTTTATTGGCATGTGAGCAGCAACATATTTTTTTAGGAATAGAGTATATAGACAATAAGAAAGAGGCCTTACAGATGCTTGCAAATGATCTTTTGCCGACGCATCACTTCTATGCCACGCTGGGTGGTATTGTTGGCTACCATACCAAAGTTATAGGGCTCATGGTAGATCAATTGGCTGCTCATCCGCGAGAAAAGTGTCTGTATTTGCCTCCTCCTATCATTGATCATGTGGGTAGCTCAGATGCAAGTGTGCATGGTATTGAGGCAATGGACAAGATGGGGGAAATATACCCTGTAGGTGGTGCTGGGGACAGATTGGGGCTCATCGATGCGCGCACAAAAAGGCCCATGCCTGCTGCGAGTTTAGCATTTTGTGGACGCAGCTTATTTGAAGAGTTAATACGAGATCTCCAAGCGCGAGAATACGTCTATTATAAGCTCTACAACAAGCAGCTCATAACCCCTATTGTACTCATGACCTCTGCTGAAAAAATGAATGATTGCGAGATTGCGTACATCTTAGAAAAAGCAGACTGGTTTGGCAGGCCCAAAAGCAGCTTCTTTACCCTTGTACAGCCTCTTGTGCCTGTTATTACCATTACAGGGCAGTGGGCAATAGAGAAGCCCCTAAAGCCACTTTTAAAACCAGGTGGTCATGGAGTTATCTGGAAGCTTGCTCTCGAGCTTGGTGCTTTTAAATGGCTATTAAAGCAAGGTAGATCCCATTTCATGGTACGCCAGATTAATAATCCTCTTGCAGATCTTGATGGCTCGCTTTTTCAGCTTGCTGGCTATGGTGTGCAGCATCAGATGCATTTTGGCTTTACAGTAGTGCCAAGAAAAGCTGATGCTGCAGAAGGTGCAATTGTGCTGCAAGAAAAAAAGGTAAGTGGGGTTGCAGAGAGAACGATAACAAACCTAGAATATACTGAGCTTGCAAAAGAGGGACTCGTCGATATCGATGCGCCTGCCAACACAAACATCTTGTTTGGAGCAATTGATGCTGTGGAAAAGGCGACAAAGATACTTCCTATTCCTGGCATGCTTGTCAACATGAAACTCGGTGTGAAAACGTATAAAGATGGCAGCGTGGTTACGGAGCAAGGAGCGCGGCTTGAGTCCACTATGCAAAATATTGCCGATGCTATGGGCACGCCCTTATCAGAGCCGCTTAAAACGTATGCGCTCTTGCATGAGCGGCGTAAAATCATGTCTGTGACGAAGAAGAGTTATGATGGCAAGGGTAATATTAGTGAAACCCCGGAAGGTGCTTTTTATGATCTTTTGGCAGAAAACCGCCGCCTTCTTAAAGAGGTATGTAAGGTAAGCGTGCCATCACAAGATAGCCCTGAGGAGTACTTGAAGCAGGGTCCATCGCTTTTGTTTCTCTACCATCCAGCGCTCGGGCCTTTATATTCCATCATCAGGCAAAAGATCAGAGGAGGACAGCTTAGCCATAATGCAGAACTGCAGCTTGAAATTGCCCATGCGACTATTCATAACCTCGATCTCACAGGTAGCCTTCTTATTCATGCTAAAAGGATTATGGGTTTTAGTGATCCTGAAGATGAGCATCTTATCTTTTCCGAAACAGTCGGGCGCGTGCACCTCGAAAATGTCCAGATCATCAATGCAGGCATCGATAGATCGCTGCAAAACTGCTACTGGAAAGGTGAAATAGTGAGGAAAGATGCCTTTACAATTACGCTTGAAGGCGATTCAGAGTTTTATGCCAAAGACGTGGTATTTCGTGGTAGCTATGATGTGTATGTGCCTCATGGTATGAAAGCGGTAGCAACTGGAGGGGAAATTATTCTACTACCCCTCGCAAGCTCGGGGCAGTAGAAAAAGACTTGAACCTATGCTGCTGGTTGGCAAGCGTATTGAACAATAGAGGCAAAAGGCGCTGGCAGATATCCTGCATTGAAGAAAATCATGCCGCTGAATGCTGCGAGCACTACTGCTTGCACCACGAGCAAAATTTTCACAGCTTGATGGCCTTGTGTCCATTCGGCTAATTTGATTAACGCAATAGAGCCGAGCAGCAAACAGATTGAAATGCCGGGAGGTGATTGTAAAAAGAGTCCAAAGGCAACGAGACATGGCCTAACTGTAGTCCATGCACTGTCTACTCTTGTAGCAAGTCCCTCAAGGCCTGGCGCTAGATACGAATAGACGCCTGTACCAAAATCCGATACACCTGTGGTGACGTAGTTATACGCATTACTCAGGGTTTCTCCTATATTCATAATTACTCCTTTATTACTACCTCTTCCCTTCGCAAGCTCAGGGAAGAGGAAAATTCATTTTTTTGCGACGAAAATTATAATGCGGTCATGATACTAGAGTGTGCATCGAAAATCAACAATATTCTTGTTTCCCAACGTTCCTTCACTTTGCGCGTGCTCTATTTTCGCCATGTTCGACGTTTCCGTAAGGAAACGTTGAACATGGCGAAATTTTCTTTTTAATTGCCTCTAGGAGCTCAGGGAAAGTCTCTTTATAATAGTCTCCACCAAAGTGGCCCTGATCAGATGATTCATATACCATGAATCAAAATGGCTCTCATCATTTTCTGTCCTTTTGTGTTAATGTAAATTGCATGATAGGAGGATATCGATTCGGCAAAAATGATGATTTTTTAACGCCAATTTTTTTACAGCCCATCTTAGTATAAAAACCTTCCGCGTTTGGATCAGCCCAAAGGATGAATGCTTCCACTCCGAGTTCACAAGCTATACTACAACAGGATTTCCACAACTGCCTGCCATAGCCTTTTCCTATGTATTCCGGAGATATAAAAAAAAGGTCCAGTTCTAAAGAATCATCTTCGTGAAAAACAAAACTAAAAAATCCGACTATATCTTCGTTTTTTTGCATTACATAAACAGTGTTGTCCTGTAGATATTTCTCATTTAATGCGAATTGCTCCATGAAAGCGTCCATGAATATTTCATCATAACCCCAATATCCTTTTGACAATCGCAAGACTTGGTTTATAGCGCTAATATCTGGATCATTAGCCTTACGGATGCTTAGAGTTTGATGGTCTTTCTTCAAATATGCCCTCCTAAGCTCATTAGAGCTGATAAGATTGAAAGAAACTGCTAGCCCCAAGGCTATGACACATGTTATGGTTTTTCTTATGCGCATAAATACTCCTTTTTTTATGAGAATTATAATGCGGTCATGGTACGCAAGTCAACGGTGCTTGAATTAAATAAATTTATTGACATAAAATTTGTTGTGGTTTATAAGTTAAGATAAACACAAGGAGGTAATATTATGAACATTAATGGTTTTGCCAATGCAGCAGCACCTGGAGTGTATAACTGTAGAAGTAATGGCCAAGAGGTAGATAGCAACCTGCTGTTACCTTTTGTACAACAGTTTTTTTCTTCTGTACAGCCACAGCGACAAGCGGTAATGGCAAATGAGCTTACGGCTCGTATAAATAATACAATATTTCGTTTTGATTCACGGGAGGCTATAGCATCGAAAATTGCAACCGCCATGCACCAAATTTACGCCAGATTCGGTGCAGGATAAACAATTACGCTAATACATGTACTCTTGGCTTTAGCCAAGAGTACATGTATTAGCTCACGCTTACTATGCACGGTATGGCTCGTAGCTTACTGTCCACCTCAGGCGTTCGCCGGATGGTACATTTCTGGTCTACAAACAGCGTAGGGGGCTGCTTACCAGCTGCTAGGAAGCGAATTTCAATAAGCTCTGTACCCTTCTCAGCAGTGCTGAGGATTGATTGCAGCTTCAGGATATGGCTTGCTTGAAGCAGGCTCAGGTCAATATCAATAACCATTTTTGAACTCTTCAGATCTTTGACAAGGCTTTCAAGCCTGGCGCTTGGCTTTGTGTCGAGGTTTTTATAGGGCTCTTTGCCGCGTCCTGAATAGGGCGTGCGACCACTTTGAAACTTTGCTTTATCGTATGCTATGTCACTTGCTTTCAGGGCGGTTTCGTCAAATTGCTTAATATCGCAGAGCCATTTACAGCTGAGCGCTGGCTCTCCATTTCGCATTTCTTTGGCGACCACAGCAACCACCATTTTATTTTCCACAATGTGTAGCTGCTTTTCTTCATATAGTTCTGGCCAGATGGGTATTTCGTACTGTCCAAGCACCGTATCGCTTATGGTAATGAAGGCAAACTTCTTCTGTGTCTTTGAAGAGATGCGAACACTTACTGCTTCAATTAAAAAGGCAGTGCGAAAGACCGCTCCCTCTGGCATCTTTTCTGCAGCAGCAAGGGGCTGTGTTCCATAGCGCTTTAACAGTTCGCTATAGGCATCCAGAGGATGTCCCGAAAGGAAAAAGCCCAATAGCTCTTTTTCTTTAAAAAGTAGATCCTCTTTTGAGCGCAGACGTGCGAGTTTTGGCGGTTTGGTGAAATAGCCAGCGTCGTCATTAAGCTCTTCAAAAAGGCTGACAATGCCGACTGTTTTATTTCGAGACATACGCACTGCCGAATCCATCATCGCGTCAATACTTGCCAGGAGACAATCTCGATGCCAGACCGTATAATCAAATGCACCTGCTTCAACGAGAAGTTCATACGTTTTTTTTGTAATGCCAAGCGGATGCAGTCTTGCAATAAAATCATAGAGATTTTTATACGGGCCACCCTTTTTACGCTCTTCTACAATCGTCTCGACAACGCCGCTTCCAATGCCTTTAATGCCATTCATGGCATATCGAATGCCTGTTTTCGTCGCCCTAAAATGTGCATCGGATTCGTTACAATCAGGGGGCAAGATGGCAATGCCCATCTGGCGGCCTTCGTGGGTAAATTTGGCAATTTTGGTAATATCGTCGCGATCACATGTCATGAGCGCTGCCAGCCAGTCGGAAGGAAAATGTGCTTTGAAAAAGGCTGTCACATAGGTTAAATAGCCATAGGCAGTAGCGTGGGACTTATTAAAGCCATATTCGGCAAATTTTTCCATTTTGTCAAAGATGCCACCTGCGACTTCGGTATCAATGCCATTTGCAGTAGCGCCAGAGATGAATTTCTGGCGTTGCTTGGCCATTTCTTTGGCATCTTTTTTTCCCATGGCGCGTCGCAGCACATCACCCTCTCCAAGCGAGTAGCTGGCGAGTGTGCTTGCAATCTGCATGACCTGCTCTTGATACACCATAATGCCATAGGTTTCGGCAAGTATCGGCACCATCCAAGGATGATCATATTCAATGGGCTCTCGCTTATGCTTTCTGGCAATAAAGGAAGGGATCATGTCCATAGGGCCAGGACGATAGAGCGATAAGACAGCGATAATCTCTTCAAACTTGTCAAGATGCAGGTTCTTAGCAAGTTCTTGCATGCCCCCAGATTCAAGCTGAAACACTCCTTGCGTTTTGCCCTGATTGAGAAGCTCGAATGTGTTCGGGTCATCAAGGGGCAAATTCATCCAGTCAAGAGATGTTGCAAGAGATGTTGCATGATGTGCCTTGACAGCGTCCTGACAGAGCTGAATACAGGTCAGTGTTTTTAGGCCTAAAAAGTCAATTTTGAGCATGCCCACCATCTCAACAGGCTTCATGGCATACTGTGTTGCAAAGAGATGAGAGTCTTTGGCAGTGCAAATGGGGATGTGTTCTGTAAGTGGATCGCCAGAGATAATTAATCCCGCAGCATGAGTGCCTACCGAACGAATAGAGCCTTCGAGCTTTCTGCCAATATCAATGATTTTTTTTGCTTCAGGATCATTTTCATAGAGGGCTTTGAGGTCTGCATCTTGCTCAAGGGCTTTATCAATGGTAATGGTAAGCTCTTCAGGAATAAGCTTTGCAATGGTATTGACTTTGGCAAGGGGAATACTGAGCGTTCTGCCCACATCACGAATCACCATCTTGGCTTTCATCGTGCCAAAAGTACTGATCTGTGCGACGTTGATATTTCCGTACTTTTGAATAGTGTAATTAATAACATCTCCGCGTCTTTCCATGCAAATGTCGACGTCAATATCAGGGTAGGAGATACGCTCGGGATTGATGAAGCGTTCGAAGAAGAGGTTAAAGCGAAGGGGTTCGATGTCGGTAATACCGGTAAGATAGCAAATAATGGAGCCAGCCCCAGAGCCTCGTCCTGGGCCCATGGGAATGCCTTGTTTTTTTGCCCAGTTAATGAAGTCCCATACAATGAGGAGGTAGTCGCACATATCCTTGGAGGCAATAATACCCATTTCATACGCAAGGCGCTTGGTGACGACTTCCATGGGATCTTGCCCAGGATACTGCTCGGCCACTTTTGCAAGCTTTTCTGTAGTATAGCGATGAGGAAGGGCGTCTTGACAGAGGGTGAGTAAGAGATCGGAGACCGCTTTTTTGCGTGCATCTTCATTGTAGCCTGGCTGCAAGGTTGCAGGCACATAGACGGGGTAATGCTTTATGCTGAAGTCAAAGCTGAGCTCACACTTTTTGGCAATGTCAAGGGTATTCGTTATGGCTTCGGGAATATCCTGGAAGAGGGCGGCCATCTCTTCGGGACTTTTCATGTAGAGCTCATGAGAGGGAAAGCTGCTTCGTTTGGGGTTGGGTATGCGAAACTTCTTATTGCCTGCTGAATCTTCTTCCCAAATCTCACAGGGCTCTCCGGATTGGATGTTGATGAGCGTCTCATGCGCCTTCCAGTCTTGCCGTTCAGCAAAATGGCAGTTATTGGTGGCAACGAGGGGGATCCCATGCTCTGTGGCAAGCGAGAGGAGTTTTTTGTTTACTTTCTCTTGCTTGTGGATGTAGTCCTGATATTGCTGGTAGAGCCACGCTTCCTCATGTAGTCCATCGTGTTCGATAGCTTCAGGCGACATGGCATGGCGCTGTAATTCTAGATAGAAATCATCTCCAAACAAAGATTGATATTCCTTTATAAGAGGAAGGGGATCCTGATCATTAATAATGAGGTAAGCAAGCTTGCTTTGAAGGCATCCTGAAAGACAAATAAGGCCCTCTTTGTGCGTTTTCAGGGCTTCGGCATCAATGCGTGGGGTATAGTAAAAGCCTTCGATAAAGCCGATGGAGGAGAGTTTGCAGAGGTTCTGGTAGCCTTGTTTGTTTTTAGCAAGGAGGGTGAGGTGAAAGCTTGTGGGCAGGGGAGTGAGTCTTTTCTTTTCGTGGCGCGAGGTGGGGGCAACATAGAGCTCACAGCCTAAGATGGGCTTGATTTTTGCCTCTTTACAGAGCTTATAAAAGTCAATTGCGCCATAGAGGTTACCGTGATCAGTAAGCGCGACAGCTGGCATGCCGTAACTGGTTGCTTTCTGAACGATATCTTGAAGCGACAGCGTAGCATCTAGGAGTGAATATTGTGAGTGAGTATGCAGGTGAACAAAGGACATATGGATAAATTATACGTCATATGCAATTTTTCGTCAGGAAAATTACATATGACATTAGTTTACTTTGAGAGTGCAGCTATTTTTGCTTCGGCTTCGGTATTGCCTTATTTAGTATATGGGATTATGTATATAACATCAATAATTAGTTGTATTTCACATCAATGTAGTATTCATTGCCTGTTTCTGCTGCTTGTGATATGCTGTTGGCCACTTTAACGTCATGTGCACTTTTCCGGAAGGATTAGTCACACTGACGTCAGTGTAATGGAGATGTTATGATATCACAAATACCCATAGCCCAGAGTTGCTCAGAGTATCTTGGTATGGAGCCATTGTTGCAAGCAACGAGCTTCTCTGAGAGAATCAAAAGAATAATATTAAATTTTTTATATGCGCAGCCAGTAGCATTATGCGTTGAAATTGGGAAGACAAGGATTAAAGCGGCTATTGTGCCTAAAAATCTTACCTTAGCAAGCCTTCGTGATATACAAACTATAGCCCTTGCGAGTTCGACATGGTTGCATAACAGGCTACCTGCTCTGTTTCATGATGATGCAGAATCTCCTCTGAGAGCATTTTTACAGGATATGCGTGAGTTTATCTCCTCTACCTTTTCCATTCAGGTTGCCTCTATTATGGTGGGAGGCGGTTTTAGCCGTTTTATCACACCTTCAGAAAACCCACCACTGCCGACAATGATTTTTAGTCCTCAATATCTGGCGCAAAATAATCTCTCACCAGATATTCTACAGCTTCTTGGGTGTCAAATGAATAGCCGTCAGGACTATATGCGAACACAGCTCTATCCGTCGCCGGCCACTCTCCTTCGCGCACGCTAAAAATACTGGCTATTTGGCTAAATTTGTAGTATAAATTTCAGCCAACTAGGTCGATTTTTATATGCATTTGGCTGAATATGTGCTTATGAAATTCAGCCAAACAGGTCTTTTGCTGAAAGGTCGAGTATTGAGCAGGTTGCTGGGAAAGAGAAATATGATGTCTACGCAACGTTGTTTTTTTGTCAGTTTCATACTCGATTATTTCTTCTAAGCCTGCTTTTAGATCACCAAAAAATTTACCCATTTTTTTACTCCTTCTTTCCATAACAATAATATACTGCTGCATAGTATATTGTCATTTTATATTCTTCTGTGCCGTGTATAGAGCCTTACCACGTTGTGACCAATATTGGACCCCACCGCGGCAGCGGTGGAATTCATTAGCCCCGCGTGACCGAGGGTTGCACGCAGCGCGTGCAACCGAGGGAACGTGGGGTTCAGGTGCATGAAATAAAAATAGAGCTGCGGTAGCAGCGAAACCCATTTGTGTTTGGTATAATCAATGCACATATTATTGCTGCGGATACGTTTCTGTATCGCTGCTGCCGCAGCTCTATTTTTTTACTCGTTTCCTTAACCCCACGTTCCGCTCGATCGCGTGCGATGCACGCGCTCATCTCTTCACGCGGGGCTAGAGCGGCAAATTTCGCCACTACCGCGGCAGGAGCGTATTTCCTATTTTGTGCTGATAGGATGAAATGTATGCGTTTTTTGTTCGATAATAAACATTTGATATGCTACAATGAGCTATATAAAAAGCCATGGGAGTGGCAATCACTATGATTGAAAAAAATACCACACAGCTATTGCCTACGACACAGCAATATCGGCGAGCCTACAAGTTTAACAGTGATGTTATTTTTTACTTTGATGCAGCTGGAAACAAATATGTAGCTTCTGGTGGTAGTTTGGCTTGGCGTATCAATAATCCAGGTTTAGTGAAAACTCGTGGTCATTTTGCGTGTAGCAATGGGACAATAGGTAGCTGCGGACCTTATGCGATTTTTTTTGATGCACAGCAGGGCATGAAAGCATTATCCGCATGGCTTCATTCCAAAAAATATTACGAAGCAAAGCTTAGAGCCATTGCAGAATATTATCAGCCAGATTCGCCGGAATCGTTTCTAGATCAATTAATTTCCTTAACAAAGATATCTGCGAATATTAAAATTAAATCTTTAAGTGAGATGGAGCTGCAGCGTCTTCTTTTAGCTATTCAAAAACTTTCGAGATATTCGCCTCAGGGGAATGAAAGCTTTTTGCTTCTTCCCAAAATCGTTGCGAAAATTGAAAACGAGAAGGGATTAGAAGATACATATTTAATCAGTGATAATACCGTTCTCACTAAAAAAGGTGCTGTTGAACAAATTTTGTCTCACCAATTAGATGGTGTTATAGTACATGAACGAAAGGGTTCAATACATTTGCGTTCCCGGCCAAACCATTGCATGTGGAATATCAGAATGCCTGAAGCCACATTACCTGCACTCCAAGGAAGTATTGATGTTTTAATACGCACTGTTGGAGAAAGAAAACAAGGACAATGTATTTGGGGATTTATCAATGGGATCAACAATACCAAGGAAGAAGCTGTAGAAGCGGCAACTAGGATTTCGCTTGCTGCTGACGGGGAGGCGGTTTTCTCTATGCCGAATGATACTGCTTTTTACTGTATAAAAGATGGGTTGGTATGCATTACGTTGAAATTCATATGTGATACGCCAATTGTCCAATGGGCTGCTAAGTTTTTTAGATACTTGCTCTGTTTGCAAGAGAAAGATAAGACTAACCCTCTAGTCGTTATTTTTGCTCACAGTCAAGGAGCCATCATTGCTGAACACGCCTTGGAACTCTTAAATGATAAAGAACGCAAAAGATTGTTGATTTTTACTTTTGGAGGAGGTTCATTTATTGTACCTGGAAAAAGTCATCCGGAATCGCATAATTATGCGAGTGCCGCAGATTTTGTTTGTCGAATGGGTTCTCCAAATCTTCAATACTATGCGTTGGAACGATATTATAGCTTTAAAAAAGGGCAGACTGAAAAGGATGTCATGAAACGATTAGCCATGTTAGATGCGATGTTTGATTTGGATACTACGGATCCAAGAACTATGGAGCTGTATTCACAAACAAGATTAAAATATTACGAAAAAGAGTTTGAAAAGATAAGAAATGTGACCGTGTTAGATCCTGACCCGCAGTGGAAGCACAAGTTTGAAAGTAGTTGCTATCAGTCTATTGTTAAAGCTATAATAAAAAAATACCAGCGAAATCAAAGTTAAAACCGAGAGTTTTTAAATGTCTTCATGTAAAATTATAAAAAAACAAACAGCCGCTAAGTTTTTAGCAATAACTTGTACATGCATCTTTATTGCTTTATTTCCTGCCCTTACGTGGATGGCTTTATTTTGGAGCGCAGCGGCAGATGCCTCTACAATGCTAGATTTTTTTGTAATGTTTACGTGGTTTTGGACACCCTTGTCCATTCCGATTACTATTTATTTTATTTGGTTAAACTATGCGCGCGAAGACTATAGGAAAAGCAAGCTATTTTGTTGTTTACCATTTTCAACATTTGGTGGTTTTGTTATCGCGAATGCATTAATCAGTTTAATCCGTTGACATGATTGTGCACCCAAAGCGCATGAAGTGCCTTAGTCCCCGCTGCGGTAGCGGCATATGCATCAGGCTAAGGCCATGGGGATAATGTATAGAGCCTTACCACGTTGGACCAATATTGGACCCCACCGCGGCAGCGGTGGAATTCATTAGCCCCGCGTGACCGAGGGTTGCACGCAGCGCGTGCAACCGAGGGAACGTGGGGT
>Ga0207126_1032_pt1 | contig 35568 bp, 37 predicted proteins | sample Alteio_BWMinHeat_20_FD_153586 | JGI IMG/M metagenome (GOLD analysis project Ga0207126, IMG submission 153586) | Enriched cells from forest soil in Barre Woods Harvard Forest LTER site, Petersham, Massachusetts, United States -... | ecosystem: Environmental > Terrestrial > Soil > Temperate forest >...
CATGACAGCTTTAATGCAAAAAGGGGAAGCTTAATCCTTAAGCTTCCCCTTTTTGCCTATCAGCTTCCTAGCCAATTCTGCCATTTCCGTGGCGGGCCATCCGTGATGCTGCACTATTCCCTAATGCCTGTCCCTATTTTCGTCCATGAGTACTATTAGGTTAGCAAAACCAAGGCTGTATCCCCAACTCATTTGTCTGGGAAATAGTCTGTAATGAATGCAGATAGTAGGGGCTAATAATAATGTATTTCAAAGAGTTATATAATCGCAAGGCTTGCCTTGCCTGTTATATGCTCACTCTTTTTGCGATCTTTAGCTTACAGGTGGAAGGGTGAAAATCTTGGAAAATTATTTTTTTGGGCGGCGGCGGAAGAAGGATTGCTGGATGAAGGGGCCAAAATAGATACCCAGCATAAAGGCGCCAAAGATCACGCCTGCAATATAGATTGGCAAGAAAGCCATAATAAGAATGTGTGTTATTTTAAATGTTCCCTCATGAGCAATCATGGCGGAAATAGAGAAAGCCTTGCTATTTAACAAGCAATAGCAAGCGAAAGCGAAAATCGCTATCGTCAGAAGTATGGTGCTTAAGTGTAAGGAAATTAATTTTTTCATTATAGGTATTTCTAGTGATATTTAAGAGTATTTTATCTTTTTTTTCTTAAGACATGCTTAATGAGAATAGCAATTTTGAATACTTTTTGATTTAATTATTTCTTAAGAATGCAGGCTAAAGCTTGTCCATATTCAATGAAATCCTGTGCTTGCCATTTAGGTTGCCAAGCTATTGTATTTCGAGGAAATAAAAGAATGACAGTTGAACCAAGATGAAAATGTCCAAGTTCTTCGCCCTTCATCAAGCTAATGGTTTGAGAATAAGTCTCAGTATAAGCTTGACTTGCGCGCACAGGTTCATTCATCCACACCATTTGTATGCTGCCCACAATCATTGCGCCGACTAAAATCACAGCCATCGGTCCGACAAGCGTATCAAAGATTGTGATAAAGCGCTCATTGCGGCCATATAAATTAGGAATAGCTTGAGAGGTGGCACGATTCACAGAAAATAATTTACCAGGCACATAAATACTTTGTGTTAATTTACCCGTGAGCGGCATGTGCACACGATGATAATTATAAGGAGCAAGATAAATCGTGGCATATTCACCTTCATCAAAGCAATCCGCAATGGGATGATTGGCAAATAAGGATTGTAAAGTGAAATGAAAACCCTTTGCTTGTAATAATTCACCCTGTTTAATGCTGCCAATTTGCGCGATAGCACCATCAGCAGGGCTTGCAATTATATCTTCGCCAGTGTCAATAGGCCGTAATTCTACTTTAAATTGCCGAATAAAAAAATCGTTAAATGTTGCATACATGTTAGGATCTTCTTGTAAGGCAAGCCGCATGTCTATCTGATATTTTCGAATGAATTGCTGAATAAGAAAATTCTTCAACCAAGGCGTGCGCGCATTCGCCAATTGTCCTGCCAATCGAGACAAAGCATGCTGCGGCAAAATGGATTGTAATTTTGCGATAAAATTATTTTTCATTTGAAAGTGCATTGACACTGTCTGAAAAAGCTTGGGCTAGTTCAAGGGGTTTTAATCCATAATTAAATAATCCAGCCCATTTACCCTGCGGATTAATGAGTAAAATAGTGGCCGTATGTTCTATTTGATAATTAGTATTTGCATTTGTTTCTCGCGCAGCATACACGCCTAACTGACTTTGTAATTTTCGTAACACATCAATTTTACCTGCAGCGCCAATAAAGGCAGGATTAAAACTGTGTGTATATTGTGTGAGTGAGGCGGGTGTATCGCGTTCAGGATCAACAGAAATTAACACCACTTGTAAGTTTGGATATTGATTGTGAAGTGTGGTGTAAGCGCGATTGATGGTGTCCAAAGTGCTCGGACAGACACTGGCACAATGGGTAAAACCAAAAAATAATAAGGTCCAGTGATGATAGAAATTCTCTAGCGTAAATTTGGCGGGCGTATGACCATCGCTATTATTAGTGGTGACTAATTCAAAAGAATTAATATCACGTGCGACAGGAAATATCAGGCCATATTTACTATCAAGTGTCGGTGTTTTACTTTGGTTTTTGAGATGGAAGACAAATAATGAAGTAATTAAGGCTGCACTAAGAAAGACGACAAAGGCAATAATTTGATGCGTAGGAATAAGTTGTCTATTCTGCATAATGACTCTTAATTAATTAGTAAATAATGATCCAATAATATAGCGGCAAATAATCCTGTTAGATATACCAAGGAATATTTAAATGTTTTTAATGCGATGGTGTTGTCATTCGTCGCGAAACGTAATTTTAATGCATAGCCCATTAATCCCGCATTCAAGAGCAAAACACTAATGAGATACAATTGTCCGCTCATGCCGATCGCATAGGGCAGCAAGCTGCAAGCAACGGTTAATAGGCTGTAAAGTACAATGTTTAATTTGGTAAAGGGAATGCCATGTGTGACAGGCAGCATGGGAATGGCTGCGTGTTTATATTCATGATAACGATGTAGGCATAGCGCCCAAAAATGGGCGGGCGTCCAAGAAAAAATAATTAAGACGAGCAGCCAAGCTTGGGGATCTAAATGCCCTGTCACCGCTGTCCAACCCAGTAAGGGGGGCATGGCACCCGATAAACCGCCAATCACAATATTTTGTGAGGTGGCACGTTTGAGATAGAGTGAATAAACAGCAGAATAACCAATGGCGGCGAGCAGCGTAAGAATGGCTGTTAGTGTATTTACGCCAAAATATAAAATGAGAAAACCCATACTGCCTTGCAGCGTGGCAAAAATAGCCGCATCGCGTAAGGATAATTTACCAGTAACAAGGGGTCGGCGTTTGGTGCGCTCCATCATCGCATCAGTGCGATGATCAATGATGTGATTGAGCGTTGCAGCGGAGCCTGACATCAAAGCAATACCCAGTGTGGCAGTGAGCCATAGCCACCAAGGAATTGTGTCAGTAGCACCTAGGTACATACCAGCCCAGGTCGTTAATAGCATGAGTAATACGACACGGGGTTTACAAAGAATAAGATAATCACGCAATCCGGGAGTCATAGCGTTTACCTGTGAGAAATGAAGTTTTGACCCAAGCCGTAATGAGGGTGAGTAATAAAATGATGGCAACAGCTTGGTGAAATAAGGCAATCGTAATGGGTCTAAGCCAAATAATATTTAAAATGCCTAGGCTAAGTTGCAAGGCAATTAAGGCTAGCATGACCAAGGCTAGTGCGCGCAAAGCAGGATTTAGCAATAAGCAAAGAGCTAAGATGCTGACATAGATTGCGGTGATCAGTGCGCCAATGCGATGCAGCATATGGATGGTGATTAAATCACTGTTCAATTTATCAAATTGCAAATGCGGTATGAGTTGGCCATTGCAATAAGGAAAATCGACACAGGCAAGTCCTGCATAATGCGTGCTGACCCAGCCGCCCAAGCTGATTTGGATGGCAAGAATAAGGCAAGCAAGGGCTAGCCAGCATGCTGAACGCGTTCGTCGCCGTCCTTTAGAAGTAAAAAAAGAAGCATCGCGTACAGGTAATTCGAGATAAGCCCACCATAGGACACTGAGAATAGAAATGCCTGTTAGCAAATGAGATAAAACAATGGCAGGTTTTAGTTTTTCTGTGACCGTGAGCATGCCGAGCATCACTTGAATACTCAGTAAGAAGATGAGGGCGATGGCAATGACTCTTGCTTTGGGGTCTTTTAATCTGCGGCTAAATAGCAATGAGAAAGAGAGTAATAGGATTAATAAGCCTTCCGTGCCGGCAAAATAACGATGCGTCATTTCAGTCCAGGCCTTTTTTATATCAACGGGCTGCAGGGGATAGCTTTGCATAGCGCCTGCAAGTTGGGCTGTCGTATGAGGGGCAGTGAGATAGCCATAGCAATGCGGCCAATCAGGGCAGGATAGTCCAGCATCAGTGAGTCTGGTATAGGCGCCGAGTAAAATCACGACAAAGGCCAAGAGGAAAGTGAATAAGGCGAGTTGATAGCCTTGGCGGTATCTTGTTGATATAAAGAAATAACGTGTCAAGCAAAGTTCCTCGTTTCTGTGTGATATGTCCCTTTTGGATGACGCAAGCCTGTCATTCCCGCGTAGGCGGGAACCCATTTATAGGTAGGTTCCCGCCTACGCGGGAATGACAGGCCGCAGCTTCCTACCTACGCTCGCAATTAAGTGCCACAGATAATATCAACAAGGTCAGTGCAAAAGCAAACCATTGTACAGCATAACCCCGATGTTTCTCCGGCCCCATTGTGACAATTTGCCACTCAATGTCATAAGCTGCTTTATCCTTGGGATTCAAACTGAGGATATAAGGAAAAAGTGCCTGGCCGCCTAGGATGTTTGATAATTGCCCATCTTGAATATATTCCACACGCAAAGGCCAAGTAATTTGCGGTGATTCAGTCATTTGCCCAAAGGCCACATAGGCAGGCGGCCTATTGATCATGCCTGTGATGCTAGTCGATCCCATAATAGGTCGAATGACAGGCAGCTCGCGCCGGCCATGTTGCACCAAAGGCACAAAACCTCGATCGATCAAAATAGGCGCGCTCAATCCATCAGCATGAAAAGGCGTATAGACTTCATAGCCAACTTGACCATGAAAAATTTTATTATCGAGCAAGATCGTATGCGCATTATCAAACAATCCTTGTAATTGTGCTGGATAAAAACGCCAATCACGATTGATTTGTAAATCAGACGTAGTCAAAGGCTGATGTTTTGCGCGGTCGGCAAAGGATTGCAGTAATAGGGTTTTTTCTTGTGCGCGTGCTAGCTGCCATATGCCCAAACGGACAAAAAGGCAAATCAAGGCAAGCGCTAGCAAGGCTAGTTTCCAATTCTTTATCTTAAAAGGCATTTTGTGATGCAATTCCAGTTGTGTATACTAGCCGCAGTTTATCTGCAAAGGATGATGTATGACAATTCTTGTGAAGGCCATTATTCTTATTTTATTAGCTGCAATTTTATTTGCACTGGGAAGCGCCTTATATTTTTTGATAAAAGGAAATGGCAGGGATAATTCTATCGTTAAAGCATTGACCTGGCGTATTGCTTTATCTCTTTTATTATTCTTACTGTTGCTATTTGCATTTACGATGGGGTGGATCACGCCTCACACATTGATTTAATGAAGGAGATTAGCATGGGTTTTCGTAATATGGGTTCATTGATTTTAATTTTTTTAATTCTCATGATGTTGTTTGGCACGCAAAGATTACGTGAGATTGGCAATGATTTAGCAATCGCGATTCGTAATTTTCGGAAGGGATTGCAAGATGATTTCGATGATAAAAAGGAAAATAAATCGTGAATTTCAGCATTAGTGAGTTGCTTGTCATTCTCTTAGTGGCCTTGCTCGTAGTGAAGCCTGAGCAATTACCTGATCTGGCATTTACTTTAGGGCGCTTTGCAAAATCCATGCAGCGTATGTTTTCTAAAGTGAAAGATGAAATGAATGGCTTAATTGACTCAGTCGAAAAGCCTGAAAGTAAAAAAGAAGTCACCATTGAACAACAGTCATCTGAATAATGGCGGTAGTATTCGCCTCTTAGCTGAATTGCGGACACGATTGATTTATGCAATCACAGTTCTTTTTGGCTCGTTCGCTATTTTGATGTATTTTGCCAATCAACTCTATACTTGGCTTGCGCTGCCCTTACTCAAATTTTTACCGCAGGGACATCTCATCGCCACAGAAATTGTGGCACCCTTTTTTGTGCCATTTAAACTCGCCTTTATGTCATCTGTCTTGCTGACCGTGCCCTTTATTTTATATCAAGTATGGGCATTTATTTCGCCAGCCTTGTATGGCCATGAAAAACGTATGATTTGGCCATTTTTATTGCTGAGTGCTGGCTTGTTTTATGCGGGCATTGCCTTTGCTTATTTTGTGATATTTCCCATGTTGTTTCATTTCCTTGCGAATGTGGCGCCAAAAGGCGTGATCTTAAGCCCTGATATTAGCGAATATCTCGATTTTACCATCAAATTATTACTGGTATTTGGTGCTCTATTTGAAATCCCCATTATCATGTCACTGCTTATTTCAACTGGGATTGTCACGCGCGAAAAATTTATTAAATGGCGCTCCTATGCTATTGTAGGCGCCTTTGTGATTGGTATGCTGCTCGCGCCGCCCGATGTTTTTTCGCAAACCTTATTAGCTATCCCAGTATGGTTATTATATGAAATAGGTATTTTGTTATCGCGAGTGATTAAAACAAAACGAAATGAATAAGAAAATGAATGCGAGTTTGATTAAATTGGTCACGATATTAAGTGATGGTCATTATCATGATGGCACTTCCATTGGCGCTCAATTAAACATCACTCGCAGCGCCGTGTGGAAGATGATCCGGAAATTACAAGATTATAAAATTAAAATTAACTCTGTCAAAGGCAAGGGCTATGTTTTGGCTGAGCCTTTTATCATTTTAGATTTAGCAGAAATTAACAAGAAATTAGAAGATAAAAATCTCGAAATAAATCTTTTTGAAAGTATTAATTCAACCAATGATTATTTAAAAGTACCTTATGAAAGTAAGAATACAGTCCTGTGTTTAGCTGAACAGCAAACGGCAGGGAAAGGAAGATTAGGTCGCAAATGGCATTCACCCTTTGGCCGAAATCTTTATTTGTCCGGTCGTTATTTTTTTCGTAAAGATGTGAGTGAATTAGCGGGCTTGAGTTTGTTAACAAGTTTGGCCGTGATAGCAGCATTAAAATCCCTGGGTTGTAATGAAGAAATCTTAGTGAAATGGCCCAATGATGTTTTCTATCAACATAGGAAAATATCAGGAACCCTAATTGAAATCCAAGCAGAAAGTCATGGCGGTAGTTTTGCAGTAATCGGCATAGGCATTAACGCGAATATGATTGATGACGATCCTGCGCTTACATCGGCATGGATTTCAGTGCAAAAAATCATGGCAAGATATATTGATCGCAATGAATTAGCGGCACATTTGATTAATCACTTGCTTAGTTATTTGGCTGAGTTTGATTTGCATGGCTTTGCTCCCTTTGTAGAAATGTGGGGAAAGAGGGATTATCTGCGAGGGCAAGTAGTGACATTGAAGAACGCGCAGCATGAGGTGAGAGGCAGGGTTTTGGGGGTGAATGAGCAGGGATATTTGCGTTTGGAATTGAGTGATGGGAGTGTGCGGGCTTTTTCTTCGGGGGATGCGTCCATAATTCGTTGATGGCCCTCATCCCCTGCCCCTCTCCCCTCGCAAAAAGCGCTCCGGGAGAGGGGAGCGTCCTAAGATATTTCGAGGAGAAAATTTAGAACGCTCCCCTCTCCCGGAGCGCTTTTTGCGAGGGGAGAGGGGCAGGGGGTGAGGGCCGCTGTCGATTATCTACACCCCCAATACAACCGCCCCCGCTGTCATCCCCGCCCCTGCCGCCGCCAATAATATTTTTTCACCTGTCAAAAAAGGTTTGCTTTGATGTGTCAAGGACAGCGCAAGTGGAATCCCTGCCGCCGATGAATTTCCATATTCATCGACAATGGAAATAATTTTTTCTGAATGAATCCCCAACTTCTTTGCTGTATTTTCTGCGATTCGAGAATTAGCCTGATGCGGAACAAAATATTGAATATCGGCAGATGATAAATGTGCATTCATCAGGGCTTGAGATGCGCACGCCGTCATCATTTTCACCGCTTGGCTAAATATAGCTGGCCCATTATGCAATTTCATTTTGTAATCGCAAGATGAAATTTCTGGTGTAAAAGGTTTTTCACTTCCTCCTGCTGCTATGGAAATTAAATCATATGAGCTGCCGTCTGATAAAAAATTCAGACCCAATATTCCCTTGCTTTGATCGGTCGTTGGTTTAAGGATTACCGCACCAGCAGCATCGCCGAACAAGATAGCACTATGACATTCGGATAAATTAATTCGACGACTTAAAATATTAGCTGCGACGATGAGCGCTGCTTTTTTATGTGTGCGTACGAAGCTATCAGCCATCATCAATGCATTAAGAAATCCAGAACAGGCACCTGATAAATCGTAGGCGCAAACATTCGAAAGACCTAGGCGATGTGCAAGCAAGGGTGCAGTGGGCGGTAATAAATGATCAGGCGTTGAGGTTGCAAGAATGCTTAGAGCAATTTCTTCTCGTGAGACATCTGCATTTTTAATCGCAGCATCGCCTGCTTTTTCTGCCAGATCGACTAACAATTCACCTTCTTCAGCCCAGGCCCTCGTTTTGATACCGGTTCTTTGTTCTATCCAACCGGATTCAAGATGAAAGTGACTCTCTAATTGATGATTATCAATGCGATTTGAAGGCGCGTAATGACCAAAACCAGCAAACTCACTGACAAGAATAGCGCTCATAAAGCAACACCTTGTTTTTGATTTTTAGCCACTATATGCTAGTGCTCTCAATTGTCAACCAAGAATTAATACAAGGTTTACAAGAAAATGGAGCGTATATGAAAATTGATATGAATACTTTAAATAATTGGGATCAGTCTTACAGTTGGCATCCCTTTACACAAATGCAAGAGTACCTGGAGCATGGTCCCTTGCACATTAGCCATGCCAAAGGATCTTGGTTGTATGATCTTGAAGGCAGACGTTATCTTGATGGCAATGCTTCTAATTGGACCAATGTTCATGGTCATAGTGATCCAGAATTGAATGAGGCGCTCATACAGCAATTAGGCACTTTACAACAATCCAGTTACAAAGATCTCAGTCATCCTGCTGCATCGCAGCTTTGTCACGAATTAAGCAGCATTGCACCGCCTGGACTCGAACGTTCTTTTTTTACAGACAATGGCGCGTCTTCTGTTGAAGCTGCATTGAAATTGTCTTTTCAATATTGGCAATTGACAGGTCATCCGCAAAAAAAATTAATTATTGGTATGGAAGGCGGCTATCATGGCGATACCTTTGGTGCGATGTCTGCAGGAAACTCGCATTTTCATCAGCGATTTTCAGAATGGTTTTTGCCAGCCCATTATTTTAAAGCACCTCAGCATGACGATATGTCGGAAAGCTTGGCTGATCTTGACCGCCTGCTTAAAGCCTATGGCGATCAAACAGCGATTTTATTTTTAGAACCTTCTGTGCAAGGACCGCGTGGCATGTATTTGCAACCAGCGGGATTTTTACAGGCGGTTGCTGAACGTTGTAAGGCATATAACATCCATTTAGCTTTGGATGAAATTTTCGTGGGTCTAGGACGTTTAGGCCATATGCTTGTCTCTACTGCTGAAAACGTAACAGCAGATTTTCTCTGTTTATCTAAAACCTTAACCGGCGGTTATTTACCCTTAGCTGTTACTTTAACAACGCAAAAAATTTACCAAGCTTTTTTAGGTGATTTTAGTGAAGGAAAAACCTTTCTTCATGGACATACCTTTGCTGCTAATCCTCTTGCAACAGCGGTGAGTATTAAAAATATTGAAAAACTAAAACGCTATGTCGCAAATGGCGCACTGCAAAACACTTGCGATTATTTTGGTGAAAGTATTAAATCTCATTTTGCCAAACATCCCTTTGTAAAAGCGGTGCGGCAACGCGGTCTTGCCTGCGCGCTAGAATTAGCAACTGATAACAAGGAACGCGTCGCTCATCATCTTTCACTTTATTTACGCGATAAGGAAGTTTTATTGCGAGGTGTGGGGAATACGCTTTTGATCGTGCCGCCCTTATGTATTACTAAGCTTGAAATTGATTTTCTATGTCAACAAACTGCAGCAGCTATCTCGGAATACAGGCATGAATTTATCATTGGCAGATCTAGAACACCTTTATCAATTGCCGTTTAATGAATTGATAAAACAGTCACATGAGATTTATCGGCAGCATCATGCTGTAAATACGATTCATTTATGCGGCTCGCTTTCGATAAAAACAGGCAATTGTCCTGAAGATTGTGCTTATTGTCCGCAGTCAGTGCACTATCACACTTATGTGTCCAAGGAAGCGCTGCTCGATGCTGATGATGTTTTAAAAGTAGCTCGTTATGCACGAACACTGGGTGTTGGGCATTTTTGCCTAGGTGCTGCTTGGAGTATTGTTCCTAAGGGCAGTGCCTTTCAAAAGCTTTTGGATATAGTCAGAAAAGTCCATAGCACGGGTTTGCAAGTGTGTTGCAGTTTAGGCAGTATTTCTGAAGAACAAGCACAAGCATTATTAGAAGCGGGATGCACAACTTATAATTATAACTTAGATACCTCGCCTGAATTTTATCCCAAGATTATTACAACACGCAGCTTTGAATCTCGTTATCAAACCTTGCAAATGCTTCGCAAAACAAAATTGAAAATTTCCTGCGGTGGTATTTTGGGCATGGGTGAATCGATAGCAGATCGCTTGAAGTTGATTCAATATATCAGTCAATTATCTCCGCAGCCTGAAATGGTGCCGCTCAATGCACTGGTCGCAATAGAGGGTACACCGCTTGGACAGAAATCTTTTATTGATCCTTTTGAATATGTCCGTATTGTCGCTATTGCGCGTATGGCCATGCCGCGAAGCATTCTTGCGATGGCGGCAGGCCGCCACCAAATGTCTTTCGAAACGCAGGCCCTTGCTTTTTTCAGTGGCGCAAATGCAATTTACATTGGCGAACGTATTTTAGTTACACCAACACCGGCTCTCAATGCCGATCTCGACATGCTGAAAAAACTTGGAATGAAGACTTATGAAAACAATATTGATATCAGGTAATGACACGGGTATTGGTAAGACTTGGGTTTGTCGAGCCCTTGCCAGCTATCTCACCTCGCATCAGAAAAATGTGCAAGTAGTCAAAGTGGTTGAAACAGGCATTACTGGCGATCAAAAAGGTGATGCAGAAACAGCGATTGAGAATTGCGTCCCTTCCAATTGCCAAGCTTTCACTTTATATTCCTTCACCGCACCGCTTGCACCCGTTACAGCAGCAGGCAAGGTGGGTTGCAAGTTGAATCTTGAAGATATTCTTTGCAAGATTAGAAATTTACCTGAGGCAGATTGGCGTATTCTTGAAACGGCGGGAGGACTTGCTGTTCCCTTAGATGAAACAGGATTAGATACGGTTGATCTAGCCTTGAGTTTACCCGTCGATTATTTATTACTTGTCGTTCAAAATCGATTGGGTGCGATACATCAAGCGCGTATGTTGGCTGCCTATACCCCTTCAACCATAGCCGCAGGTCTTTGGTTCAATGATGCAATGCCAGTCGATAATGAAGTCACTTATTCTAATTATTCAGAACTTGCCAATCTTTCAATACCGATATGGGGACATCAAGCGCACGAGTCACAAACCTTGCATTTTTTTGATTCTTTTCCCATCGCGCATTTTTTAAAGTTCGCGAATTATGCATAAGGTTTTAAATCAACATATTCATGAATATTTAAAAGAACGAGAAGAAACAAAGTTGCTGAGAGAATTGACTGCCTGTTCTGTTAGAAATAATTCGACTGATTTGTATTTAAATCTTAATGATTATCTTCAGTTAAGCCGACATCCCCTCATCATTGAAGCAGCTCAAAAAGCCTTGGCGGAATGGGGAACGACTTCGAGTGGTTCTCCTGTCGTCGGTAGTTATTGGCCTATTCATCAGGAATTAGAAGAGGCTTTGAAGGAATGGTGTGGCTTTGAATATGGCTTACTTTGGAATTCCGGTTATACAGCAAATAAAGCCTTGCTAAGCAGCTTGCCTCAAAAAAATGATGTGGTCTTAGTCGATCGCTATGTTCACAATAGTGTTCTAATAGGTATGCGGGAAACGCAGGCTAAATTGATCCGCTATCGTCATTTGGACTTAAATCATCTTGAAGATTTACTTCGTCTTTACACACATCCAGATCGTACTGTATTTGTCGTGACAGAATCGGTATTTAGTATGGAAGGAGATTATCCTGATTTGAAGCAAATGCGTTTGTTAAAAGATCGCTATCAATTTTTTTGGATTGTTGATGAAGCGCATGCTATGGGTTGGTACGGGCCAAGAGGTAATGGGCTTGTGGCAACATTTGGCGTGGAAAAAGAGGTCGATATTTTAGTTGCTACGCTTGGAAAATCGCTTGCTAGTCAAGGTGCCTTCACTCTTTTCCATGATCGTCATTTGCGCTCGTATTTATTAAATCGCACACCTGAGTTTATCTATTCTACCTATCTGACACCAGCTGCAACGGCAGCTAGCTTGGCCGCGATAGAAGTGATTCAAACAGAATTGATCGCGCGTCAATCTCAATGGCTTTCTCAGACTTTACAGCTCAAAAATAGCTTAACGCATTTTTTTCCGAGCCTGCCCTTGTATGATAGTCCCATTCTGCCTCTTGTTATTGGCGACCCAGAAACTACACTGCGATTGGCAGCAGAGCTTGCAGAACAGCATCATATTTACGTAGGCGTCATTCGTCCACCGAGTGTTCCCAAAGGGACTAGCCGTCTTCGTCTTTCTTTACATTGCAATCTAGCCTTTGATTCGCTCGCGCAAATACTAGAAGATTTTTTCAAAAAGCCGGTGAAAAAAAGAGGCGAACATGCAAAAAAAACTGGCTATCTCATTTTTGAATGATTAAACTTACGGGCTCAAAACTATCCTAGAACAATAAACGTCGAGTAAGGATATAAGCGTGAAGGATGAAATAGATCAAAAGCGGCGCTGTTATTTGCGTCGTGCAACAACATTAGTCGGTGGTATCGGATTGGCGGCGGCTTCTGTGCCTTTCTTTTCTTATTGGATGCCAAGTGCAGATACTGAAGCAGCTGCGGCGCCTCTCAAGATCGATATTAGTTCGCTTAAACCAAGAGAGCAGCTCACAGTACCTTGGCGTGGTATGCCTGTTTGGGTGATATCGCGAGATCAAGCCATGTTAGATACTTTGCCGAAGTTGAGCCCCATCTTGCGTGATCCACTCTGCGAGCAAGATCAGCAGCCAAAATACTGTAAGAACATCCACCGTTCTATCAAGCCGCAAATTTTTATTGCCATTGGAATTTGTACTCACTTAGGTTGTGTGCCCACTTACAGACCTGATCTTGCCAGTGTTGCTCCCGATTGGTTGGGCGGATTTTACTGTCCCTGTCATGGTTCTAAGTATGATTTGGCTGGACGGGTTTTTCAAAATGTGCCAGCTCCATTAAATCTTAAAATTCCACGTCACATGTATTTAAGCGATACGGAAATTGTCGTTGGTGAAGACCATGACGGCGTTCAAGGTGCGATTTCCATCAGCTAATGCCAGAACAAAAAAAGGAGTTAAAAATAACTAATGTCTGAACATGCCTCTCAAAAAAACCGTTTTATGGAATGGATAGATAAGCGATATCCATGGACTGAGTTTATGCGTAAGCATTTAAGCGAATATTACGCGCCCAAGAATTTTAATTTTTGGTATTTTTTTGGTTCATTTTCATTGCTTGTGTTTGTCATGCAAATTGTGACGGGCATCTGGTTGGTGATGGAGTATACGCCAACGGCTGATGGTTCATTTGCCTCAGTGCAGCATATTATGCGCGAAGTTCGCTATGGTTGGTTGTTACGTTTCATGCATACCACGGGTGCCTCCGCCTTTTTTATCGTGGTTTATTTGCATATGTATCGCGGCTTAATTTATGGTTCTTATCAAAAACCGCGTGAATTAGTATGGCTAATCGGCATGGTGATTTATTTTATGCTGCTGATAGAAGCTTTTACCGGCTATGTTCTGCCATGGGGACAAATGTCTTATTGGGGTGCTGCGGTTATTACTTCCTTTGCGAGTGCCGTGCCCTACATGGGCGATCTTATTTTGGTATGGCTGCGAGGTGGTTTTAGTGTCTCAGGCGTTTCCTTGCATCGATTCTTTTCCTTGCATGTCATTGCTATTCCCTTGGTGTTGGCTGTCTTGATCTTTGTGCACTTGGTTGCACTGCATCATGTTGGTTCGAATAATCCAGATGGTATCGACATTAAAGAAAAGAAAAATAAGGAAGGTATTCCCTTAGATGGCATTCCTTTTCATCCCTATTACACCGTCAAGGATTTGGTGGGCGTCGTTGTCTTCCTATTTATATTTTGCTTAATTGTATTTTTCACACCGACCATGGGCGGTTTGTTTATTGAACCAGATAATTTTGTCGTCGCAAATCCCATGGTGACACCACCTGAAATTTCACCAGTATGGTATATGACACCTTTCTATGCCATGTTAAGAGCTATTCCAAATAAATTTTTTGGTTTGGTGACAATGGCAGCTGGCGTTGCGATTATGTTTGTCTTGCCTTGGCTTGATCGCAGCCGTGTACGTTCGATTCGCTATAAAGGTAGCTTATCTAAAATTGCAATAACGATCTTTGTGATTTGCTTTATTAGTTTGGGTTACTTGGGGCATGAATCAGTTTCAACGCTTCGCACAATAATGGCGCGCGTCTTTACCGTCGGTTATTTTGCTTTCTTTTTACTGATGCCCTTTTATACGGCGATGGAAAAAACTAAACCTTTACCAGAACGGGTTACAGAATAACAGACTTCTTTCGAAACCAAGCATTTTACTTTAGTTCAAGGCGCATTGGTTTCGAGCAGCGGAGTTTACATGCGAGTAAATGAGCAGCGGAGAAAGCAATGCAACGAAGAAATAAAGTAAAAGGCGAAGGTTTCAAAAGAAGTCTGATGATGCGTTATCTATTATTAGCCATATTAGTTTTCTCATTTTCTTCCCAGATTTGGGCAGAAGACGTACTTCCCATTGTTGATCATATGCAATTGGCGACTGCACCCATTGATCGTAGCAATATGAAATCGATCAAGCGCGGTGCCAAATTTTTCGCTACTAATTGCATGACTTGTCATACTTTAATTTATTTGCGCTATGATAAAGTGGCGCAAGATGCTGGTATTACTTATGACAAAATGCCGATTAATGTGAAGGTTTGGCCAAATGGTATTACACCGCCCGATCTTTCTTTAGAAGCCAGTGTGCGTGGTGTCAATTGGATTTACACTTATTTGCATAGCTTCTATGTCGATTCAAAAAGACCAACGGGTGTTAATAATTTATTGGTACATAACACGGGTATGTCGGCTATTTTGGCGCCCTATCAAGGCGAGCAAGTGCTCGCGCCAAATCCAGAGCTTGATTTATTTGGTAAGGTCCAATGGTATACTATCTTGATCTTGAATCGACAAGGTTCAATGACACCAGAACAATTTGATGCGACAACGGCTGATGTCGTGAATTTTTTAGCTTATGCTGCTGAGCCCTATCATATTGAACAGCATCGCATTGGTAAGTGGGTGCTGGGATTTTTGGTGGTGTTGTTTGTGCTGATGTATTTGTTGAAGCGTGAGTATTGGAAGGATGTTAAGGGGAAGTAAAGGATTTAGGTATTATACCGAGATGACGCAGCCCTCACCCCCTGCCCCTCTCCCCTCGCAAAAAGCGCTCCGGAAGAGGAGAGCGTCCTAAGTTATTTCGAGGCGAAAATTTAGAACTCTCCCCTCTTCCGGAGCGCTTTTTGCGAGGGGAGAGGGGCAGGGGGTGAGGGTGCTTTTCGCGCTGTCTCGAAGGGTATATTAAACAAAATGGAGCAATACCTGACACATCTCTCACTTAAAAAAATTGCCTATTTAATCCTAGTCCTTGGCACTGCTCTCATCGTGTATTTTCAATTGGGCGCAGTACAAGCAAGCTGGATGTTTTTCTCTGCCTTCATATTTTCCTTAATTGCACCTAATACAGCGCAACTCTCATCTCTCATTAAATTTTTTCTACAAACATTATTATTAATTCTAATCCTATTAATTGTAGGCAATACTTTTGTGCCTAGCTATTTGCAAATATTGATGATACTTGCAGTCATCATGATTCTTGCACGATTGCCCGCGCGATATAGTAAAAATGAATTAATTATAATATTAGTTAGTGTGTTCGCCATTCTTGCTAGCATGTTTCCTCTTCATTTTGCAGCCAATTTGACAAGATGCGGCATGATGCTCATCGGTTTTTTTATTGCGATCACTTGGCAGCTTATTATTTTCTATCATCAAAATAATTTACGTGATGCAGAAGTGATGCTAGTGACCGCTCTAAATCACTTGAGCGCGTGCATCATGTCTTGTTTTTTAGAGCCAGAATATAGCGAAAATAGATATTCATTCGAGTATCGCTTGTATAAGCAGAAAACAAATTGCCTGCAAAGTTTTTTGCAATTAGAGCAACAAATAAAAGTATCAGCTTCACAAATTGAGCAAACTCGTTTTATTCAATTTAACTTGATTTTTGATGTTCTTGTCTCATGCGCGCAGTTGCGTTTTCGTATCACCGATTTTTCTGTATTAGATGTTTGCAAAATAGAGCTCACGGAAATTGACTTAGCCTTGACACGTGTATGGCGGGCGATGCTTGCAAAGCCTGAAGAATTGAAAATTGGCATCACAGAACTTAAATGGAAAATAGAGCGCTTAGATGACAATTTCCAGCATGTCTTGCAAGTGAGTGCGCCTGAGCCGCTTGTCTTATTATTATTGATCGTAAATCTAAGATATCTATGTAATGAAATGATGGTGATGGTGGATGAAAATGAAATCTATCTCAATAAATAAAGATTTGCGTCAAGGATTGCGCCTGTGTATAGCCATCATTGCAGCCGTCTTGATTGGGCATAGCGGTATCTTCACTCATCATGTAGTGTTGCTGAGTACTTGGATCATCTTGGCCGTATTGCTAGTCAATCAAACAACGGCAGGAACACCATTAAGACAGGGTATTTTGATTTATACCGTGATGCTTGCGGCTGTGTTGAGTGCAAGTTTATTGAATGAAAAATATCTTGCTTTAATTGTCTCGTCCCTGTGTTTTATGCTGGCTGCCTATGGTGCCTATTTAATTAATTTAAAGAAATTACCTGTTAATCATCCATTATTTTTAGTCATTTATTTTAGTTTGATACTGATTATTAGTTTGCAAATAATGCCAGTTAATTTACTGCTGCATGATATCATGCTCGCACTTATTATCGGCGCAGGTATTGGCATTATAAGTCATTTGTGTTTGTGGCCAGATTCAACAGAGAATAATTTTCGTCAATCAATGGCAATTATTTTGCAAGGATTAAGTAAATATGTGCATTCGCTAATAGATGAAAATTCAGCGAAGAAAAAGCATATTTTATATTTGCTGCAAGAAGGAAATCAGATTGAAACTGTGTTGGACTCTCGTCAAAGTGCTTATGAAATCGGATTTAATCGACGCCTGCGTTCAGGTTATCGATTTTTTGCACTTCAAATAGGGCGTTTGTTAGAAATATTATTTGCGATGGAGTATTTAATTAGTAAAGATGTCATCGCAAAAATGCCTGATGATTTGGCTGAAAAAAGCTTTGCTGTCTTGCGTACTAATAATGAATTACTCGATGCGCTGTCACATTATTTTCGAGATCAAGCATCATTTGCGAAGCCTTCTGAAAGTGGAGATGATATCGCAGCATTGGATCAAGCATTGGCAACTGTCGTGCCCAATCAATTGGCGCTGCTTGATATTTCCCCTGATTATGTGATGTATGCGGATTTTGCGCGTGAGCTAAAAGATATGCGAGAAGTGTTGCGGGGGCTTTTGAATGCATTGCCTTAGTGCGATTATTGCTACGCAGGTGTCCGTCGTTGCGAGGAGTGCTTTTTACGGTTGCGAGCGCAGCGCGGCAAAGCAATCCAGGCTTCGACTTTTATTAAATATTGCTTTTTATATAAAAGTCGAAGCCTGGATTGCTTTGCCGCGCTGCGCTCGCAACCGTAAAAAGCACTCCTCGCAACGACGGACACCTGTGTAACGACGAATTTACTCAGAAACAACGATTTTTTTGCATTCACCTAAATTCTATTACTAACCCTTAGGGTCTCTTCTTCGTTGGTAGCTAACATCAGCCTTCCCATGGCTTTTATCTTTTTCTTTACCCTTATCCTTGTCTTTCCCCTCAGCGCTTTTAAATAAAGCAGTATTTGCAGTCTTCCTTTTTCGCGCATAAACAACATCAGCATCCTTCTCCTTCTCTTTAATTACTTCTTCGCGGTTTGATATCAGCATGCCACGATTTGCAAGAACCATTGTCGCGGCAGTCTCAAAAAGTAAATTAACATTCTCACCTGTTTTAGCGCTTGTTTCTATGTAATTGACGTGCATATTGTATGGCGCCGCTCCGACTTCCTCTCTCATTTTCTGCAAAATATCTTTAAGCCATGCTTGTGTTTGTCCAAGCTTTGAATCAGGTGGCGCTAAATCGATATCCACTTTGTTCCCTACCAAAAGTAATTTTTTAAAATCGCCGCGGCCATTTTTGGCATTTTCAATGAAATCACTTACGCTATTTATGGCAGTAGTAATTGACAGTTCATTTGATAGGTCAAACGCTACGATGACCAATTCATAAATAGGTATCCATTCTTCTAATGGATAGTCTAGGTCATTACCTTGAGCTTGATAGGTTTGATGAGTATATGTCTGGTTAATTATTAATGGTATTTGACGCTGATAGGCTTCTATCACGGCATTTCTTGGTGGAATGTCATCAGTTACGTAGTCACCGGAAAATGTGTCATCTATTAGTTTGCTTACAAGACTCGACTTGCCGCATCCAGGTGTGCCCAGAATCATAATGGAAATATCAGGAATATTTTCAACATCATCTTTAATCCGAAGCTTCACTTTATGATCGTTTCTAAGCATGAGACCACCCCTAATGTATATTTATATTATATATACATTATAGCATATCCTTTCTTGCTCACCTAGGCGCCGCATACCCCCCGACCTTCCCATATTTTGTTAGCACCACCTGCCATAACTGATTCACGCGCGCACGAAAACTCCCCGCACAGCACAATAAATAATAAGTCCACATACGATAAAATCTTTCATTATATTTATGCTTTAACTGCGGCCAATTACGAGCGAAATTTTCATACCAAGCCATTAAAGTATTATCATAATAAGCGCCAAAACTATGCCAATCTTCCATTACAAATAATTTTTCAATGGAAGTGCCAATTTGTGCAATCGATGGTAATACGCCATTAGGAAAAATATATTTAAATATCCATTCATTGGTTAAGGGATAAGTGTCATTTGAGCCAATGGTGTGCAGTAAAAATAAGCCATCATCAGTGAGAGCGCGATGAGCAGTTTGCATAAATGTTTTATAATTTTTAGCGCCCACATGTTCAAACATACCAACAGAAACAATTCGGTCAAATTGTTCTCTAATATCGCGATAATCTTGTAAGCGAATCGTGACAGGTAATCCCTGGCAACGCTCTTTGCCATATTCATATTGCTGTTGTGAAATAGTTACACCAACGACATCAACGCCATATTTTTCTGCCGCATAGCGTGCCAATCCTCCCCAGCCGCAGCCAATATCAAGCAGGCGCAAGCCGGGACGTAATTCTAATTTTTGACAGATTAAATCTAATTTTTTGACTTGTGCTTCTTCTAGTGAAGTCGCATCTTGCCAATAGCCGCAACTATAATTCATGTAGGGATCAAGCATCAAAGAAAATAAATCATTGCCGAGATCGTAGTGTTGTTCGGCAACTTGTTTAGAACGCATTTTTGTTTGTAAATTGATAACAGAAGCAAGATAGCCCTTCATTTTGTAATGAAAGGGGATGATGATTTTGGTATCGACTTGCGCACGTAATAATTTATCAAAGAAGATATCTAGGCGTTCACAATCCCACCAGCCATCCATGTAGGATTCACCCAATCCCAATGCGCCTTCATTAATCACGCGCGAGTAAGTATTCTCATTATGGATTTGAATGTCCCAGGCTTGATTACCATTAATGGTAATTCCTGCTGGTTCGGCTAATAATTGAATAAGTTTTCGGTCAGACTTTTCTTTTGTATGATTGATAGTTTCTTCCATAGTGGCTTCTCCAATATTTCGGATAGAGTACCTATTTTTAATTTAAAAAACTATACTATCAATTGAATTTCACTTGGGAGAGAAAATAGTGAAGAAATGGATTATGTTATTAGGGATGATAGCAAGTGCCCATGCCAGCACCCAATTCGAAGCCTGCCATTACGATAAGCAGGAAATGTCAGCGGTCGTCTGCTATGGGCCTGCCGAATTAAATGGCACTGTCGTTAAAGGAGATGTGAAGGTAGTGGGTGCCTTGACTGCAAATGATATTAGCGCTGGGTCGATCACCGTTTCAGGCTCGGCTGAATTGAAAAATGTCCATGTCAATGGTGCTGTCAATATTGAAGGTTTTTTGCATGCTCATAATACTGAATTTAACCAAAGCATTAGCATTGCAGCAGCAGATGTGATCTTGAATCATTCAACTGTCCGCGGTGCGATTACGATCAATGAAGCCAAAGACAGGCCCACTGTGCAGATTCAATGTGGCAGCATCATTGCGGGTTCCATTAGCTTTGTAGGATTAGCAGGTACGGTGCAAGTGGCTGGCGATTCAATTGTTCAAGGTAATGTAAATAATGGAACGATTGAATTTGTTGATAGAGAATGTGATTGATGTCAGACGATAAAAAAGCGTTGTCCTTAAATCATTTGGGGGCAATTTATTTTGCTAAACAAGAATATCCGCAAGCGATTGAGGCTTATCGACAAGCAATTTCATTGAAAGCAGATTATTACGATGCTTATTATAATTTAGCTTTAGCACTTAGCCGCTTAGATCAAGATGAAGCGATCACAGTGTATGAAAAATTACTGGATTTAAATTCTGATTATGCAGCAGCACGCTTTCAATTAGCCTGTTTATTGATGCAGCGCGAACAATATCAAGCAGCACTCAATCATTTTCATATTATTGAACAAGCCCATCCCTCTCAGCTGGAAACGCTGGCCAATGCAGCAGTTTGCGAAATTAAATTAGGAAAATCAGATGCGGCGATCAGTGAATATTCGAAAATATTAGAAATCAAAAATGATGACCATCAAGTATTATTTAATTTGGGTGTCTTGCATGCTGAGAGAGGTGAATGGCAGCAAGCCATTTCCTATTACTTGCGCGCTAATGAAGTAGGGCCCAATGATTATGCGACACATTATAATTTAGCAAAAGCCTATCTTGCTGTTGAAAATAGAGAGTCAGCTTTGCTGCATTTCAAGGAAGTAAAACGTTTGAAACCCGAGGCATCCATTGATCATAGGCTTCAAGTGAATTCATTATTTGATTCCTATGCGGATCATTATGATTTGCATTTGTTGCAAGGCTTGCAATATCAAGTGCCTGAGCAATTATGGCAGGCAATGCAAGCCTATAAAAATGAAAAAGGGCAGTGGGACATACTCGATCTCGGTTGTGGTACGGGCTTATGCGGTGCTTTGTTTAGACCGATGGCAAATTTATTGGTTGGTGTGGATATAGCTGCAAAAATGCTGGAACAGGCAGCACAAAAAAATATTTATGATGGCTTGGTGCAGGCGGATATTCAGGCTTTTTTAAGGCAAGGTAAGCAAAGTTTTGATCTTGTTTTGGCGGGCGATGTTTTTGGCTATATCGGCGATTTGCAAGCGATTTTTCATTTGATGCCTTCTGTATTAAACGAAAATGGCTGGCTTGCCTTTACGGTTGAAGCAGAAGAGCAAGAAAAAGATTATGTCATGAATCTGTCAGGACGTTTTGCTTATAGTCGGGATTATTTTCAGCATCTCGCATCACAATATGATTTTCAAATTAAGATTGCCCAGGCGATTACTTTACGCATGCAAGACAAGGTGCCGGTCCAGGGCTATCTATACGTGATGCATTATCCTGGTACTCATTAACGTCATGTGATAGATTTTTATGATGGTAATGGTACCGGCAGAGGATGGTTATGAAACGATACTTACTCATTAGCTTGGTGATTTTCTCTTATTTCTTATTGGCGGGTTGTGCGAATACACGTCCGCCTAGCATGAACGCAAGTCTTAGTCATGAAACTTGGATGCGCTCCATTGATAGCAATCCCAATGCCTGGGCGCAAGGCGCTGATCGATGGTTTTTTACCGGCGATCCCAATAGAACAGAAATAGAAAATCGCAGAGCGCCCTATGGCGAAGTCATTAGCACCATGAGAGTGCGTGTCGCTAATTTTAGCCGCATACGAACAAATGGCGATTTCCAAGTGCAAATTTTTGGTACCTATGGGCCAAACAGTGTTTATATTTATGGGCCCAATCCCGCCGTGCGAAATACCGTGATTCAAGTGCGCGGCGATACCTTGTGTCTTGATCAAGTCAAGAGAGGCTTTGGCGGCATGCATCGCGTCATCATCCGCATTGGCATCAATCAATTCCATGGCTTGACTCAATTCGGTTATGGCTGTGTTGAAGGTATTCAATTGCATAGTAATGGTTTGACTATTGCGCAAGCTGGTAGCGGCAATATTTATTTGGCAGGCGATATGAATGTGCAATGTGTGACGAATACGGGTAGTGGTATGGTGAATGTCTTTGGTGCAAATACACATTCATTGATCATTAAAACAAGGGCTAGGGGCGGGGTGAATGTTAGCGGCCATGTTGGTGTCAGACAAATTGTGCATTTGGGTGCGAATAATATCAATATTATTGGCGCATCTGGCGGCGCTTTAAGTGTTTATGCCGATGGCAGCGGGAAAATAGGTATTAATGGTATTGTGAACGTCTGTACGATAAAGGCAAAACACAATACTTGTGTTTACATTAATCGCGTTAATAGCGGGACTTTATACGCTTATTTGTATGATCGTGCGCGTGTTGGTGTGGCGGGTTTTGCGGGTCATTTATATGTCGATGCCCATGACTCTTCTCAATTTGAAGGACATTATTTATGTACGCTGGCTGCCTTTGTGAGAGCATATAATTCATCGCATATTAATGTGACTTCAAGAAAATTGTTTGCCTCAGCTACGCAAAATGCCAGTGTTTATTTCTATGGAACACCGAGTTCATTGTCACAATTTGTTAGCGGCAATGGCATTATTATTCCTATTTGGTATCGATATCGGCAGATTTGCCCGATGGTGGAAATAAGGCCTCGTATTTCATATAAGGGCGAGAATAATCATTCGCATTATTATTCGCCACGGGCTGCGTGGAAGCATAAGTAATAGCTCAGTGGGCTGACAGCGGCCCTCACCCCCTGCCCCTCTCCCCTCGCAAAAAGCGCTCCGGGAGAGGGGAGCATCCTAAATTTTCTCCTCGAAATAACTTAGGACGCTCCCCTCTCCCGGAGCGCTTTTTGCGAGGGGAGAGGGGCAGGGGGTGAGGGTATTTTTTACGAATAAACATAAAACATCGAATCAAACAAACTATTCAGTGGCCCACCCAATAAACGCAACAAACCAGACTCACCGCCATACTCAGTATACTTAGTCGTGCCGAATTCCCGATCCATGACATCCATTAAATTACCTAATCCATCGACTAATCCCATTTTTAATGCAACATCACCAGACCAGAAATCGCCTGTGAACATCGTATTGGGATCACCATGCAATTTTCCTTTGCGTCCAGCGAGAACGGCTTGAACAAAGTGTTGATGTACTTGCTCCATGACTTCTTGGATCTTTTTCAAGTCTTCAGGATTTTGCGGCAAGAAGGGATCCATGCGGTCTTTGTTGGTGCCAGCCGTATAAACTCGTCGTTCAACCCCCATTTTCTTCATGAGATCAACAAAGCCAAAGCCTTTAACAATCACGCCAATCGAACCCGTGATCGTATTAGGATTAACATAGATTTTGTCAGCCGCAACGGCGACATAGTAGGCGCCTGATGTTAGTAAATCTTCACCAACAATGATTACTTTTTTATGATATTTATTTTTTAAGCTGATAATAGCATCATGAATGATGGCGGCTTGTACTGGTGTGCCGCCAGGAGAATTGATATCAATTACAACCCCAGCCGCATTCTTATCATTGAATGCATCTTCTAATACAGGAATGATTTCTTCTGCAGAAAAAGACCGGCCAGGTGCTATCATGCCATCTAATCTAATTAAAGCCGTGTATTTTTCTCCTTTAATGGTGCTGGGAGCAGAAGAAGATTGATTGACAAGATGAAAGATACCGAAGATAGTTAATCCAAATAAAGCAAACCAAAAAACAAAGCGGAGGTTCTTCCAAAATCGATCCGCACGTTTTTCACGGAGTAAATCACGGACTAACAACTCGCTAACTTCATTATTATTCATATTTTGCATATTTTTTTGTTCCTAATGGTTTTATTCATAGAAAAGTGTCGCTATAATTCGCCAACTAAATATTATTAGCGTTCACAATAATTAACCCTTAGCTCACGGAAGGAGAGAGCGTTGCGAAGCCTACAATCTACCTTGTTTACTTTACTTGCTGCAAGTAGCGCAGCATGGGCGGATACCACTCTAAACCTAACACCGGGTGTTTCTCCTATTAGCCATGATGTGTATGACTTACATATGACGGTTTTTTGGATTTGCGTTGTCATCGGCATGCTTGTGTTTGGTGTGATGTTCTATTCTATGATTTATCACCGCAAATCAAAAGGCGCAAAAGCAGCTGAATTTCACTCACATACTTGGGTTGAAATCACCTGGACGATTGTGCCAGTTTTGATTCTCATTGTGATGGCCATTCCAGCGACTCGTGTTTTGTTGAGCATGAATAACGAAGATAAAGAAGATCTCACGATCAAAATCACAGGTTATCAGTGGAAATGGCATTATGAATACATGGAAGATGGCTTGAGCTTCTTTAGTAATCTTTCTACACCATTTGATCAATTACATAATAAAGCACCTAAGGGTAAATATTACTTACGTGAAGTGGATCACCCCATGGTTGTTCCTATTCATAAGAAGATTCGCTTCCTGATTACCTCTAACGATGTCAATCATGCATGGTGGGTCCCCGCTTTAGCTGTTAAACGCGATGCGATTGGCGGTTTTATCAATGAAGCTTGGGCTATCATTGATAAGCCAGGGACTTATCGCGGTCAGTGTGCTGAGCTTTGCGGCATTAATCACGCTTTTATGCCCATTGTGGTGGTTGCTACAACTGAACAAGGCTATAAAGATTGGGTTGCACAGCAAAAAGGACAGGCAACACAGGGTGATGCAGAAACCAATCGTGCTTGGACAATGAATGAGTTAATGGCGCAGGGCGAGAAAGTCTATTCTCGCATTTGTGTTGCCTGCCATCAGCCAGGTGGTGTTGGTATGCCGCCTACCTTCCCTGCCTTGAAGGGCAGCCCCATTGCAACAGGTCCAGTGAATGGACATGTGAATATTGTCTTCAATGGTAAATCAGGCACGGCGATGCAAGCTTTTAAAAATCAACTTTCAGATGTAGAAATTGCCTCAGTGATTACTTATGAACGTAATTCCTTTGGTAATAATACGGGTACGATGGTGCAGCCTATTCAGATCAAGGCACTGCGTACGGGTAAAACGATGGATGAAGCTTTGGCAGTACAGCCATCTGCTGCCGGAGCAGCACCTGCACCTGCATCAGCATCAGCATCAGCATCAGCATCAGCAGCACCTGCAGCTGCGCCAGTAGCGGCAGCAACACCTGCACCAGTAGCGCCTACACCTGCAGCAACATCACCCGCAGATGATTTAAAATCAGCAATGGCACGCGGTGAAAAAGTGTATTTAGGCACTTGCGGTGTTTGCCATCAACCAGCCGGAACAGGTATGCCGCCAACCTTCCCTGCCTTGAAAGGCAGTCCCATTGCCACAGGTCCCGTTGCAGCGCATATCAATCGTGTCATGAATGGCAAACAGGGAACAGCCATGGTTGCCTTTAAAGATCAGCTTAATGATCAAGACTTGGCAGATGTTATTACCTATGAAAGAAATGCATGGGGTAATAATACCGGCACCTTAGTTAAACCAGAGGATATTAAAGCTGCGCGTCAGCAAAATCCAAATAACACATCAGAGGGAGCAAAATAATAATGACCCACGCACATCATTCTGGTCATGATCATGGACATGATGATCACCATCACGAAGCACCCGCGCACCATTCTTTTAAAAATGGATTTTTCCCATGGATAAAAGGATGGCTGTTTACAACAAATCATAAAGACATTGGCACACTTTATTTATTATTTAGTTTGGTGATGTTGTTTGTAGGCGGTTCATTTGCTTTGCTCATTCGCTTACAATTATTTCAACCCGGCGCGCGTTTTTTCGATCCTAATTTCTATAATGAATTAGTGACCATGCATGGTTTGATCATGATTTTTGGTGTCATCATGCCTGCCTTCGTTGGTCTTGCTAACTGGATGGTGCCTATGATGATTGGCGCGCCTGACATGGCCTTGCCAAGATTAAATAACTGGAGTTTTTGGATTCTACCTTTTGCATTTTCTTTGATGACAATCGCTATGCTCATTCCTGCTTCTGGCCCCAATTTCGGCTGGACCATGTATGCGCCTCTATCAACCTTATATGGACCACCCAGTACAGATTACCTCATTGTTGCCATTCACTTGATGGGTATTTCATCTGTCTTGGGCGCAATTAATATTATTGCAACCATTATCAACTTGCGTGCGCCAGGCATGACTTGGATGAAAATGCCTTTATTTGTGTGGACTTGGTTTATCACAGCCTTTTTGTTGATTGGCGCAATGCCCGTATTAGCGGGTGTGGTAACCATGGTTTTATTCGATCGTCATTTTGGTACCAGCTTTTTTAATGCGGCAGGCGGCGGCGATCCCGTCATGTATCAGCATTTATTTTGGTTTTTCGGTCACCCCGAAGTTTACATCATGATTCTCCCCGCCTTTGGCATTGTATCTGAAGTCATTCCAACCTTTGCCCGCAAAAGATTGTTTGGCTATGAATTTATGGTGGGCGCTGTTGCTGCGATTGCTATTCTTTCCTATATCGTCTGGGGACATCATATGTTTACAGCCGGTATGGGTGTTGGCACGCAACTTTATTTTATGTATGTCACCATGTTGATTGCAGTGCCCACGGGTATCAAAGTATTTAACTGGGTTGCAACCATGTGGCGTGGTTCATTAAGCTTTGAAACGCCGATGTTATTTGCTATTACCTTTGTCATCCTGTTTACCATAGGCGGTTTTTCAGGATTAATGCTAGCGATTGTGCCCGCTGACTATCAATATCAAGATACTTATTTTGTCGTGGCACACTTTCACTATGTCTTGGTTGCAGGTGCTTTTCTTGGCATTGTTAGCGGTGTTTATTACTGGCTGCCAAAATGGACAGGCCGTTATTACAATGAAACCTTGGGCAAGTGGCATTTTTGGCTGACATTTATTGGTGTTAATGTCACCTTCTTTCCCATGCACTTTTTAGGATTGGCTGGTATGCCAAGACGTATTGCAGATTATGCGCCGCAATATACGGAATTTAATATGATGGCGACGGTGGGCGCATTTATTTTTGGTTTTGCCCAACTTCTCTTTTTATACAATATAATTGCAACCATCAGCGGCAAGGGTAAAAAGGCAGATGGGAGAGTGTGGGAAGGTTCTCATGGTTTGGAATGGACCCTGAGTTCACCTCCTCCCTATCATAGTTTTACTACGCCGCCAAAAATGGATGCATTGGCACATGAAGTCGAAGCTAAATTTGAACATGCGGAGTGATCCAAGATGAGTACACCAAAATCGAATCGTAAAATAATTATTATTGCTGGTAGCGTTGCTATTCTCATGTTTGGTTTTGCCTTCGCCATCGTGCCTGTGTATAGCTTATTGTGCAAGGCAACGGGTATTAATACCTCAGCACCTAGCGGCGAATTATTAACGCCTGTTTCTGCTGCAACAACGGAGCCGCCTGATTTGTCGCGTACGATCACCGTGCAATTTATCGCAGTGAATCATAATGGCATGCCCTGGGATTTTTTCCCGCGCACAAAATCAATTCAAGTTCATCCAGGGCAAAATAATAAAATTTATTTTTTCGCCAAAAATACCACAGATAAGGCCATGAGCGTGCAAGCTATTCCTAGCATGACGCCATCGGAAGCAATGAGTCATTTCCATAAAATACAATGTTTTTGTTTTACCCAACAAACATTAAAAGGACATGAGGGTAAGGATATGCCAATGATTTTCCGTGTTGATAATGACTTGCCTAAAAATGTGCATGTCATTACTTTGGCATACACTTTATTTGATACCACTCCAAAAGAAATAAAGAAGGGATAATCTGATGAGCAATCTTTCCAAAAAATATAAACCCGTTGATTATTATTTTATTGCTGAGCCATCCTTTTGGCCCTTCATCGGCTGTCTAGGATTATTTTGTACTGTATTTGGATTGGTGCAAACCTTGCATGATAGTTCTATGGGTCCCTATATTATCATTCTTGGGATTGCAATATTGCTGACAACCATGTTTGGTTGGTTTGGACGTGTCATCAATGAAAGTTTGCATGGCTTGCATAGTACGCAAATGGATAGAACCTATCGTTGGGGCATGCTGTGGTTTATTGTTTCAGAAATTTCTTTGTTTGGTATTTTCTTTTTTGCTTTATTTTATACTCGCGTTTTTACTATTCCTGAATTAGGCGCGCATCCTTCGAATCTTACAGAAGTGCTGCGTTTTTATGAAGGTGTAGCAACACACAAATATTTATGGCCAAATTTTAAAACGGTATGGCCTTTGCTCGTCAATCCAAATCCTCAACTTTATCCTGGCCCAAAACAAGTAATAGGTGCCTGGGGCGTTCCTGCATTAAATACACTGATTTTATTAACGAGTGCTTTAACTGTAACTTGGGCCCATTGGGGATTTAAAAAAGGAAATAGAAAGCAAATTATTAGCGGTCTGATTATAACCATTATCTTGGGTATTATTTTTGAATGCTGCCAGGCAGGTGAATACACAGAAGCCTATAAAGAGTTCCATCTAACCTTGGCCAGTGGAATTTATGGCACAACCTTTTTTAGTTTGACCGGCTTACATGCCATGCACGTCTCAATTGGCGTCATCATGCTCAGTGTTATTTTGGTTCGTTGTTTAAAAGGACATTTTTTGCCTGAACATCATTTTGCCTTTGAAGCCGTCTCTTGGTACTGGCATTTTGTCGATGTTGTTTGGCTATTTTTGTTTGTCTTTGTATACTGGCTGTGACTTTAATTTTTGATAAGAAGATCTCATGCCTTGGTTAATAAATGCAGCACAATTAGACAAATTTCGTAAGAGTCAGAAAAATGTAGTGGTTCTTGATGCAAGTTGGTTTTTGCCAGAAGCAAAGCGTCAGCCTAAAGAAGAATTTTTGAACAAGCATATCATCGGCGCGCGTTTTATTGATTTAGATGCCTTCCATGATACCAGTATTCCCCTACCTAATATGTTGGTCCGTGATGAAACGCAGATTAGCAATTTAGTTGGCGCCTTAGGCATCACTAAGGACCATAAAATTATTTTCTATGACAATAGTAATTTGTATACCAGTTGCCGTGCATTGTGGATGTTTAAGGTATTTGGGCATGGTCCCCATCAACTTTATATTTTAGATGGCGGCCTTGAAGGATGGGAGCAATATGGCGGTAAGGTAGAGAGTGGAGAACCACGTACGCCCGCTGCCAAATCCTATGCCGTTACTTTTGAAGCTCACTTTATCCGTACTTTGATGCAAATGAAAACAAATTTGCATCATCCTACAGAACAAGTTGTCGATTTGCGTCATCCTGTGCGCTATGCTGGCGGTCCAGAACATCGACCGGGTCTCCGTTCAGGCCATATTCCTGGCAGTTTATGTTTTCCCTATTTTACTATGTTTGAAAAAAATGGCCGCTGGAAACCACTTGAACGTATACGCAAACAATTGACTGGCATTGGTGTTGATCTTAATTATCCCGTTGTGACGACTTGTGGTTCTGGTATCACGAGCGCGATTCTCAACTTTGCTCTCGATCTCATGCATCATGAAGCGCATGCCTTGTATGATGGTTCATGGGCGGAGTGGGGGACTGAAGTATTGTTTGCGGGTGAAGATAGTTTGGCTGAAAGACCTGTTGTGACGAGTCTTGATACTTAGTTGTTTGCGATTCCTCGGTGTTAAATACGCTCCCTTCGTCTAGTGGTTAGGACATCGCCCTCTCACGGCGGTAACGCGGATTCGAATTCCGCAGGGAGCGGTGTATTAATCAATGAGTTGAGAAATATAGTGTTTAAATTAAGAACAATATCGGTAAATTCTCGGTAATATCCCTTGTTTGAATCAAGGAAGAAAATATGGAACCCATCACCCTTTTTGATAAATCCTTCTTACAATCGTTGAGCATTGATGAGTCTGTTTGGTTTGATCATTTTTTTCATGCGATGATATCCCCACTTTTCTATGTCGAAACATTGGCTGATTTGGATAAAGTAGCTAGGCTAGGAAAAACTTCTGAGGATGAGGTTAAAATTATTGCTAGTAAATTTCCTGAATCCCACGGCGATCCTGCTGCATTTCATTTAGATCTTTGCATTAGTAGCTTAAGGCGATACAACGTTCCAGTAAAAAGGGGTATTCCAACTTTTTCTGGTCGACCAGTAATAGATGATGGTACGGTTGGAATGGTCATGGAGATTTCTCCCGAGGCTGAAGCATTTAATCGATGGGTAAATAAAGAATTTAGTCAGGTTGAACATCAGCATGCTAAATCTTGGAGAAGTCAGCTTGCCAATGTTGATTTAGCAGAAACTGCAAAGCAGCTTCAGTTACTTGGTATCAATTCTAAATCGTGTAAAACTTTTAGTGATGCTAAAATTATTGCAGAAAATATTGTGCATGGTCGTGACAAAGTATTTGAACGTATGAAGTTGGCTTGTTTGATGTTGCGTGTTCCTCCAGAACTTTATAGCGATATTCTGAGAGGATGGAGTGAAATAGGATCACCGGCAATATCATCGTATGCGCCCTATGCTGCATATGTTTTTACCGTAGAAGTTTTCTTTCAGATAGCGCTTGCAGCAAATTTGATTTCAACTGAGCGACCGTCAAATTTAATAGATATTGCATACCTTAGCTATCTTCCATTTTGTGACATATTTGTTTCTGATGATCATCTTCATACAAAATGCGCTCCTTTGTTTATGAGGAATGATCAGCAATTTATTCGCGGTTTAGATTTGAAAAGGGGATTAAAAGCAATAGACGAGCATTTTAATAAGTTGTCTGATGAGGAAAAAGAGAAGGGGATATTGTCGTTTGCAAAATCGCCTCCTAAAGAGGGTGAGTTTTTTATTAGCAAAATATGGGATAAACATTGTCCTGGGTGGCGAACTAGAAAAGAGTTTAACAATCCTGAGGATATATTAACCTCTGAACAAGTAAAAAAAATGATTGCTATCCATGATGCACCACCTGCATCAAAAGGTCAGATTGATTTTGATTCTCAAAATTTTGATAGATTATCGATTGTACGCAAAGTTCATAAAAAAAAGGGAAAATGGTTTCAGGTTCCTAAGAATTTGAAAAATAAATGACATGCTTCAATAACAGTTTGGGATTTCAGTTAAAAGCATTACCTAAGATTTTTTCTAGCGGCGAATGTTTTTTATTCCTTCGCGCCATTCGTTAATATATCGATAAATATTTTTGAATTTAAGAGGTAAGCGTTCAATTTCTTCGGGTGTGCGATCGGTATCTTTGCCAATACCATAGTATACGGGGCGTAGTATTTTTTCTAACTCTACTTCATTAAACATATAATCACCCCTTGCTCCATAGAAGAGTGATATAAATTGCATGATGCAATGAAGCGCATTTGCGGAAATATTGTTATGATGTAGGCTAGATTCTTTTATTAAATCGGAAGCATTTGTATTTTTGTAATCTTTAACACCATAATAAAATTTGTAATCATCTATTTTATCCAAAACATTATCTATTCTTAATATAAAGGAATGAAGCTTTGCACAATAGCATTGTCTAAGATAAAAGTTACTAATTTGGATGGCGATATTATGAAATGCTGACAATTGTTCCGCGGTTACTGACCAAGTATATGAATCATTTGCATTGTCATCAGGTAAAGATTCAAGCGTTTTTATTGCGCAGTCAAGATTGCTATCCGCAATATTAAATAATAAAGCATCTTCTTTATTGTTATTTTCACTTCTTAGCATGATTATGTTGTATATGCCAAAAATAATCGCAATTACAACTGAGAAGCCAGTTATTTTTTCAATCGTTAAAAATTCAGAAATTGTATGCAGTTGCAAGAGTAAATATTCCATGTTTTATATTCCTCACAATAGATCGAAAACTGACTATGTAAACTATAAGTTTTTTAATTTTACCCAATCGTTAATCTCATTAATTGCATCGCTAATTTGATCCGGTAAATTTAAGCGTTCTCTAAATACACCTAGGCCACGCAAGTGATTACTCCATAATGCTTGCAGGCTTTGCATGCCAGCGGGATCAAAATTAATTGATAGTGATATTGGTGTTCCGCGGCGGTTAAAGGTGGCTTGAATTGAGCTAGTCAATTTTTCTGCATCTAAAAAATTTGGCTCACGAATCATTACAAGCAAGTCATGATAATCTTTCATTCTACTGTTGATGACACCCTTGGAGATAATTGTTTCAAGTTTCTCTGAAAAAATTGCTTCTGGGGGATATACATATAAAGAAATTTCGCCAGCAAAAATCGGTTTGCCTTTATATTCAAAAGGAGTAAATGTCGTCTCTAAAGGCACGACTACATCACCAATACCAATATCAATCTGAATTTTGTCACGCATTTTGCCAAACTGAGCATCCAGTGTTATTCGAAAGCCAGTGTATTCCATGTGGGGTTGATTCAATTCTTCTGCTGAAAACCAAGTGAAGCAAAATTCGTCTTCAGAATTGGTGCCGGCTACTTCCTTGATGGCGCTTTCGATATTTTTCATTTCGCTTTTCATTTTTGTCATCAGAAAATCAATATCAATAGTTTCTCTGTTTATGGCAATGTACTGAGCAAGTAATAGGCCGCCTTTAAAAATAAATTTATCTTGGTATGGAGAATCGGATAGTCTCGCCAAAAATCGCTCTAAAAGTAGTTGCTTCCAAACTTTATTGAGAGTGGTTTCTTTTTCTGTGGCAATAGTTTTTAATCGTTCTTTCAGTGCTGCTTCATTCATAGGGTCATCGCTATTAAAAATGGTTCGATTTTAATTCTCAGTTTTTTGGCATATTGCCTGATTTTTTCTATATCAACTTTTTCAGCCCCTTTTTTTGTTAGTGCAATTTTTAATGCTTTTAAAGCTGTCTCGCGGCCTAGATAACGGAAGGCGTCTACAATGGTTCGCTCACGATCAAAAATAGGTAAGGTAACATTGCCTATTTTGATAGAGGTTTTACCGAGCGTAAGATTTCGCATTCTGACCACTTTGGTGCTTGGCATGGCGCGATGAACTGTCTCGTTCCTTATTGCAATCCAATGTTGGGAAGGCATTTCTTCGGTTAAGTGATATAAGGACAGTGCTGATGTAAGGCAGATGACTCCCTCTTTTACTCTTTGCATTGCTTCAATGAGGTCTTCCCAGCGAAAGTCATCTGCTACGGGCGCGTTTGCGCCACGATAGATTCCATGACCAATACGTGTCAATTCATGTTGCTTTACATAGTAGGCAAGCGTTGATGAGCTAACACCACGAAGACGAGCCTCCTCACTTGTAAAGCTTGAGGCATGTAGAAGAGGTTTAAGCTTGTTCAAGGCGTTTTTAGGTTTCATACCTATAACTTAATATTGACACTCAAATATGTCAAGTGAGTTTCAATATTAAGTTATCCTTTATCCAGTCACGCAACAACCCATTGATTTAAATGAATTATGTTAAAAACAGCTGACCTGAAGTCAAGCAAGCCGTATAAGGGTTTTAGCTTGTTTACTTCACCTAATAGCTAAATAAATCGAGTTTTAGGGAGTTTTTTTCCGATTTTTATTGTTTGTCGTTGTTCATCTATTAATGATGCTAAATCCGATCAATAAATAATTATCTTACCTCTTTTTTCCTTACTATGAAGTGCATCAGGCTTAAATCAAAGTTGCTGTTGGGCAACCAAGATCGGGGCAGGGTGATGAAAAAAGTGTAATATCAATCGAAAGCATACGAAAAATTGAGAGAAAGAACGTATTTTAATTTAAAATACATAGCTTATTTAATGTATGAAAATGTAAGGTAATATTTAATGGATATTGGCCAAGTTACAGCGCTGATACAGCAGGGTGAATCACATAACCTTGAATTCAAAAAATCTACCGCTCAATTAAAGCCAGCATTTGAAACGATCTGTGCATTCTTAAATGGTAATGGCGGTATTGTATTATTAGGTGTTTCTGATAATGGTCAGATAATGGGTCAAGATGTTTCTGATAATACCCGTCAGGAAATTGCACGTGAGATAAATAAGATTGAACCAACAGCGCAGATTGAAATATCTTATGTTCCGCTAAACGGTAGCAAGTATGTCATCGTTGTTGAAGTTGATTCAGGTAGTCATGCGCCTTATACCTATGATGGTCGTGCCTTCGAGCGCAATCAATCAACTACTGGTAGGATGACCCAGCATGGGTATGAGCAGTTATTAGTTGAACGTGGTCAATTAAACCATTCGTGGGAAGAGTCCATTGCCACTAGCTACTCAATTGATGATCTTGATTTTGATGAAATTCATTTGGCTGTTCAACAAGGCATTGCTGCTGGTCGTGTTCCTGCAACCGCAGAAAATGAAACCATTGAGGCTATATTAAAGAGTTGGAATCTGATTGAAGGCGGTAGAATTAATAATGCCGCAGTTGTTTTATTCGCTAAAGATGTATTGCCTCGCTATCCTCAATGCCATCTAAAGTTAGGCAGGTTTAGAGGGACAGATATGTTGGGTGATTTTATAGATAATAAAGAATATTTTGGCAATGCGTTTAGAATGTTGAAAGAAGCTAATAGTTTTATCTCACGACATCTACCGATAGCCAGTTTTTTTGAGCCTGATCGTTTTGAACGAATTGATAAGCCAACCTTACCTGTATTAGCTGTGCGTGAGGCATTGGTGAATTCGATTTGCCATCGTGATTATTCAAATCGGTCATCGTTAATTACATTGGGCATTTTTGACGACCGCATGGAAATCTGGAATAACGGGAAATTGCCCGCTAATTTAAAAATAGCTGATTTAAAGAAAAAACATAAGTCAGAACCTAGAAATAAACTCATAGCGAAAGTTTTTTATGATAGAAAATATTTTGATGGGTGGGGAACTGGCATTATTAAAATTTTCGATCTTTGTCGCACAAATGATATTCCTGAACCAGAATACGAGCAATATTCTGGCGGGGTCGAGATTCGGTTTAAATTTAGAGAATCAATAGGTTTCGCAAAACCACCAGAACTTGAGTTTTCAGAATATCAATTGAGTGCGCGCCAAAAAAATATTTTAAAAATTCTCATAGCGGGTAAAAAAATGACCGTTGGTGAAATAACCGAAAGCATGGAAAATCCACCAGCAGCACGCACGGTAGGGGATGATCTATCACATTTAAAGGAATTGGGATTGGTTAAACTAGAGGGTATAGGTCGAGGTGCCAGGTGGTTTGTCGAACAAAAGCAGAAAAAATAATGGGGCGAGA